>Ga0307379_10002759_pt1 | contig 25748 bp, 24 predicted proteins | sample UN2MG_FD_202237 | JGI IMG/M metagenome (GOLD analysis project Ga0307379, IMG submission 202237) | Soil microbial communities from Risofladan, Vaasa, Finland - UN-2 | ecosystem: Environmental > Terrestrial > Soil > Coastal area > Acid sulfate soil | place: Finland: Risofladan, Vaasa | collected...
GGGCAATCTCAACGATCTGTTTTTCAAGAGCAAGCCCTTCTGCTCCAACCTCTTTAAAGCCGGCTGTATGGACGATGGCAAACTTTACTCCCTTCTTGCCGCATTCTTCAAGAACATAAGGAACCAGAGTGTTTTTAATGGAAATATTCACTAAATCAATTTCATCCGGGATATCGGTAACAGAGGGATAAGCTCTGAAGCTCTTGACGAACTTTGATTTCGGGTTTATGGGGTAAATCGGGCCTTTATAATTGTGGTCAAGAAGGTTTTGCATAACAATATGGCCGATGCTCAAAGGATTATTTGAAGCTCCTATTATTGCCACTGATTTTGGTTTAAATAAAGCATCAAGCATTTTGACCTCCTTTTGCTTCTATGGCATATAAAGCCGCTCCTATGGCACCTGTTAATTGAGGGAGAGGAGGGACAAAAATCTTTTTGCCCAATTTTTCTTCGAACATATTGACCAAAAAGGGATTATAAGCCACCACTCCCCCAGTCATGACAATATTCCCTTCGAGGGGATCCATCTCAAGAGCCCTTTTTACGACTGAGCCAAAGATGCCTTTTATAAGTTCCTTAACCTCTATCCCTTCTCTAATTTTAGTCAGGATTTCTGTGGCTGTGAACACTGTGCAGTAGCTTCCTATCTCAATGTTCTTTTCCGCTTTTTCTGCAAGTTCATTGAGCTTTCCAATCTTGACTCGAAGGCGATTTGCTATCTCTTCAAGAAAGGCTCCTGTGCCGGCAGCACACTTTCGATTCATCTTGAAGCCTATTCTTTTTCCAGAATCATTCACTTTTATGATCTTACTATCTTGTCCGCCGATATCAATTAAAGTATGGGCGTGAGGAAAATAAAAAAAACTTCCTTGAGCATGGCAGCTAATTTCGGTCCTTGTCTGGTCGGCAAAAAAGACATTCCTTCTTCCGTATCCAGTAGCTAATACAGAGTATTCGTTCGAGGTTTTTCCCTTCGCGTTCTCCCGCGATTTCTTGAAGGCTTCCTCGGCCGCTGCTTTAAAATCAGAGCCTGAATCGATTACCGAATGGCCGAGGATTTCTTTATTTTCATCAATGATAACTGCTTTGATGGTGGAGGCTCCGACGTCAATGCCCACAAAATTATTCATTCGATTCCAATTATACTATATATAAAAAATAGGCTTTGTCCTAAGGTTAAAATGGCTATATGTCATTGCGAGTGACCGAAGGGAGCGTGGCAATCTCATTAGGTTGCTGTCATTGCGAGCGTAGCGTGGCAATCTCATAGGAAAAAATGTCGAGATTGCCACGTCGCTGCGCTCCTCGCAATGACAACTTATTTTATGATATTGCGCAGCCTGTTCCGAGCATAGCGAAGGAATCTCCTTTGCTCCTCGCAATGACATTTTAACTTGTTTACATTCTCCGGACTTTGCTTTTCGCCTCTCTCGCTTTTCTAGCGTTTCTAGCCTCTCTCTCTTTATCTTATCTTGCTTCTAATTGCTCGATGAAGGCTTCTATGTTGGTCTTAGCCTGCTCTTCTGAATAACAGCGCATATCATTTAAATCGCCATTTATGGTAAGGGCGGGGATATTCAATTTTTTCTCCAGCCTTTCTGGCATTCCGTAGCGATTATTGGAGTTATTCGGGCAGGTTTTGGCATCATGGAATAAAAGACCATCCAATTTATATTCACGGACCATCTTTTCGATGTATTTCTCTTTAAAGTTTTCATCTCTGACAATGAATATTTCAGTATAAGCTCGAGCCATGCTCATAAAGGGGTCCTCAGGGTCGAAAGACTCAAAAATCCAGCTATTGCAGTAAGTTGAGGCAATAACCGCAGTCTTAAAACCGATAAAAAACTCAGCCAGGTCTCTCAGTTTACCCCAGATAGGCATTCCTTCCCAGTAGAGGCGGAATTTTTCTCCTTCCACAGCTCCTTCTTTATTAGCAATTCTCTCTTCTAACTCCTTGAGAAGAACTTTATAATATTCCACAGCCTGAGGAGAACCCCTTAAAACAACAGCAGGACCCATGTGAATTGTTCCGTCAAAAAAGCTCATGGGAGCCGGTTTGGCTGTATTTGTTTCGAGAATCTTCTTCCACAATTGGGTGCAATCATAGGAGAGAGAAAGGAAGTGGCGGAGTTTATCGATATCAAATTTCTGACCCGAAATTTCCTCTAATGCGGGGATCATATCCTTCATCTGGTTCACAATACTTTCAAGATGATAGTTTTCTATTTTTCCCATGTTACGATAGGTGGATATACCCATGGCAGGAACCTTCAACTCTCTTGAATACCAAGAAAACCACTCCTGGACATCACGGCATTGATTGGTGTTATAAACCAATACATCAGGCTTTGGAACTCCCTCGATTCCCTTATAGGCCAGAGAAAGGGGTGTTTCTTTTTTTATAAAGGCACCGACGTCGCTTGTGAGGTAAGAACAGATATCTGGAGAATAGCCGACGGCATTAGCCACAGGTATATAATTGTTGGCAGCTCGCGTCGCTCCTAACATAGCTCCGTGATTCTCAGGATAATAGACAAGAAATCCTAAGCTTAATAGAAGCTCGGCCGGTCCAACACTCGTACACCAGGCAACTTTTGGCGATCCTTCCTTCGAAGCCTTATCCAATTCGTAGAAATAATCAGCCATTAGCTTCCTCATCAGGCCAGTCGCTTGAATTTTCTTGATAGCTACCTTCTTTTCTTCACTCATTTCTCCTCCTAAAAAAAATACAAAAAGAGCTCTTCTATTTTAATCTGATTCGCTTTTCTGGTGGGAAGCTAACAAAACTCTTTCCTTCTGGAGACTAATAAAAATATCAGCATTGCCTATCCAAGTCAAGGAACTCATGGGGGTCAGGTCTTGTTTTTTGCCTTTACTCCTACAAGCGTAATTTATACTAGTGCATTAGATTGCGTTAGATTGCGGGCAACCCTGCTCTTTTTATAAATGGACAGAGGAACGTGGCAAGATTTCATCCTGAAATCTCATCCTGAAGACAAGAGATATCTGTGTCGCTTTCATCCTTGCAATGAAATTTTAGTGTGATTATGTGAGATTTTTGAGGCAGACAAAAAGCAAGACCTGACCCCACTTAAGAAGGATTAAAAAGATAAAAGGCTGGAAAGTTAAAAGGAATGAAGAAGCTAGATTTGAATTATCGTACTCTTACTCTGTTTCTACCTTCTTCTTTGGCCAGGTAAAGGGCCTTATCTGCCCTCGTTATCATACTCTTGCAGTTATCTCCCCCCATATAAACTGCAATCCCAGCGCTTATAGTTATAATACCCACACTATCAAGAGAGGTTTTTTCTATTGTCTTTCTCATCCTCTCTATCAGCCTGCTCGCTCCTCTAACATCTGTCTCAGGCAGTATGATAACAAACTCCTCACCACCGTATCTGGCCAGAGTATCCGTTATCCTTACGTTCTCTTTGATGATCTCAGTAATCCTCCTGAGCACATAGTCTCCTGTATCATGCCCATAGGTGTCGTTTACCCTTTTAAAGTGATCTATATCCAACATCACAATGGATAAAGCTCTATCGTATCTCTCTACTCTTTTTATCTCTTGCTCCAAGAGCCTGGAAAATTTCCTTCTGTTATAGATATTGGTTAGGGGATCTGTTTCCGCCATCTTCTCTGCCTGTCTTTGGTCAGTGAAATCACGCACAATTGCCAGAACCTCTTCTCCCCAGGTAGCTACAATCCTCGCCTCGTAGTGATGGGTCTTACCTCCAACTGAGAGTTGATACTGCAAGATTTGCGTATTGCCAATTTTAGATGCTTGTTTCAAACACTTCATGAATCGCTTACTAATCTTATTATCTAAGGCATCTTGTACATTTTTTCCTACAAACTCGCTGGCGTTCATCCAAAGAGGGAAATTTTTTGCCGTAATGAATTCCAGAAATACCCCTTCTTTGTTTAGTCGAAACATAATATCCGGTATTGCGATCAGGAGAGATCTATTTTTCTCTTCGCTCCTACGCAGTTCCTCGTCAGCCCGCTGGCGCTCAATGGCATAGCGCATGGCGCGAATCAGCACGTCACCATCCGCCTGCCCCTTAATTAAGTAATCCTGGGCGCCCTTTTGAACTGCTTCTAACCCTATTTTTTCATCTTCAAGTCCAGTCAGAACAACTACAGGGACTTCTGCCTCATGATTATGAACTTTGGTGAATGTGTCTAAGCCCTTGCTGTCAGGCAGATCGAGGTCCAAAAGAACAATGTCAGCACCTCCATTAGAAAGGTGCTTCAGACCTGCCTGAAGCTTATCGACGCAAGTTAAGTCGAAGCTTGCCCAGCTTTTCTCTTCCACCATTTTCTGTATCAGGCGGGCGTCTGTGGGATTGTCTTCAATCAGAAGTACTTTGATTTGTTTGTCGATCATTTCTCAATAATATATACAGCAAAAATTATATAAACAAATATAATTAGTGACATAACTTAAATTACTTTTATTATGAATACAAGTAAATAACCTTAAGAGATGATTTTTAGGGTGATCTATTTAACCCCTAATCTAAACAGAAGGGTTATACCTTTCAAAAGGTCAGGTTTGGTTTGGACACCCTGGTCATGCATGTCGCAGATTACGTAAAAAAAATGACAAAAATCAGGGCCTAATCCTGTAACTTGTTGAAAAAGAGGTAAATAAAAATTCAAAATATTAAAATTATGAAAGTATTACCCGGGTTGACAGAGATAGAATCAGGTGATATGTATTACACCTCTATTCCCCCAGCCAAAGTTGACTAATATCATTTTTTAAAGAGGGATATAATGACTCAAAAAAAATTTGAAAACATCATTCTTGAAAGTAAAGAAGATATAGCCTTTTTAACCATCAACCGCCCTCCCTTAAACATCCTGAATATTTCTGCCATGGAAGAAATAAACGACGCCGTGAGCTCTTTGGTCGGAAACAAAGAGGTGAAAGCTCTTGTCATATCTGGCATCGGAGAAAAGGCCTTCTCAGCAGGAGTAGATGTGGTTGACCATACAGAAGATAAAGTAGAGAAAATGCTTCAAGTCTTCCATGATGTCTTCCGCAACCTGCACAAGCTAGATCAAGTGACCGTAGCCGCCTTGAAAGGATTGACCCTGGGCGGAGGATGCGAGATTGCTATTTTCTGCGATTTAATTTTTGCGGCTGATAATTTGAAAATCGGACAGCCTGAAATAAAACTCTCCGTATTCCCCCCAGTTGCGTTGCTGATTCTGCCTCGCCTTGTTGGATTAAAAAAGGCTTCAGAGCTCCTTTTAACCGGAAAAATTATTGAAGCTCAAGAAGCCGAGCAAATCGGTTTGATCAACAAAGTTGTTCCCCTAGCCTCTTTTGATTCAGAACTCGAGAGTTTTATCCAGCCCTTTACAGAATTGAGCCTGGTAGGGCTGAAGTATTCAAAAAAAGGAATCAATCTGGGCTTAGAGACAAACTTTTTAGAGGGGTTAGAGAAAATCGAGAAGATCTACCTTGAAGAGTTAATGACCTCTGAAGACGCTCATGAAGGATTGAAAGCCTTTATGGAAAAAAGAAAGCCTCTCTGGAAAAACAGATAAAGGAGGAAGAAATGAAAGCTGCTGTATTCCATGAGCCTAATCAGCCTCTCAAAATTGAAGAGGTTGAGACTCCAAAGATAGAACCGAACGAAATCCTGGTAAAAATCGCAGCCTGCGGGGTCTGCAACACTGACCTGCATTATATAGACCATGGTGTTCCCACCTTTAAAAAGCCGCCGATGATCCTGGGCCACGAACCTTCTGGCATAGTGGAGGAAGTTGGTGCAGGTGTAAAAAACTTTAAGGCCGGTGACAGAGTCCTCATTCCCCCCGTTTTTTCTTGTGGTTACTGTGTTAACTGCCGCCTGGGGCGAGAGAATATATGTCTTAACATGGTCATGTTGGGGAATCATATTGATGGCGCTTATGCCGAATATACCAAAGCGCCAGCCAAAGACTGCCAGCACCTCCCCGAAGATCTCCCCCTTGAAGAATCAAGCATCATTGCCGACGCCATCTCTACTCCCTTTCATGCTGTTAAAAACAGGGCTAAGGTCCGGCCCGGCGACTCAGTCGTCGTCTTTGGCTGCGGAGGAGTGGGCATTAATGTTGTTCAAGTAGCAGCAGCTTCTGGAGGTTCTGTCATTGCGGTGGATATTGTGGATAAAAAACTTGAAATGGCCAAGAAGTTAGGCGCCCAGTCTACAATTAACGCCTCAGGCAAAGAAGACAAGGCGCTTCTCAAAGAAATAAGAGATCTAACTGGAGGCGGAGCTGACATTGCCATCGAAGCCATCGGAAATCCAAAGACAATAGAGTTAGCCTCAAGCTCTGTCAAAGCAGGGGGTCTTCACTGCCAGGTAGGCTACACCCATCACAGTGTTTCCCTTAATGCCGGGAGGCTGATGTTTCGTGAAATCGAAATTAAAGGCTCCTTAGGCTGTCGACCTGTGGACTATCCAAAGATCATAGAAATGGTAAGAACTGGAAAAATTCAGCTTAAGCCAGTGGTAACCCATAAACTCAAACTTGAGGACATAAATGATGCTTTTGATTTGATGAGAAAAGGCGAATCCCTGAGGTCTATTGTCATTCCATAATTTAATTTACTTTTTTGTGTCTAAATTATTAAGATAAGAGCTCCACTAATCTATAATATTATAAAGATTACTCCATAATAAAAAGAAACCCTTAAAATTAAATAAACTATTTTCCTTTGAATTTGCCTTTTCTCTTCTCCAAGAAAGCAGAGACGCCTTCTTTTTTATCATCTGTGGTGCAGGAAAGGGCATGAAGATAGGATTCAAGGGCAAAACCTGAAGCTGAGTCCCCTTCCTGGCTTCTGTTCACCGCTTCTTTGGCGTATCTAACTGCCAAGGGTGGTCTTGAGGCTATTTTTTTAGCAAGCTCCATTGCCTCTTCCTTCAATTTCTCCGGAGGAAAAACCTTATTTACAAGTCCAATTCTGTAGGCTTCCTGGGCGTCGATAAAATCACCAGTAATTATCATCTCCATGGCTCTGCCCTGCCCTACTAAACGAGGCAAGCGCTGAGTTCCCCCGTCTCCTGGAATAATCCCCAGCTTGACCTCTGGGGCTCCAAACTGAGCCTTCTCCGAGCAGATTCTGATGGAACAGGCTAGAGCCAACTCCAGGCCTCCCCCCAGGGCATATCCGTTGACCGCTGCTATGACAGGGACATGTAGATTTTCAAGGTGCGAGAAAATCTCCTGTCTTTCACGTGAGACCCTCCGCCCTGATCTGGCATTCCGGTCAACGAGCTCATTTATATCTGCTCCTGCCACAAATGCCTTATCTCCTGCTCCGGTTATTACAATCACTCTCAATTCATTATCATTTTCAATTTCGTCAAGAAGTAGACTCAATTCAGCTGTCAATTCCTGCGAAATTGCATTCATTTTTTCCGGACGATTGATAGTCAGGAGACCGATATTTTCTTTTTTTTCATAAATGAGAGTCTTATACATAATCTCACTCCTTCTCTAATATTCAAAAATATATACATCCAAAAGGTGGGCTTGATAAATCAAGCCCCTACAGAATAAACACAATATATATGAGGTAGGTTCGATAAATCAAATCCCCACATTCAATATAGGCATGATGAATCTAACTCCTACAGAATAAATACAATATATATAAGGTAAATTTTGATAAATCAAATCCATATAAATTCATTCAAGAAGAGTTTGATGGATCAAACCCCTAAAAATTTGAATCGAACCTTATATTCATTATGGATTTGATGAATCATCCCCTACAAATTTAAACAAAGGCTCTTATTCCGAGTTCAATGGCACCGATGATTAGCTGTTGAATCTGAGAGGTCCCCTCATAAAGTGTATTGATCCTGGCATCCCGGTAGAATCGCTCCACATCGTATTCGCCAGAGAAGCCATAGCCCCCGTGAATCTGAATGGCTTTATACGCTACCCGGTTTACCATCTCGCTGCAGTAGTATTTGGCGATACATGTTTCCCTGGTATTAGGGAGTCCTTTGTTTTTCATATCTCCTGCACGATAGACAAGGAGTCTTCCTGCTTCGCATTCAACAACCATATCTGCAATCATCTGCTGGACGAGCTGGAAGCTGGCAATTGGCTTTCCAAATTGGATTCGTTGTTTAGCGTATTCTTTGCAGATATCAATACAGCCCTGAGCAGAACCGACACAGCCGGCAGCCACCGTGTGACGGCCAAAATCAAGAGTGCCCATAGCGACCTTAAAACCTTTATTGACTTCTCCTAAAATATTTTCTTTAGGAACGCGGCAATTCTCCAAGATGATCTCACCTGTATTAGAGGCGCGAAGGCCCAATTTATCATGGAGATCACTTGTCGAAAATCCCTCCGTCCCCCTCTCTACCAGAAAGGCTGAGATGCCTTTAACCCCTGCCTCTTTGTCTGTTTTGGCATAGACAACAGCTACGTCAGCGATTCCGGCGTTTGTAATCCATGTTTTTTGGCCATTAAGCACATAATGATCTTTCTCTTCTTTAGCAGTTGAGGTCATGCTGGCAGGATCGCTTCCAGCATTAGGTTCGGTTAGACCAAAACAGCCAATCCACTCTCCGCTGGTCAGCTTAGGAAGGTATTTTTTCTTTTGCTCTTCATTGCCGAATTTAAAAATGGGAAGCTCAACAAGGGATACTTGAACAGAATAAGTCCCTCGAAGAGATGAATCTACCCTTCCTATCTCCTCTGCCACGATGGCATGGCTAATAAAATCAAATCCTGCCCCACCGTATTCTTCAGGAATGGGTGTACCCATAAATCCCAGTCCTGCCAATTTTTTAAAAAGATCGCGAGGAAATTGAGCTTTTTTATCGTTTTCACTAGCCACAGGAGCAATCTCTTCTTTGGCGAATTTGCGGATAGTCTCCTGTATCATTTTTTGTTCTTCATTAAAATCAAAGTCCATTGCTGGCTCCTTTCAAATTATCTAATATTATTAAAATTTGATATTGACCATAATTTTCTTGAGGCAATCAAGCACATTTCTAATTACATCTGCCGTTGTGTGCAGAAAAGGCAACAAAGGGGGCAGCCCCTATTTCACCTTTTGCATGAAAAAAGGAAAGTCCTATCTCTCCGCTCACAATGATCTATAATCCTGCAATATGCGGATAATGCCTAATATTTATAGAATCCTTCCCCTGATTTTTTCCCCAATTTACCCTCGGCAACCATTTTCCTGATTACTTCTGGCGGCTTATATCTCTCATCTTTTAGCTTTTCATACAGCGTCTCCATTTTTGCCAGATGGATATCCAGACCGATCATATCAATGAGGGCTAAAGGGCCCATGGGAAGGCCAGCTCCAAGCTTCATGGCTTCATCAATATCCTCGGGAGAAGCTATGCCCTCGGAATAAACAGCCACCGCTTCATTAAACAGCCCCCCCAGAACTCGGCTGACTATGCCAGCCGGAGCTTCCTTAGCAGTGGCAATAGGAATCTTGCCCAGACTTTCTGCAAACTTTTTTGCCGTGGCAATGGTTTCGTCAGATGTTTTCTCTCCGCGGATAATTTCAACCAATTTCATGATAACAGCCGGGTTGAAAAAATGCATGCCTATAACCTTATCAGGCCGGGAAGTGGCTGAAGCAATTTCGCTCACAGAAAGGGCTGTGGTGTTTGTGGCTAAAATTGTTTCAGGCAAACAGATAGAATCGAGTTTCTTGAATACCTCTTTCTTAACTCCGAGATTCTCAGAGGCGGCCTCTACGACTAAATCACATTCTTTGGCCAGATCCAAATCTGTAGACCAGTTTATTCGAGACAGAACCGATTCCATCTCATCCTGGGTAATCTTTCCTTTCTCAACTCTTCTGCTTAAGCCTGCCCTGACTTTTCCTTTGGCTTTCTCGACTATCTCCTCAGAGATATCTACGACAGTTACTTCATAACCCTTCTGCGCACAGAGTTGTCCTACACCAGAGCCCATGATTCCAGCACCAACCACAAATGGTTTTTTTATATCCATCGCTATCCCTCCGTTTTTAAATACAATATCATAATATTAAGACAGAATATTCTTGTTTTCTATGAGATTGCCACGCTCCCTTCGTTCGCTCGCAATGACAATCTCAATCATCTTATCTTTGTTGTGGGGTTGATAAATCAAACCCGTACATTCTTTTAAGTCAGTCTCTCTATTACGATGGCTACGCCCTGACCTCCTCCGATGCACAAGCTTACCAAACCCATATTCTTATCCCTGCTTTTCAGAGCATAGATCAAAGTGGTCAATATTTTTGCTCCAGTTGCACCCACGGGATGACCAAGAGCTATGGCTCCCCCATGGACATTAACCCTGGAGCGATCCCATTTTAGCTCCTTCTCCACAGCTAAGATTTGGGCCGCAAAAGCCTCGTTAAGCTCGATAATATCAATGTCTTTAAGGTCGAGCCCCGCTTGCGTTAAAGCCTTAGAAACAGCTGGTACTGGCCCTATTCCCATAATCGCAGGATCAACACCTACATGAGCGTAGGAGACAATTCGGGCTAAGGGCTTAACTCCAAACTCTGATGCTTTCTCTTCTTTCATTACCAAAACCGCTGAAGCTGCATCACAGAGAGCACAGCTGTTTCCAGCAGTAACCGTTCCATCTTTTTTAAAAACAGGACGAAGTTTTGACAATTTCTCTGCTGTGACTCCTTCCCTTGGGATTTCTTCTGTATCGAAAATCTCTGTCTTTCCTTTTCCTGCAGGAACCTCAACAGGAAGTATTTCCTCCTTGAATTTACCTTCTTTTACTGCTGTGACAGCTTTGTCCTGGCTTTCTGCGGCAAAAGCATCTTGTTCTTCACGGCTGATGCTATATTTCTCAACGAGGGTTTCTGCTGTCATTCCCATCAAATGCCCGGCTAAAGGACACATAAATCCATCTTGATGCATGACATCGACCAATTTGCCATCTCCCATACGATTACCCCATCTCGCTCCACCTGCAATATAGGGGACCTGGGAGGTATTCTCAGCTCCACCTGCTAAAACAACTTCTACGTCCCCAGCTTTAATCATCTGGGCAGCGAGAGAAACAGCCCGCAGAGAAGAACCGCAGCGCTTGTTCACCGTAAATGCAGGAACTTCATGAGGCAATCCTCCTTTTACAGTTGCTAGACGCCCTATATTTGGACCGAGGCCAGCCTGCCAGCCAGTGCCGAAGACCACCTCGTCCACATGCTTAGGTTCAATCCCAGCCCTTTGAACGGCCTCCTGAAGGACAAGAGCTCCCAACTCTACAGCAGAAACTTTTTTAAAAGCACCCCCGAATTGACCTCCAGCAGTTCTGACTGCGCTGGCGATGACAATATTATTCATGGATAACCTCCCACTTAATAATTTAATTCTTATTATTTGAAGGATTGATTAAAAGATTTACTATTATAATTATCCTCTCTTGTAGGTGTCAATAAAAAAACTCTTTTATTTCTTTTCTTTCTTTGTTCTGCGGAATATCTTTAAAAGTTCTGACAATTTCCCTTTTATGTATCCTTCTCTAACAAAGTAGGCATCTTCTTCGGGCTTGATCCATTTTATGTATTTTCCTCTTTTCAAGCCTTCAGGGTCTTTAGCTGAGCCGATTCTAAAATCACCCTCTTTTGTCTGAATAATAGCCACGTTGACTCTTTCCTCCTTCGGAGATGTGTATTGGGTGGCAGCGATAATTCTATCTTTCCGAGGTAATTTTTCGTAGATGAACATTTCCTCAGGAATGGACTGGGGTAAGTTTTCCTCTCTAAGCCCCTCCCGCTCCCGAGTTGACTTAGTCCTCTCAACAATTCCCACAATACAGGCATTCCCAAACCCGCTCATGTTAAACCAGAGCCCATAATTCAGGTTTTTAAGTTTCTCCCCGAACATTTGTCTGTACTGGTGGTGTCCCCTCAATTGCCAGACTAACTCCACAAGCTGAGCCCCTCCTGAGGCACCCAAAGGGTGGGTTCTCGCCAGAAATCCCCCAGAACGGTTTATATAAATGCTCTTTCCTATCTTGTTTTTCTCTTCTATAACAAATTTATGCCCTTGCCCTCTCTCAGCAAAGGCCAAATCCTCAGCCGCTATCCAGGGAACTGGCTTAAAAGCATCATGAAGTTCACAGAGATCTATCTCATAAGGATTTAAACGAGCTTCTTCGAAGCTCTCTCGCCCTGCCAGCACAGCAGCCTCGAGTGAGATCAGGGTCCTCCGCTCTGCAATTTTTATATTATCAAAGGCGGATTTTACACTTGTCAGCTTTATATCCGTAGGAAAAGGAACCAGATAAGCTGCTCCAGCTCCGTTGTAAGATCCGCTGCAGTCATATTTTGTCAGAGGCTTGGCAATGATGCGGTTTATTTCAGGATTATCATATTCTTTTCGTGTAACTGACTTTTTAAAATAGGCATATTCATTCAGGGCTCCATGGTTGAGGCTTTGGACGCTCATCTTAAAACATATGTTTCTGAATTCCTTTTCTGAAACTTTATAGGCATCCATATATTCATACGAAGCTAAGGCGGCCACAGCGGGCATTTCGCCCAGTCCTCGCTCTCTTTCTTCCTCGGCAATAACTGTAGAGATCTGAGAGGGAATCTCTTCGTTCTTCAGTTTTCCTTTCATTTTTTCACCGAAGCAAACCAGGACTTTTAATCCGGAAGAAGCCAAACGCTTTCCCAGTTCGACAGCTGCTGCTCCTGTTGCTGAGCCTCTCTCTACATGGTGAATTTCTATATCTCTTGGAAGGTTCATCTCAATACCAACAAGAGAATCCAGGCCTGTCTGCCTGGCAAATCCAATAGGGTCCATAGCACCAATGACCAGGCAATCTGGAGCCAATTCAGAAGTGAAAGCAGCAGAAAACTGTAGAGCCTTCTGGCAGGCATCAGCCAACATTACTCCGATGGGCCTGAAATCTTTGCCAAAGCGAGTCAAAGAGACTCCAGCGATATGAACATCACGCATGAAAAGTCTGACTCCCTATATTAATTGTTATCGAGATATTCTCTCCCTTTTTAGCGGCTCGTCAATTAATGGGCTAAAAGAGCTAATCGCTCTTGTGTTCTTCTATTATCTTATATAGGTTATATAAGCAGGGGAGTCAATAGGAATTAAGAATGTCGTTGCCAAGTAATATATGGGGTCAGGTCTTGTTTTTTGCCTATCTTAAAAATCTCATGAAAATGCATTAATATTCCATTGCAAGGATGAAAGCGACACAGATATCTCCTATCTTCAGGATGAGATTTTGCTACGCTCCCCTGCCCGTTTATAAAAAGAGCAGGATTGCCCCCAATCTAATGCATTAGTATAAATTGCTTTTGTGTGAGTGAAGGCAAAAAGCAAGACCTGACCCCATCCACATTGCCGTATGCCACAAGGAAGAAGCCCTTTAAGCAGTGTTCAGATTCAGAACATCAATAACTGGGTTGACAGAGGAGCCAAAAATAACTAATAATACATTGCATTAATTTTTGGGGGAAGAAGGATGAAGTTCAAGTCTAGACAATTTTTCTTTATTTTCTTCATAGGTTTGGTTTTAGTCTTCTCTTTAGGTTTTAAACTTCCAAAAAATCCATATTTAGTACAACCCGTTGGTACCGCAGAAGGCAGGCTCCAGGAAGAGGTAAAGACTATACTCAAGCGAAACTGCAGTGTTTCAGACTGCCATAGAGGAACCTATCCCAGGATGAATTTGAATCTGGAAGAAGATAAATTCTTAAAAGCTCTTTTTAACATTCCAAGTCAGGAAATTCCATCACTGAAATTGGTCGATAAAGAAAATCCGGAGCAAAGTTATCTCTTAATGAAGATCAAGGGAGATAAAGCAATTGTGGGAAGACGTATGCCTTTGGATTCTCCTCCTCTAAGAGAAGATGAAATTAAAATAATTGAAGACTGGATTTCAAGTCCGATTGCAGCTCCGGTCGAAAAGGAAAAAATATTACCTCAAATAGATAAAGCGGCACCAGAAACAAAGCCTGAGCACGAAAAAAAAGAGATTAGAAAGCCTGCCTTTTGGGGTACTCGAGTAATAAATCTTCCCACCACTCAATCCATAGGAAAAGGACGATTACTCTTCAGAGTATCCCACCGGTACTCCCCAGCAATAAAAAGCGGCTATAATTCACTTTATGGACTGGATGGACCAGCCGTGATTCTTTTAAGTTTTGGCTACGGATTAAGGGATAATCTTGATCTAACGCTGGCACGCACTAAATTAGACAAAGAAGTGGAACTCTCGCTCAAATGGGTGATGTTTGAGCAAGGAAAAATATTAACACTGCCATTTTCTGCGGCTTTAAACATTGGAGGAAGTTTAGTCACTCAATCTCAGCCAGATAGAAAAGTTTTTCGTGCGGATAATATGAAATTCAACCTGCAAGTTATCCTTTCTCATCAAGTGAATAATGCCCTCTCCTTTGTCCTTGTTCCAGCCTATTCTTCTAACGCCAATCACTGGGATTCTTCATCAGAAGGGACTTTTGCTCTGGGAGCTGGTGGAAGATGGATGATATTAAATGATTTTTCAATTATATGGGAATGGGTTCCTGTATTAGCCGGATATAAAGACAATTCTAACGGTTGGGGATTGGGAATCGAAAAGAAAATCGGGGGGCATGTTTTTCAGGTTTTCATCCTTAACTCGACAGGATTAACATCCGATCAATTCATCCCAGGAGGAGATTTTAGATTAAAGGATTGGGATTTACGAATCGGATTTAATATTTTCCGAAAATTCTAATTTTGTTTTATCCTTGAGCCAATTAAAGATCTTATTTAATACAAGGGGATAAATAGGATCCTCTCTGAGTAGATCCTTATGCTTAAAATAAAAATCCGCTTTTTCTGCTTCTCATGAGCAATATTATCATTCTCGTAATCATAAAAATAATTCCTCCCGCCATGGCAATCGAATAAATAGTGAGAAATATTGTATTCAAAAGAGGCATTGTTCTGAAGGTTACCTGAGGAAAAAAGAGATCCAGTATGGTTTTTCCAAAAAATATGATCATAATGGTGATTCCTATAGCTGATCTATAGAGATATTCCTTTGCATTTTCCATATCTACAGAATCCAGGTTTATCAGGGGGTAAAGTAACCAAGCTGTTATGATCCATAAAATAATGACAAGGCCAAACGCTATTTCCTTCTTGAATTTCATGGATTTTGTGCTTTTCATTTCTTTGTCTTAATCTTTTCCTTCATTTTGTTTAGCTCGTAATAGCCTTTATATTAAAATAATGGATTAGCAATTTCCTCTGTTTCAAATTACGAATTTTCCCTTTTTTTGTTCAATATTCTTCTTCTATCCTTTTTGCAATTTTTAGTAAAGAAAAAAAATGAAGTCAAATCATCTCATTCCAATCTTTTATTTTGAACATTCTTGATTTTCTTTATTCGTCCCTCTTTTTTATTGCATTCCCTCTGAGAATATAGATATTACTATCAATAATCGACTAATCATAGGAAATATGTAGGAAAAGTAAACCTTTTGGCCGTTTTATACGTATATATATATAAGAGAATGAAAAAAAAAGGAGATTAAAATGAAATTCAAGGAAAAAGTCGCGATTTTCATTGTGGCTCTTATATTATCTGTCCTCTTATTTAATTCGATTGGCTCGCCTTCATTATCTTTGCTCAGATTGGGAAAAGAAGCAGGCAACGAAATCATTTCCAACTACCTGGCCAACGAAGGCAAATCCTAAAATCCTTGATGTCTTACCAAGTTAGAGGGTTTCAGGAAAAAAATAGATGAGCGTAACTCATTTAGGCTGGTATTGGTTGCCTAACGAATGATGAGAGGCAAGTTTGTTGCATCAAGGAATAAAGTGATCTTTTATGTTTAGTCAATCCCTCCTTTCACCTTTATACCTTTCCTTTTTTATATAATTTCCTCCCTAACATCTCCTCTACAAAAATGTCAGTTTCTATCTAACATATAAACATCATTAGCCTTTTTCCGAGGATAAATTTTAATCAAGCAACAAATCATTAATCTGAGTTCTCATAAAGATACGTATCATTACTCCTGTTTCTCGCGTTCCATTGACACTTTTTCACCTCGTGTGATACATATAATATACAAAACCCATAAGAGGAGTATTAATGGGTAATATATCAAGGCGCAATTTCCTAAGGGATTCATTGATTTTTGCCGGATCTTCCTTTCTTCTCTCTTCTAAATACTTAGAAGCTTCAACAAAAGCTGCTTTAGAAGTAAAAAAGACAAGGAAATATCCTTCTTATTTAGAACTCGAAGAAAAAGGCATCCTTTCCCAAAGAATAGAAAAATTGTATTCCATCTACGAGAACTGTCATCTTTGCCCTCGAGATTGTCGTGTTGATAGAACAAAAGGTGAAACAGGAAAATGCAAAGCTACTTCCAAAGTCAAAGTATCCAGTGCCTTTCCCCATTTTGGCGAAGAACGTCCGTTAGTCGGAAAAAGAGGTTCGGGAACAATATTCTTTTCAAATTGTGGCATGAGATGTGTCTTTTGCCAGAACTACGAGATTAGCATCGAGGGTGAAGGAGTGGAAATTTCTGACGAAAGATTAGTTGCTATGATGATGACGCTTCAAAGAATGGGCTGTCATAACATAAATTTAGTTACTCCCTCTCACTACGTACCTAATATTGTCTGCGCCCTCCAGAAAGCCATCAGAAAAGGCTTGCACATTCCCTTGGTCTATAACTGCGCGCCTTATGAGACTCCTGAGACTCTCCAACTTCTGGATGGAATTGTTGATATTTATCTCCCTGACTGTAAATTTATGGACCCAGAGCATGCCGCTAAATACTCAGGACAAACTTACAATTATCCATATTATGTCAAGATGGCGCTCAAAGAAATGCACCGCCAGGTAGGTATATTACAAGTTAGTGGAAAAGGAATAGCTGTGAGAGGTCTAATGATTCGGCATTTAATCCTACCCAACAACCTTGCGAGTACTGATAAATTTATTAAATTTGTGGCGGAGAATTTTCCTAAAAATACATACCTCAATCTAATGGCCCAGTACCGACCAGAATATAAGGCCTTTGATTATCCAGAACTATCCAGGCGCCTTAAGAGGAGTGAATATACAGATGCACTGCGATTGGCTCGAAAATATGGCCTAAACCGCCTTGCCCAATAATACAAATTGCTGACTTTCAAGATAAATCATTGATAATTAAATAGTTCACCTGGCGTGACAAGTTTAGAGGGCCGGACTCGAACCGGCACTGAAGCAAGCTTCCGAAGGATTTTAAGTGCCTTGTGTCTGCCAATTCAGCCACCCCGGCTCGTTAATTATCAATGGGCTACTATTAAGATACCAAACTTATTTGACATTTTTTCCGCTCTCTGCTATACAATTAGCTGAAAAACTAAAAGGCGGGATATATTTTTCCTATCAAAACTAGAAGTTACTTTCAAATGATTATGAAAGCTTCTCTTAATCTAAAGGCTTTGATTCGACCTGGATTTATTCCAGGAATTACAATATAAACCAAGGAGGTTAAAATGGGTAAATTGAACATTGTGGATTGGATTGCTCTGATTCTAGTCATTGTCGGGGGCTTAAATTGGGGATTAGTCGGCATTTTTAAGTTTGATCTTGTGGCCTGGATTTTTGGCGATATGTCGATCATCGCACGTATTGTATACATTCTTGTAGGCCTAGCTGCAGTTTATACAGCAGTGATACTGGCGAGTTTGGCTAAAAAATAGTTCGTTGATTTTGGGGGGAAGATTACACCTGTGAATATTTTTCTGGCAACGGGGTCTTCTGTCTCTGATGCAGCATTTTGGAACCCGAATTATACAACGCTAGAGGCCGTATAAGACGCTAGAAGATATAAACAGCGCTTGATGTTATGTAGTTGTGTGGTTCAACTCTATTTTAACTCTTTCATTTCTTCTTCTACTTCTTCAGCCCCTTCTGCGTAGAATTTTTCTTCATCCGGTGCAAGGTGTTTTAAAAGCCTGAGGAATTCACCGGCATGGACGCGTTCTTCATCCGCAATGTCCTTCAGCACTTCGATAGCCAGCTTATCATCAGTTGATTCAGCAAGCTGCATGTAGAGCTGTATTGCTTCGTATTCTGCGGCAATCATAAACCTTATGGCACGAACTAATTCCTCGTGTGTGAGTTTGCGCTCCTTGGCAAGACCAGAAAAAGGTGTTCCAAAATCAGGCATGATTAACCTCCTTTCAAAAAATATGTTTTATAGGATTAGTACTTCTTATCTATCCACTTACTTACTCAATGGATTTTATTTTTTATTTTTCGGCTTTGGCTTTAAAGTAGCAGTCTTTGAAAGCTTTGACAGCAGACCTCAGTTTCTCGACATTTGAGAGGTCAGTTGTTTGTTTCGTCCTCATCGCATAGACAAGAATCTCATGGCATAACGATAGATGCTCCGTGCGGATTTCATTGGCTTCATCATCTTCTTTTTCAACCAGCTTCACTCGTTGTGTCAGAAAATACTGGCTTATAATATGCTGAATATCTTCGGCATGTTTTTCCTTATTGGTGACCCAACGGACGATTTGATTAAAGTTAGGCGGCTGCTGTCCGGAGAGATTAGCAATTTCCTTCATGGCTTTTTCGATGGTTGTGATGTGTTCTTCGATCATAGTGAATCTCATCTCATCATCGTAAACTCCACATGGAATCTCACAATGTGAAAAAACAGCCGGCTTGAATAAAGCAATCATCGCCAAAAAAATGAAAATCCCTTTTGTTTTTTTCATGGACCTCCTCCTTTATTGAATTATCATAGCTTAAATTAAAATCTGTGAACAGTTAACAAGAAAGCTCTTTTCTCCCTTTTTTGAGCTTTCCAGATTAAAATAACAAATCTTAGAAAGAAATTATTCCCCAGAATAATTCTTCAAAGGAAGCTATGAAAAATCAGGTAAAAAAGAATACAACCAGAACAAGAAAGCTAATCTTCCAGTTTTTACTCTTCAAGTTCAATTTCAACCGGGAAGCTTTGCCACAATCCATGGAGGTTGCATCTTTCTTTAGCAATTAATGGATGGGCATGATCCAGAGCCACCATAAATTTTACTTTTGGCTCTGTCAATCTGGGCACCAAATCAACTCTTGCCAAAAAAGTCTCGCCTGAGAAAAGCTCTATCCATTCGATGTAATGAGCATTCTCGTTTGGATGCTTCATGTGCTTTCCAACTTCGACCTGAACTTCAAAAGGCTCTCCCTTTTTCACCTTTTTTGGAGATTCAATAACTGGAGTGTGCTTTTTTTCTAAATCAGTCATCTCCTCTACATTCGCTGATTTAGCTTCGTTAACTCCACAAAAAATATCGTCTTCACACATAATATCCTCCTCATATTATTTAAATATCATTTTATTAACTCTTTTATTCGTTTTCAGAATCTTGAATAGAGAAAAAACCTATCCAACACTCGACAAACAAAACTTTATAGTATTTCTATCTTTTTTTTCAAGTATATTTTTTTCATTTATGACCGCAGCTCCAGCTTCCCTTCATAATGCTTCTTGATTATCTCTAATATTTCTTTTGACCGCTTAATTGCTGGCTCCTGTAGCTCCTCGTAAGCTAAATTATTTTCCGCATCTAAAAACTGAAGTAGCTGTTGAGCCGTTTTTTTATAAAAAGTCTGAGCCCAAGTATCATCAGGCGGAATACAACTCGTTTGTTTTTGCTGCCATGATAAAGTCGTTCTGGTGAAGACCTTTAATTTTATGCGTCCACCATGAAACTTTGACTCTGCCCCATTCGGTCACGATAACTGGATGATGTCCTTCTTGCTCTGCTATTTCTCCTACCTTGTTCGTAAACTCAAGAGCCTGTATAAAATTGTTAAACCTAAACACTCGCTCTAACCGCTTGATATTATTGCGCTCGACAATTTCCCACTCTGAAACTTGAGGATGGAGTCCCTTAATCTCCAGATCGGTGACAGTAGGCTCACCGCCGCGGCAGGGAACGCACTTCATCTTCGAAAGAGCATGTATATCAGGCATCACTTCTCCTCCTTTAATATTTTATTGCGGCTCCTGGAGGTTTTGTATTGTCGTCTGTATCACCTCAGGCATGGCCGGATGGATATGCATACGGTTGATGAGGGCCCTTATCCACCAGGGCAACCTTTAAGTCATGGATCAATGCCTGTTCGACAATAATCGCACCTGCCCCTGAGCCTATGACAATCACATCATAATCTTTCATAGCATTTACCTCGCCCTTAAATATTAACTTAATTGTATGCGTTCCTGTTTGTTGTCGATATCATCGAAGTCATCTATGAACCAACTTGAAATTCTACGATTAAGCTGTTCAAAAATCTTCATCTCATCCTGACCTTTCTCCCCAGAGAGGAAATATCAATATAAATGTCTTCTCCGTATGAATGATCGGCTATATAGAAATGCTTCATCATCCTTTTCTGCATAAATTATAGCACCGTTTTAAGGTCACACATAATATTTTCGATAAGCCGTACTCGGGCATCCTTGGGCAGTAATCGAGAAAGACCATCCATTAGGATAAAAGGAAGCCTCGGTGCCCGGATTGAAAGGATTTATTTCGGCTTGGCGTAGGCTTATTCAGCCGTAGCCTTGGCCCTCTTTTCCTGTGACATCCCGGCCAAGCGCTCAACCTCCTTAACGTCCAGCCCTAATCCCTCGGCAACACGACGTCCATATTCAGGATCAGCCTTATAGAAGAGAGCTGTCTGACGTAGCTGAATGCGTTTCTGTGCGCCTCCTAGATGATCCACAATATTACCGATCAGATGATCCCTGTCTTCATCGGTCATCACTTTGCGATACAGATCCCCGGCCTGTTGGAAGTCATCGTTGGGATGAGTAAATGGATGACGAGCTGCAAGACCGGAGACCTCAAAGCGTGGCTCTCCCGCCTTTGGATCTGGTTCTGGGCCGCCGAAGCTGTTGGGCCAATAATTTGGTCCGCCTTCTCCGTTGGCGTCAAAGCGCATGAAACCATCACGCTGGTAACTGCTCTCAGGAGCATTCTTAGGTGCGTTCACTGGTAGAAGATGATAGTTCGGCCCTATACGGTGGATATGGGTATCGTGATAAGAGAAAAGACGGGCTTGAAGCATCTTGTCGGGTGATGCTGCAATACCTGGCACAAGGTTTCCTGGACAGAAGGCTGCCTGCTCCACCTCTGCAAAATAATTGACAGGGTTGCGGTTTAGGACCAACTTGCCTACCTTGATGGGAGGGACTTCAGCATGTGGCCAGACCTTCGTAATGTCAAAGATATCCCAATGATAATCTTTTGCCTGTTCTGGTGTCATAATCTGCATCTCAAGCGTCCAGGACGGGTAATCGCCCCGCTCAATGGCCTCATACAAGTCTCGGGTGGCATGATCAGGATCATCGCCCGATATGCGAGTCGCCTCCTCTCGGGTAAGGTTCTTTATGCCCTGGTCGGTCTTGAAATGGTACTGCACCCAGAAATACTCGCGCTTGTCGTTGTACCATTTATAGGTGTGACTGCTGTAGCCGTTCATGTTGCGATATGTGGCCGGAGTGCCTCGGTCTGAGAACAGAATTGTGACCTGGTGGATTGATTCCGGAGTCAAAGAGAGAAAGTCCCAAAACATGTCAGGGTCCTTGCAGTTAGTGGCTGGATGCCTCTTTTGAGTATGGATGAAATCGGAGAACTTAAGAGGATCACGGATGAAGAAAACTGGGGTGTTGTTGCCGACAAAGTCATAGTTGCCTTCCTCGGTATAGAATTTCACCGCGAATCCGCGAGGATCGCGTGCAGCATCAGCAGATCCCTTCTCGCCCCCCACCGTAGAAAAACGAGCAAAGACTTCGGTCTTCTTGCCAACTTCCGAAAGAAACTTGGCCATGGTGTACTTTGTTATATCAGCAGTTACTTCAAAATAACCACCTGCTCCTGCTCCTTTAGCATGAACAACACGTTCGGGGATACGCTCGCGGTCAAAATGGCCCAGCTTCTCCAACAGGTGAACGTCCTGTATCAAGACAGGACCGCGCTCGCCCGCCGTCAGACTATTCTGATCGTCTGGGACAGGAATACCAAAGGCAGTTGTTAAAGTCTTTTTGGCTTTTGCCATATTAAACCTCCTTATTTTTGAATTTCTTATTCCCACCCTTATTCTTTTAAACAGAAATTAGCCGGGAATATTCTTACCTTCGTTTATAATGAATAATAACTTATTCCTATTTAGTTATTGATTATAAATAGTATCTATTCCTATTATAAGCTGAAAAAAATTTATATTTTTTTACGGCATTTATCGCAATAACCCTCTAAGAGGACTTTTTTATTCAGTACAAAAAATTTTTTATGAATTTCCTCCGGTACTTTTAGATTATCATACAAGTTGTAATCAAAATCTGCTATTGAGTTGCATTTAACGCATCTAAAGTGGTGATGATTCTCAATATCTGGATCAAAACGTCTTGGTTCTCCATATCCCTCAACAATATTGACAATTCCGATATTATGAAAGGTCAAAAGCGTTCGATTCACAGTATCCAATGAAATATCAGGGAATATCTTATTGACTCTACTGAAAAGAACATCTGCATTAGGGTGGTCTTTCGACTTAAGCAGTTCCTTATATATAAGTGTACGCTGTGGAGTCACCTTGAGACTATGCTCTCTACATTTTTCTCTGAAGAAATCCAGAGAAGCGTTCTTAGCTCTTAATTTCATATTAGTACTATATAGTAGTTATTCTTATTTGCCAAGAAAAAATTTTATTAGGAAGGGAGATGAACCCCTATTACAGCGGCGCCATGCGGAGGATAAGTATTTCAGGTTCAGAACTTGAAAAATACGGAATGATCAGTGAACATCCTTGATAAAAACTCTTAGCTAAAAAACCTACAATTAATGATCAAAGAATCGTTCCGAGGGCTAACTGATGCTGCAAGACCTGCTCAAGCCGCTTCGAGTTCGGCGAGAAGGCCTGAGATAAGTTCCTTTACCGTTACGATTTTGTCGCAACGGTAAGCATTCTGCCCACAGAAAATGAGGCCATTGTCTACATCTCCGAAGTAAGAGTTTACGAGAGCCAGAGCAATGCAGTAATTCGCCTCACTAACTTTGCAGACAGAAAGACACCTGTAGGGACATTTGATTTTAAGTTTTCCCTTAATTTCTAAATCCTTCAAGAATTTATTCTTAATGGCCCTTCCTGGCATGCCGACAGGACTTTTTATGATAACAATATCCTCTTCTTTAGCGTCAAGGTAGCTCTGCTTAAATTCCTGGGAGACGTCGCACTCCACGGTACAGACGAAACGAGTACCCATTTGGACTCCAGCCGCACCCAGGGACAGCATCCGAGCTATATCCTTTCCGTTGAAGATCCCCCCAGCGGCGATAACAGGAATTTTCTTTCCGTATTTATCCTCATATGCTTTTACTGTTTCCAAAACCTCCGGCAAAAGATTTTCAAGGGAATATTTTTCCGGTTGATAGAGCTGTTCTTCGGAGAAACCAAGGTGTCCTCCTGCCAGAGGTCCTTCAAGGATTATGGCATCGGCAGTCCTTTCGTAACGTTTGTCCCAGACCCGAAGAATTAATTCAGCTACCCGTGCGGAGCTGACTATGGGCAGGAGGTTTACAGAACTGTCTTCGACCAAGCTGGGAAGCTTAATAGGGAGTCCGGCACCGTATACGATTATCTTAATTCCTTCCCTCACGGCAGCCGTAATCAGATCGTCTGCATTGCTCAGCACTCCCATAAAATTGACTGCGATATGACCATTTGTCATACTTTTCGCCTTACGAATTTCCCTTTCCAGAGCTTCTCGAGACATCCTTTCATATTCATGCTTTGAAGCCTCCAGATCTCCCAGGCCTATGCTCGAGATGGTGCCTATCCCGCCTTCCTCAGCCACAGCAGAGGCAAGCGAGGAAAGAGAAACCCTCACGCCCATTCCTCCCTGTACAATGGGGATGTCTGCGGTGATATTTCCAATTTGAAGTTTGGGAAGTTTCATTTTAATTTCCGTATTTTTTGACTATAAGACAGGCATTACCTCCTCCGAAGCCAAAGGAATTACTCATGGCCACTTCGAGGTCGGTCGATTCGACTCCTTTGGTCACGTAATCAAGAGGACATTCCGGGTCGGGCTCCTCATAGTTGATCGTCGGGGGCAGTTTGCCGGTATAAATGCTCATCACAGTGGCCACGAATTCCACTGCCCCGGCAGCGGCCAAAAGGTGACCAATCATCGACTTAATGGAGCTGATTTTAAGATGCTTCACGTGGTCGCCAAAGACCTTCATAACGGCTGCACTCTCAATCTTGTCATTCAGGACGGTGGAAGTGCCATGCGCGTTGATATATCCCACCTTCGGCGGGTCGATGCCTGCGTCTTTAAGCGCCTCCCTCATGGCCCTGATCATTCCATCTCCTCCAGGTTCTGGAGCTGTAAAATGATAAGCGTCAGCAGTATTACCGTAGCCAATAAGTTCGGCATAGGTGCGGGCGCTCCGGCTGAGAGCGTGTTCAAGTCTTTCTAAAACAACGATGCCAGCCCCTTCCCCCATCACAAAGCCGTCACGGTTCTTGTCAAAAGGCCTGCTTGCCTTTTCCACACAATCATTCCTGCTCGACATCGATCGCGTCGCGCAAAAACCAGCAAAAGGCAAAGGACTCACGCTGGCCTCTGAACCTCCCGCCAACATGATGTCGGCATCTCCCCTCTGGAGAATTCGAAAGGCATCGCCGATGGCATTTGTCCCCGTAGAACAAGCCACAGAAGGGGCAGATAGAGGCCCTCTTAAACCAAAAGCAATGGAGACCATGCATGCGGCCATGTTTATTAGTACTTTAGACACAGAAAAGGGCCCAAGAGACTTTGGCCCTTTCTCATGAAGACTAGAATACGCGTCCTCCAAGGTGTTTGCTCCGCCGATACCGGAACCTATAATGACTCCCGCCCTGTTTCCATCAAAGGTAAAGGTATCTAAACCGGCATCTTTGATCGCCATAGTGGACGAAGCCATGGCAAAATGGACGAACCTATCCATTCTCTCTACAGATTTCTCATCAATCCATTCTTCTGGATTAAAGTTCTTTACTTCTGCCGCCATTTGGGAGCGAAAATTAGACGGGTCGAAGTGAGTAATCCTTGATATACCATTTCGTCCGGCTTTCAATCCTTCCCAGAACTCTTCAAGCCCCACACCAATAGAAGTTACAACTCCTAATCCGGTTACAACAACTCGATGTTCATTCATTATTGTTATGCTATTGAAAAGTGCAGAACTCTTATAGAAAGCTCGGCGTTTCTCTAACCCCGAAGGAGGATTATCCCTTCATGGTTGTAGAGATGTCAAGCACAAATTTGGACTAACAAGTCTCCTTGGACTATAACACTCTTAATGGATTTCTTGCTTAAAAATCCATAAAATATTTTAACCATATTTCAACATCCATAGTCAAAAATGGCTAAAAATGGTTAAATTTAGAAAAAATATAAGGGAATGTAATACTACTCTAACTTGCAGATCTATAATATAAATAGCTGATAATTAAGCTGGTACGCCCGGCAGGATTCGAACCTGCGACCTTCTGATTCGTAGTCAGACGCTCTATCCGCTGAGCTACGGGCGCACTGGGGAAATGTTTTTCCTATTATGCCAGATTTTAAGGTTTTTTTAAAAGAATTAATGTTATAGAGATAGGGCTTCACAAAACTCGCAATATTAAGGATTGAAGTTAGGTAAGAAGGACTT
>Ga0307379_10002760_pt1 | contig 25747 bp, 8 predicted proteins | sample UN2MG_FD_202237 | JGI IMG/M metagenome (GOLD analysis project Ga0307379, IMG submission 202237) | Soil microbial communities from Risofladan, Vaasa, Finland - UN-2 | ecosystem: Environmental > Terrestrial > Soil > Coastal area > Acid sulfate soil | place: Finland: Risofladan, Vaasa | collected...
AAGGTGCTCTGGGCCGTGCCGAATCCGCCCTCGCCGTCGTCTGCCTGAACGGCGATCGTGAGCGGCGTCCCGTCGGAAGCCAACCCCAGCGAGAACAAGGTCGCCCAGGGCACCATCGGGTCTTCACCAATTGCGTCGTCGAACTGCCCGTCGTTGTCCAGGTCCCATGCGTACGTCAGACTGTCCCCGCCGGGATCGGTCCCCCCGCCGTTGAGGAACAAGTCGTTGCCCTCATTGATGGTGTACGGGCCATCGGCGTCGGCCGTCGGATCGACGTTGTTGATCGTCAACGTGCCCGTGTCGTCGATGTCAACTCCGCCCACCCCATCGTCCACCTGAAGGGCGATCGGAACGGGCGTCCCGTCGGTGGGCAGCCCCAATGCGGCCAAGGTCGCCCAGGGCACCTGCACCACCGGATTCGTCCCCGCCACGATCTCGAATACGCCGTCGTCGTTCAAGTCCCACGCGAACGTCAAGGGGTCGTCGCCGTCAGGGTCGGAGGAACCGCTGCCATCGAGCAGCAGGTCCTCTCCCTCATTGATGACGTAACCACCTCCCACAATGGGTACCGGCAGGTGACCGAGTTCGACCAGATAGTCCTCGACCTCGCCATCGGGGGCCGGGCCGTCGAACGAGAGGCCGCCGGCTCGACTGACACGGAACCGGGCGAAGCTCGGGCCCGACGTCACCGTAGCCGGCACGTCGAATTGCAGGGTTCTGACGTCCCCGGCGATTAGCTCGTTGTCAACGAAGACCAGCTTCTCGTCCGGGTCACTCCAATCGCCGTCCTGGTTGAAATCGATCCATGCATCCAGGTAGCCGTCCGCCGGGGAACCGACCATGTCGACGTCGATCGTCATGGTCTGCCCGGCAATGAACACCACGGGGAAAGCGATCCCGTCCTCATCGCCGTCGTCGCCGGTAGCCGTGGCATCCGGTTGGCCGTCCAACTCGGCGTCCGCGAGGGCACCCAGGCGTGGGCCATCGGGGTCCAGGTAGTGGCGTGCGCCGTCCTGGGCCACTAAGGTCGGATACCACTCCACGCCGAAGCCGTCGTCGGCCGGTGCGTCTCCGAAGTCTTCCGGATGCCGCACCAATCGCAACCGGTAGTCCTCGACTTCCCCGTCACTGGCGTAGCCCGTGACTCCCAGCCCGTCCTCGGTGGAGAATCGGAACCGGGCGAACCGCCACGTCTCCATCTCGCCGTCGGGCAGTCCGACGGTTGCCAGGTCGGCCATCGCGACCGCCAACCCGTTGGCGCCGGCCACCAGGGGCTCGTCGGTGAAGATCTGCTCGCTCGCGTCCCAGACGCCGTCGTCGTTGAAATCGATCCAGGCGTTGAGGAATCCGGCGGTGGACGCGGTGACCGTGATGTCTCCGTGATCCCCAATGACGAGCGCCGATTCGAGCGTCACGCCGTCGTCGAACGTGTCGCCGGTGGCGGTGGAGTTCTGCCGGGCGTCGGTCTCCCAGTGGGAGCCGGAGCCGAGGTAATGGCGCCCATCCACCAGGTGACGCGCTCCACCATTGACCGTATCCTTCAGTTCCGCTCCTCCCAACAGGGAAGGATAGTCGGGGTCGGGTGCGTCGCCGTAGTCCAAGCCCGTTAGCTGGATGGTGAACACCGTCATTCCGGCGAAGGGACCCGTGTTCCGGTTCCCTGAGAGATGGTTGCCGGCCAGATCTCGGATCGCGACCAGGTCCAGGCCTCCGTCGGACGCGTTGTCCAGGATGATGGTGTAGATGGCATCATCCGCCCAAATCCCGTCCCCGGGTACGAGGCGGATCACGTCGTTGATCGGGTCGTAGTTGAAGAGGTAGTCGGACCCCAGCGTCAAGGGCGTCGGCCAGGTGGCCGGGTCCGGGCCGAACGCCGCCATGTCCGTGGTCCGGTACACGGTGACGGCCTCGGGCACCACCGAATTGTCGTAGATCCCGATCCCGCCCGTGTCGCTCAGCTTAATGCTGAACTGGGTGAGGTTCTGGTCGACGACGATGACCTCGTTTTCCGCCGGGCCGAAGTCGAGCGGGCCGTTGTCTTCCGGGTCGCTCACCCTCGCGGTGGGACCGACGAAGTCGGCCCGCTCGATCGCCCCCCGGTCCTTGAAGATGTTCAACCCCATGCCCGGCGGGGGATCCTGCGAAGGATCGTCGACCCGCAACTGGTCGTACAGGTCCCGGTCGGGTACCAGGATCGGGGCGGGCGGAATGCCCAAGGGGGACGTAACGGCCACGATCGCGGGCCGATCCGCCAGGCTGTTCAGCGAGCTGTCGATGGCCCCGTTCTTGTCAAGCACCCCGTTCCCGTTCTCGTCTTCGCCGGGGTCCAAGATTCCGTTGCCGTTCAGATCCTCCCCGTGCTTCAGGTAGAAGTTCCCGCCCGCGGCATCGACGAACAGCGGGGCCGCCGGATCGGTCACGAGGATCGCGTTGCTGCCCACGGTGCCGTTGCTCGTGTTGCCCTTGAAGAAGTTGGCCCCGACCACGGTCGAGCCGGAGGTCCCGTCGATGGAGATGCCCGTGGCCGTGTTGGCGAGGATGTTGTTGAGCAGCGTTGGGCTGGAGTTGTCGGCCACGCGGATGCCGACCCCCGTCGCCGTGTCGCCCCCGTAGAGGGTGTTGTTGAGGATCTTTCCGAACGGAACCGCGGCCGCCGGTACGCCGCCGGCTGCGTTGCTCTCGCCGGCGAAGTCGATGCCCGTGCTCCCGAACCGGACAACCGCGTTGTTGCGGACGACGACGCCCGGGGCCAGCCGCTGGATGTTCTGCGTATCGAAGTTGATCGGCGAGCCGGGCGTCGGGTTGTTCGAGCTGAGGCTGGCGTCCTCGATGCCGCCTTCGGAGGTCCGCTGTTCCCTGGCCCCGGCCTCGATCCGGATGCCCACGCCCGCCACGTCGCGGACGAAGTTGCCCTCGATGATGAAAGCGCCCTGCGCCCGCTCGACGTTCCGGTCGCCCACGACCATTCCGCCGATGCCCGGGAAGAAGACGTTGTCGATCATGGCGCCCTCGTTCCCCGGCGCTCCGCCCGGGTCGGCCCCGTCCTTGGCATACCGGAAGAAGAACGTGTGAACGCCGGCAGTGACGGGGATCGAGACCCCGTGCCAACCGGTGTCGGACTGGTTGGTGTGCTCGAACTCCGCGGGATTCTCGCCGATTTCGTCGACGAAGACCTGGAAGGCGTCGCCCGCCCCGACGACCGCCTTGTAATCGAAGGTGACGTTCCCGGACCCGGTCGCCACCGTCACTTGCAGCGTGCTGTTCTGGTTGTTCCCCAGCGGGACGTCGATCGGCCCTCCCGGACCGGTATAGGAAAAGGGAGCCGAGCGCGCCACGTTGCTCGCGCCGCTCAGGATGTTCGGCAAAACGAACCACGGCGACGTGCTCCCCAAGCCCATCGGGACCCACCCGAGCTCCGGATCGAAGGAAGGCCAGGGGGCACTCTCGAAATTGTCGGTTTTGGGCGGCGAGTCGAGGCCGGTCGGGATGAGCCGATCGTTCGTATCGATCGTGATCGCGACGGAGATCTCCGGGTCCGTCGTGCTGATGTTCGCGGCGTGCTCGAACCCACGGCGGATTTCGACCTGGTACGGGCCCTGTTCGATGAGCTGCGGAGCCTCCGGATCCGGATCGGGCGGCACCGCGAAGTAACTCGTCGCCCCGGCGTTCGCAGCGGTGATCATCTCGCCGCGCTCCGACCAGCCGATGATGATGTCGTCGAGGTAGAAGCCCTCGTAGGCGTTGTTTTGCCCGCGGAGGAAGTTGTTGTTCGTGGCGTTGAGACTCCCGTAGCCATCGACGGGCGTTGCCAGGTCGGGATCGTTGTTGGAAAGGTCCGCGTCCACGATCGTGCCGGCCGTGCTGAAGTCGAATCGCAGAACGAGACCGGTCCTGCCCACGAAGTCAGACAGGTCGACGCGGGCCTGGCGCCAGTTGGACGTTTCGTAGAGCTCTTGGATCCGCTGGCGCGGGTCGGCCGAGTCGGCGAAACGGCTGTGTGACAGGAAGGTGGGCAGTTCCGTGTCGGCGTCCTTCGGCGTGTCGTTGGTTGCCAGGAGATTCCACGTATTGCCGCCGTCCGTGGAAATGAACGCCCGGGCGCTGTCGCGCATCGCGCCGTTCGCCGTCGCCGTATTCTGGCCCTCCGTCTGGAGGAAATAGTTGAAGTAGAGCGTGGGACGGTCCTTGGCGGTCTGGGTGCCCGTGGAGCTGACCAGATCGAACGGGTCGGTGATCAGGCTTCCGTAGGCCCCGCCGGGCAGGTCGTAGTTGGTGCCGATCGCTCCGGAGGTCAGGTCTCGCTGGAAATCGTTGTTGCGAACGCCGAGCTGGGTCCGGCTCGCCTCATAGTTCAGATAGGGATTGTTGTTATTGTCGACGTAGTTTTCCAGCCCGAAGTAGAAGCTGACGCCGCCCTGCCCTTCGTTCTGATTGTACGCGCTGTTGGTGCTGGTCGAGTTCCCGTCCGAATGGGTGCGGTCCTCGGCGCTCGGGGTGCGACTGAGGTCGTACGGGGCGTTGACGCCGTGCCCCTCATCCGCGCTGCGGGTCGTCGTCGGGTGCCACAGGTTGAAGTCCAGCGGCGAGAACGCCAGGCCCGTGGGACTGCCGACACCCGTGTTGATGACGCTCACGCCGCCGTTGAAAGCGGGAACCAGGGTCCCTGAAGCGTTGAATGCCACGAGATCCCCGCCGCCGGTGATGGCGAATAGCGTGCCCGCATAAGCGCCGCCCTGGACGTTCTGCGGACCGAGGGCGAGTCCCTGGAAGCCTGAGATCCCTGAAGTGCTGAAATCGCGGATCAGCGTCGCCCGGCCGCTACCCGTGTTGATCGAGATGAATTCACCCGCACTAGTCACGCCATAGAGGTTCGTTCCCAAAAACTCGCTGAACGCGAGGCCCGTTACATAGCCGTTCAGCGGCGTGCCGCCAGCGCTCCCGGTAGTCATTACGACCCCGGCTACCACGTCGGCGGTGCTTTCCCCGGCGTTGCCGCTGCCCATCAGCCGTGCGGTCACCAGGCGCGAAGCGTTCGTGTCCTGGTTGATCGCGTCAACGAAGTTCTGGGCGGTTGCGGCGGGATTCGTGTCCAATCGCAAGTTGATTTGCTTTCCGGCAACGCCGATAACCTGCGTCGCCGCGTCGGCTTTCGAGACGTTGACGGAGATGCCTTCCCCTGCCGCGCCCGGCGCCTTGGCCACGATCTGAACGGTCTTGGAGGTGGTATCGCCTCCGGCGTTGATGGTGAACGTGGCCGAGGCGAAGTCTACGCCCGAAGGCTGAATGTTCCCCATCATCCCGTAACGCGGAGTGGTCGATTCCGTGGCGGAGCCGCCGTCGCGCGCTCGGTACAAGACCGACGTCGTCTCGTTGCCCGAGGTTCGATCGTTCGCACGCACCGCGTAATAGATGTCATAGGTCGGCGCTGCGCCGGCGGCCGCGGTCCGGTCAAACGTCAGCGCGTCGACGTTGTCGGAGGCCAGGAAACCGGGCGAACTTACTGTCGTGTTGTCGGGCGTGGTCCCGGTTCCGCCCGAGTTGGCCTCGAAGCGGGTCCCCACGATGCTGTCGTTGCTGTTGCTGCCCAGCGCGCCGGTGCCGGAGTTGACCGTGACCAGTGCGCCGGCGGAGTCCTGCGTGCTGTCCAGGCGGCGATAGGCGTAAAGCCCCCCATCGGACCGGAACACGATGTCCTCGATTCCCTGCACGTTATTGGTGGTTTCATCCAGGTTGGTGTCCACGACGGTGATCTGTTGGCCGAAGAACGGATTGACGGTCGTCAGTTGGTCCGCCCCGGAGACGTACAGCACCACGTCCGCCAGATCGAAGGTGCGCACGTGGGCGTTGAGTGAAGTCGTGCTCGAGATATCGAACAGCCCGTTCGTGTTGGTCGGGTCGACCTGCGCGCCGTTGGAGTGGTAGCCCTGGAAGCCGATGTGGTCCTCGATGATCCGGTCGACCGAGTTGATCGGCTCCAGGCGGATATCGGTGTTGGTGGCGGCGGCCACGTAGAACTGGTTCAGATCGGTCAGCAATCGTCCGTTCGCGGATACGGCCACGTAGTAGTCGGTCACGCTGCCCGGAATGCCGATAGGAAGCTGGACGGTGCCGATGAACGGGTCGAGCTTGCCGACGGTGCCCCGGGTGAGGTCGTCCAGGTCGTTGCCCTGACCGGCGGCCGGCTGGTCGTCGATGACGTTCGATTCTCGGCCGATGAGGATGGGCGTTCCGTTGGCGTCGAAGACGATCATCGTCGTGTCGCCGCGCGTCAGACCGTCGGCGTAGTCGAGGTCGAACACGGTGGCCCACGTCTTCCCGCCGTCGTTCACCCCGCCGATCGCCTGGATCGATGCGCCGAGTTGCGTTCGCGCGTAGTCGGCATTGAACCGGTAGAAGTCGATGTCGGAGGTGGCTGTCAGTGCTCCGGAGAAGCTGATGGTGTTGCGATCGCTCTCCAGCAGGTTGCCGAAGTGCTGTGCTCCCGTGGGGCTGTTGTTGCTCGCGGTCGTCTCGTCCGACTCGCCCAGCAGCGGCGAATGGGCGGGCAGCCCCCGCACGTCGATGCCGGTCGTCGCGTAGCGGATGTCGGCGAAACGGACGGTCGAGCCCGGCTTCTCGTCCCGCTGCTGCAACCGGATCTGGAGTTGGTACTCGCCGCTGGTCAGTCCGCCGTCCAGGACGCTGAGGTCCGGCGACTGGCTGCGCACGCGCACGTAGTAGGTCCCCGTCTGCCCGGCCGGCCCCGGCAGCACGACGCGGAAGCCCGCGTCGTGATAGTTCAGCGTGTAGTAGTCGCCCCCGTTGTACGCGTCTTTAGCGAGTGGAGCCGGGCTGGCGGTTCCTGTGATGTCGTAGCCGTCCCCGGGAAAGACGTCGCTGACCGTCGAGCGCGCAAGGACCGTCCCGTTCGCTTGCACCAGCTCGACGACCGTGTCGAGCGAGCCGCGCGTGCGGTCGACGTCGATCCAGACCTCCGTGCCGGTCCGGGCCTTGAAGCTGTAGACGTCGACGTCGCCCGGATCGTCCCCGCGGATGTAGCCGTGGACCTCGAAGCCCAGCACGCGGTTCTCGTCGCCGCTCTTCAGGTTCGGGGCGATCTCCCCGAGGAAGGTGGCGCGAAACGGCGTGTCGTTCACGTCGACGCCTTCGTTGCTGGCCGGCTCGGGCTCGAGCACGACGCGGACGTTCCGGTCGTTGCTGTATTTGTCGAAGAGAAGGCTTCGCCAGTCGCCGGGCGAGCCGGTGCTGGGGCCGTTGTTGTTGGTGTCGAGGTGCGGGTAGCCGTCCGGATCGAAGCTGGCGCCGATCGAGTCGTCGGCCAGCGACGTCAACACGACCGGGAAGCCCGGCTGGCCGATGATCTGGACCGTGCCGCCGATCCGGTCGTCGACGTCCAGCGGGATCCCGTCGGCCGTGAACCCGGCGTTGGCGCCGGCCAGCTTCACGACCAGGCTCTGGTCGACGGCGCTTTCCAGCCGCAGCCCGCTGTACGTCATGTGCTGATCGACGGTGATCTCTCCGCGGAGCACGTGGACGATGTCCGTGTCGTCCCAGACCGACTCGTTGGTGAGCACTTCCGCCCGAATGTTCATGCCCCCCGTGCCGTTGTTGGTCATCCGATTCAGCCGGACCAGCGGGCCGTGGTTGTCGGCGAACTGGTCGAACGCGTCGATTTCCCCGGTGCTGCGCCCCGTGTCGCGTTGGAAGGTGTGCAGCATCGCGTTCGCGTTGATGCTGATCACGTTGCCGTCGTTGTTCTCAAAGATGTTGTTGACAATGATCGGCTGGGCCTGGCGGACGAAGATCAGCGAGTTGTCGTTGCCGCCGCGGTTGTCCCGGTTGCCGCCGGTTGCCAGGTCGTCGTTGTTCGTCACGACGCTGTTCGCCAATCGCACGTGGGCGTTGTGATGGACTTCGATCGTGCTGAAATTCGCGAATCCGCCGGCGATCGGCGTCTCGCCGCCGCCATAGGCGATCAGGGCGCGGTCGATGCTGCCGCGGGAGTTCGCGTTGAAGATCAAGCCGCCCCAATCACCCTTGGTCGGGCCGACGCTGCCGCCGTTGTTCGACGTGTCGAACGTGCCGCCCATCCCGAATCGGTCGTCGTAGAGCGACGTGAAGATCACCGGGTCCCCTTCGGTCCCTTCGGCGATCAGGTGGGCGTTGCCGCGTCCGGCTTCAATACGCGACGCGCTGAGCTTGACCACCACGCCGGGATCCACCCTCAGCCGACCGCTGGGACGCGCCACCATCCGGCCGCCTTCTTGGATCGGTCCGCCCGCGTTGCCCACCATTTCCAGACTCTCGGTGACGACGTGGACGATGTCGGTATCGTCGAAGCGGGCGGTCGCGCTCAGCCGTTCGAGGGGCTCGCCGAGCTCGATCCCGATCCGCACGAAAATGCCGTTGACCGAGTTGACCACCACCGTGTTGCCGTGGATCGTCGGCCCGATCCGGCCGCGGGAATCGTCGAACGCGTCCGGATTGGCCGACATCGCCGCGTCGGCGCTCATGGTGATCAGGTTGTTCGTGATCGTGGGCCGGGTCGTGTCGATGTGGATCGCCGAGTAGACCGACTCGACCGAACCTACCTCAACGTTGCCCCCGCCGAAGCTCAACTCGGCCTGGTTGACGTAGTTCAGGAAGATGCCCGGATCGTCCGGATCGGCCCCGGGCTGCTGGAAGTCCGAATCCCCGCGGAAGACCAGGCCGCCCCAGTCGCCGGGCGCCGCCGGGGGACCCGCTCCGTTGCTGTCGCCCCCGATCGCGTCGTTGGCGTACGAGGTGAACCGCACGCGGCGGTCCGGCGTGCCCAGCACCTGGAGGGCGCCGCCACTGCGATCCTGCAGCGGGTCCGACGTGCCCGCGTCGATCACCGCCCGTCCCAGTTTCAGGATCGCGCCGGCGTCGATCTGCACGACCACGTCGGCCGGGATCTCGAACTGCGAACCGTCCTCCAGCGGCAGGCCGATCGCGTTCAAGCCAATCACGTACGGACGGTCGCCCTCGTTCCCGACGATGCGGACGACGTCGCCGGGCGACGCCGCGGCCAAGGCCGACGAGATCAACCCGAAGGGCGTCGCCAACGAGCCGTTTTCGGCCGCCAGACGCACGGGAGTGCCCGCCGAGTGCGACGTGATCGGCGTGGTCGGAGTGCCGGCGCCCCGCGTGACCGTAAGCACGTTCGTCGTCGTGTCAATGGCCGTGACGGCCATCTTTTCCCCGTCGATGATGATTAAGTCACCGGTTGAGACGTGCAACACGCCGACGTCGTTCACTCGCACCGTCCTGTTCGTGGAGCTGGCGGTGAGCGACTGCCTCAGGTTCGTGATCGCCGTCTTGTCGACGAAGATCGTGTTGCCGCTGGTGTTGCTGCGGAAGAAGAACTCGTGCGCCCCGCCGGGCAGGCCGTCGTTGTCGCCGTCAAAAGCCGTGCCGGTCGCGTCCTCGACGTTCGAGCTCGGATCGACCGCGAATCCGAGCTTCAGGTCGTAGACGCCGTCGGTCAGGCCGCCGAAGCCGCTATCGGAGATCGCCGGGTCGTAGTCCGTGTTGCCCGTGCTCGACACGCCGATGTAGTACGTGCCCGGCTCCAGGGCCAGCTCGATGCACGAGTCGTTGCTGAAGTAGTCGTCGTTCTGGGCGATCAGCGTGCGCGAGCCGTCGGCCTCCTCGCGGTACAAGCGCAAGGCCGTGTTGAGCAGACTCGAGTTGTCCGGGAAGCTGAGGCGCTCGGCGATGGTCTCCGCCGTCAGAACGCCCGCCTCGGTCACCGTAAATCCGTACATGTCGATGTCGGTCGCGTCCGGGCGGTGGATGCGCTGCGCGTGGATAACGTCGGCCTGGCCCGGATACGTGTCCTCGGCCCCTCGGCCGGCCCCCATCACGCTACGGACGTCGTAGGAGTGCCCGAGTCCGATCGAGTGGCCGATCTCGTGCAGCGCGACGCCCATCCACCCGCCGCCGAACACGTCTCGGGCCGGGTCGCCGTAGAACATGGCGTTCATGATCACCATGCCGCCGCTCGAAATACCACCGACCGCGTTGGGCGGGTACGCGGGAGCGATCGCGCGAATGTCCCCGGTCACGACCGCGATTCCGCCGCCTTCGTACACCTCAAAGCCGAACAGCGAGGCGTACATCTCGAAGATTTCGCGGGTCCGCTCCTTCTGCTCATCGTTGATCTGGTTGTAAAGCGTATTGCCCTGCGGGTCCCTGCCATAGGCACTGGGAAAATAGTACCCGACGCGGCCGATCGCGTTGGGCGCGCTGGTGTTCGTCCCCCCGCCGGGGCCGTGGCCCTCGGCCGGGATGCTCCGGTGGCCGGGCTCGTCCTGGCCGCCGGGATACTGGGGCAGGGCAATCCCCTGCGGCTCGATCTGGCGGCGAAACCGCTGCTCGGCCGTGCCCAGCGTGCCGAGGGGCGTGGCGGTGTCAAAACTGGAATTGCCGTCGTTCGCCGAGATGCCCGTGCTCGACGTGATCGTGATCCCGTACGAGCCGGTCGCCGTGCCGCCGCCGGGGTTGGTTCCGTCGGTGCCGTAAACGACGTTTGCGGTGTGGGAGACGCCGACGTAGTAGGTCCCGGCCAATCCGGGAATAAACGTCAGCGTGTCTACCGTGCCGACGCCATTGCTGAAGCCACCCATCTCGATGGCCGTGCCGGAGTCGTTGAACAACCGGATCGTCGTGTCTAGCCCGGCTCCGGGACTGACCGTGACCGCGATCTGGGCTCCCAACTCGAGCTGAACCTCGTAGAGATCCACGTCGTCGGCCCCGTCTTCGTCTCCGATAAAGCCCGTGTTCTTGTAGTTCGTCGTGTTGAACACCGTCCCGACACGGACGGCCGTCGCCTCGGTGGCGTTCGACTCGTCGGACGTGCCGACTTGCAGCCGGTAGGTGCCGTCGGGCAGGTCGCTGGCGAAGGTTAGCACCGCCATGTTCTCGACGGCGTCGTACGCGACACTCGTCGGCAGGAGGATCGTGTCGTCGTCCGTCGCCAAGGTGTCGTTGGTGTCGAACAGCGTGTAGAAGCGTGGGTCGGTGGCGAGGCCCGCGTCCAGAACGTCCTCATTGAAGTAGACGACGATCTTGTCCCGATCCTGCTGGAGACCGCCCACCAGGTCGCGCGTCACCGGCTGCGGCACCACACCGATGACCTGGGCGCCGAGGTCCAGCTCGAACTCGAGCCTTCCGTCGAGACCGCCCCGGAAGAGATACCCGTTGACGTCCCGCAACGGCGAGGAGCCGGAGCCGATCAGGTTGATCCGATAGAGATCGTCCGGAAGCGTCTCCGCAAAGCGGACGATCACTTCGTTGGGTCGATCGCCGATGCCGATCCAGCCGTACTCGACCGTCACGTCGTCGCCGTCGCCGATCACCCCGTCACTGCCGCTCCGCACGATCTCGATGCTGCCGAGCGAGTTCACGTCGACCGTCCGGCCTTCGTTGAAGTAGAAGACCAGCTCCCGCGGGGCTACGTTGAGGACTTCCCCGTCCTCGATGAGGTCGTCCCCATTGGGGACGACCTGGACTATCTCCAGAACGAGCGCCTGGGGATCGATGATCGGCACGGCGTAGTCTTCCACTTCACCATCCGATGCCAGCCCCGTTGGGCTCAGCCCGCCGGCACTGCTCAGGCGGAACCGCGCGGAGGTAGTTCCCATCGCTGCGGTATCGGGAACCTGGAAACTCAGATTGTTCGCGCCGGCAACCAAAGGCTCGCTCTCGAAAATCTGGTCGCCCGGGTCCCAAGAGCCGTCGCCGTCAAAGTCGACCCACGCGTCCAGCCGCCCTGCCGCCGAGCTGGTCACGGCAACATTGGCGGAAAGCCCGCGTCTCACGGGCGTGGCGAACACGATCCCGTCGTCGTCGTCGATCCCGTTGAGATCGTCCCCGGCCGCGCCGGCGCCGGGTTGTCCGTCGACCTCGCCGTCGATGACGCTCCCCAAGAAGAAGCCGGGCCGGATCGTGTGCCGCGCACCATCGTTCGCCAGGAGCGTCGCGTAGGGCGCGTCGGGCGCGTCGCCGAAGTCAAGGGGAGCGAACTCCAGGCCCGTGAGACCGCCGACCAGACCCGTCGGACCCACCTCCGCCAGAATGCCCGACGCCGGGACGAGCGTGAAGAGCGTATTCTCGCCGGGGATGATAGCGGCGCTGCCGTCCGCTGCATAGAGCGTTCCATCCAGTGGGTCGAAGTCGATGGCGCCGCCGGCAAAATCGCCCTGGGCACCCTGCCAAGTCATGGGAGTCGTGGAAACAACGGCGCCAGTCGCCTTATCGACCTCGTACAGTTCATCCGGCGAGTCGGCGCGCACGTAAAGCCCACCGGCCCCATCGAACGCCATCGAGGTCACCGACGCGTCGATGTCGATCTCGCCTACCACGGAGGCGGCACCTGTATTCACGTCAATGGTGAACAACTCGACGGTTCCCGCGCTGGAAACACCATAGAGAATCCCGCTGGTTGGATCGAAGTCCAGGTCCGCGCCAACACGCTCCAGCAGCGTGCCCCCGCCGTCCGAAACACTCACGCCCGTCGGCCCGACTCGTGTGGCCGCGCCGCTCACCGGATCAATCGTATAGAGGACGTTGGGGTCGGCCGCGGCGCTGCCCGTCAGCGTGTAGAGCAAGCCGGTCGGATCGGCGGCGATTCCCACCGAGCTGTCTGCTCCCAGTCCGGTATCCCGGGGATTGGTCGCCTCGCCGGTCGCCGTGTCAACGTCGTAGAGGACCCCGCTCCCGTCGATTCCCCACGCGTTGATGCTCAGGAGCTGTCGTTCCTCGAACTGCTCGATTCGCAGCTTGCGGGCGCTGCACGCGGTGGTGTCCCGGCCTCCCCTTTTCTTGGGACGTCGCTGTCGGCTGACTCCCCCATTCGGCGAGAAATACCGGAACAGCCTCTTGATAGACATGGCCCACTCCTCCCGTTTCGTTCAGCAATGCGTCTGGTGCAGGATCACAAGAGTTGCGGTGACGACTCCTTGACGACGTGATAGTCCGAGAGCCTCTGGCCCCACAATGAGGTGCCAAACCGCGCACGGAACCCATTTGGGTCAGTCTGCTTGGGACATTCATGGGTGTCAAGTTATTTCAACGCCCTGCCTGTCAGGTTTTTTGGCCGCCAAAAATCTCTGGGCCAGAATGCTCGGAGACCTGACCACCCGAAAGGGTTGTAGAGAATCGCTACGCCGCTAGGCGAATGCAAACCAGTTCTGGGCAAAACAGTGACCAACTCTCTCCCACCACAGGCCCCTGATATGCAACATGAGTAAGCTGCGCAAGACAGAAAAGCGCTCGGGCCGCTGTGGGGCCATCTGCGACTCGAATTCTTCTGACCGCGCAAGAGACTCTGCTGGAAAACGCACGACCCATTGTCCACCCGAAAGGGGCGTACGAAGTCGCTGGGCCACCACACGGATTCCAAGGTGCGTGCCCCACTCAACCTGCCCACGGCCGCCCAAGGAGTGGTCGCCCATGTGGGGGGTTTGCGTGGGGCCGTCGGCCACTCGCCATCTCTGACCGCCTCGGCAAGCCGACCACTGCCGCCTCCCCCACGCCAACCTTCACTCCGCCTCCCCACCCAGCCACGGGGCCGCCGCCGCGTTGACCCATAGTCACCCGGCACGCATACTGGGCAGCGGCGTTGCCGCGCCCATGCGGGCACGCCGGAGGATCGCTTGTGCTGCTCGAACTCGGTGGCCGGCGGCCTCCGAGTCGGTCGGAGGTATCGAGATGGGACATTTCGCGACACGGGGTAACGCACGTCACATGAGTCTGTTACGCAAAGTGCTACCGAGAGTCACTTCACTGGCCCTTGTCGTCGCGGCGCCCCTTCTGTCAATATTCACAGACACCGAAGCGCTCTGTGAGCAGTCCAGCCGTGCACCCAATATCGTCCTGATCCTTGCCGACGACCTGGGCTACGGCGATCTCTCCTGCTACGGCTGCCCGGACATCAACACGCCCAAGCTGGACCGCTTGGCCCAACAGGGCGTGCTTCTGACCGACTGCTACTCCAACGGCTCGGTCTGCTCGCCCACCCGGGCGGCCCTGATGACCGGGCGATACCAGCAACGGATCGGGCTGGAATGGGCCGTCTACTACCAGGCGCACGGCGAAGGGCTCCCGCCCGACGAGAAGTCGGTCGCCCGGATGATCCGCGACGCCGGCTATGCCACCGCGATGGCCGGCAAGTGGCACCTGGGCTACGACGACGGCTGGACGCCCAACGACCACGGCTTCGACCGCTTCTTCGGCTCGCTGGGCGGCAACGTCCACTACTTCCAGCACGTCGACCGGCTCGGCGTGCCCGACCTGTTCCTCGACCGCACGCCGGTGAAGCGAAAGGGCTATGCCACGGACCTGACCGCGGATTTCGCCGTCGAGGTCATCGATACGCCGGCCGGCCGGCCCTTCTTCCTCTACGTCGCACTGAACGCCCCCCACTTCCCCTACCAGGGCCCGGACGACGTCGACCGCGTCGTCAAGCCGCGGACGAATGGGTGGCAGGAGGGCACTCGCCGGTCGTACGTCGCCATGGTCGAGCGGCTCGACGAGGCCGTGGGGCGGATCGTCGAGGCCGTCGACCGCCGTGGGCTGGGCGAGCGCACGCTCGTGGTCTTCACCTCCGACAACGGCGGGGCCCCCCACTCCCGCAACGATCCGTGCTCGAAAGGCAAAGGGACCCTGTGGGAAGGGGGCATCCGCGTGCCGTGCATTGCCCGATGGACGGGCGTGCTCCCTCCGGGTGTCCGCTCCCCCCAGGTCGCCTGCACCATCGACTGGGCCGCGACCGTCGCCAAGCTGGCCGGGGCCGAGCCGCCCGCCGACCGGCCCTTCGACGGCATCGACCTGATGCCCATCCTGCGCGGCGACCGAGGGCCGGTCGAGCGGACGCTCTTCTGGCGCAGGGCGCTCGATCCCCGGCGTCGCGGCGTCGAACCTCACCGCGCGGTGCGCCAGGGCGAGTGGAAGTACATCGACCAGCCCGACGGAACACAGTATCTCTACAACCTGCCGAGCGACGTCGGCGAGCAGCACAACCTCGCCGCCGAGCACCCCGACCGGGCCGCTGCGATGAGGCAACTGCTCGACCGTTGGGAAGACGACGTCGACCCGCCCCTCTACGATCAACGCAGCCAGGCGATCGCGACCCGCAATGGCCCATCGACGCCCCGAAAGCGAGCAAGACCAGACTCCATCCCGGACGCCCGGAAACGTCCTTGAGACTCCGCGGCTCCAGGGCCTTCCGGGCCATCTCGATCGCCTGCGGCGTGGAGCGGCAGCCGATGTCCCCCGCCCCCTGGACGCCTTGCCGATGCAGGGATCGGCCGTCTGGCAGCGGTGGTCGAACGGCTCAGCGGTGTCCGCCGTGAAGCCGCTTTGCGGTCGTAATACCGCAGCAGGCCACCGAGACGTTCCCGGCACTCGACGGCTCGCAACGCGTCCCAGTGGGACTTGATGAACGTCTTCCGCGTCGTCCGACGCTTCCGGTCCGGAGCCGGTTCGACGCCGTGCTCTTTCAGAATGTCGCCGACCCTCTGATCCGATCCCGCCGGTCGCTGTAGTCCCATTTCCGGGCCACCAGTTCCCGGTGCCAGCGGAGGATCGTCTCCGGCGTGAAGAGGGTGCCAATCTGCTCCAACACCTTGCGGCCCAAGACCTTCCCCTTCACGGCCAACCTTCGCCGCTGGTCATCGTTCAGGATGATCCGCTTCTTGCCCAGCTTCTCCTCGAGCACGTCGATTTCCGTCCGCTGGAAGTCGATGATCTGTTGTTGCTGCTGGTTGACCCAGCCGGCGAGGATCACCAGCAGAAGTTGCCGGGGGTGGAGGATGAAACACATGAGTCACCGGTGCTGGAGTCGAGGGGCGAAAACTACAGCATCGGGTGGCCGCCATACGTTGTCAACCGGCCGAAATGGGCGTCCGACGCACGTTCGCAAGTTCTCTGCTGGTTGACACTTGCAGTTCGGCGGAGTATTTTGACCCTACGCGGTGTCGACCGCAACTCCATCGTCGCCGACCCGCGCTTCGTGGATGCCGACAACGACGACTGCCGTGTGTAACCCGACTCACCCGCACGGAAGCTCCGCTTCGAGCCGATCCCGGTTGAGAAGATCGGCCCCTGCGAGTCGCCCGATCGGGCAAGCTGGCCGATTGTCGAAGCGGCCGGCGCCCGCGAGGCTGGCTTCCGCCGCGCGGAACTGAGTCACCCGTGACCTTCCCAAGGTGATGACATGCCCATTGAGCGTCCGAAGCGACTGATTCCGACGGTCCCGTGGCTCTACCCACTGGCCGCGATCTGTGTGCAGGTTGCCATGGCAGCCCTTCCAATCGCTGCCTCCGGGGCCCCGGAGCCCGGGACCACGGAGCCCGGGACCACGGTCCTTCTGCAATTCGACGGCACCGAACGCGTCACCGAAACGTTCGGCCGACCCGGCCCCAAGCGATTCCTGAAGACCGCCTCGGGCGAAGGCAACACCCCGGACGGCAACGGTGCGCTCCATCTCGGCGCGACCACTGCCACCGCCGAAGGCAGCGAGTACGCCGGCGTCATGGTCTCGCTGGCCAAGCCGGTCGACCTCAGAGAACGGCGGCTCCTGGTTCGCGCTCGAACCAACCAGCCGGGCACCACGGCAGCGTTCTACGTTCGCGCCTACAACAAGGGGGAGAACAAGCCCGCCTGGAGCTTCAACTCGTGGAACGCACGGTTGACTCGCCCGTGGCGAGAGTTCCACCTCCAGGCCGGTCTGTCGCTCGACGGTCTTGCCTGGGAGCAAAAGACCGTGGAGGAGCGCGTGGCAACGGCCGTCGATCGAATCGAGTTCATCATCGGCTCGCGCGAGGACGACGTGCCGATCGACGTTCTGTTGGACAGCGTCCGGATCGGGGACAAGCTTGGCTCTTTCGCGGACCTCGAAACGCCCCATCCCCACCAGACGAGCACGGAGCTGGTGCGCGACGGCCGGTCGCTGGTGACCATCCTCCATCCGGACTCCGTAGCGGGGCGCCAGGCAGCCGCGACGGTGACCGCCAAGATCGCGGAGCTTACGGGCGTCACGCCCACGGCCCGCGTCGGGACCGACGCAGACCGGATTTCCGATCAGCCGACGATTCTGCTCGGAAACGTCAACACCAATCCCGCCATGTTGCTCCTCTACGCCCGCTACTTCACCCCGGCCGACAGCGTCTGTCCCGGCGCCGGCGGTTCGCTGGTGCATACCGTCGGCGATCCCTTCGGCAACGGAGCGAACGTGATTGTCGCGGCGGCCGGCGACGACGCCGGGCTCACGCATGCGGCCGGCGTCTTGGCCGGCGCGATCGACGGGCAGGCCAAGTCCGGCTCGCTGGTCCTCCCACGTCTGTTCGAGAAGCACTACGGCGAGTCCTTCTTGAACCGCTACGGATGGGCGGGTGATGCCCCGGCAACCGATCGTCCGGAAAAGGGACTCCAAGAAGGCCGGGAAGCCCTTGACCGCGGCCGACACACGTCCGTTGCCGGCGTGCTCGGCTCGGTGGCCGAGCGCTACATGCTGACCGGAGACAGCGTGGAGGCGAAGCTCTTCGTCGAGTTGTGGGATCTCTACGCCGAGAGCGCCCAGGCCGATCCCCGCAAATACGGCGGTCCCTGGGGGTTCGACAGCGACTTCCCCTCGGCGCAGGTCGTCGCCGGCTGGGACGTCATCGAGGAAGATCCAACGCTGACCGACGACGAGCGGCTGCGCACGACGAAGAACCTCTGCCGCTGGCTCACCGAGGCCGTCATTCCCAAATGCGCCGGCGCCGCCCGGAGCACGCACGTGCCGCACAACCACCAAACGTTCCCCGGGCTGGGGGCACTCTTCGCCGGCCTCTATCTGTCGCAGCACTACAACGTCGTCGAAGGCCAGGTGTGGCTGCGAATCGCCGACGCCATGTTCCAGCGCCAGGCCGGCTACTTCAAACCGCATGAAGACTGCAACGGCTACCAGTGGCTCACCAACGGGCACCTGATGCGCTACTCCCTGGCGCGGCCCGACTTCACGCTGTTTGAAAACGGCAACGGCGCGCGGATCATCGACTACTGCATCGGCACCATGGACAACCTCGGCTATCAGGTGCCCTACGGCGACACCGGCTCATGGCAGTGCTGGAACAGCGAGATGGTGTGCCTCGACATGTTTGCCTACGCAACCGGTTCGCCGGAGGCCCGCTGGGCGGCAAACCACAAACGGTCGCTCAAGAGAACGGTCGAGACGCACGCCTTCTACCAACTCGAACCGGGTGAGCGGCCGGACCGGTTCGATGGCGTCACGGTTTGGCCGCTCGAGCCGCAATACTACGACACGCACCAGGCCGCGGACCGTCCCCCGCTGGAACGCTGCTTCGACAAAATCGCCTTTCGCGAAGCCCTCGATCCCGCCGCCGCCTACTTGCTCCTCGATGGTCTCGGCAACGGGGGACACAAGCACCTCGACGGGAACAGCCTGCCCCGTCTGACGCTCTTCGACCGGATCTGGCTCGCCGACAACGACTACTTCAAAGCGCCCGTCAAGTTCCACAACTCTCTCACGGTGTTTCGAGACGGGCAATCGGAAACCATCCCCCCCTACGCCGAGTTTGTGGGAGCCGGCGAGTCGCCGCGGTTCGGCTACAGCAAGACGAAGCTGGCCGGCTACGCGGGAATCGATTGGGTCCGCACCATCGTCTGGCTCAAGCGGCAACAGGCGTTCGCCGTGCTCGACCAACTGACCGCCGGGAGCGACAACGAGTATCAGTTCAGGGCACTCTGGCACGGCGTCGGCGAGGCGACGCTCGGCGACGACGGCCTGCTGCTCACCCAGAAAGGGCCGAGCCTGCGAATCCAGATGGCGCCGGGACCGGTCCTCGAGCTGCATGACGACCCCGAGCTGGGGGCAAACTGGGGCGGCTATGCCCATGCCGACCCGGTCGTTCGGTCCCTCGAAGGCGTGGCCACGGTCAAACTCGCCCGGGGCGACACGTATCTCTTCGCCAGCGTCCTGCACGGCAAGGCGGACGGAGTTGCCCCGCCGTGGGACGTCGACTTCCTCGACGGTGCCGCCGGCGTCAAGTTGTCCACGCCGGAGGGCGTCTTGCACCTGATCCTGGGCCCCTACGAAGGAACGACGCCCCGGGGGCGTTTCGAGTCCGACGCCGAGTGCATCGTCGCCTCGGAGGCGGGCCTGTCGCTCTTGGGTGCAACCCATGCCCGGTTCGACGGAGACGAGCTGCTCCAATCCGCCAAGGCGGACTACGTTGACATGAACGCTCCCAAAGCAGCCGAGTCGTTGAGCAAGGTCCCGCTGCGCGGACCGATCCCCAACGTCGGAGTCGCCGTCGACGCGCCGTCGCATCCAGTCCGCTGGTGCAAGGAACTGGCGCCCCCCGCCGCGGACAAAGCAGCCGAGGCGACCCCCGTACGCGTCTCTCGGTTGGCCGGTGCCGCGTTGGGAGGAACGGGCCAACCCGACACGGTGCTGGTGGCCACGGCCGGCGGCACGCTTCTCGCGCTGGAGCCGGACGGTTCCACGCGATGGCGCGTGGAGATGGGCACCCGCCTCAACGACGTCGTTGCCGATGACCTCACCGGCGACGGAAAGGACGAGATCATTCTCGCCCGCGAGGACTACAACGTCCAAGTGCTCCGCGCGTCCGGCGAAGAGCTTTGGCGACGCACCCTGTCCTACTACCGGAGACCTCCCCGTGTGAACGTGGTCCGTACCGGCGACGTCGACGGAGACGGCACACCCGAGGTCATCGCCGGCGGCGAAAACTGGCGTTTCTACGCCTTTCGCGGCGATGGAACCGAACTCTGGAACTACGAGAGCGTGCATCCCTCCCGGGCCGGCGCGGTGGCCGATCTCGACGGCGACGGCAAAGCCGAGGTGATCTGCGGTACCCACTACTACTGGGCCAGCGTCCTCGGCGCCGACGGCACCAGACGCTGGCAGTACCAGTTCGGGCCGATCTGCTACGATATCGCAACCGGTCGCTTCGACGGCGACGGCTCGCGGGGCGTCGTCTTCGGCAGCGGCGACGGGAAGATCCATTACGTCGACGCCCGCGGCAAGCCGAGGATGGCCTATGCGACCGGCGACGAAGTCAAACACGTTGCCGCAGGCGATCTTGATGGAGACGGGCGCGACGAAATCCTCGCCGGCTCGCTGAACTACAACCTGTATTGCTTCGGCGCCGATGCCCGGCGGCGGTGGCGCCTTGACCTGGGAGGGCCCGTTTCGGCCCTGGTGACCGTGCCGCAAGAGCAAGGCGCTTGGGTGATCGCCGGCACCGGCAAGGGGCGACTTGCAAGCGTCGACCGGGCGGGAGCCGTCCGGACCGTCACGGAGCTGGGCTCGGAAATCCTCGACCTGCTGGTCACCCCCGATTCCGTCATCGTAGCCACGGCCGACGGCCAACTGAGGAGTATCTCGACGGTACGGGACTGATCGGTACGGCAGCTTATGCATCTGCGGAGATGACCTGCCGGGTTACCTGACGTAGAATGGAGGCCGGAACGGCAGGAAGGTTGCGGAAGCCACATCATCAATAGCCTCGCCATAGGAGAAAACCATGACCCTCTCACGACGACAGATGCTCAAGCTGGGTGCCGGCGCCGCCGCCACGTGGATTGCCGGAACGCGACTGGCTCAAAACGCCACAGCCAACACGACGGCGAAGATCCCCCTCGGACTGGAGCTCTGGTCGGTCCGGCATCAGTGCGAAGAGGAGCTGCCCGCCGTGTTGCAGGCCGTCGCCCGGATGGGCTACGAATCCGTCGAGCTTGCGCACAGCTACGACGGATACGATGCGCCCGCCTGGCGCAAGCTGCTGGACAAGAATGGCCTGAAGAGCTGCGGGATGCACATGGGGCTGCGAATGCTCGAAGGCGACGCCTTCGAAAAGACCGTCGAGATTCACAAGGTCCTCGGCACGCCCTACCTGATTATCGCCTCCTTGCCCAAGAAGAACCTCGCTTCCGTGCCGGCGATCGTCGAGACCGCCAAGCACTTCAACGGGCTGGCCGAGCGGCTCGAACCGCACGGCATGAAGATCGGCTATCACTGCCACGGCGGCGATTTCGCGAAGGTGGAAGGCCGGACCGCTTGGGAGATCTTCGGGGAAAACACCAAGGACGACGTCCTGCTCCAGCTCGACGTCGGCAATTGCCTCGGCGGCGGCGGCGACCCCATCGCCATGCTGAAGACGTTCCCGGGCCGCTCGGTCACCCTCCATCTAAAAGACCACGGCGGCAAACCCGGGGCCGTGTTCGGTGAGGGCGAGGTGAACTGGAAGCAAGTCTTCCAGCTCTGCGAGACGATCGGCGGAACCAAGCAATACATCATCGAAGAGGAGGGCCGCAAGGGGCCAGAGGCGCTGGAAGCGGTTCGTCGAGCGCTGGAAAACTTCCGGAAGATGGGCAAGTAGTCCGGACCGTGCGTCGCTTAGGACCGACTGAGGAATGACTTCCCGGATAGATAGGGGTAGGCAAGATCGGAAACGCGGAAGTCATTCTTCGGCCGCTCCTAAGGTTGGCGTGGCGGGTTGGGCGTGGTGTGTGTGGCAGGCTGGACCAACAAAAAACGGCACAACCCAAGTCGCCTCTTCGCTAGGGAAGAGTGTGACTTCGATTGTGCCTTCAACCTAACAGGTCCTGGTCCCGCCAACTAAGGTGGTCGTCTGAAACGCAAATTGTGCCGAACGTATCGACCAGACACGCCCCTCGGCTGCAGCCGCGTGGGCGAGTTCGTTTCAAACGGCTTGCCACGAGGGGCTCGTTTGCCTTCTGCGGCAGCCCAACATGGAATCCGTGTCGAAACGACTTCCGCGGAAACGGAGGACGGACTTCTGTTCCTCAGGCTCCAATCGCGGCATGCTTCTCAAGTTTTTTCTGGAGCGTGTCCGGAGTAAACGGCTTGACCAGGTAGTCGGTCACACCCGCCTGAATCGCCTCGATCACGCGGCTTTTTTCCGCCTCGGTGGTGATCATGATGATAGGAACCTTTGGGTCCTGGGCGCGAATTTGCTGGGTAACCTCCAATCCCGTTTTGCCGGGCATGTTCCAGTCGGTCAATACCAGGTCGAACGCGCCCGGTTTGAACAGGGCAACGGCCTCCTCGCCATCGGATGCCTCGACGGCCGAAGGGATCCCGCAGGCCTGAAGGGACCGCAGGATGATCTTTCGCATTGTACTGGAGTCGTCGGCGATAAGGACTCGCGTGCTCATCGTATTCCCCATTCCATTTCCCGAAAGTAAACGAGACAATCACCTTGGGGCCACCGTTGAGAATCGGTGACGTCATGGAAACTGTAGGTTGGGTAGCCGGGTAGTCAAACGGCGGCGGTCGCACGCCAGAGGCTTCGGACCTGTCGAGTGATTACGGTGGGGGCCTCATTCAGGGCGAACTGGCGGTCGATGTTCCCTTCCACGTAGGCCACTTTGTTCATGCCGTAGACGTCCGACGTGGCCTCATCCTGGCCCAGGACGTAGCCCCCCTTTTCCCGGATGGCACCGCAGCCGGCCGCCCCGTCGCGCCCCATGCCGGTCATGATCACGCCCAGGCACTTGTTGCCAAAGGTTTCGGCGACACTGCTCATCATCACGTCGACCGAAGGTTTGTGGCCGCTGACGGGCGGCCCATCCCTGATCACCGCCTTCACCGATCCGCCCACTCGGCGGACTTGCAGGTGCATTCCGCCGGGCGCAATCAGGACGTGATTGGGTTTGAGGAGATCCCCGTGGGCCGCCTCCTTGACGGACAGCTCACCGAGCGAATCGAGCCGCCAGGCCAGCGGCTTCGTGAAGCTCGGCGGCATGTGCTGCACCACGACGATCGGCGGCATGGGCGGGCGAAGCCCCTCAAAGAGACTGGCTAGGGCAGGAGGACCACCAGTGGAAATTCCGATGGCAATGCACTTCCCGGCCAGTTCGGCGGGCTCGGCGGTCGATACCGCCTGAGGCACCGGCTTCTGCTCGGCACGATGCCTGTTTCGTTCCCGGCGAATCCGGAGGACGCGGCGTACGTCGGTGCCCGCCGCGCTGCGGATCTTCCGCGGCAGCTCTTCCTTGAGGGCAGCCTTGGTCTGGGGCCCGTAATCGGGCTTGGCCAAGTAGTCCAGGGCGCCGCGATCCAACGCGTCCAGCGTGATCTGAGCCCCCAGCTTGGTCAGCGAGCTGACCATGATCACCGGCGTGGGCCTTCGGGCCAGGATGGCGTCGAGTGTGGCCAGACCGTCCATGTTGGGCATCTGGATGTCCAGCGTGATCACGTCCGGCCGCGCCGAGTCGAGGATTTCGAGCGCCTGCCGGCCGTCGCCGGCCTTGCCCACGACCTTCATGCCCGGCGTGCCGGCGATGCTGTCGGCGATGATCGAGCGGACGACCGCCGAATCGTCCACCACCAGAACGCGGATATCTTGTGCCGCCATGTCGTACCTTGCACGTTCTCGGGTCAAATGCCGGCAATTCAAGCCAATCTGCCGAGCATGGCTTCTAAAGTACTATAGCCCACGAACATGCCCCCCCAACGTTACGGGACGGAGCTTGTGATCGCTACAACCCGCTCCGTAACGCCAGGAAGAAGAGTCTACACCCCCAGGGAGCGGGGGCGAGCGTTTGCGATTAGGGGTTTACGCTTTGGGGTTCTAGCACTGACGCTCTGCGGATAGGATTCCATCGTGGCGCCGCGATGCCAGTGGGTGTCCCGCCTGGCGGGTGGGCAAGAGGCCCTCAAGTCGAGGCACAGCGGATTTGCGTCTTCCATTGAGACGCAATTCGGCTGTGCCTTTTTTGGTTTCACGCAAGGTGTGAGGTCAGGCCACCCAGAAGCTGTTTGCTCGATCATGGCTACTGCGGAGTTTCTGCGAAAGGCAAGGCGGTTGAGTAAGGTGATCGAGAAGGCCTTTGCCCACGTGCGCTATCCTGGCGACACGGCGCTTCTGCATCCAGGCTATTCCGGTGCCGATGCGGAAGTCCAGGGTTTTCAAGGGAAGGCGTCGACCTCGGACTGGAGAAGGATCCCTCGTGAAGTCGTTGAGGAGAACTACTGCAGCTTGCCGTTCCTCTCGCCCCAGGCTTTTCGGTTCTTCTTGCCTGCCTACCTGAGTTGCGCCCTGACAGCGGACAGTGGCGACCGAACAAGCAACGTTCTCTCGTTCACGCTCTACTGCCTCAACCCCGAAGTCACCGAACAGGCGCTTCTTGAGCATTTCCAGGGGCAGGTTAGGGGATTCACCGCGCAACAGAGGGAGGCGGTCCGGTGGTTCCTGGAACTGATCCGCGATGAGCATCACGACGAGTCGCTGCGCCGAGAAGCGGTCGACGGCTGGAAGCGATATTGGGTCGGGAACGGGTCGGTGGAGGACGACGTCACGTGTGAATAATCCGAAAACCGGCTTCTTGAAGCAGCACGCCTCAATCCAAAAGGATGACGCCATGTTGGTCCTGTCAAGAAAGGAAAACGAGAGGATCATGATCAGCCGCGACATCGTGATCACGGTCGTGGGCATCCGAGGCCCGAGGCAACAAGGTTCGCCCTGGGATTGAGGCCGCCAAGCAGACGAGAACGGCCCAAGAGGCTCCCTGAGCCCACGTCCCAGGACCGCCGGAGCCGGCAACAGCTCGGGCCTCAGGCCCCCTGTGCCCCGCCCAGCCCGATCGTTCCCCTGGGGAAATCCAATTGTCGCTGAAGGGGAAGCGTAATCGTCGCCGAACACCGCTCACTGCCCACCCGAAAAACGACGTGATACACCCCCGATGAACGACGTTCCAACCATGACATTCTGGCGCCTCCCAAGCTTGGATTGGGTTGCCGGATGGTAGGGTTTGTGGCTCCGCAGAACCAGTGATACAGACCCAACGCAAACCCAATCCTGCCCCCAAAATGCCCCCAAAATGGTCCGGCGCACGAAAAAAGGACTCACGCCGGATTGACGTAAGTCCTTTGCTGGTAACTCAGACTGTAAGCAGGGAGTTGAACAATGGGGACTGGCTCCGAGCCCAGATCCGCTGGACGCCGTGAGAAAACGCCAACGGCGAGGTGCCTGTCCCCGTTTCCGGGCTCCCGCACTTGTAGTCTGAGCTGGTAAGGTGCCGAAGGCGAGACTCGAACTCGCACGAGGTTAACCCCCACTAGGTCCTGAATGTAGTTTGTGTGATTATTCGTGGCGTTTCTGTGACGTGACATGACCATTGCATATCCATGGAAATGCCGATAAAGCAGGCATATTATGGGCGAGTGCGCCAAATTCGCAACGTGAATGCAATGATGCCGACATGACCTTGACATTGGCAATTATGTTACACCGTTGTTACACGGAGCTATTCTCCTTATGCCGGTCGTCTGCTATGATGATGTCGGTGTCGGACAGGATTGTGTATAGAGGACGACCCGATGGCGAGCCTTCACAAGGATGACCGGACGGGCAATTGGATCCTAATGTTCCGCTGGGCTGGCAAGCAGTTTAGACGGTCCTCTGAAACCAAGAACAAGAAGGAAGCTGGTGGGATTAAGGCGAGGATCGAGGACACCATTCGCCTCCTGAAACTTGGACGGGTCGAGATACCTGATGATGCCGACCCTGGGGTATGGATCATGTCGGACGGGAAGCTGACATCCAAGCCCATACTTCGGGCCAGCCAACCGCACCACTTAGGGCCGGCCGAGGAATAACTTTCCGGTTTTCGCAAAAGGGTTAGACTGATAGGGAGAGTCGTTGCCAATCTCGTGGTACAGGAGGAGACCATG
>Ga0307379_10002761_pt1 | contig 25742 bp, 23 predicted proteins | sample UN2MG_FD_202237 | JGI IMG/M metagenome (GOLD analysis project Ga0307379, IMG submission 202237) | Soil microbial communities from Risofladan, Vaasa, Finland - UN-2 | ecosystem: Environmental > Terrestrial > Soil > Coastal area > Acid sulfate soil | place: Finland: Risofladan, Vaasa | collected...
GGCCCGAGGTGGAGCTAGAAGTCAAGGGAGGAGGAGACCTAGCTCAAATTCTCCACTGTTCTTGTCCCTCTGTTTTTTGCGCGAAGGTCTATTGGACCACCTCGCCATGCAGGTTGATGTCGAGGCCCTCGACTTCGACAGCCTGGCTCACGCGCACCCCGACAAGGATGTTGGTGACAATCAGGATGACGAACGAGGCCACGGCAGACCAGACGATGGTGGCGAGAATGCCCCAAAGCTGGGTCATAACCTGACCGGGATTGCCTTCCAGCAGGCCCGGGGTTCCACCGATAGCCTCGACGGCGAAGACGCCGGTAAGGATGGCGCCGACGATTCCGCCCATGGCGTGGATGCCAAAGACGTCGAGTGAATCGTCATAGCCGAGCGCTTTCTTCACCGTGGTCGACATGAAGAAGCAGACGAGACCCGCCGCAATACCGATCCACAGTGCGCCGATCGGGCCGACGAAGCCCGAGGCCGGGGTGATGGCCACGAGACCTGCGACCGCACCCGAGATGATACCCAGAATGCTCGGCTTCTTGTGCACGAGCCACTCGATAAACATCCAGGCAAGCGCCGCCGCCGCCGTGGCAATCTGCGTGACCGCCATGGCCATACCGGCACCGCCGTTCGCCGCAACCGCCGAACCGGCGTTGAAGCCGAACCAGCCGACCCACAGCAGCGAAGCACCGATCACGCCATACACCAAGTTGTAGGGCGCCATGTTCTCGGTACCGTAGCCGGTACGCTTGCCGAGGAAGATGCAGCACACCAGGCCGGCGATACCAGCGTTGATGTGAACCACCGTACCACCGGCAAAGTCGAGCACGCCGGCATCCGACAGGAAGCCGCCGCCCCAAACCCAGTGCGTGATGGGCGCGTACACAATGATCGACCACAGCACCATGAAGATGCAGACCGCCGAGAATTTCATGCGATCCACGAAGGCGCCGATGATGAGAACTGGCGTGATAATGGCGAAGGTCGCCTGGAACGTGAAGAACACGGTCTCAGGGATCGTCCCACTCAGCGTGTCCGCGCCGACACCGGCTAGGAACGCTTTCGACAGGCCGCCGACATACGGGTTGAGGCCGCCGGGACCTTCAGTAAAGGCCATCGAGTAGCCTACCGCCAGCCAAACGATCGTCATCAAACAGGTGATGGCGAAGGCCTGCATCATCACGGTCAGCACGTTCTTCTTGCGGACCATGCCGCCGTAGAAGAGCGCGAGGCCCGGGATGGTCATCATCAAGACGATGGCCGTGGATGTGAGCATCCACGCGGTATCGCCCGTGTCCAGTTTCGCAGTCTCCTCGGCCACCTCTCCAAGGGCCTCTGGGGCCTCTTGGGCAAGTGCCGGATCGATGTGGTACAGCGCGAGTAGTACTAATGCTGCGACCACGCCGAATAGATATTTGGCAAGGGTCGTCATCTTCAAATCTCCCCCTCTCACAGTGCTGATTCGTTGGTTTCGCCGGTGCGAATGCGCACCGTCTGCTCGACGGGAACGACGAAGATCTTGCCGTCGCCGATCTGCCCGGTCTTTGCCGCGGCCACGATGGCGTCCACAGCTTTGTCGACCATTTTGGCAGGCACCACGACTTCGATCTTGATCTTCGGCAAGAAGTTCACGGCGTATTCCGCGCCGCGATAGATCTCAGTGTGGCCCTTCTGCCTCCCGTACCCCTTGACCTCTGTAACGGTCATACCTTGCAATCCAAGCTCGGTGAGGGCTTGACGCACCTCGTCGAGTTTGAATGGCTTGATGATTGCCATCACCAGCTTCATCTGTTTGAGCCCTCCATTGATTTACGGCTGTAAAGTCGTTGCCGTCTCTGGTTTCAGCCGTGCGAACCCCAAAGCAGAGTCAAGCTACGTGCCAACTCTGCATCGCGGCCCGCAAACCGTTGGTGTTAGGGATTCTTTTACGATTAGGGCCCGCGCCGCCCGACCTCTGACGTCGGTCAAGAGGCATAGCTATTAGGCAAAAAGGGTGATCTGCCTACTTATTAGGCTATAATTTTGGCGTTCGTTCGCGCACCAGGCCTTCTTGCGCCGTTGAGGCGACCAAACGGCCGTCGCGGGTGAACAACGTCCCGCGGCAAAACGCCCTGGATGCCCCGGAGCTGGGGCTGTCCTGGGCGTAAAGCAGCCACTCATCTGCCCGGAAGGGCTCATGAAACCACACCGCATGGTCGAGGCTCGCCAGCATGAGGTTCGGGTCGAAGACGAAGCGGCCATGGGCGATCAGGGCCGTATCGAGCAGGGTAAAGTCCGAGGCATAGACCAAAATGCATTGGTGAAGCGCCAGATCGTCGCCGAGCGTGCCCGTCGCTTTGATCCACACGAGCTGATTGGGGGCTTTGCGGTCGCGCGAGAAGTAGCGGGAGACGTCCACGGGCCGGATCTCGATCGGCCGCTCGTGTTGCCAATAGGCTTTCACCGGCTCCGGTACCCTGCCGATGAGTTCCTCCTTCAGTTCCGCTTCGCTCGGCAAGTCTTCGGGCGGTGGCGCCTCGGGCATCGGCATCTGGTGCTCAAGCCCGTCTTCTTCCTTATGGAAGGACGCGGCCATGGAGAAGATGGCATGCCCATGCTGGATGGCCACGACGCGGCGCGTCGAAAAGCTCCCGCCATCGCGGATTCTGTCCACTTCATAGATGATCGGGACGGCCGGATCGCCGGCGCGTAAAAAATAGGCATGAAGCGAATGTGCCTTCCGGCCATCCACGGTCCGGTTGGCTGCAACGAGCGCCTGGCCGATAACCTGCCCCCCGAACACACGCTGCCAACCGACCTGCGGGCTAAGGCCCCTGTACAGATTGTGTTCTAGCGGCTCGAGATCGAGGATCGACAGGAGTTGATCCAGCGCGGCGCTCATGGGCTGACCCTTTCCGGGGGCTTCTTCGACAGACTGAAGCCGTTTAGCAGGTTCGAGCCAGGGCCGAAAAGCCGCCTTGACCCTCAGAGGCGAGAAGTGGCACCGCGCCCGCCCATCGCCTATAGGAAGCTTATGGATCGCTTATAGGAAGCTTATGGCACAGCCGCACCGAGCCGAGACGGCCAGCTACGGCATCATTATTGCCGGCGGCGGCTACGCCGGGAGCACCCTTGCTCTGGCCCTCGCCAAGCTCGGGCCGCAAGGGTTTCGCGTCGCTCTGATCGATAAGGCGGCACGCTTGCCGAACGCGGAGACATTTGCTGATCCCCGCGGTCTTGCGTTGTCGGCGGCATCCAAAAGCTTGCTGGACACGCTCGGCCTCTGGCTGGCGCTGGCCCCCCACGCGCAAGCCATCGAGTCCATCGAGATCACCGACAGCCCCTTGAACGCGAGCTTGCGGACTCACTTCCTGGGTTTCGATGAGGAGATGACGGCGGACGCACCGCGCGCCTGTCTGGTTGAGGCGGGCAAGCTTCTGCGTGTGATCTCCGGCGCGGTCGCATCCGAGACGGCGATCGATGTCTTCGCACCGGACAGCATCGATCGGTACGAGTCGAACGCGTTTGGCGTGAGCGTGCATCTTGAGAGCGGAGGAACGCTGCAAGCGCCGTTGCTTGTCGCCGCTGACGGCAAACGCTCACGTCTCAGGGGGCGTGCGGGCATCAAGTGTATCGGCTGGTCCTATCCGCAAGTGGGCATCGTCGCCACGGTTGCGCATGAGCGCCCGCATCACGGCAGGGCGGTGCAGCACTTCCTGCCCGCCGGCCCCTTCGCAATCCTACCGCTCAAGGGCGACCGTTCGTCCATCGTCTGGACCGAGGAGAAGACCAAAGGCGACGCGCTCATGGCAGGAAGCGACGAGGCGTTCGCCGCCGCGCTCATGCGTCGCTTCGGACACCGTCTGGGCCGCGTCAGTCTCGAAGGTCCGAAGCAGTCGTTTCCGCTCGCCTTCCAATTGGCACGGTCGTTTGTCGGCGATCGGCTCGCCTTGATCGGCGATGCCGCACATGTCGTCCATCCGCTTGCGGGCCAGGGACTGAATATCGGCCTGCGCGACGTGGCCGCACTTACCGAAACCATTGTCGACGCCCTCCGGCTCGGGCTCGATACCGGCTCGGCCACGACGCTGGAGCGCTATCAGCGCTGGCGGCGTTTCGACGGCGCCTTCTCCGGTACGGTGATGGATGGGCTGAACCGGCTGTTCTCGAACGATAGTGCGCCGCTTCGCGCAATCCGCGATCTCGGACTTGGCCTTGTCGACCGCGCGCCGGGCCTGAAACGGTTCTTGGTACGCGAGGCCGCCGGCGCCACCGGCGACGTGCCGCGTCTGATGAAGGGGGAGGCGCTGTAGCCGCGTGGCGCGCGACCGCACGATGCAGGCGAGCTTCGTCACCCGTTTCGCCCCGTCGCCGACGGGGCTTCTCCATCTTGGCCATGCCTTCTCCGCCCTGACCGCTTGGGAGGCGGCGAAGGCGGCGGATGGGGACTTCCTCTTGCGGATCGAAGATACCGACGGCGCGCGCGTACGGTCCGAATACGAGACGGCGATCTACGAGGATCTGACTTGGCTGGGCGTGTCGTGGTCCGAGCCGGTGTGGCGGCAATCGGAACGGCTCGACGTCTACGCAGAGGCGCTGGAGCGGCTGAGCCGTCTGGGCGTCACGTATCCTTGCAACTGCACGCGCGCCGACATCCGCGCCGCGGTGTCGGCGCCACAGGAGGGGACGATGCCGCTTTCGCCCGACGGCGCGGTCTATCCCGGGACTTGCCGCGGCCGCGACATGGCGGCGTGCGGATCCGGCGACGCGATCCGGCTTGATCTCGAGCGCGCCCTGGCGCTCTTAAGCGGTCGCACACTGACTTGGCGCGAGATCGGGGCGGCCCATGCCGGCACGCAGGCGCTGAACCCGGAGGCCATGCGGCGGCAAATCGGCGACGTGGTTCTGGCACGCAAGGATATTGGTGCTGCCGCCTATCATCTGTCGGTGGTGGTGGACGACGCAGGCCAAGGCGTCACCCATGTCATTCGGGGCGCGGACCTCTTTGAGGTGACGCCGATCCACCGGCTTTTGCAGGCGCTGCTCGATCTCCCGGTGCCGGTTTGGCACCATCACTCTCTCGTGCGCGACGAGGCGGGCAGGCGGCTCGCCAAGCGCAACGACGCTTGCGCGATCCGGACCTATCGCGATGCGGGGTGGACCCCGGAAGATGTAAGGCGGGCGGCACAAAGCCTGAGAGCATCGACGCCTTAGGACTCGTCGAGCCTGCGGGCTTCCTCCGGCAACATGATCGGGATGCCGTCGCGAATGGGAAAGGCCAACCCCGCCGCGCGGCTGATCAGCTCTTGCCGCTTCGCGTCATAGTCGAGCGAAGTCTTGGTCAGGGGGCACACCAAGATCTCGAGCAGTTTGGGATCGACGCGCCGCTCGGTGGTGCCGGCGTCTTTGTCGTCGTGGGTCATTGGATTGAGGTCCCCGAGCCGTCGTCAGGAGAGGCCAGTTCCATCTCCGCCAAGGCCACCAGCGCTTCCGCACGCTCCTGGAGGCCTTTGGCCTCCAGCAAGGCCTGCTTCTCCTCCGGGCCGTAGGGGCTGAGGACCGACAGCGTATTCACCAGCCGCTCATTGGTCGAGCCGTTGATGCGGTCCCAATCGGCGTTCAGATTGTTGGCTTCCAGATAGAGCCGAAGCGTTTCCAAGAGGCGCACGCGGTCCACATCGTCCTCGCCGTGCCCGCTGATGAAGTCGTCGGCGTAGGGTGAGAAGTCCACCTCGAACATCCTGAATTGAGTGTCGGAGGAAATCTCGTCGCCAAGTCTGAATCGCGCGACGCCGGAGAGCGAGATGATGAGGTGTCCGTCCTCCGTCTCGTTGAAGGCGGTGATGCGCCCGGCGCAGCCGATCGCACGTAACTCAACGTCCTTGCCTTCGGGAGACTCGGCTTCCCCGGTATCGGGATCCGGCTGCACGACACCCATCAGCCGGTCATTGGCAAGCGCGTGATCGACGAGCGCCAAGTAACGCGGCTCGAATACGTTGAGGGTCAGGGACGCGCGCGGCAGCACAATTGCCCCGCGCAAGGGGAACACCGGCAACATGGTCGGCATGTCCTCGGCACTGGAATAGCGGTCGGTCACCGGGCCAATGCTCCTCGAAGTCTACGCGAACAGCAAAGACGACAGCTTCTGCCGGCCGGATGTCGTCGCTGGGTCTGTCGGTCCCCAGGCCTCAAACAACTGCACAAGTTGCTTGCGCGCCGCGTCGTCGTCCCAGGCGCGGTGCTTGGCGACAAGAGTCAGCAGTTCATCGAGCGCACCCTGTCGGTCGCCCTTGGCGTTGAGCGCAAGCGCGAGATCGAAACGCGCCTGCGGATCGCCCGGCTCGGCGGCCACCTTGGCGCGCAAGCTATCCACGTCGCCGGTCTCTCCGGCTTTGCGCGCAAGCTCCAGCGCCGCACGGGCGCTGGCGACCGGCGCGCTTTCGGCCTTGGCTGGCGGCACCAGCGCCAGGGTCTGCTCGGCGCGGTCGAAATCGTCCGTCTTGATGTAGCATTTCGTCAGGCCGGCGATGGCCTCAACGTTCTCCGCGTCGTTCTGCAGGATCTCGCCGAAGCCCTGCGCCGCCGCGTTGACGTCGCCCGCTTCGAGCGCCGCTTGGGGCCCTTCGATGTCGGCCTCGCTGTCGGCGTCTTCGCCGATCAGCCGCGCGATGAAGGCATTGATTTGCGATTCCGGCAACGCGCCCATGAAGCCGTCCACGGGCCGGCCCTCCTTGAAGGCGAACACGGCCGGGATTGACTGCACACCCATCTGCCCCGGGATCTCCGGGTGCTCGTCGATATTGAGCTTCACCAGCGCGATCGCGCCCTTGGCCGCGCGCACGGCCTTCTCTAGGACCGGCGTGAGCTGCTTGCACGGGCCGCACCACGGCGCCCAGAAATCAACCAGGACCGGCCGCTCGCCCGAAGCCTCGACGACGTCGCGCATGAAATCGGCGGTGGTGCTGTTCTTGATCAGGTCAGCGCTGGGCTCGCCCGCGCCGCCATCGCCGAGGATTGGGGTCTCTACGTCCATGCTCCACTTTCCGGGGCGGCATCCGAAGCCGCCGCTCTCAGCCAACAAAGATGGGCCGAGGGGCCGCGTTTGGCAACCGGTGGGCCCGCGTCAAAGCGCAGTCAGTCGAGGCGCAAGATGCGCGGTTGATGCCCGCAGGCCTCCATGAACCGCAGCAGATCCTTCGTCGGAAGCCGCGTGGTGGCGCTGTTTACGAGCGGATGGCAGTTCACCTCGGCAAAGTCCATCAGCGCCTCGTCGACCACCACGGCCGCCAATTGCCGCGAGCTCTCATTGACCAGAGCGAAGGCGGTGACGGAACCCGGCTCGATCCCCAACACCGCCATCATCAACGCCGGCTTGCCGAAGCTGAACCGGCCGAGGCCGAGCTGCCTGGCGAGCCTCTTGAGGTCCACCTTCGTATCTTCCTTGGCGACCACCAGCGCCATGCGGCCGTCCTTGTCCTTGAGAAACAGGTTCTTGGTATGGGCCCCCGGAATCGTGCCCCGAAGGACTTGGCTCTGCTCCACGGTGTACAGCGGCGCGTGCTCGACCGTGGAAGAGGCAATGCCCAGGTCTTCGAGCCGGGCGAACAGCGTGGCGCGGTTGGATGGCATTGCCTTCGGCGCGGGGTTCGGCTAATGGGAGCCCCTCAATGGGGCCGGGAGACGGTCCTATGCGAGGACTGCGCAGGGTCTGTAGACAGCTCAAGCGCGATCCACTACAAGGCAAATGATCACCCTGAGGCTTGAAATTCAAGGCTTGCCGGTGGTTTGGAGTGCGGGTGTAGCTCAGGGGTAGAGCACAACCTTGCCAAGGTTGGGGTCGTGGGTTCGAATCCCATCGCCCGCTCCAATTTAATCAATGACTTAGTGACAATTCTCTCCGATTGGAGAACTGTATAGCTACCAGATAGCTATCGGGCTTCGGTTAGAGGGTTCCGGCGCAATCGGCGCATCTTGCTTGCTTCCACGCCATGCTCACATGGAAGCAATATGGAAGCAGACTGTTTGTACTAGCCCCACCAACTGATCGATCGCACGTGGTCGCGCCGGGTGGCACGCTAGCGCAGATTGGTCCACCCCCACCCCCATATGGACAGGCCCCCACCCCCGGGGCTCCCCCTTGGACAGGGACCCGCTTCCAACACAGGCTAGGAAAAACCCAACTGTCTCGGTTCGGCTGTCGAAGCCCAATCAAACCATCGCACCATGGGATGCCCGCGCAGTGTGATGAGTGCGCCACGATTTTGGCGAACTCTTCGCCGAAAACTACTTTAGCAAACTTTCCGATTGGTTGGTCGCTACAAACATCCAGACACTGCCTTTGTCAGTCAGGGGTGGCCTACCAGGCCCCGCAAGAGAGCAGCCATCGGTCGTTGATTTCTCGGAGGCCAAGGGAGATCTGAGGTCACTGCAGTGTTAGGAACCTAAGGTCTTGAATTAGAATGTGGCAAGGCGGGGCCGCGGCACCTTCGTCGCCGCCCAGCCCATCGCCTACCGCGTGGGCGGCCGGTCGCGGTTCACCGGCAACATCGAAGCCGCCGGACTCAAGCCCTCGGCCCGCGTGCTGCGCTCAGGCCTTGTGGAGGCGACCGAGGACGTTGCCGACAATCTGGATCTGGAGGTGGGTGAGGAGGTTGCCACGCTGGAGCTTCTGCGCATGGGCGATGACGTGCCGATCCTCATCGCCCGCCACTACATGCCGGCAGACCGCTTCCCCGACTTCGCCGAGCGGTTCGATCGCATCCAATCCATCACCAAGACCTTCGGCAGCTATGGCGTCGTCGGCTACGGCGCTTGATCAACTACGATTCAAGCGTCTTTGCCGCCGCGCGGGTGTCGATCGTGGTGGATGTAGGCGAGTGAGAGGAGCCGCTTGGCTTAGAACGGCCAGGGATTGCGCCGCTGATTGCGCGTGTAGGCCGGGACGGCGCGGCGCCGGGTCGAGGCGCGGCGCTTCTTGCGCGGCTGGGGCGACACACTTGCCCGTTCGACCGTGGCCGGCTTGCTCGTATCCCACACCAGGAAGTCCGCGCCCTTCGGCAAGGTCGCCGTGTTGATCGCCGTGTCTGCGACGATCAAGGAAGAGCCGGGCGTCAGACGCTCGGAGATATTCTGGCGAACGTCGTCCGGGATCTCGATGCGGTCGAGCACCGCCGTCGGATCGTCCTCGGCCTTCAGGTTGATTCCCATCCACTGCGCCTTGGTGTCGCCTTTGGCGAAGTGCATCACCGTGAAGACATGCGTGCCGAGCGACTCGTCGGGGTTGCGGAAGCTGACCGGCGTGTCGAACACGCTGGCGAACTTCTGACGGACGAAGAGATGACCCTCCGGCGGTTCTTCCTTACCGGCCACCGCGTAGAGCTTCTTCTCCAGATCGTCGGTGAAGGCGCCGGTCTGGGGCATGTCGTTGGCCTCCTGGAAGGCCTTGATGGCTCTGGCCGTCAGAGTCCCGAACGTCCCGTCGAAGTCTTGCGGATCCAGATAACCCAAGGAAGACAGGATGTACTGTGCATCACGCAGGCTATCGCGCTTGGTGCGGCGTGTTACCAGAATGCGCAACGGCTCGGTCGAGCGCGGCTCGGCAGCGACTACCGCGGCGGCGGCGGTTCCGGCCACAAGCTTTGCGGCCATGACGGAAGGTTTCTCGGGCGGCAGCGGCGGATGGTCGTTCAGGCCCAGGATTGAGAGCGAGACGGCAACAGGCTTGGCCGCAGGCTGCGCCAGAGCGGTGGCCGAGACGGTCAGAATCGGACCGGCCTGCGGCTCCTCGGTTTCCTCAGCCCCGGCCGTCCCCTTCGCCAGGGCGGCATGCTCCGGGGCGGGAGCGACGGGCTGAGCCAGGGTGGTGGCTGAACGAGAAACTGTCGGGCTCGACGGTGCCGCGGGCGCATCGGCCGGCGCGGCAAGACGGTCCTGATCCTTCAGAAACTCGTCGGACGTCCCGACAGCCGCCTGTTGGTCTTTGGCATCGGCTGCGGGCTTTTCTGCGACGGCCTGAGAGCGACGGGCCACCAAGGGTGCCGCGCTGGGGTCGATGGCATGAACCCGCGTATCCTCGAGGATCGCCACCGAGACCGGGCGCTGCGCCGGGGCCGTCCCCGTCGCCGCATGGATGGCCGGGGAGGCGGGGGCTCTCGCCTCGGCGAGCGGCGTCGGCGCGGGAGTCGCGGTTCCGGTCTTCGCCAGGACGACCGGCAGGCCTGCCCCGAAGGGCGGAACGGCCTCGTTGCTCGACCGGCGCATTTTGTGCTGGTCATGATCCTTGGCCAGGACCGGCGGCATGGGCGGCGGCAACGGCTGGAACAGGGCCGCATGCTCGATCAGCTTCGGCTCGACCATGCTGCGGGCGACCACGACCTGCCCACCGACATCGGTCATCGAGAACAGCTTCGGCGCGAAGGAATAGGGCAAGCGAATGCAGCCGTGAGATGCGGGGTAGCCGGGGACCACGCCGGCGTGGAGGGCGGTGCCAGACCAGGTCAGGCGCTGCATCCACGGCATCGGCGCGCCGCCATAAAGGTTCGAATAATGGCGCCGCCGCTTCTCCAGGATGCTGAAGACACCCGCTTTTGTGGAATGGCCGCGCTTGCCGGTGGAGACCCGTGTGCTGGTGACCAGCGTCGTGCCCCGGTAGATATTGGCCTTCTGGTTACTGAGGGAAACGACGATCGTCATCGGCTGGTCGGGATCGACCGCCGACGTCTCGTCGCTTTCGGCAGGCGTGTTCTTCTTGGCGGCCGCCGGCACAGCAGCAACCGTCGCCGCAATCGCCGCAGCGCCAAGGAAAATAGTGAGGGTTGAGAGAGTTCTCTTGGCGACCGCGGCCGCCTCTTCCCCTGTCATACGCATACCCACCGTACTCGCTCCCCGTAAGAAACCGGTCCCATAGCGAGCCTCCATGAGTCCCCAAACGACTCACGAATCACCCTAAGAGAGGTCTCCAATTTTGACTAGCAAAGCCTTCGGATTACCTAATGTGCCCGGGACCTTGTGGGATTCCGGTGGATAGCCTCGTGTCATAGAAAAAATCTCGTAACTGCGAGACCTTAGTTGGGTCGAAGCACCCTCTGACCGAAGCCGGACGGGCAACGATCCGGCAATAAGTCTTCAAAGAAACTTGGCGGTTGTTTCATTCTCGCAACACTTCAAAGGTGATCTGCCCTTTCATTGGGCACTGAGGCGGCGCCCCGCCGCCAAGCGCCGGAAATGTCCACATGGCGCCGCCACGGGGGGTGGTCACGTAGGCCTGAGCTACTAGGTTAGGCCCGGATCGGAACACGGACTGGAAGGCGGCATGAGCAGCATCGAGAACCTGGCGAGCCTTTTGGAAGGCGATGTCTACGGCAACGGCCTGACGCAGTGGGCCATTGCCGCTGGCCTGAGCGCCGGGATCCTGGTTATCGCCCTTCTGGTGCGCCTGTTCCTGTCGCGCGCCCTCCCGTCTCCGGAGGCCGGGAAGGACTTGCATTGGCCCGAGGTGCTGCACGAGCTCGTCACCCGCACCTCGACACTGTTCCTCATTATCGCGGCGATCTACGCCGGGACCACGCTTCTCGACTTGCCGGACCAGATGCATCGGCTGGTCTCCTCGATCTTCATTGTCGCCCTGTTCATCCAGATTGCGCTATGGGCCGATCGCATTGCCTCGGCGCTTCTTGCCTGGCGGCTCGTACCGGCCGAGGGCCAGTCCTCCATGCGCAATGCGCTGGCGCTGATTCAGTTCGCGGTGCGCGTCGCGGTCTGGTCGATTGCGCTGCTGCTGATCTTCGAGAATCTCGGCTTCGACGTGACCGCGCTGGTTGCCGGACTTGGCGTTGGCGGTATCGCCGTGGCGCTCGCAGCCCAGAGCGTGCTCGGCGATCTGTTCTCCTCGCTTGCCATCGTCCTCGACCGGCCCTTCGAGGTTGGTGACTTCATCGTGTTCGGCGATCAGAGCGGCACCGTGGAGAAGATCGGCATCAAGACCACGCGCATTCGCGCGCTGTCGGGCGAGCAAGTCGCCGTTTCAAACAGCGACCTCGTAAAGACCCGCGTGCACAACTTCAAGCGCATGGACCGACGTCGTATCGTGCTCGTTCTGGGGGTGACCTACGACACGCCGGCCGACAAGCTCGATAGCATTCCCAGCATGGTGACGAAGATCATCGAGGCGCAGGACCAAGCCCGATTTGATCGGGCACATTTCCGCAGCTTCGGGGCTTCGGCTCTCGAGTTCGAGGCCGTCTACTATGTGCTGAGCGCGGACTATACCGTCTACATGGACGTGCAGCAGGACATCAACTTCGCCATTTTCCGCGCCTTCGAGGATCAGGGCATAGAATTCGCCTTCCCGTCTCAGACGCTCTACGTTCCGGGACTCAAAGGGGCGCTCGACGAGATCGCCAACGCCCAAGAGACGAAGAGCTAGGCCGAGACCGCCCGCGCCGAAAGCGCTTGCCACCGCGACGGGCACTCAATACACGAGTCTCGGTTCGAGCAGCTCAGGGAGGACGCCATGCCGGCATTTGCGCGCATTCGCCCAGAAGGCGCTATCCGCGCCGTCTGCATCATGCTTGCGGGGCTTGCTCTCGCCGGTTGCGGCATCAATCAGATTCCGACGCTCGATGAGCAGGCCAAGGCCGGATGGAGCGAGGTGTTGAACCAGTATCAGCGCCGCGCCGATCTCATTCCCAATCTCGTCGAGACGGTGAAGGGTTTTGCCGAGCAGGAAAGCAAGGTGCTCACCGAGGTGGTCGAGGCGCGCGCCAAGGCAACGCAGGTGCAGATCCCTCAGGACATCCTCACCAACAAGAAAGCGTTCGACAAGTTTCAGGGCGCACAGAACAATCTCTCTGGCGCGCTGGGACGTCTGCTCGTCGTTGTCGAGCGCTATCCAGATCTGAAATCGAACCAGACTTTTCTGGCCCTTCAGTCGCAGCTCGAAGGCACCGAGAACCGCATCGCCATTGCCCGGCGCGACTACATTACCGCGGTCAAGGACTACAACACGGAGCTTCGCACCATCCCCGGCCGGTGGTGGCGTGCGCTGCTCTATCCGGACGCCGAACCGATGCAGAACTTCTCGGTTTCGCAGGAGACGACGCAAAACCCCAAGGTGGAGTTCTAGCGTCCGCCGTCCGTGTTGCCGGCAAGCGAGGGCGCCATGGCCTTCATGATGTTGCGCTCGACCACGTCGCGCCTCTTCGCGATGGCGGTCATTGCCGCGCTCGGCTTCGCGCTTCTGCCGGCCACGGCCGCCCCGACATTTCCCGAGCTCACCGGGCGCGTGGTCGACGACGCCGGACTTCTGACCCCGGAAGACGAGCAAGCGCTCGCTGCGGAGCTGAAGGCCCTGGAAGACAAGAGCTCCGACCAGCTCGTCGTCGTGACGCTGCCGTCCTTGCAAGGCTACACCATCGAGGACTACGGCTATCAGCTCGGCCGCCATTGGGGCATCGGCACCGCCAAGCTCGACAACGGCGCGCTCCTCATCGTCGCCCCCAACGAGCGCAAGGTGCGTATCGAGGTGGGCTACGGTCTCGAACCGATCCTCACCGACGCGCTCACCAAGATCATCATCGAGAATGCGATCCTGCCGCGCTTCCGCACCGGCGACTTCGCCAGCGGGATCAAGGACGGCGTGCACGACATCGTGCTGTCCCTCTCCGGCGACGCGGCCGAGGTCGAGGCTCGCGCCCGCGCCCGCCAGGACTCCGACAAGCCCGCCATCGACTGGGTCACGGTTATCTTCTGGACCATCATCGTCCTGTGGATCGTGTTCAACCTGTATGGCAGCACAGGGACCGTCGGCCGCAGCGGGCGGCGCAGCGGCCGCTCGACATGGAGCTCCGGCGGCGGGGGTTGGAGCAGTGGTGGCGGCGGATTCTCCGGTGGCGGCGGCAGCTTCGGCGGCGGCGGCTCCTCGGGCAGTTGGTAGGAGCGCGAACGCATGCAGCCCTTCACCGCGCAAGACCATGCCGTGATCGCCGGCGCGATCACCCGCGCGGAAAAAAAGACGAGCGGCGAGATTGTGATCGTGGTCGCGCGTGCCTCGTCGAGCTATCGCTATTTCTCGCTGATGTGCGTGGCGTTGCTCGCGCTCGTCGTGCCGCTTCCGCTGATCCATTTCACCAAATGGCCCATCGAGTATGTCTATCTGCTCCAGCTCGGCGTCTTCGGCCTCGGCGCGCTGCTCATGCAGTGGGAGCCCTTGCGCGTCGCCATCACGCCAGCCTCGGTGAAACGATCGCGCGCCCATCAACGCGCCGTCGAGCAGTTCCTCGTGCAGAACCTGCACACCACCAAAGGCCGCACCGGTGTGCTCGTCTACGTGTCCGACGCGGAGCGCTACGCCGAAGTGATCGCCGATGACGGCATCTATCAGAAGGTCGCGCCGGAAGTCTGGGACGATCTCATCGCCGAGCTGACCGCGCAGATCGGCAAGGGCACGCGCACGCAAGGCTTCGTCGCGGCCATCGACACCTGCGGCACGATTCTCGCCGAGCAATTCCCACCGCAGGCGTTCGACCACAACGAGCTCCCCAACCATTTGATCGTTCTCGATGCCGCAGAGCCCGCATAAACCCGCAGAGCCAACGAGGACGCGCGGCCTGATCGGCTGGGTGCTGTTCGATTGGGCGACGCAACCGTTCTACACGCTCGTGGTGACCTTCCTGTTCGCGCCGTATTTCGTGAACGGCTTCATGACCGATCCCGCGCACGGCCAGACGCTCTGGGCCTACACCACGGGCGGGGCGCAATTGATCGCCGCGCTGATCGCCCCGGTGCTCGGCGCCATCGCCGATGCGGGCCTGCCCCGCAAACCTTGGATCGCCGGCTTCTCCGTCCTGCTCGTCGTAGGCTTGAGCGGTCTGTGGTTCGCCATTCCAGGAGACGCCGCGCTCGTGCCGCTGGTGCTGCTGTGCTTCGGGCTCGCGGTGCTGGGCGCCGAGCTCGCCACCGTGTTCACCAACGCCATGATGCCGGGCCTGGTCACGGGCAAGCGGCTCGGCACCTTGTCGGGCATCGGCTGGGCCACGGGCTATGTCGGCGGGTTGATCAGCCTCGCGGTGGTCGCAGGGCTGATCGTCGCCAACCCCGACACCGGCAAGACGCTGCTCGGCGTGCAGCCGCTGGTGCCGCTCGATGAAGCGGCCCGCGAAGGCGACCGCCTGGTCGGCCCGTTCTCGGCGCTGTGGTATCTGGTCTTCGTCCTGCCGCTGTTCCTGTTCACGCCGGACCGGCTGGACAACGTGCTGCAGGGAAGCGCCGTGCGGTCGGGCTTGAGCCGGCTGGTGCGCTCGATCAAGGACTTGACGCGCGATCACGGGCAGATCGCGCTCTTTCTTCTGGCGCGCATGCTCTACGCCGACGGGCTTGGCGCCGTGTTCGCCTTTGGCGGCATCTATGCGGCCAGCGTGTTCGGCTGGGGCGCCACCGAGCTTGGCCTGTTCGGCATCCTGCTCACCACGGGCGGCACGGTCGGCGCGGCGCTTGGCGGGTTCCTCGACGACCGCGCCGGCTCGAAGACGGTGATCGTGACGGCGCTTCTTATCTTCATTGCGGGTTCCATCGGCGTGCTCTCCATCGATCCGGACGAGGTGCTGTTCTTCATCCCCGTCGAACCCAAAGCCGAAGGCAGCGGCATCTTCGCGAGCTCCGGCGAGCAGGCTTATCTCGCCTTCGCCATGCTGATCGGGCTCTCCGCAGGGCCGATCCAGGCCTCGAGCCGCACCCTGCTGGCCCGGTTGTGCCCGCCCGAAAAGACCACCGAGTTCTTCGGTTTCTTCTCCTTCTCCGGCAAGATCACCGCCTTCGCCGCCCCGCTCGCCATCGGCCTGGTCACCGCGCTCAGTGACAGCCAGCGCCTCGGCATCGCCGCAAGCCTCGTCTTTCTGATCGGTGGACTGGTGCTGCTGTTGTGGGTCCGGGCCCCGCGCGCCGCGCCTAAGTAGGCCAGAGGCCGGTAGCGCAGGATGAGAGTTTCGCGAAAATCCCGCGCACTATGACAGCACACGCCATAGCAATGCGGCGCCGTTCGCGTTAAGTTTCAGTACGGGAGGCTCAACTCCACACAGATCGGGGGGCGATCATGAAGCATTTAGGTGTCGTTGCGGCGTTGTTCGCAGCAGGACTGTTCGTGGCGTGCGACCAGCCAAAAGACGAGGCGAAGGAACCTGCGGAGCAGCCCGCGGCCGAGGATGCTGCGCCGGCGCACGACGACTCCGAGCCGGCGGCGCCCGCCGACGAGTCGATGGACAAAGATTCGATGGACGAAGATTCCATGGACGAGGAGCCGACCGACGAGCCGGCCGCCATGGATGAGGAGCCCGCGGCCGACGAAGAGCCGGACGCCATGGACGAGCCTGCGGCCGACGAAGAGCCGGACGCCATGATGGAAGAGGACACGATGGAAGAGGTCATCTCCGTTCCGCCGACCCTCTCCGAGGACGCGCCATCCGAGCCCTCGACCGGTGAGCCCGCCTCCGACTCCCAGCCGCAGCCGGTGGTGCCGGACGAGGCGATGGACGAAGAGCCGGCCGGCGAAGCGGTCATGGAAGAAGACACCATGGAGGTCGACACGCCTGACGGCGCTGCCGTGATCGAAGACGACACCATGGCGGTGGAGACGCCTGACGGCGACGTGATGATGGAAGAGACCATCTCGGTTGCGCCCATGGTTTCCGAGGACGCACCGTCCGAGCCCCATAAGGGCGAAGGACCTTCCGACTCACAGCCGCAGCCGGTCTATCCGGACGGCGCGCCGGAGTAAGCCTCTAGGCCTCAAGCTCCAGAGCAGATCAAAGCAAAGGCCTCCCTCATCGGGGAGGCCTTTTTGTTTGTTCAACACTAATGCCGGAAGTGGCGCATGCCGGTGAACACCATGGCGAGCCCGGCCGCGTCCGCGGCGGCAATCACCTCGTCGTCGCGCATGGAGCCGCCGGGCTGGATTACCGCGCTGGCGCCCGCTTCGGCCACCACTTGAAGCCCATCGGCGAAGGGGAAGAAGGCGTCCGAGGCGGCGACCGAGCTTTGGGTCAGCGGCGCGTCTAGCCCAAGCGTATCGGCGGCGTCTTGGGCTTTGCGCGCGGCGATGCGTGCGGCATCCACGCGGCTCATCTGGCCCGCGCCGATGCCGACCGTGGCGCCGTCCTTCGCATAGACGATGGTGTTCGACTTGACGTGCTTGGCCACGGTAAAGGCGAAGACGAGATCGGCGAACTCCTGGTCCGTGGGCTTACGCTTGGTCACCACTTGCAGATCGGCCGCCTCGACCAAGCCGTTGTCGCGCGATTGCACCAGAAAGCCGCCGGCCAGCGACCGGAAGGTGAGGCCGTCGGCGCGCGGGTCCGGCACGCCGCCGGCGATGAGGAGCCGCAAATTCTTCTTCGCCGCGATGATCTCTTTCGCCTCGTCGCTGGCCTCCGGGGCGATGATCACTTCGGTGAAGATCTTGACGATTTCGGTGGCCGCCTCCGCATCGAGGTCGCGGTTCAGCGCGACAATGCCGCCGAACGCGCTGACCTGGTCGCAGGCGAGCGCCTTCTTGTAAGCCTCAGCCAGCGTATGCCCCACCGCTACGCCGCAGGGATTGGCGTGCTTGATGATGGCAACGGCCGCCGACTTTTTCGGATCGAACTCGGCGACCAGCTCATAGGCCGCGTCGGTGTCGTTGAGATTGTTGTAGGAGAGCTCCTTGCCCTGCACCTGCACGGCCGAGGCCACGCCCGGGCGCTGCTCGGCCGTTTGGTAGAAGGCGGCCCATTGATGCGGGTTCTCGCCATAGCGTAGCGCCCGTTCGAGCGTGCCGGCGATAACACGCGTTTCCGGCGTGTCCTCGTCGAGCTGGTCTGCGAACCAGGTGGCGATCGCCCCGTCATAGGCGCCGGTGTGGGCGAAGGCCTTGGCCGCGAGCTTCTTTCGCAAGGACAGCGTGGTGCCGCCCTCGAGACGGTCAATCTCCTCGAGCACGTCCATATAGTCGGCCGGGTCCACGACAACGGCGACGCCCGCATGGTTCTTGGCCGCGGCCCGGATCATGGCCGGCCCCCCAATGTCGATATTCTCGATGCAGATCTCGAAATTGCCGCCGGCGCGGACCGTCGCTTCGAATGGATAGAGATTGACCACCAGCAGATCGATCGCCGGGATGCCGTGCTGTTCAAGCGCGGCTTCGTGCTCGGCATTGCCGCGCATGGCCAGCAGCCCGCCGTGGATCTTCGGGTGCAGCGTCTTTACCCGCCCGTCCATCATTTCAGGGCTGCCGGTGACGTCGGCGACGTCGATCACCTCAAGCCCGGCATTGCGCAGCGCCTTGGCGGTGCCGCCCGTCGAGACCAGCGCGACGCCGCGGGCGGAAAGCGCCTTGGCGAAATCGACAAGGCCCGTCTTGTCGCTGACCGAGAGCAGCGCCCGGGAAACTTTCCGAGTTTCCATGCGGCTAGACGTCGGCTTCGTCGGCTTGGCCGGCGTCGTTGGGATCGACCAGGGGATGGGCTTCGGCTTCCGCGCCGCTCTTCTCGATATTCCACAGGATGCGGAGCTCCCGCGCCTCGCCCATCATGCCGCTGAGCACGACTTGGGAACTGGGCTGCGGTCCGCGCGGATCGGCGAGCAGCACGCTCTCCTCGATCCCGGTCTCCTCGGCGTTGGAGCTGACGCGCCAGGTCTCGCCGTTGCGCAGGATCAGCATCACGCCGCTGCCGTCGCCCATCATCTGCGCCTTGACGCTTGGATGGAGGTGGAAGCGGATGGCATAGGCCCCGGCGATCAAGCCGTCGGGGCTCTTCAGCCCGCGCGTGGAGACCTTGTCCTCGGCGCTGAGCAGATTGCCGGAAGGCGCGATCAGGATCTGCCGGGAATGGCTCACGCCGTAGCGGCCCATATAGCCGTTATGGGAGCCCTTGATGCGCAGATTGTCGCCTTGATCGGAGAAGGCGCCTTGTGGGTTCAGCGGCCCCGACAGGGTCGCGTCCACGGGCGGTTGGGCGCCGTTGGCCATGCCTGAGAACTCGGCGAGCGAATCCTCTTCCAGGCTAAGCGTCGAATGTGCCGGCGTGGTGCGCGAGAACAGCCGCCACTCCTCGTATTCCGGGGAGGGCGCGCCGCAATTGATGATCATGGGGGCAGTGCCCGAACTCATCTCGAAGGAGAGAAAACCGGCATGGGCGTTGGTGGTCAGCGAGGTGACCGGTGGCGGGCCGAGATCGCAGACGATGAGCGTGGCGCCCGCCGCGACCCGGACATAGCCGGAATTCGTGGCGGCGCGGACCGGCGCGCCTTCGATGTCGTCATAGGCGAGCACGGTGGCGAGCGCATCGGTCTGTGTGGGGCCCGAACCGTTGAACCGCGCCATGGCGCCGTCGCCGAGCCGGAAGAAGCGCAGCATCGGCATGATGCGATCGATGGCGTCGGTCAGCTCTTTCGGCGGGGAGCGGTCGCGGGCCACGAAGCATTGGCGCAAGGGGAGCAGGTCGAGCAAGAGCTCGATCAGCGCTTCAGGGTTGCGCGAGATGTGCCCGCCGTCGGGCAGGATCTGCCGCTCGAGCTCCCGGCAGAACGGCTTGGTGTAACGGTCGACCACGGGCTGCTGGTCGGCGATGCACAGCCCCGCATAAAGCAGCGCCGTGAGGGTGAGCAGCCGCGGGATGCCGTCCGGCGTGTCGCGGTAACTCGCCGACAGATACCGCAGCTGCGTGGTCAGCGCCTTCAAGAACGCCTCATAGGCCTCCGGCTCACCGGCATCGAGGATCAGGACCGAGTTGGACAGCCAGGAGATGACCCGCCGCGCGACGATCTCGGGCTGCCAGGCAAGCCCATGGATCTGGCGGCGCAGGCGGATGAAATCGTGGACCAGCGCCTTGGCCTGCTCGCGCGACAGCTCGCTGTCGGCGGCGCGCAGATGCCGAAGCCAGCCGAAGCCGTAAAGCTCGCGCGCCCAGTTGGCCGATGGCGGCCGGATTTCGAAGGGGGATTCCGCGCCAAGCTCCGCCAGCTTGCCCGCGAGCCCGAAATGGCCGTTATAGACCTCGGTGGCGAAGCTCGGGTCGGCCGTCCTAAGTTCTTGAGGTGCCAGGAGAAGTTGCTCGGCTTGCGACCCCGGATAGCTGATCGAGGCCATGCTGGAGAGCATCATGCGCCTGAGCGGGCTCGGCCCGCCAAGATGCACCTCTTGAACGCGAGAGCCGCGCTCGAAGGCCTGATCACCCGCCATTTGGGTCATTCTCCAATCGCCTCGCGCTGATGCTCTTAGCGCAAGGGCCCCCGCCGCCTGTACTCAGCCGAGGGCATTTTCTTGCAGCGGGGCCCCGGGGGCAAGTGGCATACGGCGTTTCGTCAGCCGTCATGGCTGAGCCGGGCGGCAAAAAACCCGTCCATGCCGCTCCATTCGGGGCTTTCCATGGCCAGATCGAAGGGAAAGGTCCGCAAAATTCCGCTCGCCTTGGCCCATTCCGTATCGCCGAAGGGCTCGTCCGCGCGCAAGGGATCGATGCGGATGGCCGGATTTCGGGCCATCAGCGCCGCCACTTGCGCCTCGCCCTCCTCCGGCTCCAGCGAGCAGGTCGAGTAGACCAGCCGGCCGCCGGGCTTCAGCAGCGATACGGCGTGGTCCAGCAGCCGCGTCTGCACGGCGGCGAGCTCGGCGATGTCCTTATCCGACTTGAGATAGGGGATATCCGGATGCCGCCGGACCGTGCCGGTGGAGGAGCACGGCGCATCGAGCAGGATGGCGTCGAAGCGTTCATCGGTGCGCCAGGCGCCGGCATCGGCCTGGACGGTTTCCGCCGCGAGCCCGAGCCGTTTCAGATTTTCCTCGAGCACGGCAAGGCGTGTCTTCGAGCTGTCGACGGCGACGACCTCGGCCCCGGCTGCCACGAGTTGCGCCGTCTTGCCGCCGGGCGCCGCACAGAGATCCGCCACGCGCTTGCCCGCGACATCACCCAGCATCCTGGCCGGCAGCGACGCGGCCACGTCCTGCACCCACCAGGCGCCATCTGCAAATCCGGGAAGCTCCTCGATGCGCCCCTTGGGCAGAACGCGCACGCTGCCCGATGGCAGCACCCGGCCTTCGAGCCGCTCGGCCCATCCATCAGGGTCCGACTTTACCGTGAGATCGAGCGGCGCCTCCACGAGATGCGCGCCAGCGATTCTATGCGCGCGCTCCTCGCCCCAGGTTCGCACCCAGCGGTGCATGAGCCAGTCCGGCGTGTTGACGCGGCCCGCATCGAGGGCGGCGGCGATCCCCTCGCCCTTGTCGGCCACACGCCGCAGCACGGCGTTGACCAGCTTGTCGTAGCGCTTCGCCTTTGGGTCCCATTGCGCCAGCCGGACGGCGAGATCAATGGCGGCATGCGCCGGGACGGCCATGAACAGGAGCTGGGCCGCACCCGACAGCAGGATCGGGTAGAGCGTGCCGGATTTCGCAGGCAGTCCCCGCTCCAGGAAGGTGTTGAGCACCGCATCGATCTGCCCCCGGCGGCGCAGCGATGTCCCGACAATAGCGCGCGCCAACGCCCGGTCACGCACCGGCAGATCGAACATCGGCCCGCCGTCCAGCGAGCGGCCGAGCACGTCGTCGAGCGGCTGCTTCTTCTGCAGCACGGCGTCGAGCAGGGCGGTGGCGGCACGGCGCGCGGGCAGGCCGACTTGGTGGTCGCGCGTGGGCGACGCTTTCGGCGCGGTTTTGGATGCGGTCATGGTCATGGCTTTAGCAGGCGGCAGCGTTAGGCCCTAGGGTCTTCGACCCTAGCCCCACGGTCCGCGCGACGTTCCGCGCGACGTTCCACGGGCCTGGCCGCCGGACCAAGGGCCAGCGGGTTCGGGGTCATGCGCGCTTCGTGCACCGCCCATTTGTTTCGAAAGCGCCTCAAGCCGCGCCACCCGGTCCTCGGTGGCCGGATGAGTCGAGAACAGCTTGTCGACCCGCAGGCCCGACAGCGGATTGATGATGAACATGTGCGCCGACGCCGGATTGCGCTCCGCCGCCATATTGGGGATGCGATGCGCGGCGCCCGCGATCTTCTCGAGCGCGGAAGCCAGCGATAAAGGCTGCCCGCTGATCTCCGCACCGCCGCGGTCGGCCTCGTATTCGCGCGTGCGGCTGATGGCCATTTGCACCAGCCCAGCGGCAAGCGGGCCAAGGATCATAAGCGCCAGCGCGCCGATCATGCCGATGCCCCCATTGTCGCGGTTCCCGCCGCCGGTGAACATGGCGAAGTTCGCCAGCATCGAGATCGCGCCGGCGATGGTGGCGGTAACGGTCATCAGCAGCGTGTCGTGATGGCGGATATGCGCAAGCTCGTGCGCGATCACGCCGGCAAGCTCGTCGCGCGTGACGGTCTGCATCAGCTCGGTGGTGACGGCCACCGCCGCGTTCTCAGGGTTCCGGCCCGTGGCGAACGCGTTCGGCTGCGGATTCTCCATGATGTAGACCTTCGGCATGGGCAGCCCCGCATTGCTCGCGAGCTGTCTCACCATGTCGTAGAGCTCAGGGCTTGAGCGCGCGTCGACCTCGCGCGCGCCGTACATGCGCAGCACCATCTTGTCGGAGTTCCAATAGGCGAACAGGTTCATGCCGCCGGCGATGACGAGCGCGATGATCATGCCGGTCTGGCCGCCGATCAGAAATCCGATCCCCATGAACAGCGCGGTCATCGCCGCGAGCAAAATGGCGGTGCGGAAATAGCTCATGGATGTCCAGGCCTCCAAAAAACGGCGAAAAGCCGCCGCGCCCAATATGTTGGGAGGCTTTAGGGCCACGACAAGGGCTTGGCGTGACTGGGAAAATCCTGGTCTCGCGAGGGCGCTGGAGGAGAAGCCTTAAGTCCCCGTTGACCTTAACGCTTCGTCAATCCCCGATGGCCATGCTGGCCGGCACGATAGTTCGAGGAGTAGCCGAACCATGCCAGCTGCCATGCAAGCCAACGTCGTCGCCCCGAAGCCGAAAACGAGCCGCGCCCGGCGCAGCACCCCGGCCAAGGATATCCAGCTCACCGCCGAGCAGAAGCGCCTCATCCGGGTCAGTTTCCTGCGCATCGAGCCGGCGCTCGACCTCGTCGCCCAGCTCTTCTTCTTGAAGCTGTTCCGTCTCGACCCTGCCTTGCGCAAGAAGTTCTCAGGGCCGATCGACGTGCAGGCGCGGAAATTCGCCGCCGGCGCCAAGCTCGCCATGATCTCGCTCGGCCACGAGGACGGCCTGGCGCCGACCCTGAAACTGCTCGGCGCGCGCCACCGCCAGATCGGCATCCGCACCCGCCACTACCGCACCATGTCGCGCGCGCTGGTGTGGACGCTGGAGCGTTCGCTCGACAAGGCGTTCGACCGGGACACGAAGGATGCCTGGAACACGCTGACCGCCCAATTCACCAAGGTGATGGCGGGCTAGGCGGCAGCCGGACAGACGATCCAATACGACTTAGTTTGGGGCCTCTTCGGGGGCCCCATCGTTTTCGGGGGCCCCGCCACTTTCGGCGGCCCCCTTGCCCTCCGGGGCCACTTTCACCTGGACCTTGCCGTCCTTGGCCACATAGACGGTCACGTCCTCGTCCGGCTCCAACATCTCCGTCTTGTCGTCGACCGAGAGCTGGTCCGTGGTGATGAGAACTTCGTGGCCGTCGACGACGACCTTGATGCCATCGGCCACCGATTCCTGCGTCATGTCCTTATAGTGGCCGGCGACGGTCACCGTGCGGTTTCCCACGGTCATCGAGATGGCCTGCGTGGCCTCCTCGCGCGTGCCGATATTGCCGATCATCAACACGATGACGATCACCAGCGCGAGCACGAGCCCGAGCGCCACCAGAATCCGTATCAACCACGACATCTAACGTCCCCCCAACGTCGCTTGCGACGTTTTGCTCAAGCCGGCTTCCGATTCTGACGATTCTCGATGAGATCCGACACCACGCCGGGATCGGCAAGCGTCGAGGTGTCGCCGAGACTGCCGAACTCATCCTCGGCGATTTTACGCAAGATGCGCCGCATGATCTTGCCCGATCGTGTCTTCGGCAGTCCCGGCGCGAATTGGATTTGATCGGGTGAGGCAATCGGCCCGATCTCGTTGCGCACCCAGTCGCGCAGCTCCTTCTTCAAGGCATCCGAGCTCTCTTGGTTCGACATCAGGGTGACGTAGCAATAAATGCCCTGGCCCTTGATGTCGTGCGGATAGCCGACCACCGCGGCTTCCGAGACCTTCGGATGGGCGACGAGTGCGGATTCCACCTCCGCCGTGCCCATGCGGTGCCCGGAAACGTTGATCACGTCGTCGACCCGGCCCGTGATCCAGTAATAGCCGTCCGCATCGCGGCGGCAGCCGTCGCCGGTAAAATACTTGCCCTTGTAGGTCGAGAAATAGGTTTCGACGAAACGCTGATGGTCGCCGTAGAGAGTGCGCATCATGCCGGGCCAGGCATCGAGGATGACCAGATTGCCGCTCCCCTCGCCTACGATCAAATTGCCGTCCGCGTCGACGATCGCCGGCTGCACCCCGAAGAACGGCAACGTCGCCGAGCCGGGCTTGAGCTTGGTGGCGCCGGGCAGCGGCGTGATCAAAATGCCGCCGGTCTCCGTTTGCCACCAGGTATCGACGATCGGACAGCGCTTGCCGCCGACCACATGGTAGTACCACTCCCACGCCTCCGGGTTGATCGGCTCGCCGACCGTTCCGAGCAGCTTGAGCGATTTGCGGCTGGTGCGTGTCACGAAGTCGTCGCCCGCGCCCATCAGCGCGCGGATCGCCGTCGGCGCGGTGTAGAAGATATTGACCTTGTGCTTGTCGACCACCTGCCAGAAGCGCGAGGCATCCGGATAGTTCGGCACGCCTTCGAACATCAGCGTGGTCGCGCCGTTGGCCAGCGGCCCATAGACGATGTAGCTGTGGCCGGTGACCCAGCCCACGTCGGCGGTGCACCAATAGATGTCGCCGTCGTGATAATCGAACACGTATTGATGGGTCATGGCGGCAAACACGAGATAGCCGCCGGTCGTGTGCAGCACGCCTTTGGGCTTTCCCGTCGAGCCCGAGGTGTAGAGGATGAACAGCGGATCCTCCGCGTTCATTTCCTCCGGCTCGCATGTCGCCTCCGCCTTCGCCATCTCCTCGTCGAGCCACACATCCCGGCCGGGAGTCCACTTCACGTCGCCGCCGGTGTGGCGGACGATCAGGACCTTTTGCACGTGCCCGCTCTTCTCGATCGCCGTGTCGGTGTTGGCTTTGAGCGGGATCTTGCGGCCGCCGCGTAAGCCCTCATCGGCGGTGATGACGAAGGCCGACTTGCAATCCTCGATACGCCCCGCCAGCGAGTCCGGCGAGAAGCCGCCGAACACGATGGAATGGACGGCGCCGATTCGCGCGCAGGCCAGCATGGCGTAGGCGGCTTCCGGGATCATCGGCAGGTAGATGGTGACCCGGTCGCCGCGTCTGACGCCTTGCGCCTTGAGCACGTTCGCCATGCGGCAAACGTTTTCGTGGAGCTCGCGATAGGTGATGTGCCGCGCCGGCGTGTTCGGATCGTCGGGCTCCCAGATGATCGCGGTCTTCTTGCCGCGCTTCTTCAGGTGCCGGTCGATGCAGTTCGCCGCGACGTTGAGGGTGCCGTCCTCGAACCATTTGATCGACACGTTGGGAAACTCGAAGCTGGTGTTCTTGACGCGCGTATAGGGCTTGATCCAGTCGAGGCGCTTGCCTTCCTTGCCCCAGAATTTCTCGGGCTTCGCGACGCTCTTCTCGTAGAGCTTTTGATATTTGTCTTTGTCGATGAAGGCGCGGT
>Ga0307379_10002763_pt1 | contig 25728 bp, 23 predicted proteins | sample UN2MG_FD_202237 | JGI IMG/M metagenome (GOLD analysis project Ga0307379, IMG submission 202237) | Soil microbial communities from Risofladan, Vaasa, Finland - UN-2 | ecosystem: Environmental > Terrestrial > Soil > Coastal area > Acid sulfate soil | place: Finland: Risofladan, Vaasa | collected...
CCAGGTCCGCAGGGAGACTGATCTCCCTGGGCGATGAATCCTGGTTCACGAACACCCAGCCCTTGGTGAACTCGCGCTTAAGGAGCAATCCGTCCGCAGCATAGGCTGATTTTGGCATACCCAGGTCGAGGTGGACTTCCGCCGAGTCATTACCATCGAGCTGGCCCTGCTCGATGGTCGCGGCGGTCCGAAACTGGATGAACGAATGCCCCGGCACATAGCCCATGAGGAAACAGCCATAGCAATATCGCTTCACCTGCGCCAGGCGGGACTCGCTCTTGATAGCCTTGGAGTGGGCCAGCTTGACGGCGTATAGGAGCGTCTTGTTCTCCGCGCCGTATTTGGCCAGCAGATCAATGTCCTCGCGAACCTTCTCCGCCGGGCGGAACTTGTCGGGCCCGCCGATGTAGCAGAAATACTCATCGTGCCCGGCATCGGCCGTCTTCATATATTCGAGGCTGCGGTCCGCCCTCTCGCCGCCGCTTCCGCCGCGAGTGATTCCATTGAAGAGCAGGAGCTTACCCGCAGGCATCTGGGATTTCGTTTCCTCCAGGAGCAGGCGCAGGCCGTCCTGCAATTCCCGCAGCTTCTCTGGGGTGAGGCCGTTTGATGCTCTGCCCAGCGGCGGGCGGAAGTTATCGTACATCAGCCCGTCGAAGCTTGAGGCCTTGAGTCGGGGGATGATGATGCTCTCAAGGAAGGCCTGATACGCTTTGTTCGAAGTATCAGCGAAATACCCGTGAAGCTCCCCCCGAATTATGAATGGGATCTTCTCGCCGACCTTCTGTCCCTGTCCGTCCTTCTCGTTAAGCACAAACCATTCTTGCTTGAACCCCAGTGTGGCAAATGCCGTCTGGAAGCCGAGGCTCTGAAGCCCGGCCAGGTAGTTCATGAATACATGGATATTGGGGTTCGCCGTCTTGAGCCTTTTGGCATCGGCGTCCTGAGCCTTGAAGTCATATCCCGCATGGTTCTTCTCGATGATGATCCACGAGTATTGGGAGGCAAGGCGCTTGATCTCCTCATCGGTGAACCGGCGATTCTCGGCAGCTACCCATGTGTATCTGACGGGCATCGGTTGAGGAGCGTCCGCACGAGCCCCGATTGCACAGGCAAACAAAAGCCCGACGGTGAACAGAATGCTTCTTTTCACCATGGCGATATCTTTTCTCTTCGTGCGTCTCAGAAGGGCCGTCTAGTACGAGGAGATGCCCTTTGCCGCTTTCTTCTCTTGTTTTTCCTTGCGCTTCTCCTTGATGCTCTTTTTCGGCGCTTTCAATTCCTTCTTCGGAGACTTCTCACCCATTATGAACACCCTCTTTCAGATTGCTTTGTTTCTTTATTAGAGGATACGCGGATTTCTCCTTCGCCGTCAAGCGCAGGAGTTCATTCGGGAATGGAGTATTGGAGTAATGGATCAGAGAGTATGGGCGTGTGGGAGTATGGGCGTATTGGTGTTTCCATCACTCCGTCACTCCATTTCTCCAATACTCCGCTTGGGAGTCATAGCATGAAGATAGGTATCCTTGGGTTTGCCCACGGGCACGTGGGGATGTACATTAGCCGCTGGCGGGATCAGCCGGAGATGGGGATTCGGGTCGTCGCCGGGTGGGATCACGACGCCGCTCGGGCGGAGGCGAATTGCGCGAACTTTGGCATCGAGAGGGCGGAGTCGGTCGAGAAACTGCTGAGCGCCGACATTGACGCCGTCGTCATCGCCGCAGAGACCTCCATGCACGCCGACCTCGTCGAGCAGGCGGCGGAGGCGGGCAAAGCCATCGTCCTCCAGAAGCCGATCGCCCTGACCATGGCGCAGGCCGACCGAATTGTAAACGCCGTGAATCAGTCGGGCGTTCCGTTCACCCTTGCCTGGCAGATGCGCGTTGATCCGCACAACCTCCAGGCAAAGGCTCTCCTAGAGAGTCGCGAGTTCAGCAAAGTCTTCCAGGTTCGGCGGCGGCATTGCCTCGCGACCCAGCACATGAGGGATTTCGAGAACATGTGGCACGTGAAGCCGGAGCTCAATCGCGATATCTTCGCAGACGATGCCGCCCATGCCATTGATTTCATCTACTGGCTGCTGGGGAAGCCGTCGAGCGTCTTCTGCGAATTGGGCACGCTCCTCAATCCTAAAGTCCCGAATGACAATGCCATCGCGGTGTTCCGGTATCCCGACGGCAAGTTTGCCGAAGTCTCGTGCTCATTCGTGGCGGTCGCCGGCGAGAATACGCTGGAGATACTCTGCGAGAACGGCCTGATCGTCGGCAACTATGGCGACGGCCCGAGTAACAGCGTTCGCCCGCCTGATGCTCCTCAGCTCAAGTGGTACTTGCAGGGAAAGGGCTGGACCATCAGCGACCTCCCGGAGATCAGGGGTCAGGGCGAGCGGATCGCGAACCTTGCCCAGCCGATCGCCGACTTCCTACTCGGCAAGCGACCGCCCATCGCCGCCGCCGAAGAAGGACGGGATGTCTTGCGCATGGTGCTGGCGTGCTACGAGTCGGATAGTCACGGGAAGAGGATCCAAGTTGAATGATCAGATGGAGCATAGAGTTCGTGGCTCTCGCCTCAGGCGGATTCAGGACCTACGCAGACGCTCCGACCGCTTGGCGCCCGTCATGGCCCGATGGAGCATCGGCCCGGCAGCGGCATCGTTCGTCTTCATGGCTATCGTGCCCGGCCGCGCTGAATGGGGTGTACGTGCATTCGGTCTCTTCTTCGCTAGCGCGGTTTCCGGCTATCTTGCCAGATCCGCGCTGTATACCGCCGAGGCGTGGCTTAGGCGGGACTATCTCACCGTGGTCTGGATGCTCCTGTGGACGGGAATCAAGGGCTTCATGGTATACTCGGGGCTGACAATTGCCATCGTAGGGCTGCAGCATTATGGCTAGAATTGTTTTCTTCTGTGTCATCCTTTTCCTTCTGTGTAGTCTATGTTCTTCCGGGCAGGCGGCCATGAACAAGACCATCGAATGGGACAAGTCAACACTCGTGCTGGTGCATGAGGGAGGTTCGTACGCCCGGATGATCCGCCTGAAAGGTGGGACGTGCTAAGATTGGCCCTGGCGTGCTATGAGTCAGACAGTCAGGGCACGAGGGTTCGATTATGGTAACTAGACGATCATTGCTCAAGGGTGCATTCGGCCTTGCCGCCGTCGGCGTAATGAGCCTGGACACGGCCCAGGGGAAGACCGGGAAGGGCTCGCAGAGGCTGAGCATCTCTCAACTGCAGAAGTGGGAAGCACTCGGATATGGGATGTTCATCCATTTCGGGATGAGCACGTTCCTGGGTGCGGAGAAGCCGGACGGCACTGCGCCTCCGACTGCCTACGCGCCTGATCGCCTAAGCACCGATCAATGGATGTCGGTCGCGCGAGACTCGGGCATGAAGTACGCCGTCCTGACCGCGAAGCACGTCGCCGGTCACTGCCTCTGGTCCAGCGATCAGACGGATTATACGGTGGCGAACAGCGGGGACAAGACAGACGTTGTGGGAGCGTTCGTCAAGTCGTGTGAGAGGCGAGGCGTCAAGCCGGGCCTGTACTATTGCTCGTGGGACAATCATACCAGGCTGGAGAGCAACATGTGGGGCTCGGGCCGGCCCGGCAAGCCCTTCACGACCTCCCTCTACCATGACTACGTGACCTCGCAGATCACCGAACTCCTCACCAGATACGGCCCCATTGCCGAGGTGTGGATTGATATCCCCGGACTCCTCGGCCGGGGATACCGGACGTTCCTCTACCGGCACATCGCCGAGCTGCAGCCCGAGACGGTGATCATGATGAACTCCGGCATCAGTGACCAGAAGGACTATAACATCAACTACGCCTGGCCGTCCGACCTCATAGCGATCGAGCGGCGGCTCCCGCCGGAGGGCGGTCATGCGAAGTGGCGGACAATCGAGGGAAAGGAGTATTATATCCCCGGCGAGGTCTGCGATTATATCGGTCATACCTGGTTTTACGAGGAAAACGACCTTCCTCGGCCGGACGCCGATCTGCTAAGCCTGGCGGAGGGGTGCAAGGCCGGGGGAGTTAACCTCCTGCTGAACGTGCCGCCGAACAAGCACGGCCTCATCCCGGCGGATTCCATCCAGGCGCTGGATCGGCTCAGGCGGTCGCGGGAGTTGTGAGCGAAGAATTCAGATTGGAGATTCACTGATGTCTATGATATCACCGTGCGGTCTTGATTGTTCAGCGTGCGCAATCTACATTGCGGCGCACGACCCTGAAGCGGCCGAGCGTCTCGCCAAGCAATGGCGTCAGGGTATTTCCGAGAAAGCAAAGGCCGAGTGGTTCAGGTGTCAGGGATGCAGGGGAGACAAGTCCGTCAGGTGGTGCGATGACTGCAAGATAGCGGAGTGTGCCGAGGAGAGAGGCCTGGAGTTCTGCAGCCAGTGCGATGACTTCCCTTGCGTGCTGCTGCTGGTTTGGGCAGAGGAGCCGGAGCCTCATCGCATCGCCTTCGAGCGGCTCAAGCAGATGAGAGATGCCGGAGAGTAGATTGGTGCTAGTCTGTACGGCCCTCTTCCTTCTATGTTCACCTGTGCAAGCGGATATGGACAAGACCATAGTCTGGGACAAATCAACCCTCGTGCTGGTGCATAAAGGCGGATCATACGCGCGGATGGTCCGGGTGGAAGGCGGCGACATTCTCTGTTCGTTTGAATACCAGGGCAAGGCGTGGGTCCGGCGAAGCAGTGACAACGGCAAGACCTGGGGTGAGCCGGTTCAGGTTGCCAAAGCGCAATCGGGGAGCGCCTCCAACCCTGAGCTGCTCCAGCTCAAGAACGGCTGGGTGCTCTTCTTATACAATGAGCGGCCGAACGACGGCATCCATCATTTCACGATCCAGGTCTCGGTCAGCAAGGATGGAGGTGTGAGTTGGCGGCACCACTCCATGGCCTACGAGGCGGACGTGGACGCCCACAACGGCTGCTGGGAGCCATCCGCTATCCAGCTCCCAAGCGGCGAGATCCAACTCTTCTTCGCCAATGAATTCCCTTACAAGGACTCGGACGAGCAGGAGATAACGCTCCTGAGGTCGTTCGACAACGGCAAGACCTGGTCGAAGGCGAAAACCATCAGCTTCCGCGCGGGTCATCGGGACGGCATGCCCGTGCCTTGCATCTTGAAGGACAAGGGGATAGTCTGCGCCATCGAGGACAACGGCTACTCGAATATGTTCCATCCGATGATCATCCATACAGCGGAGAACTGGAACGAGCCCTTCGCTAGCGGCAGCAGTCCCCGGAGATGGCGGGCAATCGAGAAGCCGACTGACGAGGAATGGGGCGGGGCGCCGTACATTCGGCAGATGCCGTCCGGGGAGACGATCCTCTCCTTCCAAAGCAGCGTCGTGCGTGAGTGGCCGCAGATGGTAGTCTATGTGGGGGATGTGAACGCCAGGAACTTCGGCGGGCGGTCAGTGCCGTTCGAAGTCCCGAAAAACAAGGGTGGTTGGTGGGGCTCGCTGTTCATCAAGGACGATCACACCATCACCGCAATCTCAACCTGCAACGGCGTCGTCTGGGCGATTGATGGGCATATCTGCGCAGAGCGGGAGCCCTAGGCCTTTCTCTCGACAACGATGATGGCGGCGTCGTCAGAAAGGGGCCCTTTCGACCAGCATGTCGCGGCGGCCAGCAATTCGCTCACAAGGCCCGCAGGAGACAGCCCGCCGGACTGCAGGATGGTGCTGATGAGGCCATCGGTCCCGAGCATTTCTGCATTGTGCCGGGCCTCGATGATGGCGTCAGTGTACAGGACAATTCTGTCACCAGGGCCAAGTTTGCCGGCAGCTTCCTCGTATTCATTCTGTGCCAGCCCCAGAGGCGGATGCCCGAACATCAGCAAATTAGCGTCATTTGCATGATGCAGGACAGCCGGCGGATGTCCGGCCGAGCTGTAGACGAACTCCCCCGTGTCCGGGTTAAGGATGATCAAGAACGCGGATACGAACGAGGATTCGCTTATCTGCTGACCGGATAGCACGGCATCCGCGTGAGTGAGAGCCCCGGCGGCAGAGGACAGCTCGTATGCGAAGGCTCGAAGCGTGCTGCGGGTTGCCGCCGCCAATGATGCCGCCGATACGCCCTTGCCCGATACGTCTCCTATCATGATGCCGACTTTACCGTTTTCCGTGGGGAAAACGTCATAGAAGTCGCCGCCGATCTCGGCTTGTCCGCCCTCGGGGACATAGGCGGACGCAATGTCGTAACCAGGCGGGACCATCGGCTTCTCGGGGATCAGTGCCCGCTGAAGAAGACGGAGGTGGTTCTCGGCCTGGCTCTTCAGCTGCTCTATCTCCCGCCTCGCGACTTCCTCCTTCCTGAAAGCCATCACCGACGACAGATACGACCCAAGCTGCGAAGCCGCAACCGAGATCAGCGTGACGTCCTCCACCGAGTAAGCGTCCTTCTGATCGGAATAGATGTGCAGAATGCCAATGATCTCGTCCACCCCGACCGCCGGCATGCTCAGAAAGCTCCCGATGTCGGCGGCCGATTCCCGGATCGGCTGGTACCCTGCGTACTCGCCGGAGGCCCTCATTGCCGAGCGAACTTGCTCTTCTCCGGTGAGTATCATGTAATGCCGGCGAAGCAGAGTCTCGAGCGCCTCCACCCTGGACGAATGCACGTTGCAGTGGAAGAACTGCCACTCTCCTGTTTGAATGCCCAGCAGCACACCGCTATCGGGATACACGTCGCACAGCAGGGACAGCGAGTGAGATACCCTCGCCTCCCAGTCCTGCATGGAAGAGAGAGCATGGGCGATATCGGCAAGTATGGCAGGCATAGCCCTTGGTGATCGTTTTGGTATCGTAGTCATTCCCCTATGATGCTGTCGGCGTAGGAATGCCGGTCAGCACTCCTCTGAATTCCTTGAATGGGCCGATAACGCTTATCCCCTGACTGCTGATGGCAAACTCCCGCAGCTCGCTGTCATGGGATGATCCTCGGGTCTTCAAGACCGCGATCGCCCTCTTCAGTCGGGACTCGATTTCGACATAGCGCATAAGGATTATATTGTCGGTTATGGCTGACAGACCCGAGGCTGCGCTGATAGCGCCGGCATTCTCTGCCAGTTCCAGGGTCATGATTAGCGTGCAGCCCGCGGACCGAAACATCTTGATGGCTGTGTAGATCAGGTCATAGAACCGATCTTGATCAACAATTCCCAACCTCATAGAGGAGAGGCTGTCAATCATCACCCGCTTCACTCCCTGCTGGGAGATCAGATTGCGTGCGCTCTCAAGCCATTTCGCCCCCAGCAGCTCCACCGGATTGGTGTAATGGATCTGGATACCGCTCCCTTCCCCCAGGTTGATCCCCACTCCGGCCGCCACGTCCCGCAGTTGCGAGGGCCTTTCTTCCAGGGCGAATATTATGCCCTTTTCGCCTCGCCTCGTGCCCTGAGCCATGAAGTGAAGTCCCAGCAAAGTCTTACCGACGCCTGTCGTCCCTTCCAGAAGGGTCGCCGATGTCTCCAGGAGGCCGCCCTCCAACAATTCGTCCAGCCCGGAGATCCCCGATGGGATGCGCATCTCGGCCTTTATGTACTCCTCCTCTTCTACAGTTCCCACTCGGGGATATGCCCTGAGTCCGGCCTGGGAAATCTCGTAGAAGTGCCGCCCATCATTATACCCGCTGCCTCGGAGCTTAATAACCTCGATCTCTCGGAGACCTCTCAGGCGCTCGACCTCCCTTGCCAGGCGGATGATTACGTCGGCCACCGCGAACTCGGGGTTTGTCTTCACTTCATCAAGCGTATATTCACCCACCAGAAAGCTGGTAACCGACCAGCCGGCGAGGAATGCGGCAATGTCATAGGTGAAGAGCCTTGCGCTCTCCGGACCCGGCGCCAGATCGTGAATGGCCTTGTAGCTATCTATGGCCAGGATGCTCGGCTGCTCCTCCTCCACTATCCGAATGATCTCCTCATACGCATTCTGAGGCCCGCCGGTCCTGAGCGCAGTCCCGATGTCCATGAACTTGATCTTGTCATCAACCAGGCCCTCGTCAAAGAAGTCAAACCGCTGGGTATATCGAATCAGCTTTGTGGCAGGCTCAGAGAGCGTAGTCAGGTAGATGCATTTCTCGCCTTGCCTGGCATTGTTGAACATTGTTTGGAGCGTGAACACCGTCTTGCCGGAGCCTGGGCCGCCGGAGACGACCGTGACGGAATATCTGGGTATTCCTCCGTGGAGGATGTCATCCACACTTTGGATGTATGTCTGCATCCTTGGCAGTTGATCTTGACCAGTCAATGTACTGCACCCTCGCTTTCCATGAGCTTCTTGATAGTCGGGTTCTGACAAAGATGAGTTACCAGCACCGTCCCGGTAAGCTCCGAAAGAAGGTCGAAGACATTGTCCACAAATCCTTGAAGCTCCCCGACGGTTATGCTCTCTGTCTTGGCATTGTCCCGTATCTGATACGCGTAGTCGCGCCCGGTTCTTTCAATAACCGCGGAGCTGAAGATAGGATTGGATTCCAGGGAAACGGCGACTGCTCGTCGCAGGAGGGCCGTGGTTGGTGCGCTACCGATCGTCCTTCTCAGCTCTTCCCACAGAGCCTGGAGCAGATTGGCAAAAGTAATCATGCCGTCCGTGTCGTCGTTACCTGGCACCAAGACGCCCTCCTCCCTGCATTAGCTCCTGCTTGGCAGATATGATAGCCATCATACCCCAGGCTATCGTTATCTAAACCCCTTCAGGAAAAACCGAAATGCAGACGCGTAAAAGGCAGAATTCAGTTTACAACCAGGCGATAGGATTGTCAAGCTCAGCAATAAAGAGCAGCCAAAGAGGAATGGGAAGACAGGATTTTCGAACCGGTTTCCGGTATATAGGGTGGAAAGGAGACTTCAGTGGTTATCAGAGAAGCAACCGCCGACGATGCGGATGCGTTGTTCGCGCTGGTGAAGGATTTTGCCACATCGTTTAAGCCTGAGCGGCAGGCATTCGACATTGCATTCGGGCAATTCCTGGCGGATGAGAGCGTCTGGCTGCACGTCGCCTGAGGCCGATGACGGGGTAATCGGCTACTGCCTGGGGTTCGACCACTATGCCTTCTATGCGAACGGCCGGGTCTCGTGGGTGGAGGAGATCATGGTGCAGGAGGATCGGCGCAAAGAGGGCGTCGGCAGGGATTTGATGGCCGCCTTCAAGGAATGGGCTAGGTCCAGGGGCTCGAGGCTCGTGGGGCTGGCAACCCGCCGTGCCGCGCCCTTCTACCTTGCCCTCGGATACGAGGACTCGGCGGTCTTTTTCCGGAAATTATTGTGAGCAGAATACATCCTTCACGATAATCCGCTTAGTGCCGACTTCCCTTGCATCCGATGGCATTTCGAGCCCGTCGTAGATGACACCCGTGATGACAACAGACTTCCCGTCAGATGTCCATCCCTCCAGTGCGCGCTCGGCAACAATCGGACCGGGCCCCTGCACGCGGTCTGCCCATTCCGACAGCTTCCTTGTACGCCCGGTCGCCGTGTCCGCCGTCCACAACCTTTCGATAAAGGCGCCCATAGGCTCACCATATACCAGTGAGGTCAGGATGGCTATCCGACGGCTATCCTTCCTGAAAGCAAAGGAGACTGTTAGCTGCTCGTTAGCCAGGTTTTCGAGCAAGGTAATCGGCAACTTGCGAACCCTTCTGCCCTGTGGATTGGTGAGATAGACATTCGAGCCATCGAAGAAAGCCACAGTAGTGCGATCCGGAGAGATGACCGCAGACTGAATCTCTTGCGGCCACTTCTTTCGAAGAGGGTGATCTGCCGGCAGTGCGATCAATCCACTCCGCGCTTCTTCTTCAATCTTCTCGGGCAACTCCCCGGTGACTGGCGGGTTACGGACGGGCAACTGAGGGATCTCCGTGGTTTCGGAGTCCGGGATTACGGCTGGTTCGGGTGCTGGCTTTAAGGAGGCCCTGCTTGCGTGTTTGCAGCCGCCTGCCATCCATGATAGGAACACTACCAGTGCCAGGACGAATACGGCAATCGCTGCTGCCCTTTTCACCGGAAAACTCCCTTGGTCAGCGACTTCTTCTCCAGGCCAGGCCGACGACTCCTGCCACACCGATGGCGAGTGCTAGGATGCCCGACGGCTCGGGGACGGCGGTCAACAGGAAGCCACGATATTGGTTGTTCACCTTGCCAATGCCCACTATCTGGCCCAGGTTGTTGACGGCGGTGGCCTCTACGAGCACCCAGCCAGAGTTCAGGGCTACCAGGCCATTCAGGTCACTCATGACGCCATCCCGCCAGATAAAGGCGCTATAATTCGGCGTGTGGCTGCCGCCATAACATACGCCGACTACCTGACCAAGGTTGTTTACCCCATTAGCGATGCTGTATTCATTGAATGAGCCCAAATCCTCCATAGCGGCATTCCGCCACAGGAACGCGTGAGAAGATGACTCAGTATCACTCCGACCCACTACCCATCCGAGGTCATTGATATCGTTCGCCTCGCTCCACAATGGGGCAATGACTCCCAGGTCATGGAATGCCCCGTCGTACATGAATGCATGCTGAACTGAGTACTGGGTAACCGCCCAACCGGCTGTGTCGCCGTGTTCGTTGATAGCCACCGGGTAGCAACTTGTCCAACCATCGTTCGGGTCGGTATTCGTCATAGAGCCGTTCTGGTAGATGAAGCCGTGACTACCACCGTCGGCCGTGCCCGAATCACCCGTGATCTGGCCGGCGTTATTGATGTCCCATGGGTTGCACATTTCACCCCCGAGGGTGGGAAGAACGGTGACTGTGCCGTTTTGCCATATTATTCCCTGCTCATCGGGATTGGAGCACGTGCCTACGGCCTGGCCCGAGTCATTGATACCCACAAGGCCCGTATAATCGCCGATCCGCACGTCGGTCGTTGCGCCGTTATGCCAAACAAAACCCCACATATCCTCCGAGCCCTGGTGCCAGCGACCGGCGATGTAGCCGGCATCACTGATGGCCACTGGGATCATCGCCGTCATCCCCGAAAATGAGCCAAGGTCGGTGATGGTATAGTTCACGGCGCTTGCCTGGATCGCGAGCGCGAGGAAAAACATGACGACGGCGGCTGTTCTCATTCGAATGCCTCCTTAACTATCCACCATCCCATTCGGCGGCGGGTTGTTGCATTCCTTCAATGCCAGGGCAGGAGTTCATGACAGATCGGTTGATCGGAAAAAGAGAAAAAAGAGGTAGGATTTCCGAAAGCCTTTCCGGTATTCTACCGTGGAATCCCTTTGATCTGTGCAATCTGTGTTCCAGGAGATGGTATGAAGAAGAAACCGAATCTGATATTGTTCGGCATTGACAGCCTGAGGAAGGATCACATGAGCCTCTATGGCTATCCCAGGCTCACGACCCCGCATATGGATAAGTTTGCGGCAGGCGGCTGCGCGTTCGAGAATGCCTTCAGCCCCTCGATTCCCACGACGCCCGGGTATTCATCCATGTTCACCGGTATGGACCTCTTCGGCACGGATGTCGTCGCCCTTCGCCATCAAGGCCCTCTCAGGAGCGGCGTGAAGACGCTGGCCGAGATCCTGGGCAGGCGGGGGTATAACACCACATGCGTCGGGTTCAAGAATGCCGCATCAAGGGGCTTCCAGAACTACCTCGACTTCGCCGGCTGGGGCGATTGGGCGTCGGGTCGGAGTCATAAGGCCGAGCTTCTGAACGACGTCGCCATCCCCGAATTGAAGCGCCTCGCGGGGGAGGATAAGCCGTTCTTCCTGTTCCTCAGGCACATGGAGCCCCACGCGCCGTATCTCCCGCCGCTGCCGTTCGAGCGGATGTTCTACAGCGGCGACGAGTGCGATCCGAATAACCATTCGCTCGACCCGATCTGGGAGTTCAAGCCGTTCTGCGACTTCTTCGCGAGCTGGTTTCCGCCCGGATGCACGGACAAGGACTACGTAATCGCCCAGTATGACGGCGCGGTGGCCTATATGGACGCTTGCATCGCCAATATCTTCGCAGCCATGGAATCGCTCGGCCTGATGGAGAATACCATGGTCGTCATTGATTCGGATCACGGCGAGACTCACTATGACCACGAGTGCTGGTTCGACCATCATGGGCTTTATGACTGCACCATCCGCATCCCGCTGATCTTCTCGCTGCCGGGAAGGATTCCGGCGGGCAAATGCCTTAGCGATTTCGTGCAGATGAAGGACCTCACCCCCACGATATTGGATGCGATGGGCATCAAGACGAGCATCCAGTTCGACGGCCGAAGTCTCCTGCCGCTCATGGAGGGCAAGCCGCACGAGGCCGAGCCGGAGTTCTATATCACCGAGGCCACCTGGATGCGCAAGCATGGATGGCGCACGCCCGAGTGGAAGCTGATTCACGCCCTGGAGCCTGACTTCCATTTCAAGCCGGAGATCGAGCTGTACAACATGATCAAGGATCCCGAGGAGAATCACAACGTCGCTGAGGAAGAGCCGGAGGTCGTGAAGATGCTCGAAGCTCGGATGCAGGCCCACATTGCGAGGCGTGAGCAGGAGACCGGTCGGACGAACCCGATCTTCACAAATCTCAATTGGCATGGGCACGGCGAGCCCTTCAAGACCTGCCAGGAGGCCTATGATACCATGCACATCGGCTCGCCCAAGGCGGCGGAAGCGCTCCAGCAGAAGGAACTCCATACGCAGAGAGGACAGAAGGACCTGTAGACCGCGCATCCGGATTGATGGGTATGAAGATAATATCCGAGTCGAGTTCATTTAATATGGAGGTGGAATATGAAAGGCACTGCAGCGGCTGCCCTGGTCATCATGGGCACCATCCTGATCCTGGCTCCGGCTATCATGGACTACCTGTACCAGATCAACGCGGTCGAAATTGCGGCGCGACTGAGCAGCGGATACCGGATCTTCATGATCGTGTTCGGAGCACTCATGGTCTTCATCGGGGTCGGAATGGGGTTCACTGCGCTGGAGCGTAGTCCGAGAGCTTGAAGAGCAAGCAAGACAGAAGAAAACGTGAGATGGTGGTTCAACGTTCAACGAACACCGAACGCCTGTCACCTATGCAAGGTATGAGCATGTTACGAATCTGCGTCATCGGCCTCGGGCCGATTGGAAATCTTCATGCCGACATCTACAAGGCCGATGATCTGGCTGAGTTAGCTGGCGTCTGCGACATCCTGGAGGACCGGGCGAAGTCCGCTGGGGGGAGGCTGGGCGTGCCCTGGTTCACCAGCGCCCGGGAGATGCTCGACGCCCAGTCACCCGATCTGTGCAGCATCACGACCGGCGGCTTCGAGTATTCCAGCGATCACTACGAGCCGACGATCCAGGCGCTCGACGCCGGCTGCCACATCCTCTGCGAGAAGCCGATCTGCAACGAGATTCCCAGGGCGGAGGAAATGGTCCAGTCAGCCAGGGAGAAGGGCCTCTGCTTTGGGGTCAACTTCAATCACCGGTTCACGTCCGCCGCCCGACTCGCAAAGTCATGGGTGGATGACGGCCGCCTTGGAGACCTTCTGTTTGCGAACGTGGCATTGTGGATCGGCCGAAAGGGCAACTTCAACTCGCCCTATTTCCACATGAAGGCGCTGAATCCCCATGCTATTGACATGCTGAGATACTATTGCGGCGACATCGCCAGGGTGCAGTGCTTCACCATGAAAGCGCCCGGCAGGAACTTCTGGTCAACCGCCTCGTTCAATTTCCAGTTCAAGAATCGGGCGGTCGGGCATCTGACCAGCAGCTATGACATCGAGCGGGGGCATCCCATGGAGCGCTGTGAGGTCGCGGGAGTGCATGGGCGGTTTGTGCTGGAGGACATGTGGCGTGAAGTGACCCTCTTCCCCGCGGGCGATCAGGTGAAGTCCGTCTTCACCAACCCTGTCTTCGGCGGCTGTCGGGACTTCAATGACACGTTCAAGGACCGGATTCACTGCTTCCTACAGCAGGTCGCGGACGGTGTATCCCCCGACGAGATTGACGGCTCCGGCACCGACGGCCTCGCCGCCCAGAAAGTCATCCAGGCAGCGATCGAGTCCCTGGAGACGCGAAGGATTGTGGAGGTTTAGGGACCCGTGGCCTGCATGGTTACTTCAGGAATGGCATGTGGCAGACATGAGTAAACTCGGTTCCCATAGAAGACAGGAGCGCGTATGTGCGAGACTTGACTCCGGCTTTGTGAACTGCCAGCCAACCGTTCGCTGCGCCGTCGCCTTCCTGCTCCTGTTGCTCACAGCACCTCGGCTGCATGGTGACACGCTGACGGGCGGTGGATATGGGATTGACAACTCGCAAGGATGCAGTATACCGCTCACAGCGTTGGCAAGCTATGCAGGAGGCAGATTCCATCAGAATCAGGACGGACAGATCGTCTGCGAATTCGGCGAGAAGCAGTTCAAACTGCGAATCGGGAGTAAGAATCTCTTCATAAACAACACCCTCCAGGAACTAAATCCCCCCACAACAACGGTCGGGAATCAGGTTTATGTAGACTCCGATTTGCCACACAAGCTGGGGTGGACAATTCGACCTGCGCCGACCGGCTACATAATCCGCCGTCCAGGATCCGCAAACTGTCTCATTGTCTCCTCGCGCAAATGGAAAATCAAGCCATGGAAGGCATCGGATGTTCAGGTGGGCGTATGGTACATGACGATATTCACGGCAAAGGATGAATATAACCATTGGACCGATATCGAAAGGCGAGCTGACATGGTCAAGCCTCTCAGCGGACGCTATGGTTCCGGTGAGCCGGAGGTCATGGAACGCCACTGGAGGGAAATGAGCGAATGCGGCGTAGACTTTATGGTGATGGAGGACACCAACACCGTATGGGTTGACAATAGCCTCATTAATAAGAATATCCGCAGCTGGTACGATTTCATGGATTCCAAACCCGAGCAAGAGCGCATTGGAATGGCGATCGTCACAGGCGGAGAGCTGAATCAGCACAACGATAGGCAGGGCTGGCTCAAAGCCATAGACTACCTTTACGAAACCTATGCCAACCGCCCCAGTTACCTGCATGAGAACGCTAAGCCGGTCCTGCAATGGTACATCGAGAAGGATGTGTGGCCGGACTGGACGGATGAGCGGTGGACGATTCGCAAGACGTACCATTTCTTCCGGAACGACCGCATCATCTCTGGAGATGGCTGGGGATATGGCTGCGATCCAGCAGCAACTCGACCTAAGAACTGTTTCTCCATGCATCCAGGCTGGAACCTCAGCCCTCCAGGCCACCTGCGTGATGGCGGCAACCTGTACTCCAGCCAATGGGTGGAAGCCTTGAAGCTTCACCCCAAGTACGTATTCATCTCGGTATGGAATGGCTGGAATGAGGGAGATGCCTTAGAGGATTCCGCTTCCTGGAAAGACACGTATGGCGATTCTGCTCCTTCATGGTACCGCCACATGACACAGGGTTATGTGGCGGCCATTAAGGGAGATCTGATTGATGGTTTCTACTACAGGGAGGAAGGTTCTGCCTCCGTCTACCGATGGGAAAACGAGACGTGGGCCTGGCAAGGCGCCTTTCCTCATAAGATTCCGGTGATCGTCGTGCCAAAAGGCATGTTATACCAACTCTCGGGCAAGACACTGCCCGAGCCAGGATAGTGAAACGAGGAGATTGACGATTGTGGAGATAGGGTAGGAGGGGCGATGGGGCAATGGACTCACACTACCCCAACCCCCCACCACCCCATCACCCTCTTTTCGAGGTAGTCTATGACCATCACCATCATCGGGCGGGGGCATGGCGGAACACGGGCCATGTCCCAAACTCTGTGTGAGAGCGGCGTCTATATGGGGGCACAGCTCAATCGCTCCTATGACCTCGTTCCGGCGGAGGACCTCTATGAGGCCTGCCGGGTGATGTCCCGGCACGTCGTTCACCTGGGAGGCGTGCGCTGGGACTTCTCGAAGCTCCACGACATGCCGATTGACCCGGAATTCATCCGCCTGGTGGAGTCCTATCTGGCATCAGTGCTCTCAGGCGATTGCGAGAACAAAGGTTGGAAGCTTCCCGAAACGACGCTGATCTACCCGTGGATCGTGCGCATGTTTCCCGATGTGTGGTACATTCACTGGACCCGCGACCCCCGGGATTCCATCCTGGGCGCTCATCTCACGGACGACCTCTCCTTCCTCGGCGTGCCTTATGAGCATACGGACGATGTCCTGCTCATGCGCGCGATAAGCTGGAAGTACCAGCGCGAGATCGTGAAGGCCACTCCGCCGCCCAGGCATACGATTGACATCCGGTTCGAGGATTTCATCCTTAAACAAGAGGCAACGCTCAAGAGACTGGAGAAATTCCTCGGGTTCCCGCTCGCGAAGATCGAGGTCAGGACCGATTCGGTCGGGCGGTGGAAGTCAGCCGAGGACCACCGGGATTTCGAGTTTCTCAAGGAAGATATGGCGAAACTGGGATACTCCGAGCCCTGAACCGAGAACGCGGAACGAAGAACACCTCACTCCTCAAAGTGATAGTTGAACCGCCGATCCGGCGCGCTGTCGCCGCTGATGGAGAATTCGATGATGTCATCGGGCTTCTGGATGTTGTCGGCCCAATGGAAGTCGAGCTTCACCGGTTTGCCCGAGAGGCCCAAGTCAGAGCGAGGGATCGCGAGTTCCATCTTGTTGCCCGAAATGGCATGGGACATATGTGTCAAATGGGTCAGCCCCGGCCATGAGCCAATCGCCTTGCCAACCAGGAAGTCATAGCCATTCCAGCCCGCCCTGAGCCCAGTCGAAGGGCCGGTATCAATGAAGAGCAGCATCCAGTTCGGGTCTTTGGCGCTCGTGATGGGATCCTTTGTCTCCGCATAGAAGTAGACGTTCTTCGCATCATAGGCGACCTTCAGGCGGACGAAGTCGTTCCTGCCGGTTTTGTTCACATACCGACCGGCGTCTCCCCAACCCTGCGAGTCCCGATGCTCGGTGTCTCCGACCCAATCCCGAAACTCCGGGCGGACGCTCTTCCAGTCATCGAACCGGCCGTCAATCAGGATGGTCTTCGGCCAACTCGACTTCTCAGGCGGGCGCACGCCCTTGAAGCGCCGGATGCCGTCAATCATCTGGTAATAGTAGTTGTCGGTATGCCCGCCCTTCATCGGCTCGATGTCGCGGCTGTACTCCTGGCTGTAGGTATCCACGAAGAACGAATCGCCCTTCGCAAGCTTCTTGCCCGCCAGATACTCATGGACTCCCTCCGCGAGGAATCGCTGGGCCACCCACTCGTTCCAGCCGGTGATGAAGATGAACTCAGGGTCAACCTCCAGCGCGTGCTTCCACTGCTGGGCGAAGTACGGCCCCTCGGCCGTTCGGAAGTTCGCCGGATCGGGCTGCTTGTTGTCGTAATGGCTGCGGCCGATGTTGGTCATTGGATGCTGGGCGACGCTCACCGATATCTGCTCGACCTTGCCCTCGTGCAATCCCGGCTGCTGAGGCCAGCTATCCAGCCAGGCCCACTTATCCCGGCCGTCGCCGAACCAGCCGTTCGGATCATGCCATGCCCATGACTCGCGGAAGGTGAAGAAGTCCTTGAGGGGTTGGGCCATGTCAGCCGGGTTTGCCAGAATGAGCGGCTTGCCGTGCCTGCCCTGAGCGCCGTCGAAGGGCCATTTGAACCATAGCTCGGGGTACAGGTTCTTGGCGTAGAACTCATCGTAAAGCTTCTGGACGGTCGCCTCCTCGTTCGAGTGAGCCATAAAGCACATCTGCGGCGTGGCGATTCCCTCACTCCTCATCTTCGTGTAGATCTCGCAGATCTTCAGATAGACATTGGCATAAGTAAAGGAGTTGGTCACATCGAAGATCAGGGTGTCAATGCCCGCCTGAGTCAGCATTCGGCAGTGGCGGCGGATTACCCATTCGTCGGTGGAGGCGTAGTAGCCGACCTCCGACTCGCCCCAGTGATGGAAATGCTGCTCCGGCCCCCACTTCGGGTCGGTCGGGTTGGCGGCCAAGATCTTGGTCATGTCCCACGGGCCGGTGGTCGAATGCTGCCCGAGCCATGTGAAGTAGAATATGCCGACGAACTTGTCCTTCTTCGGCGGCCCGCACTCCTTGAATCCGGGTAGCCTCCGCCCAAGGGCATCGGTCGCAGTCCACCGATCGCCTCCCACGTCCCACTGAGAGGCCAGTGCATTGGCGATGAACGCCAACCCGAAGAATGCTGTCAGAAGCAAAGCCTTGCTCATGTGCCCCTCGATTCTGTCGCCTACTCGTCCTGAAACTCCTCATGCTCCAGGTCGAATGGTGGGATATGTACCAGGAAGAGCCTGGCAGTCTGATCGGTGTCATTGCGATAGCTGAACCACGCGCCCTTGGGAATCAGCAGCAGATCGCCGTCCCCCAGCTTGATTTCCCGGCCTGCGACTTGGAACAGAACCGTCCCCTGGGTGCAGTAGTAAACCTTGTCACTTCTAATGGATCGTGCGGTCTGGTGAGATGCGCCCGGCGGGACTTCGATCTCCGCAAACGATGCGGTATCGATGCCCTTGGGGGTAAGCTCCCGTATGGTGAGGCCCCGGAAGTCGAATGGCTCGGCTTCCGGGTATCTGATGTGTGTCACGAGTGTTTTCCTGCTTTGCTCATGGACTATGCAAGCCGACTCAAACGATCGCATTTCGCATGACCTACCTCCATATTCGTGATATGTGCTGGATACCCTTCGCCTATCGGCAATCAATCCACCACTAGAGACGTTGAACGGTTGTGGTTGCGCGGCTCGTATCGGTTACCGGCTATCGTGGGGCGTCTGGGACTGATACGCAACCGTATGACGATTGACGAAACGAGCGGCGTAACCGATGGACGTAGAACGGTTGTTGCCCTAATCCAGCACATTCTGCTTCTTGAGGTATTCCATGATCTTCTCCACCGACTCCTCGACCGAGAGGGAGGCGGAATCCAGGTGGAGCTCGGGCGACTCCGGGGGCTCGTAGGGTGAGGAGACACCGGTGAAGTCGGGGATTTCGCCGGCGTGAGCTTTGGCGTAGAGGCCCTTGATGTCACGCTTCTCGCAGACCTCGATGGGGCAGTCAACGAACACCTCGACGAACCGGTCGTCCCCGATGACCTCCCTCGCGCCCTCGCGGTCCTTGATGAACGGCGAGATGAACGCCGTGACCACGATCAGCCCCGCCTCGTTGAAGAGCCTGGCGACCTCCACCACCCGGCGAATGTTCTCGCCCCGATCGTCCGCCGAGAAGCCCAAATCGCGATTCAGCCCATGCCGGACGTTGTCCCCGTCGAGCACGAAGCAGGAATGTCCCTCCTCGGTAAGTTGCTTCTCGAGAGCATAGGCCAGGGTGGACTTCCCCGCCCCGCTGAGGCCGGTGAGCCACAGAACCGCCGGCCGCTGGCGAAGGATCTTCGCCCGATCCTCAGCCGCCACCTGCCCCTTAGTCCGAGTAAGATGTCTCTCCTCCGGGTGGATCGCCTCATACCGCCGCGAGCGGTCAATGATCATCCCCGCGCCGACAGTGAAGTTGCTGAGCGGGTCAATGACCACGAAAGCGCCGGTCTGCCGGTTGCGCTGGTACTCGTCGCAGAAGATCGGCCGGAAAAGCTGAGCGCTTGCGCGCCCGATCTCGTTCAGCCTCAATGTGTCCGCAGGCTGGCGGTGAAGCGTGTCGGGGTCAATACGGTACTTCAGCTCCGTGAATCGGCAGCGGACGGTCTGTGTAGTATGTTTAACTAGATATTGCCGATCAAGTTGCAGGGGTTTCTCATCCATCCAAACCAGCAGTGCCTCCAGGTCATTCGCCGCCCAGGGGAGGTTCGCCGGGTGCGCGAGCATGTCCCCGCGGCCGATGTCTATGTCATCCATGACACAAATGCACACGGATTGAGGCGGGAACGCATACTCGATGTCATAGTTGTCATAGACAATCCGCTCGATTTGGGTGACCTTCCCCGACGGCAGCACCACGACTTCCTCGCCTACCCGAACCACCCCCGATGCCACCGTCCCGCAATAGCCCCGGAAGCCCCCATGCGGGCGAAGGATGTATTGGATGGGGAATCGGAAGTCAATCAAGTTCTGGTCGCTCGCGATGTGAACCGTCTCCAGGTGGGCGAGCATCGGAGGTCCTTCGTACCAGGGCATGTTCGCGCTTCGCTGAACGACGTTGTCGCCCTTGAGGGCGCTTATCGGGATGAAGGTCAGGTCCCTGGCGGAGAGCTTGGCGGCGAACTCCCGGTACTCATGGCGGATGGCCTCGAACGCCTCCTGTGAGTAACCCACCAGGTCCATCTTGTTCACCGCCACCACCAGGTGCGGAATCCCCAGGAGCGAGGCGATGAACCCATGCCGCCGGGACTGCGTCATGACGCCGTTCTTCGCGTCAATCAATATCACCGCCAGGTTCGCGGTCGAGGCGCCCGTAACCATGTTGCGTGTGTACTGCTCGTGGCCGGGGGTGTCCGCGATGATGAACCGCCGCCTGGGGGTGGAGAAATGGCGATAGGCCACGTCAATCGTGATCCCCTGCTCGCGCTCGGCCTTGAGGCCATCGGTGAGGAAGGCGAAATCAATCTCCTCGCGACCTGCCGAGGTGGAGTCCTTTTCGAGGGAAGCCAGGTGGTCCTCATAGATGCACTTAGCGTCGTGGAGCAGCCGGCCGATCAACGTTGATTTGCCGTCGTCAACGCTGCCGCACGTCATGAAGCGAAGAAGCTCGGCCTCTTCGACTTGTTGAAGGAGAGTGTCCGCCATCAGAAGTAACCCTCGCGCTTCTTCTGCTCCATCGAGCTGTCCTGGTCATGGTCAATCAGCCGGGTGATGCGCTCGGAATGCCGGACGACCATCATCTCCTCGATGATCTCCGGGACGGTGATCGCACTCGATAGGACTGCACCGGTGCATGGATAGCAGCCCAGGGTCCGGAAGCGGCATAGCAGCTTCTCGGGCTTCTCGCCGGGGAGGAGCTTCGTGCGCTCGTAGACCGGGATCAGTCGGCCGTCTCGCACAACGACTTCGCGCTCGGTGGCGAAGTACATGGGCACAACAGGGATGCTCTCGGTATGGATGTAGCACCAGATATCCAGCTCCGTCCAGTTCGAGAGCGGAAACACGCGGATGCTCTCGCCCTTCTTTATTCGGCCGTTGTAGAGGTTCCACAGCTCGGGCCGCTGGTTCTTCGGATCCCATTGGCCGAGTGCGTCGCGGAACGAATAGACCCGCTCCTTCGCCCTCGACTTCTCCTCGTCCCGCCGAGCGCCCCCGAAGGCGGCGTCGTACTTGCCTTCGTTCAGGGCATTGAGGAGGGCCTGGGTCTTCAGTGATGCGCAGCACTTGACCGTCCCCCAGTCCCACGGATCCGCCCCCTGCGCGATGGCCTCCTCGTACTTATAGACCCTCAAATCCGCCCCAATCTCGGGGCAGAAGCGGTCGCGGAACTCGTACATCTCGGGGAACTTCATGCCGGTGTCCACGTGAAGCAGCGGGAACGGGATCTTGCCGGGGTGGAAGGCCTTCTGGGCGAGCCTCACCATGACCGACGAGTCCTTCCCGATGGAGTAGAGCATAACCGGCCGCTCGAACTCGGCGGCGACCTCGCGGATGATGTGTATCCCCTCCGCCTCCAGGGTCTTCAGATTCGAAAGCTGCAATCGTTCCATACTCTACATCGGTTAGCTTCCGCGACCAGGGATTCCTTTGCGGTCTAAACAGGATGAACAGGATATTCAGGATGGGAAGGGGATTCCTCCAGGCGTGTGAGGGAATCGAACGGCCAGTCTACGTTGCCGCTTTCACGATCTCGATCTCCTCGTCCGTGAGGCCGTAGAGTTCGTAGACGAGGTTGTCTATTTCGTCATCGGTGGCGTCTATCTGCCGCTCGATGGCGGTCTTGTCGCCGGGAATGCTCGCCGCAGCCAGCTTCTTGTGCAGGTCCAGAATCCGGTTCACCAGTTCCACGATCTTGTCGTGCCGGGCCTTGTCTGCTGGGTCATTCAGATCGAGAATACGGATGGGCAGCGATGCCAATTCGTCACGCTGGAGGTGTAATGTGGGGAAGGATGTTTCGTAGTAGAACCTAAGCAACTTCGCGTTGAGTACTCCGGTGAGATACTTCAATGCCGACGCGTCCTTCTTCTCGTCAAACAGGACAAGAACGTCCTTGACATAATAGTTGCCATCGTCAAATGTGCCGCTTAGGCCTCCTCCGGTATCCCTCATTAGCACCTTGGGCTGCTCGAACCGCTCAGGTGTGCCAGGACGTGCCGTTCTGCGATGTGCACGCATTTGGTCTGGAACATACCAGACGTATTCCCCCTTGAAACTCAATGAGTACCTGTGTACGTCCTCGCCCCTAAGTAGGGGCTTGTGTTGAGGTGTAGTCGGACTGTGGGTTAGGAACTTCTCATCATCGGCGGTCTTCAAGCCGAAGGCTATGCCATATGCATCCCCCAGGGGTGTTCCCACTTGCCGCATTTTCTCCTTGATGGCTTCCAGCCGTTCATCAAGCGATAAGTCGAATATGCACTTGTATTGGAGACCGAACGCCTCCTGCGGGATTGGGCGAAGGGTCAGGCCATTGAGATCAACGCCAGCTCGCGATACCGCCGTACAGACAATCTGGCGCGATGACTTTCGTTTGCTAAACATGACAATACTCGCCAGCACGTTAGCGTTGCTGAACACGTTATCGGTGAAGTCAATGATATGGGATATGGATGTTTGGCCAAGCAGCATTTCCCGCAGTCGCAGGAAGCTATCCAATCGCAGCCAGCCATCGGACACGATGTATCCGAACTCCCCACTGTTTCTGAGAAGGCAGATCGATTTCTCTATGAAGCAACAGTAGAGGTCCGACTTCTGGAGGAAGGTGCTGTAATGCTTCCAGAAATACCGTTTGGCGGCGGGATCTAGATTGTGTGGTCTCACATACGGCGGATTGCCGATCACTGCATCGAAACCGCCTCTGCTCATGATCGCCGGGAATCCTCTGTTCCAATCGAACGGGTTGATGCGCCGAATCTCGTCCTCGCTCAGGCCCGTGGTATCGAAGTCCATACCGATCAGCGAGTTGCCGCACTTGATGTTGTTCGCCAGGTCGGGCAGGGCGCGCTCATGGAACATTGACAGCGAGATGTCCAGCGTGTCTCGGCTCTCGCCTTCCAGCACCTTAAGCAGCAGGCTGAGCTTGGTGACCTCGACCGCCTGGCTGTCTATATCCACGCCGTAGATATTGTTCAGGAGTATCCGCTTCTTCTCTTTGGTCGTGAGCCGCCATTCGCTGTCGGAGATGCGGTAGACCTCCTTCTTGTGCTTCATCGGATCGTTTTTCACGTAGTAATCCAGATGCCAGTTCAGGAGCAAGGCATAGGCATTGATGAGGAACGACCCTGACCCGCAGGCCGGGTCGAGTATCCTGAGCTTCTCCACCTGTTTCGGCGTCTTGCCCTCGCAGAGCTTGCCGACTGTGTTCTTGACTATGTAATCCACGATATACGTCGGGGTGTAGTAGACTCCGCCTGCCTTCTTGACCTCCGGCTTTTCGTCAACCACGGCTGTGTGCGCCGGAGTGAGCCGGATCACCTTGCCGAGGAACTGCTCATACACGCTGCCGAGGATGTCCGCGCCGATCACGGAGAACTCATAAGGGCTTCTTGGATAATAGAGCCCGGCGATCATATCCTTCAGCACTTTGTCATCTATCTTGAGGGCGGGGGTGAAGGTATCCGGGAGCTCGACTCGACCTTTCTCCTCGCTGAAGTGAAAGAGACCAGAGTTGTACTTGTGATCCGCGGAGATGTAGAGGTCAACCAGTCTGCCGTGTATATTCGGGCCGCTTGTCCTTCCCAGGAGCTGCCCCTGCGGCTCGATGCCTCTATCCTCGCACATCCGCAGGAAAACTATGCGGTCAATCGTGCTCTGCACCGCGTAGTTTAGTTCCCGCACCCCAAGCTGCGGATTTCGGAGCGCGAGGTTGCGAGCCAAAATGGTGCGCCATTCCTCGATCTGCTTCAGGAACTCCTGGTCTACCTCCGCCGTGCCCCGCTTCCCTTTCTCGGTTACAGCGTACTTGTCGAACGACCCTTTCCATACGGCATCCTTGCTGAATATGGAGGCGATCTCATCCCATCTCTGCGGATATTCCGTGTACTTTATGTACTTCAGGCGTGCATGGCTCGCCTGGTCGCTGGGCTTAGGGGGAACGCGGCAGTCGTAGACCGCGAACCCATGGAAGTTGGTGAGCACACCCAGGGGAAGCTTGGCGGTCCAGGAGTAACGGCGTATCTGGCGGGCAGGGTCGGGATGGAAGTTGATGGGTACGTCCGGCTTCTTGGCCTCAACGAAGAACTTGCGCGCCGGCCCCACTCGGAAGGTATAGTCGGGGGCGTTTGCGATCTCATCCACGCGCAGACTGCCCTCGAAAACCACGTCCATATACGCCGGTGAGTTGCCGGCCTTGTTAGTCACGTCCCAGCCGAGCGCCTCGAAGAACGGGTTGATGAACTCCGCGCGGGTCTGTTCTTCGTTGTAGGCAGCGCTCAGGTACTGGTCACGGTTCTCATGGAATTGGTCCACGAGTTTCTGGATGATGTCAGGGACATCGGCCACAGGGACACCTCTCGGCAGGCTTGGGATACATTCTTCCTCTATTGGGTTGAGTATATACAGGCAGCGCCCCCGAGTCAAGCCCTCACTCAGTATTGACTCCGTGTCCTGCTTGGGTTTCCGTGCTTCCGTGTTCTCTGAATCGCGATTTTGTGCTAGTATGATGCTGATGCGAACCATATGTGGGATTGCTTTGCTCTTCGTTCTTCTAGGCTCCTGCGTTGCCGGAAAGGAAAGAGCATTGGTTGGAGTTTACTACTTCCCCGGCTGGTATCGCGCGGCGGGGAATCCTGCCGGGGAATCCAGCGAATGGCGGTCGGCCATCATGAAGGCTGCCGTCCCTCGTGCGGCATGCGGGTTCTATAACGACTCCGACCCCCGACTCTGGGCCTACTACATCCCCTGGATGTCCACCCACGGCATAGATTTCATCGCATTCGACTGGTACTACAACGCCGGTCAGGAGTTCCTTCAGGATTCGCTTGACAAGGGCTTCCTGCGGGCCAAGAAGAACCGCGATGTCAAGTTCTGCGTTCACTGGTGCAATCACGGCGGCCCGTGGTGGATCAAGCCGCTCGATCAATCGAAGCCGGCCATGCTCGCCATGACCGACCTCCTCTGCGCCAGGTACTTCCACAGGCCGAACTACCTGCGCATCAACAACCGCCCGGTGTTCATGATCTATGAGATCAACACCCTGCTCGGCTTCGGCGGGGAGGATGGGGTGAGGGACACCCTCGCGGCCATGCGCAAGCGCGCCAAAGAGAAAGGCTTCACCGATCTGTACCTGGTGGCGGTCTATCCGAGCAACTCGCCTGCTTACATGGCCAAGCTGAAGAATCTCGGCTTCGATGCCTTCTGCGCTTACACTTATTGCTGGATGCGCCCGCCGAGCGTTACCTGGGATACTCCCGCCGTGCCCTATCCCGATCTGGCCGATATGATGGCCGACTACGTTTACCCCAACCTGGAGCGCGTGAGCGCGAAAGCCGGTATCCCATACTGGCCCACGACGTTCTCCGGCTGGGACGACCGACCCCGCGCCGGCGTGGAGAAAGCCTTCATGAACATCGATAATTCTCCCGAGGCGTTCCAACGGATGCTCAAGGGCGCGCTGAAGCATGTCAACCCGGCGTCGCCGGTTGTGATGGTCGAGGCGTGGAACGAGTGG
>Ga0307379_10002767_pt1 | contig 25714 bp, 22 predicted proteins | sample UN2MG_FD_202237 | JGI IMG/M metagenome (GOLD analysis project Ga0307379, IMG submission 202237) | Soil microbial communities from Risofladan, Vaasa, Finland - UN-2 | ecosystem: Environmental > Terrestrial > Soil > Coastal area > Acid sulfate soil | place: Finland: Risofladan, Vaasa | collected...
TTGGGAGCAATACCTAAATACCTACCCTCAATTCTTAAAAGCCGGGCACAAAAGGAATGGAAAGTACCGGCATAAGGCAAAGATTGTTGTTTATTCTTCAGGTTTTTGGAGAGAAGCTTTGCAATCCTCATCTTCATCTCTGCTGCTGCTTTATTAGTAAAAGTAACCAAAAGAATATTTTCTGGTTCAATTCCTTTTTCTAAAATGAAAAAGGCAGCTCGGTAGGTTAAAGCTCTAGTTTTCCCTGAACCAGCGCCGGCTAAGATTAAAAGCGGTCCCTTATTATAGATAACGGCCCTCTTTTGTTGTGGATTCAAATCTTTTGTAAAGTCGAAGCTCATGTTAGAATCATAACGTATGCGGCAAGAAAAATTAAGAGTCTTTTTAACTAAATTTAAACGAAAAATATTTTATTACCAGTCTATCATCAAACCTCTGCTGTTTCTGACCATAGCCGGCGTTATAATCTTTTTACTCTACCTTATCTTTCCTTCCATCGTAAGAGTAATAAAAACCACGCTTATCGGACCGAGAGTAGCCTTTTCTCTTCTAACCGCCGACACCTCCAGTCTTGATTCGTCCAACAATCGCACCAATATCTTAATTTTGGGTGTTGGTGGTGAAAGCCATACTGGTATTGACCTTACTGACACGATTATTTTTGCTTCGGTTGATAAAACATCGGCTGATACGGTTATGCTTTCTTTACCACGAGATATCTGGATTGAATCGCTGAAAACAAAAATAAATGCTGCTTATCATTATGGCGAAGAAAAAACACCAGGAGGCGGTTTTATCTTGACTAAAGATGCTGTTAACCAAGTCCTGGGTCAACCAATCCATTATGCTGTACTAGTTGATTTTGAAGGTTTTGTTAAATTCATTGATTTAGTTGATGGCATTGATATTAGAGTTGATCGGGCTTTCGACGATTACCAATATCCACTTCCGGGAAAAGAGCTGGATGAATGTAATGGAGATCCGGAATATAAGTGCCGCTATGAGCATCTCCATTTCGTAAGCGGCCAGCAACATATGAATGGTGAGACGGCCTTAAAATTTGTCCGCTCCCGCAACGCTCAAGGTGAAGAGGGCACTGATTTTAGCCGCTCGCAAAGACAGCAAAAGGTAATCAAGGCTTTGGCCCAAAAAGTATTTTCTTACAAAGTCCTTATAAACCCAGGGAAAATCATGGAGCTTAAAAAAAATTTTGGTGATCACGTTAAGTTTGATACCAAGTTTAACGAAGAACATATTACGGCCTTTTTGTCTTTATTCTTGCGCTTTATCAAAAACAAAAATGAAATCAGGACAATCTCCTTAGACTACGGTGACCCGGATAATCCTGGCTTTTTGATTAATCCTCTCCAACATGAATCAAACCAGTGGGTGCTTCTGCCCCGGACTAATGACTGGCAGGAAATACAAAAATATGTGACAGAAAAAATTTATAAAGGATATTAAGCTTCAAGATGCAAATCACTGCTAAAGGAAAGCTAATTATTCTTTGCCTTGCTCTTCTTCTGACTTTTGGCATTGTCCTTTGCCAAACTTTTGATTCTTCCTGGCGAGATATTAGGAAAATGACCTTAAAAGACCATTTACAAATGGATGTAGTGGCTTCTTTTTACAAAGTAGGAAAAATTTTAAAAAACCGGTCTTTCACTGATTTTGGTTACAATGAATACCAACCAGGAGCCATTTTTTACTTTCTTATCCCAGCTTTAGGTTATTTAATTAAAAATTCGTTTGAAGTTTACCTTTTTTCGACTATCGGCCTTAATCTGTTTATTCTTACTTTCCTTACTTTTCTTTATAAAAAATACTGTGGCTTTTTTAATGCCTTAGTTTTTTTATTAATTGTTCTTTTTTCCGGGCCGGTGCTTTTATTTCGATTTGAGCCGGTGGTGGCTTTATTCGTAGTTGTAGCAATTTTGTTCTGGCAAAAAAAGGGTTATTTTAAAAGTATGTTATTTCTTGGTTTAGGAACAAGTATTAAAATCTTTCCCCTTATTCTTTTGCCCTACTTTTTAATTTTGTTATTTAAACAAAAACAGTACAAAAAAATATTCCAGGCCACCTTTATCTTTGTTCTAACCAATCTTTTTATCTTATCTTGCTATCTTTTTTTGGGAGGAAAACCGCAAGAAGTTTTAACCAGCATAAAAGTACATTCCTTAAAACCGGTAGGTGTTGAAAGCATTCCCGGCACAATATTAACTTATGCCAATAAATTAATTAGAGGCAAGTATCCTCTGGGAATAGGTAACTATGGTATTTTCGGCATTCGTCCAGGGTATAATTTTTTAAGCGATAATTTTTATAACCGCTTGTGGATTCTGCCTGTTTTAATTTTTTATTTTTTTGTTCTGCTCAAAAGAATAAAAAAAACCTTCCAACCGGAGATTGCATTTTTAATTATCAATTTATTTGTCCTTTTCTATAAAGGCTCTAATCCTCAGTATTTTTTTTGGTATTTTCCTCTTTTTCCTTTATTTAGGCTTGAAGAAGAAAAAAAATTTAATTATATTCCTGAACTTTATCTTATCCTCTTAATTCTTTTACTTACCCAACTTATCTATCCTTATCTTTATAATATTTTACTTGATATATTCTATGTTTATGGCCAGGCTAAGGAAACATTTTATCTTCTCTCCTTAAGAAACCTATTAGTTGTTTTTTTATTTGTCATTCTTTTTAAAAAGATTTTTTTCGTAACTTCAAAAAACTTTAAAAATTAAAACTCCGTAATTACTGTAGACTAACTTAAAATTCTGCCGGAAATAAGTTTCATTAATGTAGCTCAAATTCCTTTCTCCCGGACCAATAAACACATAGTCAATTTTGTTTTTCTTCAGTAATTCTTTAGCCTGAATGCCTTGATAAATTTTTTTAAGTTCTCCTTTTCTCTGACTTGTCTCTATCCCATAATTAGCAAGCCAACCTTCAAAACCCAGAAAAATTGGCCGACCAGCCAAACTACTAACTGGATGGTCATGCTGCGGCGCTGTTAAGAAAACCGCTTTTGGTTCAAGATTTTTATTTATCCAGTCAGCAATTTGAAAGTGTTTTTTTTCAAAAACTCTCACCTTATATTTTTGGTAATCAAGCAAATTCATGGTGTCCAAAAAACCGCTTAGAGTCGTGAGGATTAATAAAACAACCCCCAAAAAAGCAGTCATAAAATTTCTTTTTAATAAATCTGCAATTAAGCGCGCCACAAAAAAACAAGAGGCAAGATACCAATAGTAAATCATCTTAAAATTCTCAAATTCTCCAGGTTGAAACAGCATTATATTACTAAGAGCGAAAAGAAATAGGGCGGGAAGGTAAAACAAAACTTGTTTTTTCTTTGCTTTAATTAAAGAAATTGGGAGGAGCAAAAGGAAAACACCAAAATTCTTAAAATAGAAAATAAAAGGGTTTTCTTCCGGTGGCTTACACCACCAAAAATGCCAAAAAGATAAACCAGCCGCTCTTTTAAGTACTTGAGGATAAAAGTAAATTAATTGAGGAATTGCCAGAAAAAGAATTGGCAGTAAGAAAGCAAGAGTTAGCTTTAGTATTTGCCAGCCTTGCCAACCTGTGTTTTTTAAAGTCTTCAAAAAAAAGTAAAGATAAAAAAAAGACAAAAATACCAAAGAAGCAAAAAAACCATGAATATAAGTTAAAGGCATCAAAGCCACAAGGGAACTAGCAAAAAAAATGGATTTGAAGTTTAATCTATCTAAATTTTTTTGAAGAATTATAAAAACAATAAGAGAAATTACCAGGCCAAAAAGGGAGGCTTTTTGGGGAATTAAAATTGAAGGAATAATGTTGGCAAAATAGATATTTTTCTCATGTAGCTGGGTATATTCAATAAAACCTGACGTTTTTCGCCAATAGATAAATCCCAACCCTCCACCAAAAAAGAAAAGAAAAACACTTAGGACAGAAGCCAAGTTATTTTTGGTAATTTCTTTGGCTAAAAGGAAAACTAACAAAACAAGGCTAACAGAAAAAATAAAACCAGGGAAATTTAAAACCGTTAATAAATCAACATTCAATTTCAAAAGAATGGCGGAAAAAAAATCAGCCATAAAATGGTAAGCGGCAAGATGTTGGCTAAGTAAAGGTAAATGAGGAGGAAAATTACTGGCAAAAAGAAACGAATTGGTAAAAGATAAATGGATTGGAAGGTCTCCCCAGGCATGAACAAAGCTGGCATAAAGATCACCATCCTTAAAAAAATACATTTTGGACCAGATTTTGGCAAAATAGACGCTAAAAAGAATCAAGGGTGGAATTATTAGTAAATTTCTTTTCAAAATTATGAACCAACGCAATATTTCAAGGTTAAGTTTCACCTTCGGCTTCATTAGAAAACTAATTCCCAAAGATAAAAGAATAACAAAAAAAATAGCAAACCGGTTAAAACCAACAATAAGTGAACTGAAAAAAATTAAATAAGTGAGGAAAAGAATTCCTAAAGGTAAAGCATAAATTAAATGCTCGCTTTTGGTTTTTGTTATCATAAAAAACTTGCCTAAACTAAAACCAAAACAAAAACTTACTATTAAGAAAAACAGGGCAAGGAGAGTCAACATATTTTCTTTTTTATTGTTGAAAAAATTAGTTTTAAGCCCATGGAATCAATAATTAAAAATGGCAAGAAACAAGGCCAGTAATAACGCGTCCAATCAAGCTTAAGATAGAAAGCGACGACTATTATTGTCACCAATGACCAAATAGCACTAATAAATTCTAAACTTTTATAAAAATTCCTTTTTTTTGTCAAATTAAGAAAAAATAAGACTATGCCCAATAAAAAAAGGGTAAGATTGATAATAAAATAAGGCAAAAAATTCTGTTTGCCAAACTCATTTACGTAAATAAAACCAATGCTTCCTACTTCAGCAAGATAACCAGGTACTCTTGAAAACAAAAGGTAAAAAGCTTTAAGAAACGAAGTTACACTTTCGTGAGGAAAAGTTTGCTGGTAAAACTCGGTAATATATACTCTCCAGTCTACAAAACGCTTCACTCCTGCAGCCGGATTTTTCCAAATAGTAGGATGAAGAAGATAAAAAATTGAAAAGCTTAAAAAAAGAAAAATGTAAAGAGAAAAAATAATTTTCTTCAATCTTCTTTTTTTGATTTGCTTTTTTTCCAGTCCAGCGGTTAAAAAGCCAGCGATCAGCATCACGAAAACAAAAAATATCACTGCCATGAAGCCGTTAATCTTGGTTGAAGCAGCCAATCCAGCCGCCAGGCCGGCTAAAATAACTGGTAAGAAAAGTCGTTTACTTTTCCTCAACCAAAAATTCCTCCAAAAAACCAACCCTCCTAAAAAAGAAAGCAAAAGAAAAAAATTTAAGGCGGAATCCGCTAATATCTGTCTTCCGTGGATATTAATAACAGGGTGGGAAATAAGAAAAATGAAAGAAAAAAAAGCCAAAAAATAAGAACGGAAAATAAAAAAAATTAAAAAAACTGCCAGGAAAATGTAGCAGACCGTAAATAAAGAAGAAATGGTGCGGCTGAAAAAAACTATCATCCTCAATCTGGGAGTTAACTCTAAAAGTTTTAACGTTTTCCCGTACCATTTAGACCAAAAACTATAATTGTAATAATTCCTGTTTGCTGAACTTTCCTCAACTGCTACTTGTTTAAAACTTTTTCCGTAAAGCAAAAGTGAAGGCAATCCGTAAATATATTCCATTAATTTAACTTGATCTACGGCATCATTCTCCTGCCAGGCGGGGTTAGAAAAATCACCCTTGCGATAAAGTTCAAAATATCTGGATTTTGCTAAATAAGAAAACTCATCACATTGATAATAGTTTGTTAGTAGATTTCTTGAAAAAAAGACCAATAATACAAGGGCTAAACCAGGAAAAAACAGAATTTTTATAAATGTCAGCCTGCTTGTAAAACTCACATAGATATTATAAATTAATAATGCTAATAAAGCATAGTGTTAATAATTTTTTTCCTAAAATATGAAAAATCTGGGCTTTTACCTTTTTTTTTGCTTGGTAACCATTACCTGCTTTGTCATCTTGGCGAATTACAAGCGGGATACCCTAGGAGACGATATCCATTTTGTTTGGTTAGAAGGCCAACGGCTTCTTTTTGGAGAAAATCCCTATGAACGAATTTTATTAGGCAACATGAGAGAAGATAATTATTATGCTATTTACTTTCCTTTTTTTTACTCCTTTTCTGCTTTGACCCAAATTCTTGGTTTAAGCGAATACACAAAATGGCTAGTTTTTTGGCGTCCAGTTTCTTTGTTTTTTAATTTGGGGATTGCTTTTCTTATTTTTGAAATTCTTCTTCGGAATAAAAAGTGGTTAGCAGCCTGTTTTTCCGTTTTATTCTGGCTTTTTAACCGCTGGACGCTCCACGGGACTCTTGCTGCTTATTTGGATTTTATGCCTCTCTTTTTCTTAATGCTTTCGCTTATTATATTTAAAAAATATCAATGGCCTTCTCTTTTGATTTTTAGTTTTTCTCTAGCTATAAAACAAATGGGTATTTTCCTAATTCCTCTTTATCTTATTTGGGTGGGGCAATCGTCCCAAAAAAACGCCTGGTTTCAAATAGTAATCGCTTTTTTGGTAATATTTAGTATCCCCATTTTTATTTCTCTTCCCTTTGTTTTTTGGAATGCCGAGGCGTTTTTTAAATCAATCATGTTCTCTACTACTAGATTGGCTGCTACAAATTTTGGTGAACCCTCAATTAGCAGTATTATCGGCCTTACCGGAATTCCAGCACGAATACCTATGTTTTTTTTGTTATGTCTAATATATCTTGCAGTTTTGCGCAAGGAGATCAAAAAATATTTGGCTGTTTTATTAACCATGTTTACTTTTGTTTATTTTAGTCCGGTATTGTTTAGCCAACACTTATGTTGGGTAGTTTGTTTCATTCCTTTGACTTTAGTTGATAAATACTAATGAAAAAAATCAAAACCAAGCAAATATTATATTTAATTCTATTTTTCTCTTTTTTCGTAAGAGTCTTTAATCTTCAGCATCCTAAAGCTTATATTTTTGATGAAGTTTATTGTGGCTTCACTGCGCAAGAATTTGCCAAAGGCAATATTAAGGCTTGGGAATGGTGGAACTCTGCCCCTAAAGGCTTTGCTTATTGCTGGACCCATCCACAGCTGGCAAAGCTAATTATGGCTATCGGTGTTCTCATTTTTGGCCAAAGTCAATTTGGTTTCCGCTTCCCTGCTGCTGTTTTTGGAACAGGCGTTATTTACCTGATTTATCTTTTGGCGCGGAAAATTTTCAAAAGCGAAAATATTGCTCTTTCAAGCGCCTTTTTAGCTTCTTTCGACGGACTATTATTAGTGATGAGCCGAACCGGCATGCTGGATATTTTTGTGCTTTTCTTTTTATTAGCTACTGTTTACTTAGCTTTAAGCAGAAAGTATCTTTGGGCATGGATATTTTTGGGCTTAAGCATTGCCTGTAAATGGATTGGTCTTTATCTTTATCCAGTAACTGGCATAATTTTATTAAAAGATATTATCCCTAGGTTTAAAAAAAAGAACTTTGTCACTTCGTCACTTTATCATTCTATTACTTTTCTCACTGTTCCAATTCTAGTTTATATATTTGCTCACGCTCTTTTTTTTACCTCCGGCCATACCTGGAGCCAATTTACTCAACTCCAAAAACAAATGTGGGATTACCATACTAAGTTAGAAGCAACCCACGACCGTCAATCAAAAGCCCTAAGTTGGCCCTTTATGATCCGGCCGGTTTGGTTTTGGGTTGAATATAAAAATAAAACTCAAGCTAATATTTATAACCTCGGTAATCCCGTTATTTGGTGGTTCGGCGTTTTGCTTTTACCTTTAACAATCTGGCAAGCAATCCAAAAAGCGAGAAAAAAAAGACAATTTGAATTGCTTTTTGTCGTTTTTTGTTATTTCAGCTTCTTTCTACCCTGGGTTTTTTCTCCCCGAATCATGTTTCTCCATCACTATATGCCTGCCTTACCATTCCTCTGTATTTTAACTGCTTGGCAGCTTGATAAGATCAAAAATTTGAAATTCCTGGTCACTGGAAGCTCGGTAGCAGCAAAACAAAAGAAAAACTGGAAAGTGAAAGGTGAATTCTTAATTGCTCTTTATTTTTTACTGGTAGCGTTAACCTTCTTTTTCTTTTATCCCCTTAATACCGGGCTTCACCTTCCTCAAAATCTAGTTAAATATTTTTTTTGGCTTCCTTCTTGGAAATAGCTCTCTCATAAACTTAAACCTCAGATTTTTGTGAAGTTATATTAACTTAACCTGGATTACGAAATTAGTCAGGTGTAATTGAGATCCTATCGGGCTAAAGCCCTCCAGGATGACAAAATGTGGTCATTTTAGAAGTCACCACTTTGTCATTCTGGAGCCCTGAAATAAATTCAGGGTAAACTGTAGCGATAGAATTTCGTTGTGAGATCCTATCGTTTTCCTTCGACAAGCTCAGGATCAGTCCAGGATGACAAAGTAGGATGAAATAAGACTATGAAGTATTTCGTCAGCCAAACTAAATTAGAGCAGAAGACCCAAAACAATCAGCAATACTCCTCCTAAAGCAAGAATTATTGTTGGCAAAGAAGTACCAGCCACCGGTAACTGTTCTTGTGGCACTACTTGAATCACTGATGGTACTGGTGTTGGTGATCTCAGTACTGTAACAAAACCAGGTGTTTGCGATGGTGCCGGAGGTGGAGGCGGTGGTGGAGTTTGCGATGGTGCCGGAGGTGGAGGCGGTGGTGGAATTTGTGATGGTGGTGGGGTTTCACAAACACAATCTCTTTCTTCCGGACAAGAAGGGTTAACACAACGACCCACTCCAGACATATTAAAACATCTTAATTCAGAAGAACATTGAGAATCATTATTACAAACTCCTTCCCAACAAGATGGCGCAGGGCTTGGTGATGGTGGTGGAGTTTCCGATGGTGGTGGAGTTTCCGACGGAGGAGGCGTCTCCGATGGCGGTGGTGTTTCCGACGGTGAGGGTGTGGGTGAACCACCGGTAACCGAAAAAGTCAATTCACAAGGTTTAGAAGTTGCGGTCCAAGAAGCACAAAGACTTCCACCCTGACCCAAACCGGTAACGTCAATATAAAAATCTACCTGCTCGATCTCGTCAGCTGGCGTATTTGCAAGAGTCCATATCCAATTCCATTGACCTTCAATTGTCGGCTGTTGATGCGGAGTTGTACCTGTACTTGTTGTTACTCTTATTTCTATACCGGAATAAGGTTCAACATCGCTAACAGTGATTTTCGTACCATTTCCTTCCTCTTCAACCTCTATGCTTACGTTTCCACTACAAACAGGGCCTTGCTGGTAGACTTCAGGCACTTTTTCTTCTTTCTTGCCCAGTTGAAAAAGTTTAAAAGCAGTAAAACCGGCAATTAATGCCAGAATCAACGTGGCTCCTAAGACGATTATGGTTATAAGTTTTTTCTGCTCCATATATTTTTTTATCTTTGCTTTTTACTTTCTAATCTTTTTATTGCGTCCAACCTTCAGCTTGACCCCAGGTAGTACAATGACTATTATCGTCAGATGAACAAACCTGGCATTGGACTAAGTAAACACCTGCTTGTTCTAAAGTAAACGCAGGCGTGGCCCCAGCTATCCCTTGCCATTCTGTCGGATTTTGCCAGGCTCCATTATCAATATTGTAGCGATAATTATAATGGTCAAAAGTTACGTTTTGCAATTGGTGAGAGCATGTAAAGCTGACTGGGTCTCCGATATTTAAGGTAGTTGTTGGATTTCGGACTAGGTCAGTACACACCAAACTCTGGCCTGGCGGCGGCGATGAAGGTGGCGGCGGCGGCGATGAAGGTGGCGGCGGCGGCGATGAAGGTGGTGGTGGTGGTGGCGAAGACGGCGGTGGTGGCGTTGTAGTGGTACAAGTTATACTGTTACCGCAAGGATTACAAGTAACCGTACAAGCAATCCCGCTGGTTCCTTCTTGCATGTTATTAGGGCAATGAGGAGTACATTGATACGAATATAATCCATTAGTTTGCTTTATTTTACAAGAACCACCCTGACATACACAGGTTTTGGTAGTACTGCAAGATCCGCTACCATAAGCATCACAACCACTAGCTCTACAATCAGGGTTACAACTAGAACAGGACTGGCCATCCTGAGTACACCCTGCATCATATGGCTCTGTCCAAAACACCTCGGCCATTTTAGGCGAATATTTTTTTGCCACAAAAAAAACTCCGGCACCTAAAAGAAGTGAAACTAACGGAATAATAATCGTCATTAAAGCTTTTTTGCTCATTTCTTATTTTTCTACTAAAAGCCCTACCATTAAACCGTTTTCCCTAACGGACCGCTCTATAAGCGTTTGTCCGGAAAGCTCTGTCTTGGTTGAAAAAGCACCTTTACCTTCTGTACCATTTTTATATTCAGGAATCGTGAATAAACGGCTAAGTAAATTACCAAGTAGAGTATTGTTAGTTTCCCGATATTTTTCATCAGCAGCCAGAACAGCTAACTTTTTTAGAAAAAGGCCGCAGGTGGCTTGTTCAAACAAAGAATTATGAAAATAAGTCACCGTTCCCGCTGTTGAAGTAGTGGCAAGCTCACTAATTTTTTCCTTTTCCAAAAAGTCCTGGCTGAAATCAAGATAATCCTGTTCTTTAGTTACTTCATACAAATCCAAAGCAGCCACTCCTAAAACACACCTGCCTTCTACGTAGGAACCTTTGGGTTCTTGACTCCATAATTTTACTCCTCCGTTAAAGTAAAGTCGGGCCTTATCTAAATCATCATTATCTTTTTCCCAAGCATACTTGCTTGCAAAGTCTGAAGCAAAAGCAGCATATTCAACTAATTTCATTCCTTGAGAAGACAAGCCTTGGAAACTATTAGTTGATTCAGGCTTCTGTTGAAGTAATGTTTTAAAATCTACTTTATCAAAAGAATTTAATCCTTCCGGTGAATAATAAGAACCCCTATCACAAATCTTTTTTATTTTATCTTTCTGGGGTTGGGAAAATAAATTGCTTTGCCACATTTCATACATTAATTTGCAATTCCAAAAATTATTCTGGATTGCTCCCACAATATTTTCATCACTGTACAAACCAAGATCCTTGTTTATGATTATAAGATCGCTTGGGCTTTGGGCTTTTTCGTAATACTTAAAGCGACCCCAAATTGCCGTCAAGCCCGCCTGATTGCTGAGCTCCTGCTTCCCACAATCTCCTTCTAAAACACAACGATAACCGTAAATATAAACACCTCTTGAATCTCTTTGGTCATCTAACCAGCTTAATACTTTGGCCGCAATATCAAGTTTCTGTTCATCAGAAATTGAAGTGGAATCTTGAGTTAAGTTTTTCCAGCTAGTCACTTCACTCTTCTCTCCCACCCCTAATTGAAGATTTTTTTCTGCTGCTGGAGTTAGTTCTGAAGCACCAGTATCTTGAGATTTAGGTGTTTCTTTTGTCTTTTTAGTACTTAAAAACCATAAAGAAAAAAAGGAAAAAGAAGCAAGCAAAATCATACCTAAAACTATGCCAAGACTGCTCAATATTTTCTTTCCGCCCCCCGAAGGTGGATAGGTATCAGAGCTTTCCTCAGATAAATTCTGTTTTGGTGTTATCGGTACCCCAGTTGCAGGCTGGGTTGACGGGATTTCTGGAACTGGCGGAACTGAAGAAGAGGTGTCTTTTCCCATCCATGCTGGTTCAGGGGGGATAGCGGAAGGTTGGACCGACGGTAACACTAAATCCACTCCTGATATTTGAGCAGACTCTCCAGGAACCTGAGTTGGTTTAACACTATCACTCATTATCTTTTTTTAATTATGGAGGTATTTAATAAGCGTTGTCAAGTTTGAGAATTTTTAAATCGGCAAAACTAAACCTCCCAAAATCAATAATACTCCTGTAATCAATAATATTAAAGTAGGCAAACCTTCTCCTGTAGCTGGCATTTGCTGATCGGTTGAGGGAATAGAAACTCGAGGCGGCTCACTTAATGATGGACTAGCACTAGGACTAGCACTAGGACTAGCACTAGGACTAGCACTAGGAGATGCGGTTGCTAACGGTTCTCCTGACGGTGTGGCGGTAAGAGCCGGTAGTTGACTGTCTCCAGCAGCTAAAACATAAAATCTTTTACTAACCATTTCTGTATTTCCGTCTTTAGTTGTGTAACTGACAGAAATCTTATGTTCGCCCTGGGTAAGGGCAAAAGGAGGGACCAAACGCCAAGCACCATCTTCTGCAACCGTAACCGTAGTCGTATAGACCTGAGATGATTCAACCTTGATTGTCAAAACCATATCAGCCGGACCTTTACCTTGAAATTCAGGCTTTGCGGTATTAATCTTCTCTCCTTCCTCAGCCGGATTATCAATTGTCACTACCTCGGGAGCTGCCACAAAAATTTCTGGTGTTTGACCCGTACCTTCGCGAAAATCGTAAGGCTCATGACCCAAAACTAAATCAGGTACGGCTGGCAAAATATCTTTAGTGAGAATCACGGCTGAAGTTTCCTGTTCACCATCCTGGCAAACGATCTTTAGAATAGTAGCCTCAACATCAAAAGCAGCATATTCTTTAAGGTCTTTGGCTCTGGCTTTATTCAAAAAAATTGACCAACGACCTTGGGTATCGGTTAAAACAGAAAGAGGAGCAATATTACTAGCGGTAAGATAAACAATGGTATTATCAGCCGGTTTCCTGTCTTCCTTATAAATTGTTCCGGTAAGAATTTTGTCTTCGGTAGATTGCCCAAGCACAAGCCCAGTGATAACTGTATAGGATTGACCATTATTATCGTAAAGATTTTTATTTTCTGATGTTGCTTCACCAACACCAATTTTAAAATAGTAAGTCCTTCCCTGTTCAAGATCTTTTACGCTCACCAAGTGAGTTTTGTATTGACCGGTTTCCCCAGAGTTTTGGTCACGGTCATCAGCTAAAATATTTTCCAAATCAGCGGTAGTACCATATCTGATAAAACCGGAGGCTGATTCTGTTGTTAACCAAGAAATAACAAATTGATCGTTAGAAACATTACTGATATGAATCTTAAGGGGAACAGCTTTTACCTCACTTTCTTTTTTAAAGCTTGGCAATTTCTCTTTATTAAGAAAAAAGGCACTAACTCCTATCACTATAATCAGGAATAAAATACCCAAGGTCGTCGGGAATTTTTTGTTAAAAAAATTACTCTTCATTACCAACCTCTGCTTCACCAACCTCTGCTTCACCAATTTCCGGTGAGATGGTAGCTATTTTCTCTTCTTTTAAGTTAAGCTGAGTAATTTCGGGAACAGATTCCAACTGGTCTTGGCTAAAACTTTTTCTTTCTTTTAATGATTCCAACGTCTCTAAATCAAAGTTGGGATCTAATGGTTCAAGTTGTTCTCTCAAAACCTCTGAAGTTGTTGATTCGGTAAAACTACTGTAAACACTAAAACCAACCCAAACAAAAATTGTAATCATGGTCAAAATTAGCAGGACTAGGATGTTTTGTTCTGTTTTCTTTTTCCCTCTCATTTTCCCTCTTCCGGTTGCATCTGCTTCACTGCTCGGGATAACCAAAAAACTTTACTATTAAGATTCATCTCTATCTTAGTAGCTTCTGTTCCAGTTCCCCTACTGAAAGCTAAAGACTCTATCCCTAAAAGCCGATCCATCTTTTCAAGATCATTGAGAAAAGCTTTAACATCACTAAAGGAACCGGTCACGGAAATATTAAAACCAATACTATTAGCTTTCGGTCCTTCCCCCTCAACTTCGATAATCTCAAAATCAGGGGATACCAAATTAAAACCTTCAAAAGAAGCAGAACTTAAAACCAAATTGTGGCTAAAAACCAAAAAATTAATACGGGAGGCAATCTGGTTAAACTCTACTTCTTCTGGAAGAGAATGACTAACAAAACTTAGGTCATCAATAATTTGACCATAATTTGTCTGAACCTTGTTTAAAGCGGTAATCTTTTGTTCAAAGGTTTGATTAATTTTTCTTTTCTCCTTCAATTCTTTGTTTAACTTACCTATTGTTTCCAAAGTTGGTTTAATGGCAAAAAGGACAAAAAAGGAAATAACAGCCAATGTCAAAAAAAGATTGGCTGAAGCTTTAAAGTTCGGTTGCTGATAAAGACTTTTAGCTTTCAAGAAATAATATTGGTACCGGTGTTGCTCTTTTTTATAGTCAACTTTCATTTTTCCTCTTTAGGGTGTAAAACTCTACTGGCCTGAATTTCAAATTGTAAACTAGGATCTTCCTCGCCGCCCGAGGAAACACTATTAAGATCTAAATTTTCAAATAGCTCGGAATCTTTCAAACCCCCAAGAAAAGTAGCCAATCCTGCATTTGACAAGCTAATTCCGGTTAAGGAGATTGAGTTTCTGCCTATCTCAAGCTTGGAAAAATAAACATCAATGGGAATTATTCTGGTTAACTCATCAATGATTAAAGTAGCATTTAGGCTATTTAAATAAATGCTTTTGATTACTGCCAGACGTTTTTGCAAAAACCTAGCTTCAGTTTCCAGTTCTGTCGAAGCGACAATAATAGTTTGTTTACGAGAAATTTCTTGATTAAGTTCAGCCAAATCTCTGTCCAGCTTAAAACGGGAAATAAAAACAATAATTACAATCAGCTCTGTAAAAACAATGATATGGCGGCCGAAGGTCAGACCCCATTTCAGAAACTTACCCAAAAACCCTTTTTCAAAGGTATCTTTTGGTAAAAGATTAATTGTCTTTTTTTGGGCAGCCACGGTTTATCTTAATTTTTTCCTCAAAAGCCTCGATAGTTTTGATTTTAAGCGGCTGGCTTTATTCTTATGAATAATTTTCCTTTTAGCAGCCCTATCCAGTAGGGAAGAAGCAAAACGCACGTTCTCCGTCACAGGATTCTCACGAGCTTTCTTTAACGCCGCTTTGAATTTAGAACGGATTGGTTTATTGATTTCAGACCTTCTTCTATCTCTTCTTAAGGCTTTTAAAGCTGATTTGGTAACAGGCACAAATACTCCCTTCAGTCGTTAATTTCTAATTTTTAATTAACCTAATTCCTAATCAAATCCCAATTCTTAAATGTCTAATGTCTATCCGCCATCTGGCGGATGAAATTAGAAATTGGGCATCAGACATTTTATTAGAAATTAGTAATTAGAAATTAGTAATTATTGTATTATTCTATTATTTTCCTCTTTAAAATACAAGTAAACTTAGATATACTTTAATTTGGAAAAATGAAAAACAACCTTTTTAAAAACGGAGCCCTGATTTTTCTAAGCCAACAAACAACTATTCTTTCCGCCGCCGCCGCCATTATGATGAATGTGGCCGCTTCAAGAATTTTAGGCCTGTTTAGAGATAGGCTTTTGGCAACCTACTTTGGTTCTTCATCGTCTTTGGGCGTCTATTTTGCTGCCTTCCGTCTTCCCGATATGATCTTCCAACTCCTAGTAATGGGAGCATTGTCCACCGCCTTTATCCCGGTTATTACCTCTCTTTTAACCAAAAAAAAGAGTAAACTTGCTTGGTATGTGGCTTCTTCTGTACTGAACATTGGTCTTATAATATTTTCTTTTTTAGCCGTCCTAGTTTTTATTTTTGCCAAGCCCCTTTCTCGTTTGATTGCTCCTGGATTTGACCAAGCTGAGCTAAATCTGATGACCAGTCTGACAAGAATAATGCTGCTTTCCCAGTTTTTCTTCATTTTGTCCAACTTTTTAACCGGGGTTCTTCAGTCCTATAAACGCTTCCTTATCCCCGCCCTAGCTCCAGTTTTATATAACCTGGGAATAATTATAGGTATCGTTTTTTTCACTCCTTTTTTAGGAATTTATGGTCCAACCCTAGGGGTAGTTTTAGGTACTCTTCTCCATTTTGTTATTCAACTCCCTCTAGCCAGAAGTTTGGGTTTAAAATACCGTTTCCTTTTTGACCTTAAAAACCAGCATGTAAGAGAAATTGGCCGGTTAATGATTCCCCGAACAATAGGTTTGGCCGTATCGCAAATTGACTTTACCGTCGATATTATTCTCGCCTCTCTGATCTCTACCAGTTCTCTTATCTATTTTAATTTTGCCCAGCACCTACAACTCCTTCCCGTTGGTTTATTCGGAGCTACTATCGCTCAAGCAGCCCTGCCCACTTTAGCTGAACAAGGAGTTAAAAAGGACCTAACTAATTTCAAAAAAACCTTTCTTCTCTGCTTTCACCAAATCCTTTTTTTGGTCCTTCCCTGTTCCGTTCTTTTGATAATTTTAAGAATTCCGGCAGTCAGACTGGTTTTTGGTGCCGCTCGTTTTGATTGGGAAGCAACCGTCTTGACCGGCAAAGTATTAGCTACTTTCAGTCTGTCACTTTTTGCCCAGTCTCTTGTCCACCTTTTGGCCCGGGCTTTTTACAGCCTTCACGACTCGAAAACCCCAGTAATCATTGGTGCCATAAGTGTTCTTACCAATGTCCTGGTCAGTCTTTATTTGATCCTTATCGTCAAGCTTCCTGTTTGGGGATTGGGCCTTTCTACCTCAATTGCCAATATCTTAAACGCCCTCCTTTTACTCATCTATTTAGACAAAAAGGTAAACTTCTTTGACCGAAAACAACTGCTTATTCCTACTTTTAAAATATTTAGCGTTTCTTTTATTACTGCCTTTGCCCTTTATGTCCCAATGAAGTTAATGGATAAGCTTGTCTTTGACACCACCAGAGTATCCGGGCTTCTACTTTTAACCGGACTGACTGGTTTATTTGGTTTAGGTGTTTATCTTTTTTTGGCTTGGCTTTTTAGAATTAATATTCTTAAAAATTTCTTTGCCTTGCTGGAAAGGCTAGAAAAGTTCCAAAAGAGCTTACGAGGCAAAAGTTTAGAACCGATAGAGGTACTTGATGAGTCAGTTGAATTCCATTCGTAATTTCTCCATCATCGCCCATATAGACCACGGCAAAACCACTTTAACTGATCGGTTTTTAGAACTAACTAAGACAGTCGACAAAAGATTGATGCATGAAAGATTCTTGGACACCCACCCGATTTCCCAAGAACGAGGCGTTACTATCAAGCTTGCTCCCGTAAGAATGACCTACCGGTTGCCAAGTGACTTACAAAAGATTTTTAATTTCAAATTTTCAATTTTAAATTTAATTGATACTCCTGGCCACATTGATTTCTCTTATGAAGTATCGCGCTCTTTAACCTGCTGTGAGGGAGCAGTTTTACTGGTAGATGCAACTCAAGGAATTCAGGCTCAAACCCTAGCTCATTTTCGTCTGGCTTCAAAACTGGGGTTAAAAATTATTCCCGTAGTCAACAAAATTGATCATAAACTAGCCCAACCAGAAAAAATCTCAAGCGAATTAAGTTCAAGTTTTGGTTTCCCACCCCAAGAAATCATTTTTGTTTCTGCCAAAACAGGGGAAAATATAGAGCAAGTTTTACAAGCGGTAGTAAAAAAGATTCCACCTCCAAATGGGAAACCTCAAGCCCCACTCCGCGCCCTAGCTTTTGACTCTTTTTATCATCCCTATAAAGGCATCATTGTTTATCTTAAGGTAGTTGACGGCCAACTAATTAAGGAAAGATTAAAATTTTTAGGCACTGGTTGTGAATTTGAGCCTCTTGAGATTGGTTATCTTAAACCCCAGATGGAAAAACAAACAAGGGTGGATTCTGGCGAAGTCGGTTATGTAGCCACCGGTCTTAAAGACATAACTTACTGTCAAGTGGGAGATACGATTACCAACTCAAAAATCAATCCGCTGGCTGGCAGACAAAAATCAAAAATTGAACCTCTCCCCGGATATAAAGAGCCGAAGCGGGTAGTTTTTTTTGATTTTTATCCAGTTGAAAACAAGGATTTTTCCGAGCTTGAGGAAGGAATCCATCAGCTTAAATTAAATGATGTCGCCTTAACCTTTGCTTCCGTAGGTTCGCCGGCTTTAGGAAAGGGGTTTCACATGGGTTTTTTAGGTCTTTTTCATGCCCTAATAACCCAGGAAAGATTAGAAAGGGATTTTGGTCTTGAGATTGTTATTACCAATCCTTCTTGCGAATATAGAATAGTTAAAAAAAATGGAGCCTTGGAAACAATTCAGAATGCCAGCCAACTACCTGATCTTTCCCTGATTGATAAAATTAAAGAACCATGGATTAAAACTTTTATTTTTACTCCAGACCAGTTTATAGGGGGACTTTTCAAGCTTTGCCAGGAAAGCAGAGGAAAATTTTTGGATCAAAAATATTATGGCTCCTATGTTAGTCTAGAGTTTGAACTACCTTTAACCGAACTTTTAGAAGGTTTTTACGACCGGTTGAAATCAGTTTCTTCGGGATTTGCCAGCCTTGATTATCAAATGATAGGTTTTAGGCCTTTTAAAGCTGTTAAATTAGAAGTTTTAATCAACAAACAAAAGATCGATGCCCTGTCTTTAATTACAGAAAAAGGCAAAGCAGAAAACCGTGCCAAAAACCTTGCTAAAAAACTTAAGGAAATCATCCCCCATCAGCTCTTTGAAGTACCAATTCAGGTAAGCCTTAACAATAGAATCGTCAGCCGCGAAACAATCAAAGCTTATCGTAAAGACGTCACTGCCAAGCTTTATGGCGGCGACCAGACCCGGAAAGACAAACTCCTAAAAAAACAGAAAAAAGGGAAAAAAAGAATGAAGCAAATCGGCCAGATTACGATTCCTCAGGAAGCCTTCATGGCCGTATTAAAAGTAAAGTAATATTGATTTTAAACAGTCAACAGCTTGAGTTGTAATGGTAAATTAAATAGAATAGAGGTTAGCTATCCTGGTCTAAGAAGTTAAATCAGTTAAAAATAAAAATCGTAAAATTATGGAATCTATATCTGCCCCAGTTCTGGAAGCAAAATCGAACCCAAAGAAATTGCCTAAAAAATGCTTAATTATCATTTTATCTTTTCTTTTTTTTAGCTTCTTTGTTGTAGCCGGAATTTTTATTTATAGAACTCTTAAAAAACCGCTTGCAAAAAAGGAGGTATTAATCACTGAGGCAAAATGGAAAAAAGCGCAAAAAGATTTAAAGGAAAGTTATATCTTCAAAACATTTGAAAAACAACTGACAAACAGTAAAACCGGAGGGCTGGTAAAAGACAAAAAATCCGACGTCAAAACATTTTACTCTTCTATTAATAGAGCTTTATATATTCCTTCTTTAAACTCATCTCCTTCTATGAGTTCAGGCCTGAACTCATCGGTATATGCTGAAGAAAAAAAGTCAATTACCTTTTTGTCAAAAATTAGACTGTTAGGCCAGTTCAATAACCCAACCTCTGATAAATTGGAGAATTATGAGTTTTTCTTATCGGAAATAGGTATTTTTAATCCCCAAAATGCTCAAGCTCAAGCTGATATTATTATTAATGGAAAAGCCGGTGACTTAATTCTTGGCAATAGAGATTTTGATGCGCTGCATCTTTCTTTAATACAACCAAATCTTGATACTTCTTACCTCAATATCTCTATGGATGACATGCTTTTAGTATTTATCAACAGTTTGGTACAAGAATCTTCCCCAAGCGGAGAGAAAAAAGGGCTAATTTTTGTTGATAACGAACAAATTTACCCTTATTTAGAGAAGTACATGCAAATTAAAAGTGAGCCAAAAGAAGATTTTCCACCTCAAATCATAAATTACCTGAATGAATACCAGTCATTTGCTATTACCGCTTTTGAAGAAACCATAGGCAATGTTGACAGTTTTGCTACTAAAAATAAGGCGTATGAAGATATTCTGGCTGGAAAAGAAATTGTCAGGGTAGAAGTAAGTATTGACAAAAACAGATTTTTCGGCAATTTAGCGGAATTTTTTAAAAAAATTGCTCTTTTTGGCCAACAACATCAAAAGGATTATTCCCAATTTTGCGAATCTACCGATACAGAAACTAAAGAAGAATGTTGGCGCTCGTTTGGTTATTTTTCCGAAAATGAATTGCAACAATTGACAAACTTAGAAAAATTAGGTCTTTTAGTTGATTTTGAACAGTTTGATTTTTTATTAGATAGAAAAAGCCAAGAATTTTTAGGAATTGATTTGATTATTTCAATTAATGAACTGGTATTAAAACAACTACCGGTTAAAACTCTAAAAATTGAGTTAACCTACCAAAATCTTTTGGCTGAACCTTATTTAGAAATTAATGAACCACTAAATTATGTTTATTTCTCCGATGGTGAAACTAAACAGTTTACCGCTAAACAAATCCCTGAATCACTTAATTTAGGGCAAAAAACTACTGAAGAGCTATTTACCAAAAACCACGGGTTTGTTCAAGAAATCTGGAACAAAGACTTAGAAAAATCAGCTTTGAAAATATTAACACCTTGCCAAGATGCGTGGGAACCGAAATTTTGTTTCCAAATGGGTGATAATTGGCAGGTTGATGAAGATGAAATTGAACAATATTTATCATTAAGTTATCCGCACGAACAGATGATGAATTTAAGAGGTAAACGGATAAAAATAGAATTTACTAATGAAGGCGATTTTTATGATAGTTTATGCCATTTTGAAGATAATTGGAGTGAAACAAAATACAGTCAATATAAAAATCTGAAAACTGCTGATGGATTAAATTTAAGGATTGCCAAAATTGATCTTAAAGGAACTAATCAGTCTGTTTTAGAAGAAGAGTCTTTTGTGGTGGATGTTTGTTACCAAAATCCAAGCGGTTACTATACTAAAAGTAATCCTTATGCTAAAGGGATAATGATTACAACCCAGAACCTGGATTTTAATGAAGTTTCTGCAAGATTAACTAAAATATTATCAACCCTCAAGTTTAAAGATCTGCAGACGGTTGACTTAAATAAAGACTATTCTGATGCTTTTAACGCTTATAAAACTGTTTATCTTGAAGGGGCTAAAGAGGCTTCAAGTTCCTGCTCGGTCCAGGCTACCGAAAATATAAAAAAAGATTTCAATATTAGCGAAGCTTTGCAGGTAGTAATGAAAGAAGGAACAGTATTTTGCATTCGCCAAGATACTTGTTTGGTCTGCCAAAATGGCACTCTAAACTATCAGGAACTATCTAATTGTAAAGGTCTAAGCTGTAATCCTTAGAAAAAGTATGTCAGAAAATTTAAACCCTCAAACTCCTACCGTTAATCTTCCTCCAACAACAAAACTTAATTTCTGGAAAATAGGATTTTTTATTGAGTTATTGCTTATTTTACTTTTGACTACCGCAATTTACTTTAAAAATAATTTAGTAAAAAACAATATTAGTAAAGAAGAAAATAAACAAACAGTCGTAATTCAAGATGATTATTCTTTTGAACTAGTTATTCCTTCTGGCTATTCTTTAAAAAATAAAAGAGAGGGTGATTATGTTGCTTATATTTTAGATTCTAAGGAAGAAAAAATTATTGGCTTTTCTATTAGTTCTCCCGGAGGTGAGCTTACCCCAAAAGGAGAAATTACTATTGATGATGTCCCTTTTAAAATAGATTACAGATCGACTATTGGTTGTCCTGCTTATATATATCCTTCTAAACAACCCTTTACTGCTGAAGGTTTATATTTCCAAATTAGGACCTGGTGTCCGGATAAAGAAAAATCAGATAACATTATTTATGATCAAATAATTAAAAGTCTGAAGTTCAGTCAAAATTTAAAAAATCTTTTACTTGGAAAAACAGAATCTTCTGCCATGTTTTTATACACCGATCCAAATAATATTTTTTCCGTCATGTTTCCTTATTCCTGGTTTAAAGAAAAGGAAACTGAGACTAACCCTCCTCCGGCCCCAACTCAACCATTAAGGGCCAATTGTGAAAAAACCAGCATTCAGGAATGTTTAAATGACATTATTCTAGTTAAAATTATAGATAATCCTCAAAATAGCTCTTTAACAGAAATTGCTTACCAAGAAAGCCAACAAGACATGGGTGGAAACCAAGCGGATATTATTTTAGATAATAAACTAAATGCTTTATTAGTGGATAATATTTCAGCAGTTAATCTTATTAGAAAAATATATTTTAAGCATGACAACCAAATTATTGAGGTAACCTTGCTTAATGTTGGCGATGAAGATGTAGAACAATTCAAATCTACCTTTAAACTTGTTTCCAATTAAAAGAAGTTACTTTTATAATTTCGTTCTCTATTTTTCAATTAGTGAATCTTTCCATATTTCAATTTCTTCTTGCGAGAAAATAGTATCTTTAGCAGGATCTATTTTGGTAATTACAATACTGTCTAGTTGCGAACCCCACATAGGATTAATGGCAATAATACCGTTATCATTCTTCCATATTCTAAGATTTAAAAATCCGTCAAATTTTTGGTCCTCATAGATGCAATTAAAGGCATCTTTTGTTTGCGTGCATGGATCTGGACCATAACTAGCCGAATCTATTTGATATTGTTTATTGTTAAGAATAACAGTTGCTCTTCCTAATCTAGAATTCTGTGGTAATTTATATCTTTTATAAGTTTTCGCATCGCCAAAAATCAAAAATCTTTCTGTTGTCTCTCCCGATTTTGATGTAATCATTTTTCCACTAAAAAAACCGGTCAAAAATATTACAATGAGTAAAAGAACTAAAAGAAACGCACTGAATCTTATTTTCATTCTTTTTAAAAATCACTTGGCTCTGGATAATCGTTCTCCTGACCAAACTCAACGGGGTCGTCGGCCACTTTCCAATAAGTTTTCCCCTCAATCAAAATACTTGGGTAATGAGAAACCTCTTCTCTAATTTTATATTTAGGGTCAACCGTCAATTCAACTGATTTTGGCGGTTCAAAAACATTCTTTTTGACGAAAGATCCTTCTCGGCAATTTAAATAATCCTTTGATTGTGATCCTCTTTCTTCCCAAACTGATTCTCTTTTAACTTCTAATTCCAATTTTGTGTGGTCATTTGAAAGAACCCAGAAGCCGGCTTCGTCTTTTTTATTAGTATCACAACTATTTAAGTTACCAATAAATTGATATTTGCCAGAAGAGTAGAAGAAATAACGTCCACACCAAGCAGCAGGAACCATATTACATTCATGCCAAACTCCAATCAACGATCCATCATTTTCCCAAAGAGAACTAATTTCTGGTTTAACTGTTTCTGAAGAAGACGATTCCTGAGATTCATTCAAAATATCTGTAAAAAATTTATAATATAATTGTTTGTGAGCGATAAATTGACCATAACTTTTGGTACAGAGATTAAAATTAACTCCTAAAAGAACAATTAAAACAATTATTCCCATAACTAATCCCCAAGACTTCTTAATAATTACATAGGTATCAGCAATTTGGTCATGCCAACCTCGACGTTCTTTATCAATAATAATCCAGAAAAAACCAAGCCAAAAAAAGATCCCCGAGACAATATACCCAATGTAATTCCGGAAAAAAGCCCGCTTAAAAGAAAGTTTTTTACCTTCGCTGGTAACTATTTTAGTGCCGGTAAAAAGTTTACCCAAAGTACCGCCAAATTTAGTAATTAAGAGACTGATTATAAATACATAGAACAACGGAATAAGAATAAAGAAGTAGAAAATTAGCACCAAAAACCTATTCAATAATCCAGTTAAATTTTCAGTCGAAAGCAACCAAAAAACAGGTTGTAAATAAAGACTAACTAAGATTAAAAAGTCAATCAAGCCGGCGATTAAACGATGTAATGCTGACGCGTTATTCTTCATTGTTCTCTTCTAAAACCACTTGTTTAAAAAACAAATTCCAAATTCCAAAATTAAAAACTACTAATATCCCTCTCATAAGAAAGTTTAAATAAATAAAAAATGTGAGAAGAACTATTAGGGAAACAATAGTCAGCAACCCTGGAAAATGAAAGCCATTTTTAAATATGGGAATGGCCAGAATTGCCACCGGAATACCAAAAATAACCAATAAAATCACTAAAGAAAGACAACCAACAGAACAACCTATTGCACTAGAGATAATCTTCATAAGAAATGTAGGTAAAAAATTGTGATAACTTAAATTTAAGCTTTTTTTCCAAGCTTTCCAGGGAGAAAAATTTCGGAGTACTATTAATCTCTCAGCATAAATATTCACCAGGGAAAAAATCATAAATAAAAAAATTAAAGTTAGAAAGCCAGTAATACATCCTAGGATTATCCAGATTATTTTTAACAGTGATGAAAACTTTAAAAGAAAAAAGCCGCTTCCTATTAATAAAATAACTGTTAAAATTATTGCCAAGGAAATGGCTATAGAAATAAGGCCGAAGATCATTAAGCTTTTAATTGCCCGAACACCCTGCGGAGATGTGTTTAATAAAGTAACGGGCCTGTTTTCATCTGCTTCCTCAAGACCGGCAATTAAAGCCCCTTTAGCCCAACTTCTTATTAACCATGATACTATTACCGCGAACAAAAGTAATAATGATATTCCTGAAATCAATAAAATCCATACAGAAGGATCAATCCCTTTAAACCATTTTTGAACTAGACTTGTAGTTTGACCTAATACTTGATAAGTTTTTTCCGGTAAGTCATTTGGTAATTTTTCAGGAAGATTTTTAAAAGGAGTTTCTTTTGTTTGCTGACCACCACCAGTGCTTCCACTTAAACCACCGCCACCACCAAATACAGCCAAAACTAAACCATATACCCACAGCCATTTATAACGCTTAGTAAGTTCCCATGACCGTTTAACAATCTTACCATAATCAACATCAATCATTTTTTTATAATTTGATTACAATAGTTTTTGCCAGCTTATCGTGCCATGCTTGCTTCTCTTTATCCCAAAGCATCCAAAGATATCCTAAGCAAAATACTGCAGAAAAAACCTTTCCAACACATTCTCTTATAAATGCCTTACTATAACCTGGCGGTTGGTGGGTGTTAATACTTATAACTTTTATCTTTAAAGCTTTTTTTCCTAATGTTTGGCCTTTACTACCGATAAAGTAAACAAAATATCCGGAATTTATAAGCATAGCTATAATAGAAGAAACCATGGAAACCAAACTTTGAATTATTTTATAATTTTCTGAACTTGATTCGGACAAAAAAATAAACGGAAGTTTACTAACAATAGTTATTACAAAATTAATTACGACAAGGATTATCCCATCAATTAAAGAAGCTAAAAACCGGCTTTTAAAACTGGCGTACATTATTGTCATTGCTGGAGAAGAAGGCGGTGCGGGATTAACTTGAAGCTGCTGCGGCGGCACCACCGAGGGAACTTGTGTTTGAGAAAGCATTGCTTGAGGTGACGAGGCCAAAGGTGTTTGTTCCATTTAATTCTAATTATAGATTATCATCTTTAATGTTGAAACAAAAAAGTTAATTAGTCAATATCATTTTCAAAAACTGGACTTATTTTGTGTTATTGCTATATTATTAAAATAATGTCAGAAAATTTAAGCAGCAAAAATCCCGCTACCGTAAATTTTCCTCCAAAACCAAAACCTAATTTCTGGAAAATTGGATTTTTTATAAGTCTTTGTCTTGTTTCCGTCCTGATTTTAGCTTTTGGGGCAATAAAAGCAAATTTATTGTCACAATTATCACAAAAAGAAAGACAAATCGCTGAATTAAAATCTAAAACACAAAAGGAAACACAGGAAAACGAAACACAGGAAAAAATTAAGTTTACTCCTTTAAAAATTAATTCCTGGCAAGAATTTAAAGACCAAAACTATTTTTTTTCTTTTAAATATCCTCAAGACTGGATAGTCCAAAAATCTGC
>Ga0307379_10002768_pt1 | contig 25702 bp, 25 predicted proteins | sample UN2MG_FD_202237 | JGI IMG/M metagenome (GOLD analysis project Ga0307379, IMG submission 202237) | Soil microbial communities from Risofladan, Vaasa, Finland - UN-2 | ecosystem: Environmental > Terrestrial > Soil > Coastal area > Acid sulfate soil | place: Finland: Risofladan, Vaasa | collected...
TGGCGACTACCGGCGCATCGAGGGTGGAGGCGGCTACTGGGGCAAGATGGCGGATGTCTATGACCCGAAGTTCGCCGAGGCGGCGGATGCCTCCATCGCTTCGGTGGCCAAACAATATGCGAAGAATCCTCTTTGCATCGGCTACTTCGTGGACAACGAGATCGCCTGGGACGCAGTCGAGCGCGGCCCGCTCGCAAGTCCCGCCGATCAGCCTTGCCGGATTGAGATGGTTCGGCAGCTACAGGCCAAGTACACTTCGCTCGATGACCTCAACAAGGCCTGGGGCACGAATGCCACCTCTTGGGACGACCTCCGTGTGCCCGATCAGCCGAACGATGCCTGCCGAAAGGACCTGGATGCGTGGGTCTACTCGTTCGCCCACCGGTACTTCGAGATCGTGAAAGGCGCGCTGAGGCGTCATGCGCCGAATCAGCTTTACCTCGGCTGCCGATTTGCCTGGAGTCACCCGCAGGCGATCCGTGCATGCGCAGACGTGGCGGACGTAGTCAGCTTCAACCAGTATCGGCACACGATCAATTGCAGTGATTGGACGGGCAAGAATGACCTCGGCAAGCCGATCATCATCGGCGAGTTCCACTTCGGGGCACTGGATCGTGGCATGTTCCACACGGGTCTGGTGCCGACCGCCAGCCAGGAAGATCGTGCCGCTGCCTTCAAGGCGTACGTTCGGAGCGTCGCCGATTGCCCGTCATTCGTGGGATGCCACTGGTTCCAGTACGTGGACGAGCCGCTCACGGGGCGAGTCTATGATGGGGAAAACTACAACATCGGCCTCGTGGACGTGACCGATACTCCGTACCCGGAGCTGATCTCAGCGGCAAGGGAAGTCAATGGTGAGGTCTACAGGCGGCATATCAAGTCAAAGTAGCTGGCTACTGTGCAACCCGGTATCTCTTTCCCGGCTCGGCGAGGAAGATGAAGCCGAAGCTCGAGTCCGCCTCGTGGCATTGATACCAGTCGTTCCCATGCACACCCTGATCAACGGGCACGAACTGATCGCCTGACCACTCATATAGCTTGATCGGCGCAGGCGAAGTGAACCCATCCACCCTGATCGCCAGCTTATTCGCGCCGCCGGTGAGCGTGAAATCGGCCTTACCTTCCTTCGCCCGAAACATCACCGGCAGAGACTCAGGCGGATGAAGCCCAAAAGCCTCTCGCTCCTGAGCGGGAATCGAGTAATCGGACTTCACGTTGCCGAAGACGAAGTTCTCAACAGTATACTCCACCTTGCTGCCGGCCTTGATCTCACTCAACTGCTCAGCGGGAACCGCCGCTATGTCTCGCGAGTAATCGCCGCCATCTGCAATAGCCTTGGCGGTAAACACGTAGAGCCCCGAACGAACGCTCTTTCCATTGATTCGGGCCTTCCAGCCCATGAGCACGAACCCCGGGTTGCCGGTGATGTCGCTGCACGGGATGCCGTTCTCCAGGCCATTCGGCGCATAGTACGAGCAGATGAAAGGCTTCCGCCCAAGCGGAGTGCCGTCCTCCTTGATCTCGCCGCTGTTGTCGAGTTCCCCTATCTTGACCGAGCCATCTTCCGCGGTGTAAGCATACTTCAGGAAGACCATCGGGTTGAAGGTGAATTGTTGAGCGAACCTCATGTTGGACTTCCTCGACGGCTCGACCGAGACGTCCTTGAGGAAATCAACCGTCACGTAGTTGAAAACTCGGGTGATGTCATCGTGCGGCATCTGAATCGTGCGGACGGTGACTTTCACCTTGCCGTCATCCGTCCGGCCCATGGAGGTGTAGTCCACCAAGACTGGCCCTTCGAAGGCGATGTCGGTGTGCTCCGGGACGACCTTGTGCCACTTGCCTGCGGAATCCTCATAGCGGAAGAAGCTTGGGAGAACCGCCGAAACCGACCGGTTGCCACCATATTCACCCTTGTATTTGCGGAAGTCGTTCAAGCGGAGGTCGTTGTGAGGGGCGTCGGGATTGCCAAAATAGAGACCTGTCGTCATTGTATGCGACTCGACCGTCGCCACCGAGGTCTGCATGAGCACGGGATTGCCGACGTTCTCCAGAGACGCGAGCATTATCTGATCGTTCTTGCCATAGTCGAGGTAGAGGTGGTCGGCGGTGATCGTTTTCTTCTCTCCGGGCTTGAGGTCGAGTGGATAAAGCACGAACGCCCAATCCGGTTCGCCATGACGCCCCAACTCGGGGAAGTTGATGCAGATCTGGGGCTGGATCGGCAGCGGATTCCCCGCACCATCGCGAATGACTGCCCCTCGAAGCCCGCCCCAATCGTTCAACTGCTCTATCAGAATGCGACGAGAGTGGCTGTCGTTCTGAATGGTGAACGTGCATCCGCCATAGAAGTCCCTCGGCGGCTCGGGAGTGCTTGTATCCCTGGCAACCATCTCGTACACGCCCTTGGTGGGATTGTAGCCGGCGACCTTCCCACGGGTCATTCGGAATGCCGACGCCGGCAGTGGATTCAACTCCTCATCCAGCGCTTTCTGAGCCTCTTTCCGGCTGCCGGGATACAGGATGAAGCACGCCCCATGAACCGAGCCCTTTTCCCACTTCCCTGCCTGGATTGCGATGCCCCCACTGATCTCCTTTCGATCAGGGATCAGCACTTGAAATGGGCCCCTCATAGAGATTCCGGCACCCGTCAGTTCCATCTCGGGGCAATCCCGATGGCCCTCATATGCCTGGTAAGCTGCCATGTCATCCGCAATCCATTCTTTGTCATTCGAGATCAGCCGAGCCCTCACGTAGACTCGGTCGGCATGGCAGTAGAAGGTGATCTCACCCAGGCCCGGCCACTCCTCACCGTCACTCGAAGCGAGTACTATGTTCTCCACTTGAAGCTCGGTCAGATAGCGCCCGATGCGGACAGGATGGACCTTGGCGGGCTTTGGTGAAAGAGAGGAGCGATAAGTTTTCCCACCACTCGTTAGGAAGAGGTCCATACCAGCCTCGGCATTCTTGAACGACGAAAGGCCCGGCTTCGCGAGATCGTACTTGAACTCGTACTTAGCTGCAGTGACCGAAAAGCCGTCCCGCAGATAGTGAACATCAACAGGAAACGCCCACGCCATCGAGGGAACCGCGATCAGGATGAGCAGGATTCGCTTGATCATCATATTCTCCAATCTATGCCAGGAAACACACTGCCTTGCGGGCCCTGGGGTCCGCGATCACATTCGCCCGCGCTCCACCCGCGACCGCCGGGATGTCAATCACTCGTACAAGGTTCTCGAACTCCAGCGCATCGGGGAGGAGGTCGGTCAGCACATCCGGCGAAAGGTCGAAGAACGGGCGATTGAACTCCGTGCGGGGGTCGTCGGGATAGACCGGCAGGTAGATAATATGCCCCTCGACCAGGTCCTGGAAGAAGTGAGTGCCATAGGAGACCTCGGGCAACTGCCCGGCTTCCTCGCGGGCGACCTCCACCAGCACAGAGGTATTGTCAATATCCGCATAGCCCACGTTCACTCCCAGGTCAATGTTGCTGCTGCCCCAACGGCCCGGGCCCATCATGATGGACTTGCCCTCGATCACACTGGGATGCTGGTTGATCTTGCCTACAAGCCTGCCTAGAACCTTCTTCGTCTCTGGAGATTGAGCCGCATAGCGCCGTGGGTCAATGTATATGACATATCGAACGCTGCGCACAATCCCCCCGCTGACCATGCGCGAGGCCCGAAACAGCACCTTCTCCTGAGGGATGCCGTCCGGTATGCTGATCGGTCCGGTCGAGCCGGGGAGCATCAGCGGCCGGCACTGGAGCAGATTGACCCTCACCCGCTCATCCGAGTCCACGTGGGCGGTGAACTCGATGTCAACCGGGCGGCCGTATCCCGCTTCCAGCCTAGAGAGGATCGAGCCCAGAATCTTAACGAAATCCGTCCGGGCGATCAGTTTGTTGAACGTCAGGATGAGGCTCTGAGGCGGGCCCTCCACTCGGCCGCTGATCGGATCCTGGATATAGTCCTCGGTCTTGACCGAGACGAACAGGTGGAGGTTCGGGTAGTCCTTGTTCGCCAGCACCTCGGGCAGGGAGTGGGTCAGGAGCTCGTTTTCGGCGAGGTCAATGAGGTCAACCTGGCGCTGGGAGTACTTCGCGACCTCCATGCCGATCTCCGGCCGAAGCTCAGGATTGCTGACCGCGATCATCCGCGGGTAATCGCTCACTCGCTCGACGGCGCGAGTCCCCAGCCCGAATACCAGTCGGATGACGCCCTTGTTCGGGTCTATACGATCGCTCCACGCATAGAGGTTGTGGGAGAATGCGACTCCGGCGATATTCGGGAAGAACCAACTCTGGTACGGCATGCCGGAAACTCGCTGGACGAGGATCGCCATCTGCTCATCGCTCTCGCCAAGCCCCCGATGCCGCCGATAGGAAAGCGCATCGGGATTGAGGGCGCTGGCGTAGACCCGCTTCACCGCCGTCAGGAATGCCTTCAGGCGATCGTCCGGGCTGCCCTGATTCGCGCAGAACTCGCTCCGATACTTGCCGGCGAACGCATTGCCGAAGCTGTCCTCCAGAAGGCTGCTCGATCGGACGATTATCGGCGCCTGGCCGAAGTAATCCAGCATGTTGCGGAACTGCTCCATGATCGCCGCCGGAAACTGCCCTTGGAGAAAGCGAGCCTCCAGTGCCTGGAACTCGTCCCAGGACAGGTGCTGGCTCCTGCTTGCCTGAAGCCTGAGCCGGAAGAGATCATTGTTTACCAGAAAGGTGAAGAAAACATCCGACCCGATGTAGAACGAGTCATGGTCCTCCAGGATTCCGGAGAAACCGCCCTCCGACTGAAGGATTCGCCGTGCCAGGAGCATGCCTGCCGCCTTGCCGCCGATGCGTCCCGAGCCGACGAGGCGGTCGCGAATGCTGAACAAGTCCTCCTGAGTCAGATACTCATCCGCAAGCCTGTTGAACTCAGGATGAGCACCCATTAGCATTTGGGAGAGTTCCTGCTTCAGGGCCTCGATCTCAGGGGTCGCCGGTTGGGCCTTTCCCCGATACTGGACAAGTCGCCGGTAGACGCTCTCCCATGGGGCGATGGAGCCTGTCGTGCCGTAAAGGGGCTGCTTGCGTCCGATCGCCGAAACCGCAGCCGCATCGCCGCTCTGGAACACAGGCTGCCAGCCTCCATCCGAGACGGCGTGCGGCAGGAACATCTGCGGCGAGTAGCGGTCCCAGACCTTCAGCGGATGGACGTACATCTTGCCGCCGACGTGGTACACGTCGAGGAGAATCTGCGTCGTATCTCGAATCCGAGCAACCGCGCTGTGGGAATGTCGCCCTCGCGTGAGGGCGAAGTAGGTCACCGTGTCCAACTCGAAAAGGAAGGGGCAGGTGATCTGGAAGAAGTTCGCCAGCAGCTCGTCGGTCGCCCACTCCTCCACGAGTGCGGAGAGGTTGTCGAAGACGTAGCAGACGCCCTTCCCATGCTCCTCGATGATCCGATGGACCGCCCCGCTGAACGAGTCGAACCCCAGGCCGGGATCAACCTCGATGATGGCCAGCCCTTCCTGGGGATCGAGGATCGGCGGGTGGGGGGCGAATCGGAGATAGACGCAAGTTTGCCCATCGGCAATTGACCGGCTCACGAACGGCTCGATGAAGTACTCGTAGTCATCCAGGCCGTCCACCTGGAACACGACGTTGTCCCCTGGCCGAAGTCCCTGGAGGACCTCGTCGAGGGCAGGGATTCCACTGCTGACAGGTTCATATGCCATAAGCTGGTTGGTGCTTCCTTGCCGAAGAGTATGGGAGTGTGGGGGTATGGGCGTAGGGGGTACCAGGCACTCCCACACTCCCACACATCACCGATCGTTCAACTCAATCTTCGCCCGAAGCTCGATCTCCTCCGGAGTAAGCGCGCATAGAGCATTATACAATTCCATGTGGAACGTCCCCGGTTTGCCGCCTGAGACCGCCGCCGCCATCTCACCCGCGATCCCGAATGCCGTCAGTCCGCCGACCGCCGCCATGAACGGATCAGGATCAACCGCCGCAAAGGAGGCCACTATAACGCTGCTCATGCAGCCGGTGCCGACTACCTTGCTTAGCATGGCGTCGCCATTGCTGATCTTCGCCAGGCGCTTGCCATCGCTAACGGTGTCAACCGGCCCTGTGATGGCGGCACTGCATCCGAAGGCGGAAGCGAACTTCTGCGCGATCTGATCAATCGGCTCGGACGCGCTGATTGACTCGACCCCCCTGACCTCTGATGCGACCCCCGCCAGGGCGGCCACTTCGCCGGCATTGCCCCGAACGATGGATATCTGCAGTTCCCTCAGCAGACGTTTGCTGGAGTCGGTTCGGAGTTTGGTCGCGCCCGCGCCGACCGGATCGAGAACGATAGGGATGCCCTTCTCATTCGCCCGCCAGCCAGCCTTGACCATCGCCTCGATCCACTCGGGCTCGAGAGTGCCGATATTCAGCACCAGCGCGCTCGCAATGCCCACCATCTCCTCCACTTCATCGAGGGCGTGAGCCATGATCGGCAGCGCGCCCAGGCAGAGTATGGCGTTGGCGGTCTCATTCATGACCACCAGATTGGTTATGTTGTGAACCAGGGGCTTCCCGGCCCTTATGGCGTTCAGGTCTCTCGCGATTTGTCGTGCTTCTTCCACTCATGCCTCCTGCGGTATCGGTTTGTCTATTGTACCGAATGTCCCCGAATAAGAAAAGTGTCCGTTGGGGTAAATAGTCATAGAGGTTTGACATGGCCAATCGCCCGCTGACGGAGCCCTTGCCGCCGGTCGAGAAGACCACATGGATACAGATCTTGACCATCGGGCTGCTGCTCTTTGCCATCGGAGTAGCCGTTTTACGCACCACGAATAATGTGAAGCTGTTTCCGACCGTCACGATGATCGGCAGCTTTTTGGTGCCGGTCGTCTTTACCGCCTACATCTATCAGCACCGGCGACTAAGCCGGCTCACTCTGGGGACGACTGCCCTGACGTTCTTCTACGGAGGGGTGCTCGGCGCGTTTGCCGCGTCGCTCCTCGAGCCGATATTCATAAGAAGATTGACGTTCGAGAGCGCCTTCCTGGTTGGCCTGATCGAGGAAGCGGCGAAGATCATAGGGGTAGTCCTCATCGCTTGGAACAGATGCGATAAGACGGAGATCAATGGGATCGTGCTGGGCGCGGCTGCCGGCATGGGGTTTGCTGCGGTGGAGAGCAACGGCTATGCGCTGCAAGCCTTCCTATCGAGCAAGGGCAGCCTTGATGCGGTTGTGTTTACTACGCTTCTTCGAGGTATGCTGTCTCCACTGGGGCACGGGACATGGACCGCCATTCTTGGTGCGGTCCTCTTTCGAGAGAGCTCACGCTGCTATTTCAAGCTAGACACCAGAGTTATAGGAGCATATCTCCTCGTGGCAGGGCTTCATGGGCTGTGGGACGGAGTCCCGAGCCTGATTGGGAGATTGGGCCTGCCGGATGTCGGCGCCTTCGGCTCGATGACGATTGTGGGAGTGGCAGGAATTGCGATGCTCCTCAGGCTGTGGCATGACGCGATCCGCCGTGAGGTGGCTCCGCTAATAGACCTCGACAAAGCCGCGTGACTATCTCTGAATCCTCGACCCCGAGCCTTTCAGGAGGTTCTCGACTTCCTCCAGCGTCGCCCAGTTCAAGTCGCCGGGGATAGAGTGCTTGATCGCCGAGAAGGCCGCGCCATAGTCAACGCCCTTTTGAACATCGCCGGTCAAGTAGCCATAGATGAACCCGGCGGTGAACGAATCACCCGCCCCGACGCGGTCAATCAGCTCGCACTCGTACTTCCGGCTCTCGTGAAACTGGCCGTTGGCGTACGCAAAGGCGGACCAGTTGTTCTTCAGGACCGAGAGATCCTCCCTAAGCGTGATGGCGACCACCTCGAAGCCGAAGCGCTCATCGAGCTTAACGGCCACTTCCTGGTAGCTCTTCTCGCGAATGCCGAAGACGACGCCGGTGTCCTCCTCGGTCGTGATGAGGAAGTCCACGAACTCCATGATCGGGACGAGGCAGGCGTTCGCCTCCTCGGGGGTCCAGAGCTTCTTGCGGTAATTCACATCGAAGCTGACCTTCGCCCCAGAGGATTTCGCGGCCTTGACCGCTTCGAGGGTGGCTTCCGCGCATGACTTGCTCAGGGCCAGGGTGATGCCGCTCACGTGGAAGACATTGCAGCCGTCGAGGGCCTTCTTCCAATCAACCTCTCCGGGCTGGAGGGTGCTTACCGCCGAGTTTGCCCGATCATAGAGAACGCTCGATGCGCGAGGGCTTGCGCCAAACTCCAGGAAGTAGAGGCCTACTCTGCCTGAACTGCTCCACACGATATGAGATGTGTCAATCCCCTGCTCGCGAGCCTTGTTGCGGACCATCCGGCCAAGGGCGTTATGGGGCAGCTTGCTGACCCACGCGCTTTCCAGGCCGAGCCGAGAAACTCCCACTGCGACGTTCAACTCCCCGCCGCCGACGATTGCATCGAATGCGGTCGCTTGCTCCAGCCTGCGGAAATCCGGCGGCGAGAGGCGGATCATGGCCTCGCCGAGCGTGACTACCTTCATGAGCTGACTCCTCTGAAATCGTTGATGATCTGCTTGAACTGCCTTGCACGATTGGTGATGTCGGCGAAGTTGCCTTCATCCATAAGCTTCTTGTTTATCAGATCGCCGCCGACTCCGAGTGCGACCGCGCCGTTCTCCAGGTACTCCCTGGCCGTGCTGAGATTTACGCCGCCTGTGGGCATGAAGGGAACGTCGGGCAGCGGGCCGTGGAGGTCCTTCAGGTACTTCGGGCCCATGACATTTGCGGGGAAGATCTTGATGACGTCGCCCCCAGCCTGCCATGCGGTGACCACTTCGGTGGGAGTGAGCGCCCCCGGGCATACCGGAACTCCCCTCGACTTCGCCGCCTCGATCACCGAGACATCCGTGTTCGGGCTTACTATGAATTGCGCCCCGGCATCAATCGCGCTTGCGGCTTTCTCCGGCGACAGGACGGTTCCGGCGCCGAGGACGAAGTCACTGCTCAATTGGCCAGCCAGCTTCTCGATGATCTGAAGGGCATTCGGGACGGTGAACGTGACCTCGATGACATTGATGCCGCCTGCAAGCGCAGCCTCGATGGCCTTCAGGATCAGATCATCCGATTGCCCGCGGACGATGGCAACGATCCCGCACTCAATTATCCGATCGAGCAGCTGCTTCTTTTCCATAATCCCTCCATGCGGTACTCTAACATTCCCTGAGACATCGAGTCAAGAATGTGCTAGAATAGGGAGGATGATCTGATCTTGCGCCTGGGATTCGAAACCCCAGGCTACAAGCGATATTAAGTAGGCTAAAGCAGGCTCAAACCTACAATTCCAGCTCGCTTTAGCTTGCTTTCATCCGAATCGTAGACTCACCATTCGATGGAGGCCGTCGGCAATGAAAGTTTTTGCCCGAATTCTTTCATTGGTGAGTGCACAATGAAAGTCTAGTAACATTTCTGGAGGTAAGATAGTGAAGTCTCGTGCTTTCCTGATTCTGCTGTTAGCGAGTTGCATCTTGTGTTCCGGCTGCACTGCCGCAACTGATCCCCCCGAATTCCGGGGAGTCTCGATCCATACCTGGATCCCCGGGATGCTGAGCAAAGGGGAGGTTGACGACAGCATCAAGTGGGCGAAGGATGCGAATATGAATGCTATCATCGTCCAAGGTCGGCGGGTCGGTGATGCGTACTACAAGTCGGCCTACGAGCCCTGGGCGACAAACATCAAAGGCCCCGGCTTTGATCCCTTGGGGTATGCCCTCGATCAGGGGCACAAGAAAGGTCTGGAGGTCCACGCCTGGTTCAACGTCTATCGGGTATGGAGCAACATCCCGGTAATGTCTGATCAGAGACACGTTGTCAACGCTCATCCCGAGTGGCTGAACAAGGACTTTGACGGCAACGTCAAATCCGACGACGGCCGGTTTATTGACCCTGGCGTTCCTGAAGCGAGGGCATACACGGTCAAGCTGGTGGGCGACCTACTCACGAAGTATAGTGTTGACGGCCTCATGCTGGATTTCATCCGCTATCCCGGCAAGAAGTGGGGTTACAGTAACATCGCCGTGGCCCGGTTCAACAAGGAGAACAATCGGACCGGCAAGCCGGATCCTGATGACCCCCTGTGGTGCCAATGGCGGCGTGATCAGGTTACCGCCATGGCAAAGGCGATCCATGACGAAGTGCAGCGGATCAACCCCAAGATCAAGGTCTCCGCATGCACCGTTACCTGGGGCGGCTGCCAAAGCGATTGGACGAAGACCGACGCATACGGATATGTCTTCCAGGACTGGCGGTTGTGGATGGAGAAGGGCTATCTGGATGCGAACATGCCCATGAACTACAAAGACCCCGCCAACACGAAGCATATCCAGTACTACCTCGATTGGCTTGATGGGTTCAAGCGTTGGTCCTACGGCAAGCATACCTACAACACCATCATGCTGTTCAAAGACAACGTCCCCGGAGCGGTGACTCAGATCAAGCAAGGGCGCAAGAAGAAGATGGAAGGCGTAGTCGGATTTGCCTTCTGCCAGACGAAGTGCAAGGACGATCTTGCAAAGCAAATCCGAACACAGGTATTCGCGAATCCCGCGCCCGTGCCGGAGATGCCTTGGAAGAAAGGGAAATGACTCTTTCCGCGTTAGAGATTCTGTCAAGGGGAGCGGGCGAGCTGGGGATAGTGCTGACTTCCAGCCAGCTCGACCAGTTTGTCGCCTACACCGGCCTCCTCCTGGAATGGAATCGGAAGCTGAATCTGACCCGAATCATCGAGCCCAAGGAGATCGCGGTCAAGCACTACCTCGATTCGCTCGTGCTGCCGGCGGTCACTGAAGTACCGGATGGATCGTGGCTGATAGACGTGGGGACAGGAGCCGGATTCCCGGCAATCCCGCTGAAGATCGTCATACCGGGCCTGAGGATTACGCTGCTCGACTCCGTGCAGAAGAAGCTCGCGTTCCTGGAGGCCGTTGTGAAGGAGCTTGGATTGGAGGGCGTCGAGGTCGTCCACGGTCGGGCGGAGGACCTGGCGCACGAAAAGCGATTTCGCGAAAAGTATGATTTTGCGGTTTCGAGGGCACTGGGCCGGCTGGACACGCTCGCCGAACTGTGTTTGCCCTTCACATGCGTTGGCGGGCTGTTCGCTGCATACAAAGGACCCAGGTCAAATGCCGAGGTTGATGAGGCCGCCGAGGCATTCCGACTGCTTGGGGGTGAGCCGGCGGCAGTCCACCGGCTGACTCTCCCGTTCAGCGATCAGGAACGCTCACTGGTGTTGGTTCGGAAATCCAGGCCCACGCCTGCCAAGTACCCAAGACAGGCGGGGACACCGGATAGAAGCCCTCTCGGAGGTAAGCATGTCCAGGATTAGAAAGTTCGTCGGTTTCTGGGTCATTCTACTCGTCTACGTCACGATTCCCATAGCGCTCGCTATATTCAGCACTTGGCTGGATGGCATATTGGGCTTGCCCCCGCTGCTGCCCGAGCAGATCAACCTGTTCCTGGCGGCAATCACGCTGCTGGCCGGCATCTTCTGGATCTCATGGGCGTACTCCTACCTGCACTATGTGGGCAAGGGCTCGCCGGCGGAGGTCTTTGGAGTCGCTTTGTACCCGACTCAGAACCTTGTGACGACCGGCCCTTACGCCTACACGCGCAATCCCATGGTACTGGGCCTCCTTACCCTCCTCTTGGGGATCGCCTTCCTTATGAACTCGATTTCCGCGCTGATCATGGTTCCCATTCTCGCCATGGGAACGCTGGTGTACATCAGGATCTATGAAGAGCCCGGTCTCGTGCGCCGTTTCAGCGAGGCCTATATGCAATATCGCAAGATGACGCCCGTCCTCATACCTACCTGGAAACCGAGAACCTCCGTTTCTTGATTGTGGACTATCATTATGTTATCCTAATCACAACACTTCCACGAGGCTAGCAATTGGAGCGGGAGATTTCATTAGACGGTTCCTGGCGCTTCGCCGCCTACGAGGTAGGGCTCGGCGAGCGTCAGGGAGTGCATCGGGCCCAGTATGATACTTCTGGTTGGCTCGATGCGACCATTCCCGGCTCCACCCGCTCCCATCTCCGCCACTCGGGCCTTCCATGGATGTCCGGCAAGGAGTGGTGGTACCGCACCGAGTTCCTCCTGCTCCCTGGCTTCTCCCTCGACAATGTCCTCCTCGTCTTCGACCGACTCCCCTCTGCGACCGTCTGGGTAAACGGCGCAAAGCTCCGCTCAGATGACTCCTCCTATGAAGTCGGTTCACTCCTCAAGCTTGGCCCGAATACCATCGCCATCCGCTTCGATTCTCAGGAGAACGTATCCATCGGGAGCGTGAGGATAGTTGGCCGGCAGGTGTTGAGTATTAGGTGTTAGCTGCTGGAGGGCCTGGAGCTCTCCTGTTTCGTGCTTCGGATTTCGGATTTCGAGTTTTCCCTTATACGGTCGGCATGTCCCATGCATTCAGGGTCATGAGGGCTTCGTCCACGGTGGAATATGTGGGGAAGCGACCTTCCAGCATGCTGGCGCTCATCAGCTTGTGAAAGATGCCGTGACAGCCCACCACGGCCATCCTTCGGCCCTGAGTCGCCAGCTTCTCCTGAGTGGAGATGAGGGTTTGGATTCCGGCGCTGTCTATGTAGGTCAGGTTCTGGGCATCAAGGACGAGGTTTCCTCGTCCGCATTGTACCGCGTCACCGAGGGCTTTGGCGAGGAGGGAGACAGTGGCGACGTCAATCTCTCCCGCGACCTCCACCAAGGTGGCCCCGCTGACAGCGCCAACGCAAATCGAGCACGTTCCGGCATGCAGGTCTTCCGCCATCAGGTTCTCCAATGAGACTTCAGACTTTAGGGATCAGACTTTAGGGGATAGATTCCGGGGTCTGGAGTCTGAAGTCTGAAGTCTAAGCTAATATCTACCCCAAGCATCCGATGGATAAACTCAGCTCAGGCTGCCCTCCGCATATTAAGCTCTCTCAGTACGTCATCGAGGGTCGGTCGAATAGATACGAGGCTGTCCAGCCGAGTGACCTCTATCACTCGGCGGACGCCGAGATTACCCGGCGGGGATACTACGTACAGTGTGCCCCTCCTGGCCGAAAGCCGCTTGTACATCAGCAGAAGTACGCTCAGGCCGGCGCTGTCAATATAGGATATCAGGCTCAGATCCACGATCAGGACGGCGGAGTTTTTGGCCGCAGTTTCCAGGGTTTCCTGAAATCGCGGGGCGGTATATAGGTCTATCTCTCCCGTGACCGTGACCACCGGATAGCCGTCTCTCGTATCGGAAGAGATCTGGACCTTCTTCTCGTCCTGGGAATTTCTCACAGAGAGATCATACCCTGAGAGGCTCGTCGTTAAGCAAATTCGAGGTCCACAATGATAGGAAGATGATCTGAGGCATCCGAATTGAGAACCTGGTATGACTTCACGTTGAGCCTCAGATCGGCAAGTATGAAGTCAATCCGCTTCTCAGGGCCTTGCGGATAGGTGGCGATGTCGCCGGCTCCGAACTCCAGAGCGGCATCTCTGAGGGCAGGACTATCCAGTAGAGCGGCCAGGGTCCGGCTCCCCTGGACATCATTCATATCGCCGCACAGGACCTTCGGACCGGGCACCGACCGAAGGATATCGGCGATCTCCTTTGCCTGCTCGACTCTGACATCATGGTCGAGGGCCAGATGGGTGCAGAAGACGGACAGTTGCTGACCGTCTATCGTTCCTTTGGCTTCCAGGAGGCCGCGAGGCTCGCCACCTTCCGGGAGCCGATGGCATCGGCAGTGACCGCCTACAGGTGACTTCAGCAAGATACAGTTGCCGAACCCGCCGTCGTCGCTGAATATCACGTTGCGCTGGAAGACGGCTTGCATGCCGAGCCTCATGCCCAGGTACTTCGGCTGGTTCGCAAGCCAGCTTCTCGGCACACCCCGATCAACCTCCTGAAGGCAGACGATGTCCGGCGAGAGGGGCGCAAGTACCTCGGCCACCCGACGGATCGAGCGCCGGCCATCCATCCCCAGCCCGGCACGGATGTTATAGGAGACTAGTCGGAACATTTCACCACCAACAGTATTCCCACTGTTGGCATCCATCAGTGTTTCTCGGCGGTCAGGTCCCTGATCCACACATTCCGATACCGGATCGGATTGCCATGATCCTGGAGCAGGATCGGGCCGGGACTTGCCAGGTCTCCGCCTGCCGATGCAATGGTCTCCCCCGGGATTTCGACGTTGTCCTGAATCCAAATGCCGTTCTGCAGGACGGACATCCGGGCTTTGCTGATCTGCTTGCCGGCCTCGAATCTCGGTGCGTGGAAGAATATGTCGTAGGCCTGCCACTGCTCGGGCGGCCTGCAGGCATTCACCAGCGGAGCGGCCACGCCGTAAATGCCGCCGCAGTCATTGCTCTGGCTTTGGAGGCCATAGGAATCCAGCACCTGAACCTCATATCTCCCCTGGAGATAGACGCCGCTATTGGCCTTCGCCTGACCTGTGGCATTCGGCATCGAGGGCAGCCGGAACTCCACGTGAAGCTGGCAATCCCCGAACTCTCGCTTCGTGCGGATGTTTCCGCCCCGAACCTCCATGTAGTCGCCTTCCAGCCGCCAATTCGCAGGCTTGCCATCAAGGTAGGTCCATTCGGTCAGGCCCTTGCCATCAAAGAGAACGAGGGCATCCGCCGGACGAGCCTCATTTCCCGTGAACAAGGGGGCTGCGCCGAGTGAGCTTGACAGCAGGATGAGTAGAAGAGCCAGGACTGTTTTCATAGCGGCCTCACCCACATATTGCGATATCGGACCAGGTAGCCATGGTCCTGAAGCTCGATCGGGCCGGGGCCGGTGGGTTCGGCGGCCGAGTGATCGGGCGTGGGACTGGGAATCTGAGCATCATCATGAATGAGCACGCCGTTCCACAATACCGTTATTCGGGCGTTGGCCGTCTTCTTGCCCTTGTCATCGAACTTCGGCGCATGGAAGACCATGTCGAAGGTCTGCCACTGCTCGGGCGGCCTGGCCGCGTTTACCATCGGCGGGGTGATGGAGTAGATGGCGCCGCAATCGCCATTGCCCGGCTGAAGTCCATAGGAGTCGAGCACCTGGATCTCATAAGTCCAACCCATGAAGAAGACGCCGCTATTCCCACGCGCCTGACCACGGGCCTCCGGCATCAACGGCACCCGGAACTCGATGTGAAGCTGGCAATCTGAGAAGCTCCGCTTCGTGCAGATATCACCTGTGCCCGGAACGACCTGTGTGTAACCGTTCTCAACCTTCCAACCGGCCGGTTGATCAGTGCCGCACTTGACCCATTGAGACAGGTCTTTCCCATCGAACAAGACAACGGCATCCCTGGGCGTGAGCTCAGCCCCGAGGAAAAGCGGCTCTGCCGCCACACCACCCGAAAGCGTAACCATCGCTGCCAATCCGAAAACGACCACTAAGCCTTTCATCGTGTGTCTCCAATCCGCAATCTAAAATCGCTGTCTCCCATGGTTATCTTACGCCCGGCAGGTCGCCAAAATCCTCCATGAATCCGATCCCCGTATTTCTACTAGTATTCGTCGGCATCAGCCTGAATCCTCATCGGCAGTGTTATAATGGCTCTATGGCTGAGCTGCTGGCTTAGTCGCCTGCAAGGGAACGATGCTGGCGAGAGTCTCGTCTTATACATGTCTAGCTGTAAATATCACTAGGTGGGGGTGGCGAGTATTTTGGCAAGGAAACTCTGTATTTTGCTGTTGGCGGTGGCTGTCTGTCTTCCGGCATCAGCCGCTCAGTACCAGGTAGTGGACCTCGGCAACCTGGGTCGCGGAGGTGGCAAGGCGGCGTCGGTGAATGAGTCCGGTGCCGTGGTCGGTTGGTCGGCGGTCAACGCGAGCGATTTACATGCATTCCTATGGAAGCCCAAGACCGGCATGATTGACCTGGGCACCTTGGGGCATCAGTGGAGCTGGGCAACCGACATCAACAACCGTGGCATGGTCGTAGGACGGGCGTTCGACCCCAGTGGCAATTGGCAGGCGTTCGTCTGGGATGCCGAGCATGGCATGAGGCCCTTGCCCGGACTTTCCGAGGCCGAGAGTGAGGCGTGGGCCGTCAGCGAGACCTGTCTGGTCGTCGGGTCAGCTCAGAATTCGGAAGGCCGGGTTCACGCAACTCTTTGGACTCCGTCGTATGGGGTGCGAGACCTGGATTCTCTAGACGGAATATACAGTTGCGCTAATGGCGTCAATAACCTTGGCATGGTCGTCGGCGAGACCGATGTTCCCGGAGCCTGGGTCGCTCATGCCTTCGTGTGGACAGAAAAAGGCGGCATGGTTGATTTGGGTACCTTCGGCGGTGATCGCTCTAGCGCCTTTGAAATCAATGACTGCGGGAGAGCCGTCGGATACGCCGAGACCTCCGATGGTTTCCATCATGCCTTCATCTGGGATGCGAAGAAGGGATTGACTGATTTGAAGACGCTGGATGGTTACACACAGAGCTTCGCCTGTTCGATCAGCAACTCCGGCAAGGTGGTCGGTTGGTGCGATAACGGTGGCCGTGGCGACAACGGGCGGGCGTTCGTCTGGGATGCCAAATCAGGCATGGTAGACCTCAACGACCTGATTGACCCCGCGTCCGGCTGGGAGTTGTTCTCGGCACTCGACGTCAACAACAGGGGCCTGATAGCCGGCTCGGGCTTAAATCCCGCACACCAGGGCGCTGCATTCCTGCTCATCCCCATTCACCAGTGATTCAGACTGAGGTCCGTCCGGTTCCTTGGGCGGACCTCACACAATCTCCACAAGGGCATTTTAACCCACCGTCGAAAACTATTGTAACGTTCTCATTCTCCAGTGGCGTCCTAAGCGTGAGTGAGATGCAGAAGCCATCGCAAGTCATATTGGACTCGGCCCTTATCCAACCTGACGACCAGGATATCGGCCTGGCAAGGCAGGCGCGCGAGGGGTCTCGTGCCGCATTTGACTTGCTGTTCCAGCAGCACAGGCAGTTTGTGTACAACGTCTGCTACCGCATGCTGGGGTCGGCGGATGACGCCGTTGATCTGACTCAGATAACGTTCATACAGGCCTACCGCGAGATACGACGGTTCAGGGGCGATGCCTGCTTCCGCACATGGCTCTACCGGATAGCGGTTAATCAGTGTATAACGCTGATGCGGCGGGAGAGCCGTCGAAGACGATTGGCCGAGGCAGAGCCGGTGAAACGTGATCCGACCGGCGACGATCGAGTCTGGGAGGTCATCCTGAAACTGGAACCTCAGCACAGGGCTGTCCTGGTGCTGCACTATTTCCAGGGGCTGAGTTGCATAGAGATGGCGAAGGCGCTGGGCTGCCTGGGAGGGGCTGTGCGGACAAGGCTTCACAGGGCGAGAGTCGCGTTCAGGAAGCAATACGAGGAGATGGAAAAGTGAACTGCAAGGCATTGGCGAGAATCATGCCCGAGTTGGCGGCCGGTGAGCTGAATGAGAAGCAAGCCGCCGAGGCGCGTGAACATATTACAGTCTGCTCTTCCTGCGCAGAGGAGTTAAGGAGTTATGAGGCGGCGCTGGGCGCACTGTCGGCTCCTCGCGAGATGCTGGAGCTGCCGCAGGGGCTGGAAGTCCTGAACCTGCCGGAGAAGGCCCGGAGGCCGCGGCTTCGACCGGCGCTCGCCTCAGTGGGGGCGGCGGCATTGCTGCTGGCGGCGATTTTGACTCTACCTCTGTTCTCACCCAAGATGCCGAAGACTCCTGAGCGCATCGTCGTGCAGCAGGTTCCGCCCAAGCCCCAGATTATCAAACCCATCGTGAGGTCACTCGAACCGGCGAAGCAGCAGATCGCTCAGCAGCCAAAACACCGCCACAGAGTCGTCCGAAAGCCGTATGTGGCGAAGAAACCGAAAGAGATGGAAGCCCCTGCTCCGACGCCTGAGATAGTCATAGTATCGCAGGCGAAACTGTCGCCCGAATCCTATTCCATCGAGATCCAATCAACCGATATGGCGTCAGGAACGACCACCGTCTATACCCAGTCGCATGATGATGTGACCGGCGACCATTCGTTCCAGATGCAAACCACTTTCAATACTGAGGACACCGGGAGGACATAGCATGAGAACACTAACAATCGCCATCATCCTTCTATCCCTGACAGCGCCCTCTTTTTCACAATACATGGCCGCAGTCCCCGCCGCCACGGCTCCGGCCGTCAGCCGCGTGACTCTGGAACTCAAGGATACGCCCCTGAAGTCGGCCATAGAGCAGGTAGTCAAGTTCTCCTCGGCAGAGTACAAGCTCGACCCGGCGCTGGATCAGCCGCCCTATGATGGAATCATCGTAAGCATAAGACTGGTGAACGTGCCTTACTACGAAGCGCTCGGAAGCCTGCTGAACGCTCACGGCCTGGAGGTGAAGGTCGCCGACTCGGTCCGAATCATCCAACCGGCGGAAACGCGGCAAATGGTTGCAGCAGTTTTAGCCGATCCCGACCTGGTAACTATGACCGTCCCACGCCTGCCGATCGCGGAGGCTCTTCGATTCCTCTATAACGGCGCCGGCAAACCTCCAACCTGGAGTTTCCAAGGGCTACTCGGTTCTGCGATTATGCCGGGAGCCACTTTCCGGCAGTTCCCCAGAGAGGAAGCAGCGGATGTCCTGCTCGTCGCGGCGGGACTCGTGCCTCCCACGGGCAATGATAGGCTGGTAAAGTCGGTAGGGAAGGCTGATTTGTCAGGCTTGATCAGTTATGTGCCGGGAGGATGCTTTGGCGGACTTGTGCTGGCTCTTCGAGAGTCATCTCTCCCGGCTGTGGCGATCGCATCCTACAAAACAGCCGGATCCACAAACCTGAAGCTCGTAGTGCTGGCAAATCAGGAGCGGGATACCGTCGTCCTGGATAACGTGCTTTCGGCGAGCGGCATGGGCTACGTCATGGGCGATCTGAGAGGAGGGCCCGAAGCCTCAGCAGGACCCAAGCTGGTTTCCATTCGGCTATATGGTGTAACTCTGGATCAGACGCTCAAGAGCATACTTCCGGCGATGGGCCTTCGTCACCGAATGCAGGGCTTGACCATATTCATTGAAGCCGTAAAACCTGAGCCGCCGGAATGGGTCAAACCCCTCTTGCCGGCCAGTCCACCTTAGGTTGCGCGCCGGGTCTTCCCTGATTTGGAAAGGAGAATTACCTTGAAGACACCCTCTCTGTGCCTGATAAGCCTGATAACCGCCATATTGACTTGTTGCTCGCCCCCGGCGGAGGCCGTCCCCGGAGTGCCGGTCACCGGACGAGTGCTGGACATGCTGACCGACACGCCGATCCCCGGCGCACTGATCGGCGTGTACCAGTCGGGGCTAAAGGAAGTCCGTGCCGACAGTCAGGGCCGGTTCAAAGTTTGGGCTGCCCCCGGCAAGCGCATCATCTACTATGAAGGCGGCCACCCGTATTACCACAGCGACGGGTCCACATACACTACCGTGAACGTCTCGGCCAAAGGCTTGTCAGGCGTGACTCTGAGCCTGTGGAGGGTCGCGTTCGCGCGAGGAAAGGTTTTCATGCCGTCCGGGATGCCGCTCGTGGGAGCATCGGTCACCATGGGCGGTGCGTACTTCACTCATGCGGTTACGGACTCGAACGGCAAGTTCAAGATCGAGGTGCCCCAAGAGGAGGCGAAACCCGGAGGGTGAGGCCCCCAGGGATGTGGAAGCGGCGCGGTCGTGCTGCAAGTAGAACATAAGAAACTCAGGCTCGGGCGATTCACCGAAGTAGACCGGTATAGGTTGATCAGCGAGGGGATAGTGCTCAAGGCCATGCCCGCTCGCTCTCCCAAGGTCACTGTGATAGACGCGTACCTCAAGCCCCTCCCAGGCGCGAAGGTGTACATGAGGACAATGTATGGGCTGAAGAGCGTTGAGTCGCGCGTGGGAACGACCAATTCGGCGGGCGAGTTGACGGTGCCCGTCTTGTATCACGGTGGGAAATATACCTTCCGGGCGGCGCTTCTCGGCTACTGCCCCAGGGCAACTCAAGTGCCCCCAGTTGGCAGCCAGAACTGGATTGACTCGATCGAGATAGTGACCGAGCCCGCCACCAGTATAGTCAAGGGCAAGGTGGTTGATCAGAACGGCAAGCCGGTCGTGGGGGCGAAGGTCAGCACCGATTTCGGCCCCTACGCCCTGACTGATGCAAGCGGCGAGTTCACCCTCAGTCAGATGCCGGACGGCATTGTGAGGCTGGAGGCACGGAAGGGCAAGCTCGCAGGTACGAACATTGATGTGAAAGGCAGGCTGATGCGTCAGGCTGCGATCGTGATCCGTTGATTGAAAGGGGATATCATGCGAAAGACATTGATTCTATGTGCCGCTCTGATGTGCGTGCTTACCGGCTGCCGGCACGTATCATCCGCCTCGTACATCTCCACCGGTGACGGCGGATGGGAGTGGGTGAAGCCTACTCCGAGTGTGAATTGGCTGTGGGGAGTGTTCTTCCTGGACGATAAGACGGGCTGGGTCGTAGGAGAAGATTGCACGGTCTTGAAGACCACCGACGGTGGGAAGAATTGGTCGCCCCAGGGACAACGGGTTCGTAAGAATCTGTATGACGTCTATTTCACCGACAAGGACCACGGCTGGGCTGTCGGTGCGGGAGTGGGCAGCCTGGACATGAGCGGCATCATCCTGAAGACGACCGACGGTGGGGCAACCTGGCGGAAGATACTCGATGGCAAAATCCGCGGCCTGAGCTCCGTGCAATTCGTGAACAATCAGGTCGGCTGGGCGGTTGGCGGAAACATCGTACTGAAGACAACCGACGGCGGGGAAACCTGGTCCGAGCAGGACTACGTCCTCCCGAAGTCGGATCCGCCGCAGGCCCTCCTCATAGAGGGAAACGATGTTTCCTTCGTGGACGAGAGCACCGGCTGGATGATGGACAACAAGCGCAGGGCCTACAAGACCACCGACGGCGGCGAGACTTGGTCCCCCATCGCCCCCGAATTGAACGGCAAGGGCAAGCGAATTCAGCTTGTGGACGCGAAGACGGGATGGATTCTCACCAGCAAGGCCATCTCCAGCACTACCGACGGTGGCGCAACTTGGACCGAGCACAACCTTGAGAAGGCTGCTGCCTCGCTGGCCGGCACCAAGGGCAGCAACGCGCTCTGGGACTTTCACTTCGTGGATGCGCGGAACGGGGTGATCGCGTGTGTGAGCGGCGGTGTCCTGCGCACCAAGGATGGCGGCAAGACATGGCAGCCGGGGTCCGTACCACAGGTGCCGGTCTACTTCCCGTCCGTCCGCATGGCAGACCAGAAAAGCGGCTGGCTCGTGGGACAGGGCGGAGGTATTCTCCACACGGCGGACGGTGGAGCGACCTGGCAAGCTCAGTCCTGGGGTCAAGGCGACTTCGTCTTCGACATGAAGTTCGTGAACGACAAAGTCGGTTTCGCGGTCGGATCGGATGCGAACAACGGCAACAAGGATCGCTCCGGCCTCATCATCAAAACCACGGATGGCGGGGTCACGTGGAGCCGGCACACCATACCGGTGAACACACAGCTCTGGAACGTCTTCTTCGTGGGCGAGAAAACCGGTTGGGCTACCGGCGGCGACGGGATCATAGTCGCTACCAAAGACGCCGGAGTCACCTGGCGGATACAGGATTCCGGGACGAAGAGCCACCTCCTCGGCCTGCATTTCGTGGATGCGAACACCGGATGGATGGTGGGCACCGAGGGCACCATCCTCGCGACATCGGACGGCGGCGAAACCTGGACCAGGTTGAACTCCGGCACTATGGACATTTTGCAGAGGGTCTTCTTCCTGGACGCGAACACCGGCTGGGTGTGTGGGCAGAACGGCCGGGTCATGAAGACCACGGACGGCGGCAAGACGTGGAAGCGCCAGCCCTCGGGAACGACGAATTTCCTGGCCGGCATGCACTTCGTCAGCGAGAAGACGGGCTGGGTCTCCGGAACGAAAGGGGTCATGCTCAAGACCACGGACGGCGGTGAAACCTGGGTTCAGCAAAAGTCCGGAGTGGAACGCCAGCTTGCCGGTATCTCTTTCGTCACTGAGAAGGAAGGCTGGGCCGCGGGCATAAATCGGGAGATCATCCATACGAGTGATGGTGGAGAAACCTGGACCACCCAGGATACTGGGACCTGGAACGGGGTCTGGGATGTCCTTGCCAGGGATTCAAACAACTGCTGGGCCATGGGCGGGCCGATCATCCTCCGCACGACGACCGGGGGCCTCCCCGGTGCAGTCTGGGCGAAGAAGCAGCCGGACGGCGCTCCCGCGAACTTCGGGCATCTGGTGGTGAACAAGAAGTCTCAGGGCTATCTGCTGGCCGAGCACCCTGATTCGAGAGTTGGCATCCACATCAAGACATCGGACTCCAAGCCGAACGTCGGCGACTACATCTACATCCACGGCAAGGTAGCCACCGAGAACGACGAGAAGATCATCGCCGCTGATTCGATTGATATCCAGTGCGCCGGCTGGGGAATACTGCCTCCAAAGGAGTAAGCCGGCCCGCTCTTCACCGTTCACCGGTTACTGTTCATGCTCACTCAGTGATCATGCCTTGTCCGGTATCACGTAGGGTGGCCTTGGCGCGCGTGTAAGCAAGGCGTTTGCCTGCTCGTCTCCAATGAACCTTTCGGTCGCCGCGTCGAACTCCATCACGCGACCGAGGCGGTACGACGAACGCTCGATATTCAGGCCGCTGTCTTTCAGGTGATCAGCCATGTGCTCGAACGTCTCATTCGCCGGTTCGTTGCCAGGGAAGGGGTCGGGGATACCGGAGAACGTGACTCTCTTGCCCAGACGGTAGGAGATATTCGCCAGATGACAGAGGGCGGACGAGTAGTGAGCAGTCTCTAGATCCCAGTCAAGCAGCTTTTTGTCACGGCTGCGCATTACCCTGACGAACTCCGCGAAATCGCCTCCCCCGCTGATCCTGTCCGGCTCTACGACAGCCACGGGCTCCGGCTCTTTGCCGCCTTTGGGATGGAATGATCCGCCTGCAACTACTCCCTCCTCGAAGTGGAAGGTGTTGCCCACGCCCTGTCCGTAGTATTTGTCGGTCTCCAGTCCGCGAACTTCGAATATGAGCTGGGTGTCGCCGTAGTCGAACATCGCGACTTGAGTATTGGCTGTTTGACCCTGATCCACATAGCCAAATCTTCCGCCGATACTCACGATCCTCCGCGGCAGAGTGGCATCGGGGATGGCATGGAGCGCGGCGTGCATCTCATGCGCGCCCTGGTTGCCGATGTCGCCGTTTCCGTATTCCCAGAACCAGTGCCAGTTGTAGTGGACGAGATTCTCGTGATAGTCCTTCTTCGCCGCCGGACCGCACCAGAGATCGAAATCCAGCTCGTTCGGCGGAGTGGCGGGCTGTCTGAAGCCGATGCTTTCCCGGCGCTTGTAGCAGAGTCCGCGGGATACCAGCAGTTTTCCGTACGTGCCCTTCCTTGCAAGCGCGGCGATCACGTCGCCCCGAGCTCCCCTGCCCGTGCCGTACTGGACGACTCGGTCGTACTTGCGGGCAGTCTCGACGGCAATGCGCCCCTCGTGAACGTTCTGGCTCAGTGGTTTCTCGACATAAACATCCTTGCCCGCCTGACACGCCCATATCGTCTGAAGGCAATGCTGATGGTTGCAGGAGGCTATGGAGATCGCGTTCACGCTGTCATCATCCAGCGCTGTGCGTAGGTCCTGGACGCACTTCGGCGCTCGCCCGCCCAAATCTTCGATCTGCTTTATCCTGCGAGCGAACAGCCGCGTATCGGGATCAACGAGGTACGCTATTTCCACGCCCTCCAGCTTCTGGAGCCCATCTATATGAGCCCCGCCTCTGCCGTTGATGCCGACTACCGCCACTCGGATGGTGTCGTTCGCACCCAAAACAGGACTTAGCCTGCTGCTAATGGCGAATGATGCGGTAAACGCCCCCGCCCTGCTGAGGAATTCCCTGCGACTCAAACCCGACATGTCTGCCTCCATGAAATTCAGCGCACTTAGATGCGCAAGACTGCTGTTCTAAGATTAGTTTCTCCGCCGCGCCGGAAACCCCTCTTGAGCCGCCGTCGACGAACTAGAGCTTCCTTGAATCGTACGCCCAATGAAGCAGAGATTGGCGCTGTTTCGGCCGGCAGGAGAGATCGCCCCGCAGGCAGTTCTTCTGCAGCTGGGCGACATGCCTCTTGATCGCACGCCAGCGTCCGATCTGGCGGTCGTCATCGGGACAGCGGCGCCCCATGTAGTAGCGGCAATACCACTGAAACCATCCTCTCGGATCCTCGTGATAGATCCAGCCCTTCGCCCGCCAAACCGAGAGGGGCTGAGAGGCGTTGACCCCGAAGAAATTCAGCTTCGGATCGTGGAATTCCGAGTTCAGCTTGGCGTTCTCGAACCAATCCTTCGGGAATTCGTCACGGCAGTCCGTCATATACTTGCCGCCAAAGACTCCGAGCCCCAGCATTTCCTTCGGCGTCAGGTCTGGGGTGAAATCAGGACGGAAGTTCTCGCCGGACGGCTCTGCCAGGCAATAGACATAGTTCTGCTGCATCTTGTCGTTGACGACCACCTGTTTGCGCATGATCACTCCCTCACTCTAGCTCCGGGATCAGTCTCCTCAGTTTCAGGACTGATGCCTGCTTGTCCTTGGTCTCCAGCATTATGTCCAGATCGAGGCCCCTGATGCCGGCATAGAAGTCGCAGAACGCCTGCTCGTCTATGGTATCTGAGTGCGCACCCTTGGATCTGATCGGATCCTGGTTCGAGTAATGGATCTTCTGCCGCTCGGATCGCCAGGTCTCCCCAAACATGGCGATGGTCTCCCGAGCTTGCTTACCGGGAAAGCTTGGCAAGACCTCGTGGTGAAAGACGTCGAATACTCCGGGCAATCGTACTTGCTTGCAGACAGACAGGACCTCCTCGGCGTTGAAGACTCGCTCGTCGTTCTCGAGGGCGAGCCTCTCCCGAATCTCCGAGGGCAAGCTCAGTATCCTTTCCACCAATCGCCGTGTGGACTCGGGCTTGTCTCCGTACGCGCCACCGCCGTGAACGATGACCTTGTGGCTTCTATCCACGCCCATCAAGGTAAGGACTGAGTTATGGTAGTCAAGGTCACGCAAGGCATTCTGGTAGAAGCTTTCGTTCGGGCTGTTCAGCACCGTGTACTGGCCGGGGTGCATCGAGACTCTCATGCCATGCGCCTTGGCAAAGCGACCGACTGCAGACAATTCCCCCCGAAGAGCCGTCTTCCAGACCCCGGAGTTGATCGGATGTGAGCCATAGGGAATCAGGTCGGAGGTAATCCTGAACAAAGTGATCTCATGCTCCAGGTTCCATCCGAGAATGTCCCTCAGGGCATGTATGTTGTTCGACGCCGTCTCAAGCATTCGCTGCTCGGAGTAATTCGCGATGCGAAAGGTCCTGCTCGCCGAAGGCAGCAAAGTATTCACGCCTACATAGCCTATTCGAATCATATTGGCATCCACAGCAAGGGGTTCTTCGCTCTATCTTAGAGATGCCCAAAAGCCTGCACGAATAGACCTAAAAAGGTGAACTGATTCCCCCGTCGAATGACAATGATGGAGGAATTGTATGTCCGGGCGGGCTGGATTACAGCGATTGTTCCTGTATCATCTTTGGGCATGCGTCCCATTCGTCATCGCCTGGCTGATCGCACCCACAT
>Ga0307379_10002773_pt1 | contig 25687 bp, 22 predicted proteins | sample UN2MG_FD_202237 | JGI IMG/M metagenome (GOLD analysis project Ga0307379, IMG submission 202237) | Soil microbial communities from Risofladan, Vaasa, Finland - UN-2 | ecosystem: Environmental > Terrestrial > Soil > Coastal area > Acid sulfate soil | place: Finland: Risofladan, Vaasa | collected...
TACTCCGAGCGGGAAATGTTGAACGTTGTCATTCCGAGCGCAGCGAGGAATCTGCCTGAGAAGGCGGCAAGATGCTTCGCTTCGCTCAGCATGACGTTCAACCATTTCCGCTCCCGTTAGTAACTGGCTACTCGCCTACTACCTGCACCACGATGTCCCGTCGGCGGGGGCGCGTGTCGAAGTCGATCAGGACGATTTGCTGCCAGGTGCCGAGCGTCAGGCGACCATCGACCAGCGGCACGGCGAGCGAGGGTCCCAGGGCCGAGGCACGCACGTGGGCGTGCCCGTTGTCGTCGTGCCAGGTCTCCTCGTGCTTGTAGTACATGTCCTCCGGCGCGATGCGCTCGAAAAGGGCCTTCAAGTCATGGTTCAGCAGACCCGGCTCGGCCTCGGTGGCGGTAATCCCGGCGGTCGAGCCCACCGCAAACACCACCAGGATCCCCTCGCGAATGCCGGAATCGGCAACAACCTGATTCACCTGTCCGGAGATATCGACCACGTGTGCGTTGCCACGCGTCGAGACCTCGAAACGACTTGCGTGCGTCACGGTTGGGCTCCCTTGACGGCAGCCGCAGCACCATCGCCGAGCGGACGCCGCAGCCAATCGTCCAGTTTGAATTCCACCACCTTGTCAGCGACGGCGGGGATATATACGTACATCGTTCGGCGATGAGGCACGAAGCAGACGCTGTGCAGCGTGCTGCGCTGGCGGACTGTATCGATCAGCTTCATCGCCGAGGTGGGCTCGAGCTTCTGACCGGTGGCGCGTAATTCCGCCAGCCCGCGGCTTAGCCGGTCGTAACGGTCGCACTCGATCGGTTCGCGTCGCAGGCGCAAGTGGTTCGTACACCACAGAGCATCGGCGAGTTCGGGGGGGTCGGCCTCGGGCAGGCGGACGGTCACGCCGTCGTCCTGCTTATTGGCGTCGTACTCGAAGACGGCGGCCGGTGGTCGCCCCGGCACCACCGGGGCGCTGACGTGCACATTGTTGCCCACCATCACACGGTGGCCGCGGAACACCCGCCGCACATCTTCGACGAACGACTTCGGCCCCACGGCCTCGAGCGCCGCGCGCAAGGCGAGCGAACGCGGAGTAAAGCCATCGGGGTAGGAAGGCGCCAGGCCGGCGGCATCGTGCATCGTGATCGTCACCCCGTCGCCGTTCATGGCGGTGTACACCCCGATCAGCCCCGGCCAGGTGACCCCGGCCCAGGGCCGGCTCTTCCCGTCGCCGCGGTATAGCAGGATTAATTGAGCCCGCTCCATCGAGGGGGTGGAGCGGAAGTCGAGGTTGCGGGCGGTGATTGTCCGGCCGTCGGCGGTTAGCGCGCCCCAGGTGGAGAGTGTCGAACATAGCATGCCATACCAGTCGGCCAGTGCGTTGGAGATCATCAGGTCCTCGACGCACAGTGGCCGGCCGAGCTTGACCGAGCGGGCGTTCTCTTCGCCGAGCTTGTCGCGGACACCCGCGCCGACGGCCTTCAGCTCGCGTTCGTGTGCCTCAGACCAGACGAACTGTCGGCGCACGCCGGGCAGCAGCAGTGCTTCGTACGCCGCCGGGTCACGAATCACGCTTTCGCTGAGGACGTACTCGTCCAGCAAGCGGACGATGCGCTCGGCCAGCAGGTATCCGTGGGCGTAGCCGGCCTGCTCGGGCGTGCCCCACAGCTCGAGCACCGGCACGCCGTCGTGCTGCGTCAAGCGCCCACAGAGCGGCTTCGCCGACTGCGGGTCGTCGGCGCCTGAGGCGGCGGCAAGCGCCAGACACGCGGCGATGCAGAAAGTCAGCCCTTGAACCGTCCGCACGATCGGCTCCTACAAATCGGGTGGCAAGGCGCCCCGGGGACGTTCGGCCGGCACGACAAGCACGCCGTCGGCCGCTAGAATCATACCCGCTGGGAATCCCCGTTACACGACGGGTGCACGGTATACCGGAAACGCGGCCCAGGGGTGCGAGATGGACGTCACCGTATCGGAAGACCACCGGATGCTGGTCGAGGCGGTGCGCGACTACGCGCGCGGCGAGCTGATCGAACGGGACCAACAGTGGGATCGCACCGAAACCTCCTGCTGTACCCACCTCGACCACTTCTACGAAATGGGGCTGATGGGCCTACGCGTGCCCGAAGAAGACGGCGGCCTGGAGTGCCCGATGGTCCCCTACGCGCACATCATCCGGGAACTGGCGTATGCCTCACCCTCAGTGTCCGTGACCGTTTCCGTGCATAGCATGGTTGCGGAGGCGATCAGGCAGTTCGCGAGCGAAGCGAGCCGGCGGCGAATGCTCAACCAGCTCGCGACGCCGGGGAACCTCTCCGCATTCGCAATCAGCGAGGCCAACGCCGGCAGCGATCCCGCCGCGGCCCGCGTGCGCGCCGAGCAGGTCGAGGGGGGCTGGAAGCTGTACGGCGAGAAGATGTGGGTGACGAACGGGATTACGGGGCGGTGGTTCGCGGTGCTGGCGCGCAGCGGCGACGGAGGTGCGTCCAAAGACCTCAGCATGCTGCTGATGGATGCCCAGCAGGACGGCGTCGAGCGGCGCCCCATCAAAGGCAAAATGGGCATCCGCGCCAGCGAAACCGCGGAAATGAGCCTCGACGGCGCTTTCGTCCCCGAGGACCACCTGCTGGGAGACCCCGGCGACGGGCTCAAAATCGCCCTGTCGGCGCTCGATGGCGGTCGGCTCGGTATTGCTGCACAGGCGATTGGCATCGGCCAGGCCTGCCTGGACATCATGAGCGCCTATGCCAAGCAGCGCGAGCAGTTCGGCCAGCCGATCGCAAACTTCCAGGCGATTCAGTGGATGATCGCCGACAGCGCGACGGAACTGTCGGCGGGGCAGCTTCTGACGGACCGGGCGGCGTGGCTGAAGTCGCAGGACCAGCCGTTCACCAAAGAGGCCTCGATGGCAAAGCTCTACGCCAGCGAGGCCGCCAACCGCATCGCCTACCGGGCCGTTCAGATCCACGGCGGATATGGTTACGTGAACGAGTTCCGGGTCGAGCAGCTCTACCGCGACGCCCGCATCACTACCATCTACGAGGGTACCAGCGAGATCCAACGCCACGTGATTGCGCGCGACGTGCTGAGCGGATCGTGATTGTGCGGCGGCGAGACCGTCGTGGCGGGGCAAGCCGAATAAAGTGGCGGCGTGAACGCTGGGCGGGAGTCCAAACCGGTTCGGGTGGCGTGCGATGCCATGTGTGGGGGCGTGGCGCGCTGGCTACGCGTGCTGGGCATCGACGCAACCTACGCACCGGGGATCGAGGATGAGGAGCTGGTGCGCCAGGCGGCGGATGAGCAGCGCGTCGTCGTGACGTCGGATCACAAGATTCTCGAGCGGCGGCTGTTCACGACGGGCCGGCTCAAAGGCCTGTTGCTCCCGGTCGGGCTGGAGCTCGACGACCAGGTCCGGCATGTCGTCACCCGCTTGCGCATACAGGTCGGCTTTCCCCGCTGCGCACGGTGCAACGGCGAACTGGCTGCGGTGCAGCGGGCCGAGGTCGCCGATGTGGTTCCAGCCCGCAGCCTGATTTGGGCCAAGAAGTTCTACCGCTGCCGGGCCTGTGGCCACGTCTTCTGGGAAGGCAGCCATTGGCGGAGGATCGGGGCGGTGCGGGCGGAAATGGCCGCCCGAACCGCAGCCGGAGCCGACAACGGGGCGGGAGAGGGAGACTGACGCGCGCGTGGCGGTGGTCGGGCGGCGCAGCCCCACATCGTGGGTTGACCCAGACCCGGCCTTGAGGGCAGAATGGGGTGGTGGACTACGAGATGGAGTGTCATGCATGAAGCTGGACACAATATATTGCGGTGATGCCTGCGAACTGCTTGAGAGCTGGAGCCCCGGGACGGTCGATCTGGCCTTCGCCGACCCGCCGTTCAACATCGGGTACGTCTACGACAAATACCAAGACGATCTCCCGGACGAGCAATACGTGGGCTGGTGTCGGCGTTGGATGGCCGGCTGTCAACGCGTGCTCAAAGCCTCGGGCTCGTTCTACATTGCGATCGGCGACGACTTCGCGGCCGAGACGCGCATGCTCGGGCGCGAGTTGGGTCTGCATCTGCGGAACTGGATCGTCTGGCATTATACGTTCGGGCAGAACACGAAGAACAAGTTCTGCCGGGCTCACACCCACATATTCTACTTCACCAAGCACTCGAGCCGGTTCACGTTCAACGATCAGGCGTTGCGGTTTCCCAGTGCCCGACACACGGAGTATCAGGACCTACGTGCGAACCCGGCGGGCCGTTTGCCCGACGACGTCTGGGATGAGTATCCGCGTGTGTGCGGGACGTTTCGCGAGCGGGCCGGCTTCCACGGCTGCCAGATGCCGGAAGCACTGCTGATGCGCATCATCCTGGCCAGCAGCAACCCGGGAGACGTGGTGCTGGATCCGTTCGTGGGGAGTGGGACGACGGCGGTTGCCGCCAAACGCTTGGGCCGCCGCTACGTCGGCATCGACATCTCGCCGGAATACGTCAAGCACACGCAAGAGCGGCTGGCGGCAACGGCGGAGCAGCGCCAAATCACGTTTGCAGGCCAAGACTGGCCCTCTTTGCACGAGGACCTGCTCATGCAGGTTTATCGTGAGACAAAGGTCAGCTTGGCCAATCTGCTGCCGAACGAGGTGGCGCTGCGCGTGATCGCGACCGCGCTGAACGCGCGGACGGGCGCCGCCTACGAAGCCGCCGATATCGCTGAGGAGCTGCAGAAGCTGTCCGCGTCCAACCGATTGCCCAAACTGCCGAACGACACGCAGTTCGTGCAGCGCAAGCATGTGAAGGAGGAGGGCAAGCGCTACGAGCGGACGGTGCAGCGCTGGCGCGGACGCAAGAAGGCCGGCGGGCGCGCCCGCCGCAAGCTTCGCCCGGCGTCGTAGCGATACTGATCGGGCCGGGGACCGGGGGGCAATTCGGCTTGCCGATGGAAGCGGCGCAACGGGGAGCGCCCGGCGGGTCCGCGGTTGCCTTTTCGGGCGCAGCCGGAATAATGACGCCAGCGGAAGGGTAGGTGACTGCAAATGACCGAACCCGAAGAGGCGAACGACCGACCGGGGCTCAACAAGGCCCACTTGCTCAGCCGGTTTCTCGAGGCCGGCGGCGTCTTCGTCTGCGCCGCCGCGGTGCTCTGGGCCATCGACGAATTCTGGGTCGTCAGTCAGCAGGAACCCCCCTCGGTCCGCGTGTTCCTGACCGCGGTCGGGCTGCTGGCGGCTGGCCTGGGCGGTGCTTTGCTATTGTGGGGCCTGGCGAAGATCGTACGCCAACTCGACGCGCTGCCTTTGACGCTGGAGCAGCGGCCCCCGGCGCCCCCGTACCCAGCCGTGCCCGAGCGCACGCCAGCCCGGACGGCCGAACCCACGCACGCCCCCGCGCTGGACAACGCCACGCTGACGGAGCTGGTCACGCTGATGCGGGAGGTGCGCGACATCTCCCTGCTCAACGACGAACAGCGGGCCCTGCGTCTGGAAGCTCAGGGCAAAGAGGCGCTGCGGCGTGTGGAACAGAAGGTGCCTACGCTGTTGCGCGAGCACGGTTGGCTGGAAGCCCGTCGGCTCGTGCAGGAGGCCCGCGAGCGCTTCCCCTCCTTCTCGCAGTGGGACGACCTGGAGGAGCAGATCGAGAAGGTGCGTTCGGAGGTCGAAGCCCACGACGTCGAAGCCGCCACGCGACAGGTCAACGATCTGGCCGCGTTGGGGGCCTGGCCGCGGGTCATGGACGTCGTGAATGAGCTGCTGGAGCGGCATCCGGCCTCCGGCCGTGCCGCCGACCTGGCCAAGCGGGTCAGGTTTGAGCGTGAGAAAGCCGAGGCGGAGCAACGCGCCCGGCTAATGGCTCAGGCGCAGGAGGCGACCAGCCGCCGCAACTGGATCGCCGCTTTGCAGGTCGCCAACACAATCCTGCAACGTTTTCCGCACTCCCCGGAGGCGGCGGCGTTGCAGCCGCAGATTGCGACGCTGCGGGAGAACGTGGAGATCGAGGCCAGGAAGCGCATGGAGGCGGACATTCGCGAGCTGATCACGCAGCACCGCTACGACGAAGCGCTGCGGATCGCACGCGAATTGGTCGAGCAGTACCCCGATTCCCCCCAGGCGGACGCCCTGCGCGACCAGCTCCCCCGGCTGGAGGAACGCGCCGCAGCGATGGGCTGAGCGTGTGCGGTCGGCAGTGTTGGGCCATCGAAAGGGCAACCCGCGTCCCTGGACAGCACAACCGTGATGCGGATCCGGCCGAATCAAAAGGGCCCCAGCAGATCGGGCTTCTCGGCCAGCAGTGACCCCATATAATGGGCGCCGGTAAGGCGCTGAGGACTGCGATGGGCCAAGGCATGATCTGTCCGCCCAGAACCGGGACGGGAACCTCGTTCCAGGTGGGAGTGCCAGTGCACGTGAAGCTTTCGTGAACGAACCCGTTGGGCCGAACCGTTGGCTCCGGAAGCGGTATCATTGAGTGGGAGACCGCTGGCCGGCGGCCAACCTAGCCGTGGCTGAAGTCAAGGGAGAGCCCGTGGCGGGCACGCCGAAGTTCGACAATCCACCCGTCGTGGAGACGGTCCTCGGAGTCCAGTTCCCCGAACTACCAGACTTCCGCTGCACCCACTTCGGTCTGTATTGGGACCGAATCAAGGAGCGCTACCCGAAATGCGTTGACAAAGGGCGATTGAAGCCGGCTGCCGAGGCTTTCCCTCGCAAGCTCGTGCTGCTGGAGCCTCCGGTCCGCATCATGCGTGGCGGTACGGCGGAGCGCGTCTGGTACATTGCGGAGGACGATGCGAGATTGATCCAGCTTCAGCCGGACCGGTTCATTTGTAACTGGCGCGAGCTGCGGGGTGCAACGAAGTACCCGACATATGCGAAGAATAGCGAGATGTTCCTCGATGAGTTCTCAGGATTCCGGCGCTTCTGCGGGGAGTCCAGGCTCAACGAGCCGTCGCCCAATCTGTGCGAGGTCACTTACATCAATCACATTTGTCCGGAGGATGGCGAGTCGGCCATCGAGCTTTTTGGGCGGGTGTTCGAAGGGCTCTGCTGGAAACTGCCTGACGACTCGCTTCCTCGTTTGCCGGAGAGTGCCACGTTCAATCGCGCCTACGTGATTGCGGACGACGTGGGTCGCCTATATGCGCAAGCGAACATCGCCTGCCATAACGAGACAAAGCGAGATCTAGTTCGTTTTGAGGTGACCGCGCGAGTGAATCATCCGTCGCAGGACCCGGAAGAAATCGGCTCCTCGCTTCAGTTGGCCCACGAGTGGGTCGTGAACGGGTTCGTGAGCATGACAAACCCCGAGATTCAGCGAGAGCGCTGGAAGAGGACGCAATGAGTGCAAGCCCCAGAGCTTTCGAGCAAACTGATTCAGGTCCCCAATCCGCCGGGGATACGGCCACATTCTCGCCCCGTGCCACAATCGTGGCCACGCGCGACAGACCTGCGCCTTGGCTTCGCTCGGTCCGAGATAAGTTGGAGCAACTCCTGGCGCTTCCAGAGAACTGGAACAGCTATGGGGCCAGACCGGTCAGCCATGATGCTGCGGCCAGAGCGAACGAATTCGCCGCTTATCTCTCCTACGTCGTCGGTGTGGTTGAACCAGCGGTTGGCGCCACGCCCGACGGGGACGTGGGCTTCTGTTGGGATGCAGGAACCTGGAGCTTGGATGTCTCGATCGATGGGACGGGTCTCATCAGCTACGTTTACCTGGACGAGGAGAACCACGGAAACGATCGAGACACCTGCACCCGCGACATCGCGCAGTTGATTCCTCTGCTGACGCAATGGTCTAGCTGAGGGGGACGACCCGGCCGGAGTCGCATGGCGTGAGCGTAGGGCCACGAGTCGGCTCGGACGAGATCATCCTCAAGCGAATCCCAAGCCAGCGGCTAGGCTCGCCGGAAATGACGATCGCCAGACCTGGTATCGGCCTCACCGCGACCTCATTCGCGATTTGTCCGCGGCGCGACGAGAAGCACCCCTCGTGGAGCAGACAACGAGATGAGGCAAGCGCCGAGGTGCTTCTGCGGGTCGAGGCCGAGAAGGGCAGGGACATATCGGGTTGGCGTGTCGCCGCAGTAGAGGTGCGGATCGTACGTGATGAGCTGGGACTAGACGTAGTTGCAAATCCAACCGAGGAGGATCCTGGACACTGCCTGATTGTCCCGACGTCCCAGCAGCCATTCACTGACAAGATCTGGAGCCAGCTCGCCAAACGGACTCGGATCATCTACACGCATCCGGCGCGCTAGCTTGCAGGGTGCGCTAACGGGAGCCGCGCGGCGATCACTCCTCCCGGTGTCGGCCGCTGACGGCGTATTCGGTGGCACGCACTTCCCGCAAGACCGTGACCTTGATCTCGCCCGGGAAAGTCGTGTCCTCCTCAATCCTCTTGGCGATGTCGCGGGCCAGCTTCAGGGAGGACTGATCGTTCACCTCGGCAGCGTCCACGATCACGCGTACTTCGCGGCCGGCCTCGATCGCGTAGGCCTGCTTGACGCCGTTGAACGAAGTGGCGGCGGCCTCCAGCTCTTCCAGCCGCTTGATATAGCGTTCCAGCGACTCGCGGCGTGCACCCGGGCGGTCGCGCTGTTGGACGCAGGCGGCGATGTCGCCGGTAGAGTCGATGTTGAAGAAACCGCGGCCGGCCCGGCCCACAGCAGACCACCGCCGACTGCCACAAGCAGCACCACACAAGTCGACTGTCTGCGTCCACCTTTCATTCGTGATCCTCCAATCGGCTTGAACCAGTATCGACCGCCCGAGCGGCACCCTCGCCGCATGAAGAGGTCCCGGTAGGGCTCCTTCCGCATACACCGCGACTACGCCACCCGGTTCCTGTCCGCTGGGACGCCCAGCGGGAAGATTGGTTCCCAGGATTCCAGGAGATTGTGGGCCTCGTCGACGGAGTGAGGCGCCCGTTCATTGGTCTCCCGGCAACTTCACCTTCGGATTCGCCACGCGCCCCATGAACAGGGTGCTCCCGCTCTGCTCGTCGCGGATCAGGAAGAGGAACGGGCGGTCGGCGGTGAAGGCGGCGATGGGCGGGCCTTTTTTTCAGCACGACCGTTGCTGCCGGAGTTGTCAGCGTGGAGCTGCTCGCGATTGCAGAACAGGAGTCATCGACGGTGCAGTGCTCTCAGTAGCACTCGCCCAAGCGGATTGCCTGTGTGTTCATGCCACGCATTGATGATGGTTGACGTACTGTGTTTGGCGACGCCGTTTAGCGACGTGCCGGCGAGAGCGAGTCCTCGCGGGGGAGAAGCTGCTCCACAAGCTCGGCGAGTTTGCTCGGGCTGAAAGGCTTCGGCAGAAGGTGGACGGTGTGCCCTCTGTGGGACCAGCTCAGCTCCTGGTAGTCGCTTCGGCCCGTGAGCACGATTACCCCGCACAACCGCTCCACTGCGGCACGATGGCTCAGCAGGCTCAACCCGTCCAGCTCAGGCATATCGATGTCCGTGATGAGCACGTCGATCTGTTCGGCTTGTAGGATCTCCAAGGCGGCGGCCCCGTCATTGGCGCGGAGCACTTCGTGTCCGGCCCTTGTGAGCCAGCCCGCAATGACACGGGTAACATACGGCTGGTCGTCGACGGCCAGAATCCGGGCCACGATCGCGCCTCCCATCTCGTCTGTTTCAAGTCTTGAATACAGGTCCGGGGTCCGCAAGAGAAAAAGAGCAAGCAACGCCGGGCACGCGCAGCGGCGCTTGGTCGATCGATGCAGGTCCGGGACATAATATCAGTCACTCCCCCGCGCGATGGCGCTTATGGAACACCGCCCGGCTCGATGCAACGACCAGTTGGTCATTACGTGCGGCAATCGTGACGATACCACCAGTGCGTTGGTGCAGGTGGTTTGGCGTTTGCCAGACTTCTTTCCGATGCCGCCCGGGGGGCTTGCACAATCCTGACGGTGAGTTACCCGCCACCGGTCTGACGAAGAGAAGCAGCTTACGGGTGGTACGGCTGAGGTGTAACGTTAGTAGACTTGGCATGCCCAACAGAGCCACTGTCTCCGCCAATCAGAGCATTGGCGGACTGTTCGTCGAGCTCGAGCAAACGGGATCGCTCGAAGCCGCGCTGGCCGCCGGCGTGCGCCTGGCCTGCGAGCAGAGCGGGTGTCTAGCGGGTGCCCTCGTCGCCGATATCACGGCAGCCGGCCCAGAGCGTTATTGGTTCCGCCACGATCCACACGGTTTGCTCGGAGAAGCGGCGCTTGATCGCGCGAGGCCGGCAGATCCCGCACAGTCGGAACAGAATCGTGATCGTGGCCCGGTTTGCGCAGCCGCTCTGCCGTACATGGTTCCGGTTCCACTGTGCTGTGCCGATCAAGACGCAGGCCGGCTGATCCTGCTGGCGCCGCCGGAGGCGAGCGAAGAGACGCTCAAAACCCGGATCGCCGGCATTGGCGCGGCGCTGGTGGTGTTGATGGCGGCGGCGGAAAACCGCGCGGCCAACCCGTTATCGGGCATCCTAAGCCGCGCGGTGTTCCGGACAAGAATCGCCTCGGAACTATCGCGGTCGCAGCGCTGCGACGATGAACTCTGCGTGCTCCACATGCGCGTCACTTACGGGCATGGGGACACCCGCAGTGAGATGACCGAGCCCTGGCGTGCGGTCGCGTCGCTCGGCGAGACACTTGCCGGCCGACTGCGAAAGAGCGATGTGGTTGGCCTCCTGGGGCCCGACCACTTGGCGGTACTCCTGACCGGAACCGGCCGCCTTGGAGCGCGAATCGCCGCGCGCCGAATCGAGCAGCTGTTGCGGAAGCCGGAGAACGATCGGCACGACCGACTAATTGCGCCGCCGGAGTTTTGTCTTCGGGTCTTTCCCGACGACACAAGTGATGCTGATGAGCTCTGCCAGGCGCCACACTGGCGCTTTGAAACAGTGGTGCCGGCCGATTCAGCGGTGAGATCGAAATGACCTCGAGCCTGCTGAGCCAAATCGATGGCCCCGCCCATGTGAAGGGGCTCAACCTTGACGAGCTCAAGGCCCTGGCGGATCAGCTCCGCAGCGAGATTCTGCGCGTCACTGCCGCCAACGGGGGGCACTTGGCCACCAATCTCGGCTCCGTGGAGCTTTCGGTCGCGTTGCACTACACCCTTGAGAGCCCGCGTGACAAGATCGTTTGGGACGTGGGCAACCAGTGCTACGCCCACAAGATCATCACCGGGAGGCGCGATCGATTCCCTACCATCCGCAAGACGGCCGGACTCAGCGGATTTGTGAACCGCCTGGAGAGCCCGCACGATCACATGACCTCGGGCCACGCCGGGACGGCCCTATCTGCTGCGCTGGGGATCGCGAACGCCCGAGACCGTGTCGGCGACGAGTACTGCGTGGTTGCGGTGGTCGGCGACGGCGGCATGTCAGCGGGGCTGTTCTACGAGGCGCTCAATAATCTGGGCACCTACGGGTCGCAGCTCCTGCTGATTCTCAATGACAATGGTTTCTCGATTTCCCCGAGCTGCGGGGCGCTCGCCCGAACCTTCGAAACAGCCCGGGACCGAATCCTGGACGGTAACATCTTCGGGCAACTGGGTATTCGCTACGTGGGCCCCGTAGACGGCCACGACTTGCCGTTACTGGTCGAGGTGTTGCGCGACGCGCGGCAGAGCCGCCGGCCGGTTGTGCTGCATGTGATCACGCAAAAAGGCAAAGGGTTCACCCCGGCCGAGTTGGACCCGACGCGCTACCACGGCGTGTCGCCGTTCGACATCGCTACCGGGCAACCGCTCGGCGGCGACGACAGCCCCACCTATTCGGACGTGTTCGGCCACGAGATGCTCCGCATCGCCGAAGAGGACCAGCGGGTTGTGGCGATCACGGCCGCGATGCCCGCAGGCACAGGGCTGACGGAATTTGCGCAGCGATTCCCGGAGCGCTTCTTTGACGTGGGCATCGCGGAACAGCACGCCGTGACGTTCGCGGCCGGGCTGGCGGTGGGCGGTTGCCGTCCCGTCGTCGCCATCTACTCCGCGTTTCTGCAGCGCAGCTTCGATCAGGTCGTTCACGACGTATGTCTGCAAGACCTGCCCGTGACCTTCGTGCTTGACCGGGCCGGTATCGTCGGGGCCGATGGCCCCACCCATCACGGCGTCTTCGATATCGCCTACCTTCGCACCATCCCACGGATGGTGGTGATGGCTCCCAAGGACGCCGAAGAATTCAAGCAGATGCTTCGTGTGGCGATCGCCCATGACGGGCCGGCGGCGATACGCGTGCCACGCGGCGTGGCTTCCCGCTTCTGCAGTTGCCCCGGTCAAGAAACGCCGGTCGAGTGCGGCCGCGGCGAACTGCTCCGTGATGGTACCGATGTGGGGTTGGTCGCCATCGGCAGCATGGTTCAGCGGGCGATGGAGGCGGCCGAGGCGCTTGAGCAGCGCGGGGTTTCCACGCGCGTGGTCAACGCCCGCTTCGCCAAGCCGTTGGATGCCGCGCTGCTTCTGGAGACGGCTAGGCGCGTCGAACGGATCTTCACGGTCGAAGAACACGTCAGACACGGCGGCTTCGGCAGCGCGGTTCTGGAGCTCCTGTCCGAGCACCACATCGATACCTCGGTGAGCATTCTGGCCTTGCCAGATGCGTTCGCCGAGCACGGTTCAACCGAGGACCTACTGGACAGGTCCGGCCTGTCCACGCAGAAGATCGTGAGACGCGTACTCACGGAGCTTGAAGGCGAGAACGGCGATGGTGGCACGACCATTCCAACGGTCGATGCCGCTCGGTTCCGGGCCGCGATGGATCGGATTTGTGCACGACCGTTGCCTGAAGAGCTCGACTTCTGGGCGGGCGAATATGCGAAGGTGGGGCAGCGTGACCAGTTCCTTTGGAAGTGGTGCCTGGAAGGTGTCAGCCTGACGTCGCTTCCTTGCGTCGACGCGGAGCTTCGCCACGCGAACAACGTGACCAAGGTGCTGGGGGTCATGCTCGACGTCTTGCTCGATGACGTGGCCGACCAATCCGGGCAGGAAAGCTATTTGGAGCGATTGCTCGAGATTCCCTATGCCGTCGTGCCCCCGACATTCACCGAATTCTCGCAGGAGCAGCAGGCGTACGCGGAAACAGCATGCCGTGTGTGGGATGCGATCATAGCCCGAGCACAGGCGTATCCGCGCTATGCCGAGTTCCAGACGCTGTTGCGCTTCGACTACGCGCAGCTCCTGAACACCATGCGCTACAGCCACATGATCAACCGCGACCCACAGTTGGTGAACCTCGCCGAACACGATCTGTACCTGCCGCACAACATGCACATGATGGTTTCGGGCACGCTGGATCTGATGTGCTCACGCGCATTTGACCGAGCCGAGCTGGGCCGGCTTCGCGAGGTGCTATGGCATGCCCAGTGCATGGGGCGCATCGGCAACTTGATTACAACCTGGGAGCGGGAGCTGGCCGAGCGGGACTTCACCAGCGGAGTGTTCGCCCACGCGTTGCAGCAAGGACTTCTGGGCGTGCACGACCTTGTCAGCGGCGAGGCGGAAGCGCTGCGGAAGACTATCGCCTCACACGACTGCGAAGGGTTCTTCCTCAGGCGCTGGCGAAACCACCGTGCGCGGATTCTCTCACTTGCGGGGGCAGTTCGCACAGTTGACATCAACAGTTTTGTGGCCGGATTGGAGCGGCTGTTGGAAAGCCATTTGGGCAGCCGAGGACTCAAGTAGCGAAGGGTAACCAGCTCAGCAGGGGCGTAAGTCTTATGGCAAGCAAAACACACGACATTGTGGGCGATGCGGACGTCATCATTGTCGGCGGTGGTCCTGCAGGTGCATCTACGGCGCTGCATCTCGAGCGGCTCAACCCGAAGCTGGCTGCTAGGACGCTGGTGCTCGAAAAGAGCCGCCACCCCCGGGACAAAATCTGCGGAGGCGCGCTGACGCTCAACGCCGAACGTATCCTCTCGGAACTCGGCGTGGTACTAGACATTCCGTACGCGCCGGTTCATCACGTGCGGTTGGTCTACGGTGAGGCGCGTTTTGACCTCCCTGAAGACGGGTGTGCAAAACGTGTCATCCGCCGCCGTGACCTTGATGGCGCGCTGTTTCAGGCCGTCCAGGACCGTCACGTTCCCACCGCAGAGGAGGTTCGCGTCACGCGCGTGATTCGTCAGCCGAACCAGCTACTCGTGGTGACCGACCGCGGAAACTACCGGGCCAAGGTCGTCGTGAGTGCGGACGGTGTGAATGCCGTATTGCGCCGGACGTCCGGCTTCGGCCCCGGTAAAATGAGCCGGATATACGAGGTCAAAACACCTGCCGATCCGGCTAATGAGCCGGTCTTTACGGAGCAGATCCTCCTTATCGATCTGAGCTATATTCGAGAAGGGCTCAAAGGCTACTACTGGGATTTCCCGTGCTACGTCGATGGTCAACCGTTCGTCAGCCGGGGCATCGTGACCGGTTCCCGACTGGGGAGCAGGGCTTTTCTAAAGGAGATTCTCGCGCGCCGCGGGATCAGCCTCGAAGGGACGCCTACAAAAGCGTGGCCGATTCGGCATTTCGATCCGCGCGAGCGCTTGTCACAACCCAGGATGCTCCTGGTGGGGGATGCCATGGGCAGCGACCCGCTCTTCTCGGAGGGCATTTCCCAGGGATTGGCAGGCGGACGCTTGGCGGCCGAAGCACTAGATGACGCCTTCCAACGCAAGGACCTGTCGTTCTCGCGCTACACTAAGCACGTGCGCCAAAGCCGGATGGGCAGAGAGTTGCTCGCTTACTGCCGGGCTGCCCGTTTTGTATACAGCCGGCACGCAGAGCTGTCGCTGTCCCTCCTCTACGAGAGCCAGGGACTTCGTGACCTGATCGGCCACAGCTACGCCGGGACTGCCAACATCTACGACAGCCTCCCAGGCATCGCCAGCCACTTGGCCAAGCACCTGCTCCATGTCAGACGGCGCGTCCGAAGTTTTCGGGCGGCGGCAACGGCCGGCGATCGGACGGTAAGCACGGAGAAGGCGAACGCGACGCTGACGGAGACTTCGGTTCCCGGGTCGGTTTCGTGAGTCGAGGCCGAGGATGAAGGTTTTGCGGGCTGACTACCTGGGATTCTGCTTCGGGGTCAAGGAGGCTATCCACCTCGCGGAGGAGACCACCCGGTGCGCCGGGCAGGTCTACTCCCTCGGCCCGCTGATTCACAACAAGCAGACCATGGACAAGCTCACCGAAACCGGCCTCAAGATCGTGGACTCGGCCGACCAACTCGGCCACGGCCCGGTGTTGATCCGGGCACACGGCCTGGACCCCTCCACCGCAGCAATGGTGGCCGAGCACGGCACGGAGGTCGTGGACGCCACGTGCGTCTTGGTGCGACGCGCCCAGAGCGTCGTCAAGGCGCTGCACGAGGAGGGCTACCGAGTAGTGGTGATCGGCGATGCCGACCATCCCGAAGTCCAAGGCATCGTCGGGTATGCGCCGGACGTCGTTGTCGTCGGCAGCGTTGGCGAGTTGCAGAAGTTACCACGCAACGGGCGCCTGGGTGTAGTTGGGCAGACCACGCTCTCACAAGCAAAGTTCGCCAAGATGGTCGGAGAGATCACTCGTCGCCCTTTCCGGGAGATCAAGGTCGTCAATACGTTGTGCAGAGAAGTCGATCGCCGCCTGGAGGCTGCCAGGGCTTTGTGTAGCCGCGTCGATGTCATGTTCGTGCTCGGCGGACTGCACAGTGCCAACACGCGCCAACTGGCGCGCGTTTGTCACGAACAGGGCGTGCCGACATACCATTTGGAAGCCTGGTCGTCGTTTCGACCGGAGTACGTGTGGGGCCGTCGCGTCGCGGGCGTCACGGCCGGCGCCTCCACGCCCGACTGGATCATCGATGGGTTCATCGAAAACCTCGAGCGGCTAGATGCCGACGCACTGAATGAAAGGTCGTAACCAACGATGCTGCAGCGCTGGGTCCGGCAACTAGGACCCGCATACATCGTATGGATGATGATCGCCACACGGGCCTGCGGTCTGATCGGCGGCGCGCTGGTCGTTTACTACGTCCGGCTGACGTCGGAGCTGACCGGGGTGCTGGAATTCCATTGGAACGTCGTGGCTGCGGCGGTCGTTCTGCTGGCTGTAACCTTGACGGTGCTGTTGGCCCTATGGGAGACCCGAAAAGTCCGGGCCGTCATGCGCCTGCTGCACCTGGGACACCCGTTCCCACCGGACTTGGGGCGCGAAGCGGGTCGGGAGGCGGTGGTTTTCCCGATCCGGCACCACTGGCGCGAGGCCCTGTTGGTTCTACTGTGCTGCCTGCCGCCCGTCTACGTCTATTTGACCTGGGCCGCGGATGCGAGCTTGAACCTGCTGATCCACATCACGATTGCGACGTTCATGGGCGTGGCGGTGGCCGTGACGGTGGCGTACTTCGTGATCGAGCGCCTGATGTATCCTGTAGTTCGGCACCTGTTGGACTATGGGGTGATAGTGGATTATGAGAACTTGCCCACGGCTCGCCTTCAGAAGCAGCTACTTTTTTCGTTCACCCTGACGGTTGTGCTCACAGCCGTGATGATAGCCACACTGGCCACGCAGAAAGCCAGCAACCTCGTTCGTTTCCCGGGCGATCTGGATCAGGTCGTCCGGAGCCTGCGGCTCGAAACCATCGCGATCTCGTGCTGCGCGGTCTTGATGGCACTGGTTCTGTCCACGTTCGTGGCCAAGTCGGTGAGTGTCCCAGTCCAAGATATGGTGCGGGCCATGCGCCGCATCGAGGCGGGGAATCTCGCGGAACGAATCACCGCGATCTCGACCAATGAGATCGGGATGCTCGGCCGAAGCTTCAACCGGATGGTTGAGCGCCTGGAGGCGAGCCAGACGGTGATTCAGGAGCTCAACACCAACCTTGAGCGCAAAGTCCGGGAACGAACACAACAGCTCAAGCTCGCCCATGAACGGCTGCTTCATTCCGAGAAAATGACCTCGCTCGGCGAGCTCGCGGCGGGGATCGCTCACGAGATTAACAACTCGATCAATGCCGTCTACAACGGAATCATTCCCTTGCGTGAGAGAATCGAGGGGCTTCAGCGGGAGTTGTACGCCACGCTAAGCACGACGGCGGCGGAGGGAGCCGGTACCGGCGGCGCGAGCGCCCCGGCGAATGAGTTGCGCGAAGCGTTTTCCTTCATGCAGGACTTGGCCCAGGTAGTGGAGAGCGGCGCCGAACGTGCCGCAGGTATCGTCACCGACCTGAAGAGGTTCGGTCACCCCGGCGAGGAGCAGCGGGCGCTCTTCGATGTGCACGAGGGCCTGAACACGGCGCTGAATCTGCTCTCCAACAAGATGAAGAATCGCGTGAGCGTCGAGCGAGATTTCTGCGAGGATGGCCAGATTCTCTGTTCCGGGGCGCAGCTCACACAGGTTTTTCTAAATCTGTTGGATAATGCTCAACAGGCCATGCCCGACGCCGGCAGCATTCTCATCGCTACGCGGAAGCGTGCCACCCAGATGATCATCCGCATTCGAGATACCGGGGTTGGTATGCCGGCAGAAATCCGGGGCCGAATCTTCGACCCCTTCTTCACAACGAAGAAGGTCGGTGTCGGTACCGGCCTGGGTCTGTCTATCAGCTATGGAATCATAAAGGGCCACGGCGGCTCGGTCCACGTCAGTTCCCCGCCGGTCGGCCAAACGTGCGGGACTGAGTTCAGGATCACGCTTCCCGTAGCGCCGGACGAGACGACTGCGAGCGGCGAACGCTCCGAGCCGTCAAAGCGACCGGCGGAGACCAACGGGGCAGGCGGTGTGGCACAGATAGCCTTGGCGGCGCCTGAGGTTCGCGGCGCGCCGGAGCCCTTCGGCAAGAGCACGACATGAAACGCAACCTGCTATACGTGGATGACGAGCGCAGTAACCTTGTGGTGTTTCGGGCAGCGTTCTCCAAACACTTCAACATCCTGGAGGCTACGTCGGCCGGGCAAGCCTTGAAGCTGTTCCAAACCCACGAAATACCGGTGATGGTGGCTGACCAGCGCATGCCCGACGTGACCGGGGTCGAACTCTGTGAGATCGTAAAACGCGAGTTCCCCCACACCGTCAGAATGATTCTAACCGGCTACACTGAGCCGGAAGCCATGATGGACGCGATCAACAAGGGGCAAGTGTACAGCTTTGTCACCAAACCCTGGAGGCGAGAGACATTGTTCTCGATCTTGGTGCGAGGGTTTGAGGCTTACGATCTGGTCGTCTCAAACAACGCCTTGGCCGAGAGACTCGATCATGCGGAAAGATGCGCCGCGTTGGGCCGCTCCGCCGCGAGCATCGCGCACGAAATGCGCAACCAACTGCTGATTCTGCCACTGGTGGAGCTGATCGAGGCCAATTACCGGAACCACGCCGAACTCCTGGAGCTCGCCGCCATTGCCCGCCTGACCCACGAACGGCTTATAGAGCTCATCGACGAGGTCAAGAGCTTCGTTCGCACCGACGACTCGGATCCGAGGAGAGTCCGGGTGATCCTGGGGCACTTGACCCGCGAAGCCGTCTTCCTGGCTGGCATGCACGACGGCATTCCGAAACGTGCTCTGAGGCTCGAGGTCCGGGCGGAACCGGTCGTCGTTTGCCACAAAACAAAGATCCAACAGGTCATCTTCAATTTGATCAAGAACGCCGCCGACGCGCTCCAGTCTCATGACGATCCGCTGATCGAGATCACGGTCAAGCACAATGGTTCCGACGCCATTTTATCGGTCCATGACAACGGGCCGGGCATCGACCGAGCCCACCTGCAAAGAATCTGGGACCCATTCTTTACCACCAAGGGAGACGAGGGTACCGGATTAGGCCTGGACACGTGCCGCAGGACCGTCGAGGCCCACCAAGGGACCATCGTATGCGAGAGTTGTCCCGGTCAGGGGGCCACCTTTACGGTCCGGCTGCCAATGGTCGAACTATCTCAAGACGCCTGACTTGTAGCCCGATACATAGGACAAATGCCGGAGCCGGGACCGGGACGCAACGGCAACGCGGCCGTCGACCGCGGTCCGGCACTACGGGTTTGGAGCGTTTGCATGGCACCGAAAGCTGATCTCCGTCCGGATGATCTGGGACGGCGCGCGAGGCTCCTTGGGGGGGTCCTGGTGGCCCTGTGGGCGTGTGGCGGTTGCGGTCTGCTCTGGACGCCCACGGAACTGTCCGGCCTGGTTGAAGGAGCTCCGGGGCCGACCGACACGCTTTTAGCGGCGGACGTCACTGCGGCGTCGCCGGAAACCGGTCTGCCCACAACGTTGTCCGGGGTTGTATCCGGTCAATTCGAGGGCCAGTACCAGGAGGAAATCCTGGAGGTCTTTTTTGACGACGGCGGTGCCCCGATTGCAGCCATCTCCCGATCGGAGTTCAGCCTTGACTCCCCCGCCTCCGGAACTTTGGTCAGCCTAAACCTTATCGTGGTGGTGGACTTCATCATCGTGACCGATGATGGAGGGACCCCTGTTCTCGACGAGCAAGGCAGTCCGATCGTCTGTGGACTTCAGACCTCCGCCACGGGCGAGATCATCCACGGGACCGGCAGCTTTGTGGGCGTTACCGGCAAATTGCACACGGAATCCGTTCTGTCCTTTTCGAGCGGTAGTTGCGGAATGGGCGCTGTGGAGGCGGATCTCGTCATCACGCTGGATGGAGACGTCGCCGACTAGCCTCGAGCGCGTCTTGCTCTAGTGCCAATGCCGCTTGGGGGTGTCGTCCGCTATCTGTGCTGGTCTCACGCCCGTCACCGACACGGGTCGAGCACTCTGATGGTCAGCCGCCCACCCATCGCTTGGTTGATTAGCGCTTGCCTCATCCTGATGGCAGCGTCTGAACAGGATGTGCTGGCCCAGGGCGTCGTTCGCGACAGCATTGCTGCCACCTCCTCCGGTCGGGGCGGAACGAATATTGCTCACTTCGACAACCTCAGTGTTATCCTCGACAACCCGGCCGCGCTGGCCAACATCCCGGAGCGCCGGCGATTCGACTTCGGCTTCGACCTGCTCTTTACGGATCTAGACTATACCGACCCGCTTAACAATGCTGACGGAGAGGTCGTCCCCTTCCCGCTTCCCCAGTTCGCCTACGCCAACAAGACAGCCAATGACCGCCTTGCGTACGGCATCGGTATCTTTGCGCCCGCCGGCTTCGGTGCTCATTACGATCTCCGTCACGCCCTCTACGGAAAACGCGAGTACAGCTCCCTGGGCGCACTGGTGAAGATCCTGCCGGCCGTGGCCTACAAGGTAACCGACAAACTCAGTGTCGGAGCGACGTTCGGGCTCGGGATCAGTCACGTACAGCTCGAAAAGCCGCTTAACCTGCAGACCGGCCCGTTCGCCGGACTTCCCTGTATGATCGATCTGAAAGCAACCGGATTCGCGCCGACCTGGTCGGTCGGAATGCAGTACACGCTCAGCGAGAAGACCACCATCGGATTGGCCTTCCGGAGCGAGACGCGCTTTCGTCTTAGAGGAAGCGCAAAGGCGGACGTTAGCGGGGTTGGACTCCCGCTGCTCAAAGGAAGCTATGACGCCGAGGCCGACCTCGTCTGGCCCAGAAGCCTCGGCGCGGGAATATCCCATAGGCTCAGCGACAAACACCGCATCTCGGCGGACGTGATCTGGTTTGATTGGTCGCACGCATTCGACGGGCTGGATCTGAAGCTGACGGACGGGTCCAATCCACTTTTCGGCGTGATGCTGGGCCCAAAAGTGCGCGACCGACTGCCAATGAGTTGGCACGACTCGGTGGCCTGTAGAGTCGGGTACGAGTTCTTCCCGACCACCCGCGATGTTCTCCGCGCCGGCTACATCTACCACGATAATCCAATCCCTGCCGCCACTCTCATTCCAAACCTTGCCGGCACGCTCGAACACGCCGTCAGCGCCGGGTACGGGCATCGCTGGGAGCGGTGGAGGGTAGACGCGGCGTACCAGTATTCGTGGGGCCCCACGAATCACGTTTCGCACAGCCGCATGGTCGGCGGGGACTACGACCACAGCTCCGTGAAGGCACAAGCGCACTGGTTTTTCCTGAGCTTTTCCTACAGCTTATGAAGTGCCGCGGCGATTCTACCGACCGGGTGCACGGTCGTTCTCCCAGCCCGCTCATGTGTATGTTGGTAGATGCTATCCCTGCATTAGCCCCCGCTGTGGGCCACCGAGCTGCCCTTAGCCCCGTCCTGCTCGGGTCAAAGTAGTCTGGCACATTCCCCAACGGTGATGGTTCGGCGGTTGTGTGGCGGCAGCGGCACTCGTCGGATGTTCCCTGCACCGCCGGCAGCCCCCCTTGAAGCCGCGTCCGCGAATCTCGCGGAGTGCGTTCGGCGTGCGGAGGCCGGCGATCCTCCGGGAGCGGTTCAGGAGGGTGCCGGACATCGTGGAGCCAGATGACCTCACCGTTGGTGGAATCCCAGAACGGCACCCGGAAGCCGTCGAAATCGAATGGGCCGCCCGATACGCCCCGTGAGTACCGCTCAGCCTGCGTCAAGGCGTTAGCGCGCCCGACGTGACCGCGTTCACCGATACGTACCCTCCCCCCGTCATCAGTGTGCACCTCGTTTGCCCCGCCGTTCAATCAGCCCCACCGACACGCCGACCTAAACGAAGACAGGGCCAGAACTTCTGACCCTGCCGTGCACGACAATTCGCCTCATGTCATCGAGAACGGAGAGGGCGGGATTCGAACCCGCGGTAGGGATATGACTCCCTACGACGGTTTAGCAAACCGTTGCCTTCAGCCGCTCGGCCACCTCTCCGAAACTAACAGCAAACGTTTTCCTTCTCCTTGGAAGTCTACCACCGCCAAGCGGGATTCTCAACCAAGCGGCTTCCCGTTCGCGACGGACGGGGCCGGTCCCCGCCGCGTGTGCGTGGCGTAGGCCGTGGTTCCCGAACGCCTCCGCCGCTGCCGGCGCGCACTCGCGAGATGAACCGGCGTCGCTCCTGCCCCTGAAGCTCATAGGCGCACCCGGCGCACGGCAGGTCACCGCCGTCATGCCCGTCCGCGTCGAGCGAGCCGCTGGCTTGCCCGACCCGGCTCATATCATCCGCGCTCGAGCGGCTGTGCGATGACCGGTTGGGCCTCGGCCGCGTTCTGGGCCGCCTCCCGGGCCGCACTCGACAACGCCCGTTGCACCAGGATCAGCAGAATGAACCCGGCGATTGCGAAGCCGACCATCGCGCGCCAGCCGACGCTGGACGAGTACCACGCCACGGCGAAGCCGAACCCGATCGGGGGCTGGGTCGGGACGGCCGTTAGGTTCGCGACCGTCGCGACCGGTGCGGCTGCCGGCGCCGGCATCCTCGTCAGGGGCGCTGTCACCTTCGGAATAACGACGAAGACGGTCGTCCAAGTGTACCCCGCGAGCAGAGCCGCGCCTGAGGCCAAAACACCCCAGAACTCGATTCGGCAAAAGCGTACCAGCCCGGGTCGCGGAACCCGCCTCATGAGCCTGCTGAGGTGACGCAGCAATGCCAAGGGCGTCACCACGAAAGCGATAACGGACGTCACGCCGCTCGAGATCGCCAGAGCCACGAACGTGGGCTTGAACACCACGAACGGGCCCATGAACACCAGGAACGGGCCCTTGGGCCCCGGGACCGGCGAGGGCGGAGGGACAGTGGCAATCGCTTGGTTCGAGTGGAGTATCGTCAGCAAGCTGAGCACGAGCGGCACTGACAACAGGCAAGCACAAACGCGTAACACGCGCCGGGCGGCGCGGCCTTCAGCCGAGAGGGGAGTCGCCAATTCCGGCTTCGTAAGGGTCCACAACGCGAGCATCACCAGGGCCGTCATCCCCGCCCAGAAAACGAACTGGTCGAGACTACCGAGCAGCCTGAAGGACGACGACATGACTCCCGTTGGTGTCGTATACGGGAGCAACCCCGGCATCGGCGTCAGAACAAACACCCGGCCGCCCGCGAACACCCCGACGGCGATGATGAGCAGCAGCACGCCGCGGGCCAGTTGACGCACCCACCGCGGAGACGCGAAACGCAGGAACTGTCCGCTGAGGGAAAGGCGCACCGGATGAGCACACTCGGGGCAGAGCCCCTCCACCGACAGCGTACGCAGGTTGTAGCCGCAGTTGACGCAGGGCAGGTCCGTCGCGACACGGCCGTCGGCGTCGAGCGGACAAGGTGGGCCATCGATGTCGGGCGCGCTCATTCGTGCTCTCTGGGTATTGGTGTTGCCACCGGTATTGCCGTCGCCGCGTTCTGGGCCGCCTCCCGGGCCGCACCCGACAACGCCCGTTGCACCAGGATCAGCAGAATGGACCCGGCGATCACAAATCCGAACGTCGCGCACCCGCCGACGCCCGACAACGCCGCCGCCGCGAAGAACCCGATGCCGATCGGCGGCACCGCGGGGACGGCCATCATGGTAGTGGGCATCGTGGTTGCCGGCGTCGTCGTCCCGCTCGCGGACACCTGACCGGACGTACCTGTATACGTATAACCGTACTGATAGGTCACTGTGGTTCCCGGTCCCGGCGAGTACTTCGTGACCGACACCGCCGGGCCCGTGCTCGTCACGCCTGGACCGACGACGGGTACGGGCACCATCGTCGGCGGCGCCGTCATCATCGGAATGAAGAACCGGAGGAACAACCACCCGTAAGCGACCACCAGCAGCGTGCCGGCACTCAGGCCACCCCAGAACTCGACTTGGGCGAAACGGACCAGTCGCGGCCGCGGAATCCGGCGCATGAGTGCCATGAGGTGCCGCAACAATGCCAGCGGCGTCACGAGCGCGCTCACTACACCGGTCACAAGGGCGGCGATCAGGAGCGCCCAGTACGTCGCCGTGAAGATGGCTAACGGCGAAGCAGCCGTGACGGTGGGCATTCGCCCGGCCACATACATTATCATGCAGAGGCCCAGCACCGGCGGCACCAGCAGCAGCCAAACGCAGACCCGCAGAATACGTCGGGCGCTAACGCCCTCCGGTCGATGCGGGCCGCTGGGATCCCGGGTCGTGACGAACCATAACCCGACGATCACCAACACCAGAACCGCCGCCGTCAACAGGAACTGTCCCAGAGCTGGAAGCATGATGAGTGACGACGTCGGCGGTGCACTCGGCGCGGTCAGCGCCAGCGTGAGAAGCGTGACCATTTGAAGCAGTATGCCCCCACCCACCGCGGCGGCGGCGGCGATGATGAGCAGCAGCACGCCGTGGGCCAGCCGGCGAACCCAAGGCGGTTCGGCATGCCGGAGCAACTGCGCGCCGATGGAAAGGCGTACCGGGTAAGCACACTCAGGGCAGACCCCGTCCGCCGGCTGGGTGCGCAGGTCGTAGCCGCAGTTCAGGCACGGGGTATCGGCGCACACACGGCCGTCCGCGTCGAGCGGAACCGTCGGTCTGTAGCTCCTGGGTTGCGTCATGTCTGTTTCCCGCGAGCCGGTGTGCATCTTAGACCGTAGACGCTGCGTACGCTGTGAGGTTCGTCGGCCTGTGCCGCGGTGCGGCCCCCGCGTCGTGGTCGGGATGACACGGATGACGCGGCCTAGCCGCTGCCGCCGGCCGGCAGAGCTGCAATCTGCTCCGCCTCGCGCGCGACGCCGTACAGCGCGCTGCAAACCATGACGAGCAGCACGAACCCGGCAACGCCGAAGCCGAGAAATACGCAGCTACCGCAGCCGGTGACAGCTTGTGTGGCGAGTGACGGCACGGCTCCGGGCGGCAGGTTCACGCCCGGGGGCGCCACGGGCGCGGTGGCGGCCCCAGGCCGAGCGCGCACCGCCGCCGTCGAAGGTGCCGGTTCACCGGGCTCAACCGGGACCGCCGGCGTGCTGGGGGCCTGAAACATGCTGAGCACCTGCACATTGCGCGCGGTACCCAGGACCTGCACGACTGTCATCAACACCCCGCACGCCAGGAAGCCCCAGAAAACGACCTGGGCCAGCTTGACCAGCCCTGGACGAGGAATGCGCAGCATGAGTTGCCCGAAATAGCGGAAGGTGAGTACCGCCAGCAAAACGTAAATCGCCATCCCAACAGGGGCTTGGGCGGCGACGAGCGAGCTGTGCATCTCCGCCGACATGATCGCCTCGGGCATGAGCCCTAGAATCGCGCCAAAGACCACCGACGCGCCAAATAGCCAGAGGCTACGACGCAGCCATACACGCGTGACACTGTCCCGACCGACCTGTCCGCCGGGATCGGCGGTGGTCAGAAACACAATTCCGACAACGGCGAGTACGTTCGCCGGGATGTACGCCAGCACGGCAAGGGCCACCCTTCGGCGGATGTCGAAGCCCACGGGGACTCCCTGGCTGAATCCGCCGGAAAACGCGGTCGCGATACTCCAGACGGCAGCGCCGATGGTCCCGAGTGCCACCAACGCGGTCGCGATTATCACCAGCAACGGTCCGCGGGCTACGCGACGAAGCCACGCCGGCGGGGAGTGTTTCAGGTAGTAGCCGCGGAGCGTGTAGTCGATCGGTGTGCCACATTCAGGGCAGACAGCGTCCCTGGATAGCGTGCGCAGGTTGTGGCCACAGTGCTTGCAGGCCAGGTCCTCGGTGATGAAGTCGCCGGCAACGCCCACGGCAGGCACCGGGGTTCCCTCGATTGGCGGTCCGCTCATGGGTGTTCACCTCTGGCACGCTACGATGGGTGACACGGCTGTGCCTGCCCTGAGCCCGACCGCTACAGGCCGCTGCGACGGCCGGCGAGCCGTCGGCCGCTACGGGTCGCTGCGGCGGCCGGCGAGGATCTCGTTGCGGTGCTCGG
>Ga0307379_10002774_pt1 | contig 25685 bp, 19 predicted proteins | sample UN2MG_FD_202237 | JGI IMG/M metagenome (GOLD analysis project Ga0307379, IMG submission 202237) | Soil microbial communities from Risofladan, Vaasa, Finland - UN-2 | ecosystem: Environmental > Terrestrial > Soil > Coastal area > Acid sulfate soil | place: Finland: Risofladan, Vaasa | collected...
GTGCCCGCCCTCCTAACAGCCGGCGGGCAATGGTGTGCCCGCCCTCCTAACAGCCGGCGGGCAATGGTGTGCCCGCCCTCCTAACAGCCGGCGGGCAATCCCTACGGGACGGCCACGGCTGACAGGTTGGGAACCTGTCCCACCAAGAACGGCGACGGCCTGGGAACCGCGAACTCGCGAAGGGCACCAAGGGGGGAGGGCGAGGGGAACGCCGGTGGGCGCGGATGGCCCGCCACACGGATGGCGGACAAGCATTCGGCAGCGAGTCGCCAGAGGCGACCAAGGCTACCGAAGCAACGAACACCGCAGACCATACAAGTAGCGAAAGTGTCGCTCCTACGGACCCAGACTTTGAGGTCATACCCTCGCCGGGTGCGTCCTTGACTTTTGCTTAGCGGCGGGCTAGAATCGCGGTAGTCTCGCGCACGAGAGGTGGCCAGCCCGGCGCCTGATGATGTCGAGTGAGGCGGCCTGTCCGCTTCCAGCGGGCGGGCCGTTCGCGCGAGAGGAAAGGAACGGCCGCGATGCGTAGATGCGCACCGCTCTTGGCTCTTGTTGTCATCTTTGTCACGTCCTGCGTCGGATGTGGGCGCCAGGAGAGCAATGTAGTCGCTACGGTGAACAACCAGCCGATCAGCCAGGCCCAGCTTTGCCAGGCTCTGGAACAGGCTGAGGATATGGATCCGCGACGCCTCGAGACACAGAAGCTGATCGTCTTGCAGGTGGTCTACGAGGAGCTCGCGCTTCGTGGCGTGACTGTGGACCGAGAGGACGCGGTGGATCTGAGAAGACGGGTGGACGCATACTTCGGCGGTGCCTTCCCTGCTGCGGGCGCGATGTCTAGCCTGGGCGCAAGAACTCTCGACTCTCTCATCGTCCGTCAGGTGATCCGCCAGGAAGCTGAGAAGCGCAACGTTTCCGTGAGCCGCGAGGATCTCGACGCGCGCTTCGATGGGCTCAAAGACTACGTTCTCGCCGCCGCCGGCAAGGACTTCGAGGCCTGGCTCGCGGACACAGGTCAGACCGAAGAAGATCTCGCCAGCCGCATCAGCACCCAGATCCTCACCGGGAAGCTCGTCTTCACGGACGACGACCGGAACAAGTACTTCGAGGAGAGCAAGCAGCGACTGGAGGCCTTGCCTCACAACAACAAGTCCGTCATCTATCGCGAGATCATCCTTCCCTCTAAGGAAGAGGCTGAGGCGGTGCACAAGGAGCTTCTTGCGGGCGCCTCTGAGGGGAAGGTCACCTCTGAGAAGTTCGCTCGGGTTGCGACGGAACGCACTCTCGATCCTGTAGAGCGGCGTCGGGGCGGTATGGCCGGTTGGATCGTCGAGGGCAAGAGGGATGATCCCAAGCTCGAGAAGGTGCTCTTCGAGCTCACACCGGGCGAGGCCAGCGAGCCAATCCCCATTGAGATGCCGGGTCCCGAGGAGGAGGAAGGCACGTCCTCGAAGGCGCCGGGGCCGCAGTTCTACCGTATCGTCATGGTCGAGAAACGTATCACGCCCGGCGAGCTCACGTTGGCACGGAACGCGGATGTCATAGAGGAGTGGATGCTCAACGATCCGCGCTTTCAGCCTCAACTACAGCAGTTCTTCATCAACCTGAGGGCCAAGGCCGACGTCAAGATCCTGAGCCCGCGCTACAAGGCCTTGGAGGAAGCATACCGTGAGGGTCGGGAAGCGCGCGAGCGTCGGCTCTCTCAGACAGAGGATATCGTTCCCACTCTCCCTCAGCCCGAAGGCGAGACGCAGTCTCCCGGAGCTGAGCAGATGAAGCCCTCCGCCGAGACACAGCCTGAGTGATCGCGGTGCGACGGGGCGGTGTCCCGCAGCGGCGGATGGCAAAGGGCGATACAGTACAGAAGAACACCTCTGGCGGCCCCCGCGCCGCGGCCGATGCCGCTTCGGGTTTCCTGGGCGGTAGACGGCGGCACTTCCCGTCCGGCGGTTCTCGTGCGAGTCGGGTCGCGGTCGGACAGCCAGGGTGACGGGGCGGAGCACTTCAGCATATGGGCAAGCGGACGCGTGCCATGGATAACGCGGTCTTCTCCGAGCTCGTCGAGATCATGGCTCGGCTGCGGAGCCCGTCGGGCTGCCCCTGGGACCGACACCAGGACCATCGCTCTCTGCGGCCCTGTCTCTTGGAGGAGACCTACGAGGTGCTCGAAGCCATTGACCGCGACGATCCGGATGCTCTCTGCCAGGAGCTGGGCGACCTCTTGCTCCAGGTCATCTTTCACGCGCAGTTGGCGGAGGAGGCAGGTCGGTTCGACATACAGGAAGTTGTCCGGGGCCTACGCGAGAAGCTGGTCGCCCGCCATCCTCACGTCTTTGGCGACAGCGCGGCCGAGACCCCGGAGGAGGTCCTGCATCAGTGGGACAGCCTGAAGCGGCAGGAGCGGAGCGACGACAGCGCGGAGGCGATCATCGAGGTGCCGCGGGCTCTGCCGGCCCTGTCTCGGGCACAGGTGGTTCAGCGGCGCGCCGCCCGCGCCGGCCTGCTCCGGAGCAGCGCGCAGGCGAAGGGGGCGGCCGAGGCCGCGCTGGCGCAACTCGCCCGGGAGTCGCTGGACCAGAAGCTCGCGGAGGCCGCCGTAGGGGAACTCCTGCTGGCGGCCGTGGACCTGGCGCGCGCGGCCAACGTGGAGGCGGAGCAGGCACTGCGGGAACGGGTCGAGGAGCTGATCGCGGACGTCCGTCAGCGGGCGCGCAAGCCCGATGCTGCTGCTAATGCCCGCGGGCGCGCGGACCCCGGATGAAGGCTTCGCGGGACGCATGATGGCAGATTATAGAGTTTCTTGCATTATGGTTAGGGGCACTCATAATGCAAGAAACTCTACCGCGCACGGCGTGAGGCTCACACAGCAGATTCTCTTGCATTACGGTCGTAACCGTAATGCAAGAGAATCCGTAGAGCGGAGGGAGACCCCCTCTGTTGGCATGGTGCAGCGAAAAGAGATCAGAGATCGAAAGGAGCTGTTCTACAGTGGCTAAGAAGTCGGAAAAGAGAGTCTACCTCTTCCACCAAGGCAACAAAGACATGAAGGACGTGCTCGGCGGCAAGGGCGCAAACCTTGCTGAGATGAGCAACCTCGGCCTTCCCGTTCCCCCGGGATTCACGATCACGACGACGGCGTGTATCGAGTACCTCAAGGTGAAGAAGATGCCGGCCGGGCTGATGGACGACGTGAAGGCCGCCATGAAGAAAGTCGAAAAGGACACCGGCAAGGGGTTCGGTGATCCGAAGAACCCGCTGTTGGTCTCCGTGCGATCAGGCGCGAAGATGTCGATGCCCGGCATGATGGAGACCATCCTCAACCTGGGGCTCAACGAGGAGACCCTCCAGGGCATCATCGCGCTCACCGGCAACGAGCGGTTCGCCTATGACGCCTTCCGCCGGTTCATCATGATGTTCTCCTCGGTCGCCCTGCACATCGAGCGCGCCAACTTCGAGAAGATGCTGGAGGCGATGAAGAAGAAGCGCCGCGTCAAGCAGGACACCGAGCTGAACGCGGACGACCTGAAGGAGCTGGTGAAGCAGTTCAAAGCGTTCTTCAAGAAGCAGATGAAGCGGGACTTCCCGACCGACCCCATGGAGCAGCTCGAAACCGCCATCCGCGCGGTCTTCAGCTCCTGGAACATCCCCCGCGCCATCGCCTACCGAAACTTCTACAAGATCGCGCACGACCTGGGCACGGCCGTCAACGTGCAGACGATGGTGTTCGGGAACATGGGCGATGACTCCGGCACCGGCGTGGCGTTCACCCGCGACGTCGCCACCGGCGAGAAGAAGATCTACGGCGAGTTCCTGATGAACGCGCAGGGGGAGGACGTCGTGGCGGGCGTGCGCACGCCCATCGAGATCGCCAAGCTGAACAAGGAGAACCCGAAGATCTACCGGGAGTTCGTCCGCCTCGCCACCCGCATCGAGAAGCACTACAAGGACGCGATGGACATCGAGTTCACCATCGAGCGCGGCAAGCTCCACATCCTCCAGTGCCGGGTTGGGAAGCGCACGGCCCGGGCGGCCGTGCGCATCGCGGTGGAGATGGTGAAGGAGAGGCTCATCACCAAGGAAGAGGCGATCATGCGGGTGGAGCCCGACCAGATCAACCAGCTCCTGCTGCCCGCGTTCGACCCGAAGGAGAAAGAGGCGGCCGCGAAGGAGGGGCGCCTCTTGGCCCGCGGTCTCAACGCGTCACCCGGCGCGGCTAGCGGGGCGGCCGTCTTCCACGCCGACCGCGCGGCCGAACTCGGTGAGAGCGGGGTGGCTGTCGTGTTGGTGCGGCCGGAGACGACGCCGGACGATGTGCACGGCATGCTCGCATCCAAGGGCATCCTCACCGCCCGCGGCGGAGCGACGAGCCATGCGGCCGTTGTCGCTCGCGGCCTCGGGCTGCCGTGCGTGGCCGGATGTGAGGCGATCCGCGTGGAGGAGTCCAACCACCGGCTGAGTGTCGACGGCAAGGTGCTTAAGGAGATGGAGCCGATCTCGATCGACGGCACCACGGGCGAGGTGTTCGCCGGCCTCATTCCGACCATCGTGCCGAACTTGAACAAGGAGAAGGAACTGACGACGCTCCTGAGCTGGGCCGACAAGGTTCGCCGGCTGGAGGTCTGGGCCAACGCCGACTACCCGCGCGACGCAAAGCGCGCCCGGGGCTTCGGCGCTCAGGGAATAGGCCTCTGTCGTACCGAGCACATGTTCATGGAGACGGAGCGTCTTCCCATCGTCCAGCGCATGATCCTCGCCGGAAGCTCCGAGGAACGCAAGAAGGCCCTCGACGAGATCCTGCCGTTCCAGCGCAAGGATTTCGTGGGCATCTTCCGGGCGATGGACGGTCTGCCGGTGGTGATCAGGCTCATCGACCCGCCGCTGCACGAGTTCCTGCCCGACCACGACGAGCTGCTGGTCGAGGTGACGAAGCTGGAGACCAAGTCGCCCAACTCCCGCAAGCTCAAGCAGCTTCGCAAGATGCTGGATGCCGTCGAAGGCATGCGGGAGATGAACCCGATGCTCGGTCTGCGGGGCTGCCGGCTCAGCATCGTCATGCCGGAGATCGTCGAGATGCAGACGCGGGCGATCATGGAAGCGGCCTGCCAGTGCCAGAAGCGGGGCGTCAAGGTGTACGTGAAGATCATGGTTCCGCTCATCGGACACGTGAACGAGCTGAGCTGGATCCGCGAGCGACTGGAGCCGGTCGCCCAAGAGGTTATGAAGCAGAAGAAGGTCAAGATCGACTACAAGATCGGCACCATGATCGAGATTCCGCGGGCGGCCCTCACAGCGGACGAGATCGCAGAGCAGGCCGAGTTCTTCTCCTTCGGCACCAACGACCTGACGCAGACGTGCTTCGGCTACTCGCGGGACGACGCGGAGGGCAAGTTCCTGCTGCGCTATGTCGAGGACAAGATCCTCCCCGAGAACCCGTTCCAGACGCTCGATGAGATCGGGGTCGGCAGTCTCGTAAAGACGGCGGTGACGTTGGGCCGGAAGGCGCGCAAGGACCTGGAGCTGGGCATCTGCGGGGAGCACGGCGGCGATCCGCGCTCCGTCGAGTTCTGCCATAAGGTCGGGCTCGACTATGTGAGCTGCTCTCCCTTCCGCGTGCCGATCGCCCGCCTCGCGGCGGCGCAGGCTGTTGTGAAGGACAAGGTCGCCGGCAGCGACTCGCGCTAGTCGCTTCACGTCGTCCCTGCTCAGGGGTAAGACAGGTCGGGGCGCTGTTGGCGCCCCGACCTGTGGCTTAACCGGAAGCCCACTGCTGGGCGCAGCTCGTAGGGCAGGGAAGCCGCGGCGTTACCTTGGGAGCTGCTGCACACAAGATCCGTGTCCTGCGAGAGCAAGAAAGATGGGGACAGCAGGATCCGGCGTCCCCGCTATCCCCAAGCCGCGATGCGTGCTGTGGTATGGTCGGTCGCCGCCTACCAGGTGCTGTAGGCTTCGCCGTTAATGGCGGTGAGAGTCGAGCCGCTGGCGACGTCGCCGGTACTGGCGGTGTAGCTCCAGGTCGTGCCGCTTTCGGTGAAGGGATCCTTGGGAAGGTTGTTGTCCGGGGTCCGCAGGTAGGGACCTTGCCAGGCAGTGACGTCGAGCGCGATGCTCATGCCGCCACTCGAGCCGAGCTCCGGCTGGGTCATGAGCTGAGACAGTGCCGAGGGGTAGTCCCCGCAGTCAGCCTCGAACTGCTGGATGGCGTTTCGGAGCTGGTGTATGTCGCCGCGAAGGGCCGCCTCCTTCGCCTTGCGGCCCGCGCCCATCAGCCGTGGGATCACGATCAAAGCGAGGATCGAGATAACCACGATCACGATGAGCATCTCGATGAGGGTGAAGCCCGTGCGGGCGCTTCGACGTGTGCGCGCGAACATGTTCCGCCTCCTCTCCAATGGCCACAGGCCATCGGCGCAGTTCTGCTCTGAGCCATTGGGCCGCGGCGCCGGAAGTGGGCGCGCAACCCCCGCAACCCCGATGACTCAGTTCCCCTAAGGGATCTTTCCATGTCTCGCGCGCCGCCCGGAGATCGGCAGCCGTTTGCACGTCAGAGCGCCGGGAGACATGCTCTGCCGCCGCGGCAGCATGCCGCGGGGAAGCGATGGAAGGTGCCTGGAGAGCCTCTGGGCAGTGGGAAACGACAGGGCGGGGCGACCGGCTGCACTCTAAGCTGCGCTTCGGCCTAAACCATCTCAATATCGCTAGCTCTTATGGAATGACTGCCTTAGCATCGTTTCCTTCTCGAATCTGAGGAGCGGGGAGCTTGAGGGCCTACTGTCGCCGGGCCAGCTTGCTTTCCCGCTTCTCGCGCGTGTCTGCCGCGGCCCGCGGGGTTCACGCGTCCTCTCACCCTCTTTGGAGAGCCCGCGACTTCACCCACCTCACGTCTACCCTCCTCAAGTGACCTCACTGCTCACTCTTGGAGCCAGAGCTTCGTCCAGTTCTGAGAGCTACGCTTCGCCTCAGCCAGGAGGGAAAACGGCAACCGCTTGCAGAACTCGCAGTTGGATAGACTCAGAAGGGGCCGGATGCGATGGTCGAGGGCAGCGCGAACCAGACGACCGGCGCGGAAACGGCGGGGGCTACTTCCCAACCGCGGCGCGCCCTCGCGCTCGATGCTCTGCGGGGATTGGCGATCCTCGGTATGGTGCTCTCGGGGGACGTACCTGAGGACGTCTTCCCGGCCTGGATGTACCACGCCCAGGACCCGCCCGGCCAACACTTCAGCCATCACTTCCGCGATTATGTCGCCGGTCTGACCTGGGTCGATCTCGTCTTTCCGTTCTTCATCTTCGCTATGGGCGCGGCGATATCTCTGGCGCTCTCCCGACGCCGGGAGCAGGGCCGCTCCTACTGGAGCATCAGCGGGGGGATCGTGTACCGCACCTTCCTTCTCGGCGCCTTCGCGATCTACGTCGCCCACATCCGTCCCGACGCGTTGAGCCGGGACCCGACCACCACGACCTGGGCGCTGGCCCTGCTTGGTTTCCTGCTCCTCTTCCCCATCCTCGCCAGGCTCCCCGGCTCCTGGCCTCTCTGGCTCCGCCTTTCGCTCCGCGCCATCGGCTGGGCGGGCGCCGTCACCATGATGGCCTCCCTCCAGTTCGCCTCCGGCCACCACCGCGGCGGCGGCCTCACGGGCTTCTCCGTTGAGCGAAGCGACATCATCATCGTCTTGCTCACCAACGTCGCCCTGTTCGGGTCCTTCCTCTGGCTGCTTTCGCGGGGCAACCTCCTGCTGCGGCTAAGCTTTCTCGGCTTCCTGATGGCTGCGCGCCTCTCCGCAGAGAGTCCTGGATGGGTCGCCTGGCTCGACGGCCACTGGCCTCTGTCCTGGATGTTCCAGCTCGGCTACCTCCAATGGCTCTTCATCGCCATCCCCGGCACCATCGCAGGGGACCGGATAGCGGCCTGGGTGCGCTCGGAGAAGGGCGACTCGGCCGCCGAAGGTGGATGGTCTGTCGTCCGCACCTTCGGCCTCGCCGCGCTGATGGTCGCCTTCGTGGTTTTCGTCCTCATCGGGATGCAGAGCCGGTGGCTCTGGCCGACGACGGCGATCGTCGCCGCTATGTGCGTTCTTGGGTGGTGGCTGGTGCGCGGTCCCTCTACCGGGACGGAGCGGCTGGTAAGAGACCTCTACCCCTGGGGCGTCTACTGGCTCCTGCTCGGCCTCGCCTTCGAGCCCTTCGAGGGCGGCATCAAGAAGATGCCGGACACGATGAGCTACTACCTCGTCACCGCGGGGCTCGCCATCTTCGTGCTCATCGCCGGCACCATCGTCATACACATCTGGCGCCGACAGCGCTGGCTCCAGCTCCTCATCGACAACGGCCAGAACCCCATGATCGCCTACGTCGGGGGCGAAAACTTCATCTGGCCCCTCGTCGTCCTCACCCACCTCGACCGGCCGATCGACGCGATCACCCAGGCCCCCTGGGCCGGGCTCACCGCCGGCATTCTGACAACGCTCGTGGTAGCTTACGCAGTCCGGGTCTTCACGCGGTTGGGGGTGTTCTGGCGGACGTAGCGGCGAATGCAGATCCCTGTTGGGCAGGAGCGGAAGCTCCTGCCATTCCCCCATCGTGGAGCATCGCACCTCACCGGCCCCTCGCCCGTCTCCCAGAACGCGCAGCTCGACCATAGGTAGGCCGTCGGGTTACTGACAAGGCCGGCCATCACAGGATTGGCGTGAATGTAGTTCCAGCACTCCTGCAAGTCGCGTTCATCTCGGATCACATGGTCGTAGAACCGCCGCTGCCAGAGCCGACCGGCAGCGGTGCGGGTATCACGATAACGTCGCGAGAATGCGCTGTGCACGCGGCGAACAAGGCCGCTGATCGAGGCGTCGCCGTGCAGCGTCAGCAGGAGATGGTAGTGGTCGGGCATCAGCACATAGGCATGCAGGCTGATCCTACCGCGCTCACGCGCCTCGACGTAAAGGTCCAGCAGAAGATCGGCCAGCGCCTCCTCCTTGAGAACGGGGCGCCTACCCTCCAGGCAGCCGGTGATGAAGTACATATGGCCTGGGAGATCCACTCTGGGGAGGCGGCGGTAGAGCATGGGAAGAGATTCAGTGGCAGGAGCTTCCGCTCCTGCCCAACGGCTACCCGGACAGGCGGACGGCTATCAGTCCGGCTGCGTAGGCCCCGAGAGGCAGTCCTGAGACCATCTCGTGGCGCGGACGCGCCTCGGTTGGTACGGTCGACTCGCCAACCAGGCCATAGTTGGGGATTGCCACGTATGCCCCGAGGGCGTACCCAAGAACCAGCCTGATGACCAAGCCTGGGTCTTGCCAGCCGATAAGCCCGTATATCCCGCCTGCGACCGCCACCGCCCAGAAGACGCACACGAATGCGGCAACCCATGTTCGCGCCGTGTACAGCACACTGTGCGACAACCACCATCCGAGCTTCCTGCCGACATACATTCCGGCGATGGCGACCAAAGCGAAAGTCATCAGCTGTCGCTCCTCTCCACTCGCCTGAACAGCACCCGCCCTTCGAAAGCGCCCTGCTCGTGCCCGACCGTTCGGGCTCTGGATCAGGTTACTCTCGGATTCATCTCGGCATCGAACTCGACATACCCGTTGTTGTGGTCGAGACTCAGCCGTACGGCTTCGTTCACCGCGACGCCGATGAGGGCCTGGCGCGGCAGCGGCCGCTGGCCTTCTTCCCACGCCTTTAGCTTCGTCTCGCGATGGGCCAGGGCGTCGGCCTCCGACATCCCCTCGGTCTCGCAGTGTATTAGGTGGATGTCGCGCAGCCAGCGCGAGATGCTCTCGAACCCGTAGCCCACATACTCGACGTCGCCATCTTCTTCCCAGCTATCGTAGTGCTTGAAGAAGTTGGGGTTGATCTGCTCGAAGCCGTCGTCGTCGGTCAGGATGTGCAGGTTGCGGAACTTGTGGTCGGCCCAGTACTCGCCCTTGGTGCCGCTGATCTGGAGCCCCTGATTCGTCATCGCCGAGTTCTTCTCCGAGCACACCCAGGAGGTCTGAATCCACAGGACCGAATCGTCCTCCCACTCGACCACGGCCTGCACCGCATCGTAGGCGTCGCTGCCCTTACTGGGGAGGAACTTCTTCTGGCCCCAGGCCGCCACGCGCTTCGGCCTGAGTCCGGTGATGAAGTAGTAGGCGTCAACGTAGTGCACGCCGATGTACTCGAACGGGCTGGACTTCTCCGCCCACAGCCCAAAGAACTTCAGCGGCATGTACTTGGGCTCTTCGATCCAGGCGTGCCCGTGCAGCATCTCGCCCAGGTCCCCGCGGCGCACCCGATAGCGGGCAAGCCGCACCGCCCGGTCCATCCGCTTGTGGTAATCGGTGGCGACGTAGCGCCGCTTCTTCTCGGCCAGCTCGATCACCTGATGGGCTTCGTTCACCTTCAGGCAGAGCGGCTTCATCACGATCACGTCGTAGCCGGCCTCGACCGCCTCCAGCGTCATGTTGGTGTGCAGGTGGTCCGGCGTAGCGACGACCACGACCCCGTGCTCGCCGAGTTTCCCCATCGCCTCCTGGTACATCGTCGGATGGTTCTCCTCCGCCGCGTACTTCGATGGGTCGGGGTAGCCGTAGAACTGCCCGCCGGGAAACAGCTCCGCGCACTGCTTGATAATGCCCGAGTTGAGCGCGGAGATGTGCACGTCGCCCACGATTCCCCGCATGCGCTCCTGGAGCAGGGTCGGAATGACGACCTCCTGGCTGATCATCCCGCCGCCGATGAGCAAGACGTTGAGTCGCTTGTCCCAGCTCATTGTCGCGCCTCCTCGATCGCCTCCCGCAGCACCGACAGACCCTCGACGACGACCTCTTCCGGCGTGACCAGCGGCGGGGCGATCTTCACCGTTGCTCCCTGGAAACCGACGGGATGGAACATGAGCAGCCCCTTTTCGGTGCACTTCGTGACGATATCGCCGGCGAGATGCGGGTCGGGCTCGAGGCCGCCGGGCTTCACCATATGCAGCCCGGCGACCATGCCTTTGCCCATCACGGCGCCGCAAATGTCTGGATGCTTGCTCTGAATCTCGCGCAGTCCCGCGTGGAGCACCTCGCCGACCTGCTCTGCCTTCTCCGGTAGCTTCTCGTTCACGACGATATCCAGGTTTGCCAGCGCCGCCGCGACGCATATCGGGTTCCCCGTGTGGGTGCTCGTCATGCTCCCAGGCGGATACTGGTCCATCAGGTCCGCGCGTCCGATCACCGCGGACAGCGGCAGGCCGCTGGTAATGCCCTTGCCGCAGCAGGCGATGTCGGGCACAACGCCATAATGCTCGAAGCCCCACATCGTGCCGGTACGACCGAACCCCGCTTGTACCTCGTCGAAGACGAGCACGATGTCGTGCTCGGCGCACCAGGCGCGCATCTTCTGCGCGTACTCCTTCGGCCAGAAGGCGGCGCTTCCGCCTTGGTAGGTCTCGCTGATCACCCCCGCGATTCGGTCCGGCCCGAAGCCCTTCTCCTCCAGCGTATTGAGGAAGAAGTCGAAGCTTGTATCCGCACAGCGGAACCCGTCCGGGAAAGGCACTTGCACCATGTCGGGGTCGAGGTTGACGATCCATTCCTTCAACGCCGGGATGCCGCCGATCATCTGGGCCCCGAGCGTGCGCCCATGGAAGGCACCCTCATAGCTCACGATCGCGATCTTCTTCTCCCCCCCCACCGCGCGCCCGTGTGTGCGCGCGAGCTTGAGGGCGGCCTCGGTCGTCTCCGCGCCGGTCGTGAGCAAGAAGACCTTCTCCAAGGGGTGTGGTGCCAGCTCCGCCAGCCGGTGCACTAGCTTCGCCCGAATCTCGCTGGGGAAGCAGTAGTTGTGGAGCAGGCTCTTCTTGGCCTCGGCGCAGATCGCCTCCACGATCTCCGGACGGCCGTGGCCGGCATTGGCAACGAGCACGCCCGAACTCCAGTCGATCCACGTGTTTCCCCACGCGTCGTGGACCTGGAATCCGTCCGCTCTATCCCAAACCACATATCCCTGCCCGCGCATGGATCGAGGTTCGTCCCGGTAGAGGATTTCCAGTATCGGGATAGACTCCGGCGCGGGAATCGGCGTTTGAATGCGCCGGAACTTGGTGCTGACAGGGGGCACCCGCTTCGGCGTAATGGGCACGTCGCTCACGTCGTATCCTCCTCCAAAGATACCACTCAGCACCTAGGCACTGCGATCGAGGACCATCTTCCCCGGTGGTTCTCGCACCGCCTTGATCGCGCCTCTGACCGTGAATGACGACAGCCCGCCCCGTCAACCCGGGGCGGGAGGCAACTGCTTCTGCATGATTCCAGCTTCCACGACGCCGGCAGCGCTCCTGCTCGCCGGAGGTGGCTCAAGGAGACACAGTGAGCTGTGGCGCCGCGCCCGCGACGGCGGACAAGCGATTTCCGCGGCCGCCTTTCGGATAGCTGCCACCGCGCTGCGACTTGGGCTTGGCCCACCTCCGCCGGCATCGGCACCGGCGATCCGCCCCGACGGGCTCAATGCGGCACGTGGCAGCGGGCGACTCAAGCAGGTATGCTTCTCCCCGAGGGGAAGTCTGAAACCAAGAGCCGGGATAGAACCATGTTCCGCGATCTGCTGGCATTGCTCGAACGTGAGACAGACGGCAAACGCTGTCGGGAAGACGCCGCTGCCGTCCACTCTATCGATCGCCACTTCACTTTCTCCAGCTTCCACAAGAGTGCGCAGCTCAGCGCTGATCGTCTCCGTGGCGCGGGTCTGACGGAGGTGGAGGTACTCGAGGCCCCGGCCGACGGGCGCACGCTCTTCGGCGACTGGATGATGCCCCTCGCGTGGGAGGCCGAGGAGGGAAGCTTCGACATCATCGGTGCAAGGGGCGGCGCCGAGCGCGTGGCCGACCGCGCCCAGACCCCTGCCTGTCTCGCGATGTGGAGCGCCCCTACAGGTCCCGAAGGCATTGAGGCGGATATCATCTGGATCGAGAACCCGGTCGACCGGGAGAGCTGGTCCCCGGACGCGGTGCGCGGCAAGATCGTCTTCACCTGCGCCCACCCGCACGCAGTGAAGGCCGAGCTTCTTCAGGCGGGTGCAGTTGGGATTCTCTCCGACTTCCAGAGCCCTGGGGCCGACCTCCCGGATGCCGTTAGCTGGGTCAACGCCTGGAGCGACGACCCCGGCGGGTGGGCTTTCACCGGGCGGGACTCGCTGGGGTGGTCCTTCCAGATCTCCCCGCGCCAGGGGGAGAAGCTCCGCGGGCGCTTCAACGCCGGCGAGGAGCTGCGCGGTCGCGTAGTCGTTCGCGCCGGCCTGTGTGAAGGGACGCTCCCTGTCGTGACGGGGGTCATCCCTGGCGCCGGCAAGGAGGAGGTTCTCCTCATCGGCCATCAGTTCGAGCAGGGCGCGGTGGACAACGCGTCAGGAGTGGCTGTCATGATCGAGGCCGCCCGGGCGCTCGGATCACTCATCGAGCAGGGGAAAATCGCGGCCCCGAAGCGCACGATCCGACTGCTCCTCCCCTCCGAATGCTACACGACTATGTTCTGGGCCGAGCAGCGGCGCGACGCGCACCGGACGGTCGCCGGGATCTGCCTCGACTCTCCGTCTGGCATTCCGAGCCTGGCGGTTCGGCCGCCGGAGGTCGTGGCGAATCCGCATTCGCAGATGAGCTTCGCCGACGCGCTCGTGCTTGCCATCACCCGGCAGGTCATGTCGACCGCGCCCGTATACGCGTGGCGGGAAGCTCCCTACTCGATGACGGACAACATCGTCGCCGACAAGACGATCGACATACCGTGTCCGTGGATGGGAGGGCACAGCCGCACGTGGCACACGTCGGCGGACACCCTCGAGGTCGTTGACCCGCGACTGCAGGAGCTGGCCGCCCGCATCGCGGCCGCCTATGCTTACCTCATTGCGACCGCCGGGTGCGACCTGGTGCGAGACTTCGCGCATCTCGCGGCCGCCAGGGGCAAGGCGGCGCTGAGCGCTGCGGGGATCGCCGAGCTCGAACATATCGGAGGGGGCGAGGTCGACGACTCCTTGCGCCAGGTCGAGTATCTCGCCGAGCGCCACGCCGAGGCCGTTGTCTCCGTCCTCAAGTTGTTGCCGGCCGGCGACCGCTCGAAACTGCGCCCAGACATCAGGGCGCTCCAGCGTGACGTGCGCCGCGCAGGCAAGGACGAAGCCGCGAGTCTCGCCCGACGCGCAGGCCGCCCTGGTTGCGCTCCCAGTGTCACTGAGCTTCAGTGCGAACTCGCGAAGATACACCCCCGCCGTCTCGTGGCGGGGCCGATTACGTTTGATCGAATCCAGCCCGAGGCGAGAGAAGGAAAGCCCAGCCCCCGTTGGTCGGCCGAGCTCTTCGCCCTCCTGAATTGGTGCGACGGACGCCGTTCGCTCGCCGAGGCCAGCTCTCTCGCCGCGCGCGAACTCCGGCGCGACCGAACTCTCTCGCCTGACGAGCTCGCCCGAGGGATTGACCCGAGCGCCGGCTCGATGCTCGCCTACTTCGAGTTCCTTCGCCGCCACAACTACGTGGACTGGTGACCTGTGGGGATCTTCACCTTCTTTCACACCGCCGACCTGCACAACCGGCTCTCCATGGCCGCTGCTCGCCGGCTTGCCGATCTCAAGCGGCGCCATGAGGGGGCTCTGCTCCTCGATGCAGGAGATGCAATCGCCGCCGGCAATCTCGGCTTCCGTCTCGCGGGAGAGCCCATTCTCCGCCGGATGGCCGCAATCGGCTACGACGCTATGTCGATGGGAAATCGGGAATCACACCCTCTCCGACGCATCCTCGAACGCAAGCTCCGAAACGCGGCCTTTCCCGTCCTCGCCGCCAACATGCGCCCTGCTCGCCGGCCCCTCCCCGACATCGTCCGCTCCCACGCCGTCTTCGAGACACCCGCCGGCCGCGTCGCCGTCGTCGGCCTCGCCCCTCAGATCACCCGCCCCGGCTCACTCTGGTCGCGCGCGACGGACTACGTGTTCGACGACCCGCTTTCGGTCGCCGCCGAGCTCGCCGCCGCACTGCGTCGCGAGGCGGATCTTGTCGTCTGCCTGTCCCACTGTGGAGAGGACACGGATGCCCGGCTCGCGGAGCTGTCCGCGGTCGATCTGGTCCTCGGCGGTCACACACACGGCACCCGCGTATCACAGCAGCCCGGTCAGGCCCTGATCGTCCATCCCGGCCACCACAGCAGCCACGTCGCGCAGACGGAGATGACCTCACGTGACGACGCTGGGAGCATCCTGCTGCCCCTGGAGGTGCGGAAGTGACTGATTCTCAAGGCAGAGGTGCTGGCCCTCTCGGTCGCCCCGTTGTCCGGCTACTCGTCGCAGCCTGGATCATCGCCATTCTCGCGGTTTACTTGCGACTTGAGATCATGCGCGTCCTGGCGATGGCCGGCGTACTTCCCGAGTAGTAAAGAGATACGTGCGTTCCGGGGACCGTTGGAAGGCAAGCATCTCGCAGTCACAACGGGCCTGGAGCGATCCCGCGTGCGGAGCCCGGGGGCGACCCGGGAGCGACAACTCCGGCCGGATCCCCTAGCTCTTCTTCTTTGTATAGGCCGTATCGGTTATTCGCTGATCTTTCGCCCGCCGCTTCACCTTCGACTTCGCCTTGAGCTCATCGAGCAGGGCTTCGTACTCGGCCCGCTTCACGGGCAACCGCACCGTCTTCCTTCGATAGCTTGAAAGAACCATTGCATTCGCCAGCTCGAGCGACCAGATCGCCTCCGCGCCGGGCGTCACCAGCCGCTCGCCGAAGAGAATTGCCCGGCAGAAGTTGCGGGTCACCGCGATGTGCTCCTGCTCTCGCTTGGGAAGAGGCACGTCGACCAGCTTCGCCTCGGGCGCAGCCCACATCGACTTGTTCTCCACGGTGAACTTGCTGAGCGGAGGTTTGATCTCCCAGAACTTCACTCCCTCTTCACGCCAGTCCGAGCTCTCGATCAGGATCTTACCCTTGTCCCCACAGATCTCCAGCCGCGTCATCTGGGGCGCATCGTTGACCCCCGCGTAGAGATACCCGTGCGCCCCGTTCGGATACTCAAGGACGGCGAACGCCTCGTCCTCCACCTCAATGTCGTGCATCCGGATGCGCGTCTGCGCCGTTACCAGCTTCGGCTGGCCACCCAGCCACGTGAAGATGTCGAGCCCGTGCGGCGCCTGGTTGAGCAGCACTCCACCTCCCTCGCCCTTCCAGGTTGCCCGCCATCCGCCCGAGTCGTAATAGGCCTGACTCCGGTAGTAGGCCATCACCATGCTCACTCGGCGGATCTCCCCGAGCCGGCCGCTGTCTATCAGCTGCCGCGCTGCCTGGTACTCCGCCGTGTGCCGCAGCTGGAACATCACGGCGAACACCTTACCGGCGCGGTCGGCGGCTCGGATCATGCGGGAGGCCTCTTTCACACTGGCTGCGATCGGCTTCTCGCTCAGGACGTGCAAGCCGCGCTTGAACGCGTCGATGGCGATTGGCGGGTGGAAGTAGTGGGGAGTCGCGATCAGCACAGCGTCCACCAACCCCGAGTCCATCAGATCCCTGGGAGTCGTAAAGTAAGGTACTTTGTGTTTCTCTCCGACCATCTGGGCCACATCGGGTGCATTGTCGCAGACTGCGGTCAGCTCCCCGACGTCCAGCTCGTGCATGTAGGCGCAGTGCCCCTGTCCCATCCCGCCTACTCCGACGACGCCGATCCGTACCTTATCCACCATGCACTTCTTCCTCCTGTGCTTCCTCTGCTTCCTCGACGACCTGTATCCGCAGTGCTTTTCTCCGAGCTGCACGCGTGCACCTGCCCTGCCGTTCAGCTCGCTCGCAGGAGGGGGCGCGAGTACCTCAGTGCGTGTGTAGGTCCTGGTCACGCGCAGTTATTGGGGGCCTGTATAGGCTGCTTCGGCATGTCGCCAAAGCATCTGCCGCTCGCCCCAGCACGATCCCAGAGGGACTCTACCGATGGCAAGAAATGGCCAGTTTCTACCATGGCCTGGCATGGAACGATTCCGCCATCCTGTTAGTATTAAGCTGTGTCCTGGTGCAGATGTCTGCCCGTGGACAGGGCAGGAGGAGGCAGCGTCTGCAGTCCTCACTCGCCGCCGTGCGAGGCAGTGGCGGGCAATGGAGGAGGGCGAGAGGGCGGGAAGCCGGAAGGCGGTATGCGTCATCACCGTTATCGACCTTCGGGCAGGCGTGGGCGGAGATGCGTCCGCCCGAAGAGGCCGGTGCTGCCGCGTGGACGCCCGGCCCGGCGAAGCAGGTTGCCCGATGATCGGGCTTCCTGCCCTCTCAGATGTAGCGGCTGAGAAGTGAGAGAAACGGCCTCCGAGTGAGCCCGTACCGCGAGTGCTGTACTGCCGTCGGTGTTCGCGAGCCGCGGCACGCAGGCTGTGCCTGATTCACAGGGGACCCGCGCCGAGCGGGTTCCCTTCTGCATTCTCGGTCGGCTTCGCCGTCGCAGGGGAAACACGCGTTGCGCCTCATGGGCAGGTATTCCCTCTCCTCCCAGCCGTATCGCACATCAAACTCTCGGAGAGGTCGGCGGAGGCATACTCACCCGGGGCACTGAGCCCGCAGGTGCGGGGTCCCGACGCGTCACGCAAGAAACCTTTAGCGGCAGGACGCCACTTGTTCGCGACGAAGGGATGCTCTGCTATGTCCCCCGGTCGTGGCGCGGGAGGCGAATGTGCAGATACGGGATCTGATCAAGGAGCTTGCTCGCATCTTCATCGACCGCCAGCTTTTTCTCGTCGGCGGATGCCTGCGCGATCAGCTGCTCGGCAAGGAGACGAACGACCTCGATCTCGCGACCGACGCGAGGCCGGATGATATCCGACGCCGAATCGAGCCCTGGGCTGATTCCGTGTGGCTCGCCGGCGAGGAGTTCGGCACAGTCGGTCTAGCCAAGGAGGGCATCAAAGCGGAGATCACAACCTTCCGCGCGGACGTTTACGACGGCGTGTCGCGCAAGCCGGAGGTGGCCTTCGGCGACGACATACGCGACGACCTCGCACGGCGCGATTTCACGATCAATGCGATGGCGGAGAACGTGCATACGGGCGAAGTGCTGGATCCGTTCGGAGGGCAGAACGATCAGCGGGCGCGTCTCGTCCGATTCGTCGGCGCGGCCGACACGCGCATCCGCGAGGACCCCCTCCGCATGCTGCGGGCCGTGCGGTTCTGCGCCCAGTTCGGATTCGAGCTCGATCCACTGGCGGCCGCCACTATCGCGACTTCCGGCGCGGAGATCGGGCGCATATCCTGGGAGCGCATCCGAGATGAGCTCGACAGCATTCTCCTCTCCCCCGGCCCCGACGAGGGACTGCGGCTCACTATCGACCTCGGGCTCGCCCAGCACTTCATGCCGGAGGTGCTTCGTCTTCATCTTCCGGAGCCGTACCGCCATCACATGAAGGACCTCCTCGACCATACGCTCGACGCTGTTCGACTGGTTCCCGAAGACAAGGTGCTCCGATACGCTGCGCTGCTCCACGACATCGCAAAGCCCGAGACCTTCACCGGCGACGACTCCGGCGTGCACTTCTACCGCCACGAGCAGCTGGGCGCGGACGAGGCCCGCAGCATGCTGGTGCGCCTTCGTCAGCCTGCCGCCTTCATCGAGCAGGTCGAGAAACTCATCCGGCACCACATGCGTATCCCTTGCTATCGCTCCGAGTGGACGGATGGCGCGATCCGGCGACTCATGTACGAATTGGGCGATCGGCTCGAGGACGCCATGATACTGGCGGAGGCCGATGTTCGCGGGAGCGATCCAGCGAATCTCCCCGAGTTCGAGGCACGGCTGAAAGAGCTGCGGGCCCGCATCCAAGCGGTGGGAGACGCCGCCGAGATCGCCCGAATGAGGCCCCTTCTCAGCGGGGACGAAGTCATGGAGATGCTACGCATCGGTCCCGGCCCACGGGTGGGCGAAGTCCTGGGCTTCCTTCTCGACGAGCAGATCGAGGGGCGGGTCGAGAGCCGCGAGCAAGCCATAGCTGCTGTACGAGAGAAGTTCGGCGAGGGGACAGGTAACCAAGGCGAACGCCTGTGAAAGTCAAGCGGCGGGCCCTTCGGCCCGCCGCACCATCTCTCTTCCGTTCAGTTGAAGGCTATGCTACGGCCTCGACGGTCTTCACCTCGGGGACCATCTCCTTGAGCACCCGTTCGATCCCCATTTGAAGCGTCATCTGCGCCATAGGGCATCCCTGGCAGGCTCCCTGCAGACGGACCTTCACGACTCCGTCCTCGGTAACCTCGACCAGCTCCACGTCGCCGCCATCTCGCTGCAGAGCGGGGCGCACCTTCTCCAAGGCCGCTTCGACTTGCTCTTTCACATCAAATCTCCATTCCCGGCTTCCCGCGTCAGCGAGAAGCACCATAGGCCGCCTCTACGCAAGGGCCTCACTGCATTTCTACCCGATGGGTGTGTTCGATACCTCCCACCCTGGGCCCCATTTGTCCGTCGATCGTCCAATTCACAGGAGCCCATCTGCGACGGGGCTAGTCCGTCGGGGAGATGGATACGTCGCCGATGAACTGCCACGTCTTGAAAATCTCTTGCGATTCAGGCGTTTGGAGCAGCGCGAGGAGCTTCTTCCCGGCCTCCGGGTTCTGCGCCTCCTTGAGAACGGCCCCTTCGCATCCAAAGGGTGTGTAGGAGCCGGCGGGAATCTGAGTCAGGAGTTTGAGGTTCTTCGGCTCGGCCGGCGGCTGATCCGGAATATGAACCTCAACCGCGCATGGGTAATATCCGATGCTCGCCTCAGCTTGTCCCTTTGCGGCCGCATCCTTGCTGTCCGCTGCAAAGCGGGCAAAGAGGACCTTCTTCTGGACCTCATCCCAGATTCCGGCGCTCTTCAGCGCTTCGACGGCGTGCACTCCCGCTGAGTTCTCCTTCGGATCGGGAATCGTTATTGTCTTCACGGCCGGCTTCGCCAGATCCGCCACTGATGCGATACCAGCGGGATTCGCCGCTGGAACCATGATGGCCAGCGAGTTCTCTGCGTATTTCACCCGTGTGCCGTCCATGAGGAGCCCGGCCTTCTCCAGGAGATCGATCTCGAGGCCACCCATCGACAGGGTCACGTCCGCTTTCTCCTTGCCGTGCAGGAGCTTGCTCGTAATGGTGACCATGTTCTCCGGGATCCAGTCGACCTCAATCCCTGGATTCTGCTGTCGGAAGATCTTCACGACTTCAGAGAACGGTCCCACCTGCCCACACGGAACCATCACCTTCAGTGTCGCTCCCTCCTGCCCGGCGCCGCCGGGCGCTCCCCCCGTCGTGGAGGGATTCTGGCTGCAGCCCGCGGCGGCCAAGGCGATGGCCAGAGCCATCACCGCTATCAGCGTCAGTCTTTCAGCTCTTCGCACCGTCGCCTCCTTGCCGTAGCGATTCCCAAGGAACCATGTTACATCTTATCGAAGCATACGGACAGAGTTATGAAGAATCCAGGGCGATTTTCAGAGCGATGATTCCTTCGCTGTCAGGCATCCACTTCCTCATCACCTACGGCTGTTCGGCCGAATGCGACCATTGCTTCATCTGGGGCTCCCCACAACGGCGCTCGTCCATGACCCCCGAGCAGATAGACGACTTCCTCGAGCAGGTCGTTTCCCTGGGAACCGTGACCAGCGTCTGCGCCGAGGGGGGCGAATCGTTTACCAAATACGACTCCGTGTTGCACTTCCTTCGTCGCGCCACCACTTTCGGCCTCACCGCTGGTGCCCTCACCAATGCGTCGTGGGTGAAATCCCGCGCGCAGGCGGCTGATCGCATCGCCGAGCTGATGGCCGCAGGTCTCAGGGACCTTGGCATCAGCACCGACCAGTGGCACCAGGGGTCGGTGCCCGTCGAGCGCGTGGATCTCCTCCTCCAGGTATGCACCGCCGCCGGCCTCGAGGCCGCGCGCATGGAGACCTCTCCGGAGGGCGTGATGTTTCGCGGGCGGGCGGCGGAGCGGCTGGCGCCGGCGATGCCGACGCGGCCGGCGGAGGAATTGGCGAGCTGTCCGCACGAGCAGTTGGGGGCTCCGTCGCGGGTGCATCTCGACTGCTATGGATTCCTTCACCTCTGCCAGGGGCTGACTCTGGGCCGCCTGCGCGTTCCCGAGGCGGTGGCCGGCTATGACCCGGAGGCCCATCCAATCGTACGGCTGCTGCTGAACGGCGGGCCCTACGCGCTGGGCCGGCATGCCGCCGACCTCGGGTTCGAGATGGCCCCCGAGTATGTGGACGCGTGCCATCTCTGCTACCGCGCCCGGGAGTTCTTGCGGCCGCGTTTCCCCGATCTCCTCGCGCCGGACGAGATGTACGGCTGCTGAGGTGAGGATGCCTACTGCAGTCTTGGCGAACCGCCGCCATCCGCGCGCAACTCATCCAGTGTCCGCCAGTACTTCTCGAGGGCCCGCCTGCCCGGCGTCGTGATGGAGAACATTGTCTTGGGGACTCGGCCGACAAAGGTCTTGGTCATGGAGACGTAGCCGGCCTCCTCCAGCCTCCGCATGTGGACCGAAAGGTTTCCGTTCGTCATCTGAAGTGCGCGCAGAATGAAGGTGAAGTCTGCTTCCTTCACGCCCGTGAGCAGAGTGAGGACCCGGAGGCGGGCAGGTTCATGCACTAGGCGGTCAATCTCCTGCATCTCGTGCTCTCTGCCCCTCATCCTCCAGTATTCTCTGGAGGCGATGGAGTTGGCCCCTGCTGTACAGCTCACAGACGACCGCAACCGGCACCATGAGAAGGAACAGGGGAATCCCGATCCGCAACGCATAATCGGTGAAGGGTTGGTGGAGCCCTGCGGCGCAGGCCACCGCGTAGCCCCAATACGGCGCGAAGGACAGGAAGTGCACCAGACCGAAGGCGCGCTTATCTTGCCCATGCTTCACCAGCCCAAACAGCACAAGTCCCCCCGCGATTACGAGGGGCTGGAATCGAACCGGCGATAGCCAAACCAGCCATGTGGTGACGAGGAGACAGCCGGACACGGCGATCCAGACCCACAGCTTCGGTTCGCGGAACGGATGATCTCCGACCACCACTCCAGCGTCCCGCTGGACGCTCAGGATGTAGTGGCCGCGCCAGTCTGCCCGCAGCAGCGCGCGCAGCGTCCATAGGAAAGCTGCGGACATGATAAGCGAGATCACCAGCAAATCCAGGATCCTGGTGAATGTGAAGCCGGAAGCCAATTGAAGCACCAGCCACATTACGCCGAACACAAGCGCCCATGTCAGAATGGGTGCCAGTACCCAACGCCACAGCTTCTGCAGAGGTGATCCGGCTCTCTCGGCGGCAGCGCCGATGCCCTCATCAGTGCGTGGAGCCCCCTCCCCGACGCTGCCATCGCAGGTTGCGTGCACGCGCCGGGGCAGCCGCAACAGGAAGATCACAAAGCAGGCCATGCCGGAGGTCAGTACCGCCAGCGCCACCCAGCGGAGCCATATCGTGCCATCGTTCCGCGCCAGGCGGTCGATCACACTGCCCGCCATGCTTAGCGTGACCCCAAGCAGAAAGAGCCCCATAGGGCGAAGAGACTGCCAGCGATTGAAGGCGTATTGAACGGCGGCGTCCCTGATGGCCTCGCTTCTGTTTGTCGGCTTGCCTGCTTTCACATCGGCCCCCCTGCGGTAGCCGTGATTTCATAAAGTAGTTTATATGACAAACCACGCTCTGTCAATGGGTCCTCACGGTCAGTGCATCAACGGTTTCCTGGTGTTCCGGGAGGTTCTTCCTAAAACCACATCCCTCTCTTCCTGGTATTCTGGACTGCTTCCGCAGCCTTGACCGCCGTGGCGACTCGCTCCCGAAGCCCATCCATCCACCGCCACCCCGGCTGCCCCATCCCCTAACTCACTGTCAAACAACGGAACTTCGCTCCTCTTCGGATGGTCTAACCAGCAAGCGACGTCCTCACGGGGGCGCCCTCGACGTGCAGATCTGCTAGATGGAGGCAGCGGCAATGACCTCGGAGAGCGATGTCAAAGGATCCAGCGGCATCCGCCTGTGGGTGTTGCTAGTCGTCCTGGGGGGGCTGGTGCTCGTGCTGGCGCTCGCCATTGGGGGCCGGCGCCGGGAGTCGGCGCGAATGGGCGGCGCGGAGTTCCTGCCGGGCGTCGGGATCGTCGACGCCGAGACCGGCCAACTTGGGGAGGTGGCCGAAGACGCGGCCTTCAAGGGCGGCGGCCGCGCCGGTGGCGGCGGTCGGGGAGGGATGGGCCGAGCTGCTGCCCCCGGAGGGATTGCGGGCCCTTTGGAGGCAAGGGCCGGGTTCGAGGCGCGTCTGGCGTCTTACGCCCCTTCCAGAGTCACCCCCATGCTTATCCGCACGGGGACTTTGCGCCTTCGGGTGGAGGATGTCGCCAAGGCTCACGAGGAGGTGGCGCGCATCGTCCGTGAGGCGAACGGCTACCTCGCCAACACGAGCCTGAGCTCCGAGCACGGCCCGACGCGAGCCGCGATGACGCTGCGCCTTCCAGCGGAGGGGCTCGACAGTGTGATGGATCGCATCTCGCGGCTGGGCAAGCTGCTGAACAAGGAGATAAGCACGCAGGAGGTCACGGAGGAGTACGTGGACCTCAGCTCGCGCAAGCGCAACCTGGAGCGGGAGGAGGAGCGTTTGCTGGAACTGCTGACGCGCGCCGGGAAAATCCCGGATCTCCTTCAGGTAGAGCAAACGCTCGCTCGCGTCCGCGGGGAGGTCGAGACGATCACCGGGCGGATGCGGTATCTGGAGAACCGGGTTGCGCTGTCGACCCTGAACGTTCAGCTCGAAGGGCCCGAGCCGAAGCCGAGTGTCGGCGGCCCCGTGTGGACGGCGAAGGATGAGTATCGCCAGGCAATGCGGTCGCTGCGAGATACGGGCCGGGGTCTGGGCACGATGGGCATCTGGATCGGCGTGTATGCTCCGGTGTGGGTGCCGATTCTGCTGGTGCTGATCTGGCTGGCGCGCCGGGCGTTCCCTCGGCCGGAAGAGAGCCAGGCGGCCGGGAAGTGACGCCGACTGGGTCTCGTGCCGTCGCGTCCGGGAGTGTCCTCCCCGGCGAAACATCCGCAGGCGTTTCCAAACCATCTGCTGTGGGTCATACTGCGGTGGCACTGGCAACCTCCGATAGGTGGTGTATCCAACAACACTCTACCGAAGGTGCCGGTGCCTTTCCTCGTTTCGCAGCTCTCTGACACCACTCCCGTCGCTTGCTCCCTACCTGTTACCTATGTATGGTAACTCAAGAATCGACCGCTGGCGGGGCGCGTTGACGTACGGTGGGGGCCGTGCTATGATTCCGGGGTTCCAAAGGGGGGTGTTTGGGAGGCGGCTGGGCGCCTCCTGGGTCCTCTGACACCCCGCACACAACTGCAAAGGAGCGTCGCCGTGAAGGGTAGTCTTCGACTCGTCCTCATTGTCGTCTGCCTGTCATTCATCCCCGCACTGGCCGCCGCCTCCGCTACAGCCCCCGAAGTCGCCATTACGTCGCCCGAAGAAGGTCTCACTCTCGCCTCCCAGGTCGTCGTTGTGGAGGCCGCGTACTCGGCTCCCGAGGAGGCTGTGATCAAACTGGTCGAACTCGTCATCGACGGCGTGACAGTCGACGCGCGGGAGCTTGACCCCGGAGAGGCAAGGGGACGCGTGTCCTTCACCTGGGTGGCGCGGGAGTACGCGGACGGCAAGCACATAATCTGCGTTCGCGCCATCGATTCCGATGGGCAAGTGGCGGATCACGAGATTTCGGCGTGGCTCGAGAGCGGACAGTTGGGCCTGGATCGCGGGGTGCGAATCGCATCGCCGTCGGATGGGGAGACGGTATCAGGCAAGACGACGATCCAGGTGGAGGTGGATGATCCGAAGCTTGCGCGGTACGTGATCTTTCTGGTGGATGACGTCTTCAAGGCGCTGAGCAATGTGCGGCCCTTCAGCTATGTATGGGACACGACGCGCTATCTGAATGGGCGGCACAGCCTGAAGGCGAAGGCATCTCTCGGCGGGGAGTGGGAAGCGGTGTCTCCGGTGGTTGGGGTGCATGTCGAGAACCCGAGCGGGGCGACGGCGATGCGCGCGCCGAAGGTGACGGCCGAGGCTGTGGCTCCGTCGCCCATGCTGCCGCCGGCTCGGGCCGGTGAGCAGACTCTTCCTGCGCCAATGCGCACCGAGAGCCCAACCCCGGCGCCGCCGCCGGTGGTTTTGGACAAGCCGGAGGTCGCGGTGCCCGGCACGGCGCCGTTCGTCAGCCCATCGGGAGAGCTGATAACACCGCCGGTTCCGACGATGGTCGAACCTGTTATAGAGCGTGCGCCGATGGAGATCGCGGCGCTCCCGACGTTCGGCGAGTCGGCGGGGGCCGGTGAGCCGATGCTGACCGGCCCGGCGCATGCGGCGGATTCATCGGCGCTGGCGGCTGAATCGATTGGATCGGCTGCGGTGGCGGCGCGAGAGCCAACGCCGGCTCCGCTCGAGGTTGCGTTGCTCGGGACCGGTTCGGCGGAAGCGGCTGTTACCGGAGAGCCGATAGTGACTGCTGATGTGTGGACGCCGGCCCCTGCGGGCCCGGCTGAGTCGATGGCAATGGGGAGGCAAGAGCCTGCCTCGGCGCCGCTGGAGGTGGCTCTGCTGGACATGCCGGGGGCAGCTCCGGTCGGCCTCGTGCCGGCCGTGGTTGTGGCGGCGCCGGCCGCGGTTGAGGCGGCGCCGGCCGCGGTTGAGGCGGCTCCGGCCGCGGTTGTAGCGGCGCCGGCCGTGGTCGAGGCGGCGC
>Ga0307379_10002780_pt1 | contig 25650 bp, 38 predicted proteins | sample UN2MG_FD_202237 | JGI IMG/M metagenome (GOLD analysis project Ga0307379, IMG submission 202237) | Soil microbial communities from Risofladan, Vaasa, Finland - UN-2 | ecosystem: Environmental > Terrestrial > Soil > Coastal area > Acid sulfate soil | place: Finland: Risofladan, Vaasa | collected...
CACCTTCTTGCGTTAATCGTTGACTGTAGACATTATCCTTTTTAGATAACGAACCCGATAACTTCAAATGCTCAGGTTTTGGCTCTGTCAACAACTGCTTATAAGCAGTATCTACTTGACTTGCTTAGAAAAAGTAGTATCTAAAGTAGATTTTATTAACTTTCTAGGTTTTACTCTCAAAAGGGTTATTTTTTTGAGAAACCAGAATACCTATAGACTTTTCAAAGAACTATATTATTATAGAAGAAAGAAGTTTCACATTTTTCTTAAAACGGTCTTGAATGCACTTTAATTTATTGCCTTATATCCCCATGCTAAAGCCACGGGGCTTTACAGCAACTGCCGTAATCAATCATCTCTTTCTCCTTCCGTCATTGATAAAATTACTTCTGAAACTATCTTTTTTATATCTTCCATATCTTCTGTATCGTCTTCGTATTCACTATCAGAAATACATATATATCCTTCGTGATTCAATCTGTCTACAATCCTATTTGCAATTATAACAATCAATTCTTCATTCATGTATAATAAACTCCACAAATATTTATGAACATTATGTGGCTTTACGTCTTAATAATTATTTTCCTTGCAAAAAAATATAAATATTTATTTTAACTCGTCTCTTACTTCCATTAATAAAATTCCAAGCCAGTTCGTTCCTTCCCCGTTACATTTTCCCCAGAAAACATCATACCAGGAATTTCCCTCGACCAATTCTTGATCTCCAGTAGCTAATAATCGTCGCGCTAAATTCTCATCGCTAAATTTATTTCTCAGAAGTTGAAGCATAATATCTTTTTTTTTGTATTCAAAATCTGATCGCATAATTATATTTCTACCCAATTTTTTAGCCAAAGAGGGAGGTCCTAAAGTAGAAAATATTTCTCTTACTTTAGGTTCTTTTGTTTTAGCCGCTTGATAAGCATGTTCGACCGTTGGATATTTTAATCCCTCAAATTCTACTAAAGATATTGAGAAATTTGAAAGGAACCAATATTCACCATCAAATTCATCAATCATAGTTCATCTTCCTCGTCTTCCTCATCTTTTTCGTATCCACGTTTCCATTCGTCCCCTGGTGTTTGTCCTTCTATTCCTTGTATGAGATCTCCCATAGATTTGCTCATATCTTTCATCGCATCGCCAGTCATTTTAGATATATTATCGCTCAAACCTTTTGCAAGCATTACTTTTACCCGTTCTATAGGTAAAGAAGTATAGAATTCTTGTCCTCCGGCAAGACAAATAGTTGTACCCCCTCTCTCGCTTTTTAAAGCTGATACAAATTGCGGAAGAATAGAAATAAAAGAACTTTTCTCACCAGAGGATAAAACCGCATTGCACTCACTTGGTAAATCTACAAACATTTTTCTTCTCCTAAAATTAAAGGTTCTTCTTTCTTTACAGATAAAACAAGAAAACGAATAGCTTCTTCTTGAGAGCCATACACCTTGATCTTATCAACATGCCATTGTGGTCCTTTTCGTCTTCCAATCATATGTTGATTATTCGTTCTATAAATGGTTCCTAAAAAATATTTCGCTCCGTCGTTTTTTACAAAGAAAATATCAGTTGAATCACGTTGAGGCACATAATACATATCACAATTCTCAAGAGTATTAGACGTAGACGAATACTTTTTCCTTCTTATTCTGGTCCTTAATAGGTTCTTCATCAATATCAAGGAACTTATAAGTTTTCATAGCGTTAAATTATCTATTCGTTTTTTTAATTTCTTCAGTAAATTTTCCAAGATCAGAATATGCTCTATAACATTCTGACCCTCTTAACATAACTTCTTTGCAATCTCCAAACATACGAATCATAAGATCGGTCTCATTCAAATATTGTTTTGTCCAGTCAATTCTGGAATTACTATTTATACTACAAATATTATCTATTCTATCGCACATTTTACATAACAAAGCCCATTTGCGAATATTGTTTCTTGTTTCAATTATTTTTTGAAAAGCAACTGCTGCCTTTGTCCTACGGTCTCTTATCTCTAATATGTCCTGTCCTTTAGTCAAACTCTGGACTATACAAAATATTGACAATATATGCTGGGGGTTCAAATCCAGAGACGTTAAAAACTCCATAAGATTCGCATCAGTATCTTCTATTATATCATGCAGCCAAGCAGCAGCAATAGCAAGAAAGGAGTTCGTATATCCTCTAACCAAACAAACAACCCTAGCCGGATGGATAATATACGGAGTCTTTTCATCACGACGAGTTTGCCCGTCATGAGCTTGTGCAGCAAATACAGCAATTATATTAATATTAATTTGGTTCTTAACTCCAATCATTCTTCGCCTTCTTCGACTTTTATTTCGCCTCTAAATCGGTATCTGTCTCCTATTTTATATTTATCATAATATTCCTTGCCGTGTATGATAATTCTTTTATTATCATAATTACGAATCTCTATCATAATGTCTCAGAGAACCTCTACCTTTATGGTAGAGGGTGAATGAGACACGTAGAAAAAATTTCCAGATTTCTTCAAATTGTTAAAGGATTATAACAAAACAACCGATAATATAACTGTTCTTTGACAAGTTTATAGGTAAACGGTTGCTGACAAAAAAATCATATAATGATTTTTCTTGTTCGGCGTAAAACCTAGAAAGTTTTAAGTAATATCTCTGATAACCAAAGAGATAAAATTAAATTTTTAAATAGGGCAGGAAGTGCCCGAATTAACGCCTTTGGAGACTGCTCAAAGTTCATGTTTTTCCCTTACGGGAAAAACAGGTGGAGCGTCAGCGAATTAGGAATCCCCTACCCTTGTGGTAGGGGTACTTCAATTGATAGTCCCCATTTATATCACTTTTATTAACTACTTCTCCGTCTATAATTAGTTTATTTTCTTGGATTGACGAAACAGAATTTGGAGGTTCTTGTTCTGAGCATCCGGTCAAACAACCTAAAAAACCTAACAGTATAAATAATGATATTACCAAAAATATGGTGACTGCAATCTTATACAGAGAATTTAACATTTTATTTCCTCAAAACTCTTATCAATAGGCAGATAACCAGGACTAAATATATTGGTCCGGCAAACCACGCGATAGAATAATCTTTTTCTGAAAAAATATTATCTAATTTTAAATCTAGTTTAGAAATATAAATTATGGACTCAGCGACTGTTCCTAAGATAAACCAAAACATCCAAAAACAGATAACTTCTTCAGTTATCATAAATTATTCCTTTCTTTGACCATAATTCTATCTCTTTAGCTACAGAGTTATTAGAACCATTATAATCTAAATGATCTTGTGTTGCTTTAAGAATTGATAAAATATTACGAGCATCATCTACACCCCGATGCCATTTCCCTTCAAACTCCATATTCAATCTTTGAATTGCTGTCATCAACCCAACTCCACGACTTTCCCATCTCATGAGTTGAGCAACCATAGGCTTCAAATTAACATGTCCTGTTTTAAAGGGGTATTCACAATCATGTATATGACAATTAGATCTGATAATTTTTCTATCAAAAGCTCCCCAAGATCCCATAATATCTCCATCACAAATCATATCAGATAATTCTTCATGAGCAAGATAATAAGAAACCCCATCCTTATCTATCATTTCTTGAGTTATTCCAGTAAGTTCAGTACAAAAATCGCTCAAATTCGGATGTATACACGGTTTCACCAAAATGCTATGAGTTTTTATACGATTGAGATCGGGCAATGTTGCTATAGTACATCCAAATTCTATTATTTCTTGTACTAAATCAGTTGGTTTTTGTTCCCAACAGGTAGCTTCAACATCAATTATGAAAAATCTCACTTTTTTCTTTCTAATCTAGGTCCCACCAAGATTCGGGATTTAGATAAACAGGAATTCCAGCTTTTAGAGACTGTTCTATCATATTTTTAGTTCCTTTGCTGTTTTCTGCATCGTCATGAAAAGCAATTACAACTGTTGGTTTTCCTTCATCCAGCATTTTTTTATTCCTCACTGGTCCTCCGCGTTTTCCCGCACTCCAGTCCACAGGAAATCTAAATATTCTTTGTTTAGGTATTCCTTTCTCTTCCGCAGCCATTCTGGCTAATTTATCTGCGCCTTTACATTCGCCTTCTATAATAGAAGAACCTGGCGGAAGACTATATACAAAGAATTTAATTTTTTCGTAATCAGTATAATCGCGACTACCGCATATCAAAACTCTAGGTTTCATAAAAATCCTGTCAATTTGGCTGGGTCTATCTCATTCTTTGCAACTTCGGTCCAGGTAATACAACACCGTGTTTTTTATATTTTTTTTCTTTAATGCTCTTTATAAGACCTTCTATCCCTCTTATATCTCGATACAAACCCAAATACCACAAAGGTATTTCTGACACTCTAACTCCTAAAATTATACCTACCAATTTACCTTCTTCAGTATAAATTCCTCCACCCGAACATCCGTATGATACTCCTCCGGCAAACACACTGTAAAAATTATCTTTTCTGATAACACCGGCAAAATTGCCCTTAACCAATGTTGGAGTATCTTTTGCCGCACAAGATGCCGCATAAAGAATATCTCCAATACCTGCTTCCCCCTCCTTGGCAAGAGTATATTTTATTTTCCCTTTTGGTATATACAAACAGATACAAGCCAAATCCTTAATATGATTAAAATATACTATATCGCCTCGTTTTTTTAAAAATTCATTTGCGTTTCCATACTTATCTATTTCAAAAAATTCTACATAAGCATAATCTTGTGGGATAAGTCGCATTACAAATTTTACTTTCATATTTTTATCTCGACCCAACAAATTTGGATCGATTTTCAAATCCGGAAGATTCAGATTAGGATCTGAAGTGCGTGTAGAAGAAGAAATATTAAGACTAGGAAACATACCTATATCGAAAACAGGAACATAAGAAGATACTACATGTGCTGCCGTTAATATTAAAACCTGATCTAATTTATCTGTAAATTCAGAAACAGATATAATCGTACCGGAAGATCCTTGTACCCTAACAGTATTTGTTAGCATTTCTCTCGGCGAATTATATACACATCCTGAAACTAACGTAATAAACAACATTAAAGAAAAAATATATTTCATTTTAAATCCTCTATTTTAATCCAGAAACGGCACCTAATAATTTCATATTAATTAAACGGATATCACAGATATATTTCTTTTTTAAAAGTTCCAAACCTCCATATTTTATGATTTTATGTGAATCTTTTTTATTTTCTATAAAATCAGATAGCACTAAAATATCTGCAACATCTCTACCATCACTATATTCGGACAAAACAAGACCACTACAAGAAGAAATTGCTTTTATCCCTTCATCGTTTAAAATAACGTCGTATTCCGCTTTAACGTCAAAGACATAACCAATTTGTTTAGCTATTTTTATCAAAATTTCTTCTAGATAGGAACAAATATATTTATCCTTCTTTAAGGGTTTTATTCCCTATTCCACTATACTTAATAATTTTCCAGTCACAAGAAGAGCATTTTGTATAACAGTTTCCATCAAGTTCACAAAGACTAACGGTTTTTTCTCCGCATACAGGACATTTTGATCTAGAAGTTGCTCCGTTTTTAAACATTATTTCTCCTCATTTGCCTTTTCTTTATCACCTCTTGGTTCTTCTACAAAAGTTCCAAGAATTTGATTAATACTGTCAAAATTCGGCAGTATGTTACACATTTCCTCTATTTTTCCATTCAAAAGAACTAGGAAAGTCCCATTTTTCTCTCTATCAGTAAGATCGGTAGTCCAATTTTTACCTTTAACATGAAGCATTTCGTGCATATCAGGAATCTTTTTTCCTCTCAACTCGCTATAAGAAAAAATAGATCTTGCAAACATTTGAATTGAATTTCTGGACCAATCCTTAGCTCTAGAAACAAAATAATTTGTTACTTCTTCTCTTGGAAGATTAAATGCTCTGGAGTCAAACATAGCTCTTTTGTGACCCAATGATTCCTTTGTGAAATCGTCTTTTGTAAAATCATCTCTAGACCAATAGAAATTGTCCATCCAGTAATTAAAATACACAGTCATAGCAGAAGCAGAGATAGATACTACCTTATTTAATTCGTAGCCAAACCAACTTTGAGTATGCAGTTCATCGTAATCGGTCAATAAAAAAGATGCTTTATCAGATTGGATGTAACAAGCTTTAAATCCTTGCATCTGTTCTGCGGTTTTTAAGGCAGCAAATTTCATAGCTTGTATTATATTCTGATCAAAAGGACGATCAAATCCACAAGTTAGACTGTGAAAAGCCCTGCCGTTAACCCTCGCTATCACCGGTGTTCTAATACTCAAATATCTTTTATTAACCAGTTCATAACGCTTCATTCTATCCGACAAGTTAAGTTCTAACATTTTTTTCTTTCCAGTCAATTACCCTTGGCTAAACCATCTAAATCGGATTCTTCTATCAGAAGAATATATGGTTTACAATTTTCTTTTTTATTTGTCATTTTAGAGGAATCTAATTTATTTTGCGGAAAAAAGAAATATGGCTAATTGGTTTAAAAACTCGAAAACAAAAACAATAGTCCAGCCTTATCTAAGACAAGAATCCGGTAGAGCATTAATATACATAGATAATAAGCCTTACTGGTATATTAACGTCCCAGAACCAGCATTCTATCAATTACAAAGATATGCTGAAGTCGGCAATCTACAAAAGGCTTTCCAAATAATCAAATCTCTGGAACTGGATCCAAATTTTCGAGAAAAAGAAAAAGTTCCGGAAAATAGACCTACACAATTAAGCCTCTTCTAAACCTAGCTGGGTTCCCTCTTTTAAGGCAATAATTTGTTATATTTGCTGTAATAGGTTTTCTGTTCTGCCGCTAAATCAGAAGCCGTTTCTACAACTACATCAGGATCACAATCATAAAGTCCAGAAGTAGAAAAAGCATTTAGTTCTAATACAAATAATTTGCCATGCACCGATTCGCAAATATCTATGGTGTAAATAGGATCTGGTTCCCATTCAATATCAGAAATAACTGATTGGGCATAATCCCAAACACGTCCATTATAAACTTTTTTATACTCTATTTCTTCATTAGTTATATATTTAGAACCTGCTATAACCCGTTTATTACATACTACGAATCTCCACTCATTACATATTGATTTTTCCGATGCAATAACAACTAACTCTGTTTTTCCCTTATCCCAATGTTCATATCCAAAAGTAGCTAAACTAACATCTTTTAAATCGACAACGGAACCAGTAAAAGTTTTCCAACCGGTTACCGGCCTGACAAAAGCTTTAGAACCAAATTCTTTAAGTAGAGTTCCCCGTCTAACCAATTCGCCTAAAGGTAGAATAATATAATCTTTGTTAAGTAGATATTCTGCGAAATAAGGATAATAATTATTACATCTGAAATTATCCGAAGTATACCAAGCCCCTGGAATCCAATTAGGTCTATCCTGTCGAACTCGTCTGACTAAAGATAATGATCCATATGTTATAACACATTCATCACCGGATGGTAAATATTCACTATTATATTTTCCTGCTATATAGTCTAAAAAATCAACTTCTATTACTTCCATCCCATTTTTTTTAACACTACTTAAAATCGCATCAGCATCGCCTCCAAAAGGCTTCGATTCTATTACCCATTTGACTATCATCAGTCTACTATATCCGCCAAAGAAACTTGACTTACTCTGGCTACCTCTTCTACTGTGGTAATCCCGCTCATAATTTTTCTTCGTCCATCAACCACAATAGGAGTCATATTAGCATATATAGCAGCTTTGCGAACATCTTTTAAAGGAGCCCTATTGAAAGCCAATTCTCTCAATTCATTTGTCATCTCCATCAATTCAAAGATTCCTATCCTGCCTTTATATCCAGTTCCTCTACAAATCGGGCATCCTCTGCCTTTATAAAATTTATGTCCTAATATCTCATCTCTAGAAAAGCCAATAAGTTTCATAAGACGAGAATCTGGCTCGCATTCCTCTCTACAATCGTTACAAATTACTCGCACTAATCTTTGAGACATAACTGCTTGTATGCTACTAGCAATTAGAAATGGCTTGACTCCCATATCTGTTAATCTGGTTATAGCTGATGGAGCATCATTAGTGTGCAACGTACTAAAAACTAAATGCCCAGTCAAAGCCGCCTGGATAGCGATATCTGCAACTTCTACATCTCTAATTTCTCCTACAAGGATAATATTAGGAGCTTGACGAAGCATTGATCTTAAAATAGTGGCAAAAGTAAGACCAATAGTTGGGTTAACTTGAACCTGGTTAATACCAACAAAATTATATTCTACGGGGTCTTCTGCTGTAATTATTTTTCTATGTATAGTATTTAAAGTATTTATCGCAGAATAAAGTGTAGTTGTTTTCCCTGAACCTGTAGGTCCCGCAACTATAAAAACTCCATTAGGACTTTTTATAATATTTTCAAACCTTTTTCTATCTTCTTCAAAGAATCCTAATTTACCAATATCTTTTTGAGCCGATGCCGGATCTAAAATTCTCATAACAACGGATTCGCCATAATATGCCGGTATAGTTGAAACTCGTAAATCTATTACTTTTTCATCTTTGAGATGAAAATTTATACGCCCATCTTGGGGTAGCCGCTTCTGAGCCAAGTCTATTTTAGCCATCAATTTAAATCTATTAATTAATGGTTTCTCCATGCTAATTGGCAATGGGCTTTGAGATATACATATACCATCTATTCTATATCTTAATTGCACTCTATTAGACATAGGCTCAACATGGATATCTGATGCTCCACAATTAACAGCCTGTGTTATAATCATTTCCGATAAACGAACTATTGCTGCGGACTGTTCTGTATATTCTTCACCTACTTCTTTTGCTTCTATAATATCTTCTTCTGCCCATGTGACCTTATTAATATCACATGATTTTTCTATCGCTTCTAAAGAACCCAGTATCTTGGAATGAGAAGCAACTTGAAATATTACTTTTCTTCCCTTTTCCTTGAAAGTTATAGAAATTAAATCTAAAGTATCCAACGATAAAGGATCAGAAATAGCAAGTGTAGCCGAAAATTTGTCGTACTCTATAACAATAAAATTAAATTTTTTCATAAAATCTATTGATACAATATCATCTTTGGATGAAAACTTTATTTTTCTAAGATCCGTATATTCTAAATTAAATTGTTCTGCTAATCCTTTAGCTACATCCACTTCGTCCGCTAAACCTAGAGATATTAAAGCATCTCCAAAACGAATAGATTTATCCGTTTTTATGTAGTCTAAAACTTCGTTAACGGCAGCAGTTGTAATGACTCCAAGATCAACAAGAATTTGTCCTAGTTTTTTCTGTAACACCATAATATTCCTTAAATTGAACTATTTCATCCTTAATGTAAAAATCTCATTATCTTTGGAGAAAAGAACCGAAGTTCCTTTCTTGAGTAGTTTCATATCACCAGAAACAACATCGTCATCAATAATTTTCATATCAGAAGAATCTTTCTTATTACTAAATAATTCAAGTTGCTCATCTTCATTGATATGAACACAAATCCCATTATCCAATACAATAAAATTTAATCCTACAAAAGAAACATCTTCTACTAAATTCATATCATAACTGTCATAAGAAGATGAAAAACGGAAGACATATCTATCATACTTCCCATTTTTTGCACCAGCAACCATAAGAACATTATTCTCAAATTTAGCTGCTACAAGCTTATATCCTTTGAGTTCTTTTAAATGAATTTGAAAGCTCTTACCATGTTCGGGAAAAATAGATGCATACCAATTCCCTAACATATCCTGGATAGCTACTCCATCAAACATATGAGTAGAACGGTTCATTACATTAGCAACAATACGAGGAGATACTTGTATAGAATTAGGCAACTCCACAAATTGTATCTCCGATATATTCATTTCATTTTTTATATATAACCTACCCTGATAAGACATTACATTTTGTGCTTTCAAATTAACAGGTATTTCTTTCCTCAACCTGGTGTCATATAATTTAAGACTATCAAGTTCTATAGTAGCCGTAACAAGATGATTCGTTTTTGGGGTTAAAGATATTTGGCAAGTGGAAATTACATTTTTATCATATTTATTATAAACATCCATTCCGCTATCTGTTAAGACAGCTTCAACGCCATTCTCGTAGAAATATGTAATTACATCTGAAGGTAAAGCTTTAAATAAACTAATATTAAAATTGTCTCCACCGCTAATTATTTTTACAACAGTAGGAATTATAATAACGGCTTGCGCGTCAAATGGCGGTGGTATTCTTTGCCCCTTTTCGAAAACGGCGTTATACCAATCTCTATATGCTTGTGGGATAGAGTTTATAGGAGGACATTGTGAGTTAAAAGAAACGCCAGTATTAAATAGGGAAATATTTTGTTCCATTCTTTTTCGAAGTTGTTCTATATTTTTTGTTTTTACTCCATTATATGAACCTTTATAAGGGTGGATACCCATAAATAATTGAAAAGTCACAATCCCCCAACTGAACCAATCAGTTAATTCGGTCCATTTCGTAGCGTGATAATCTCTAATGTTAGGCATAATTGCATCGGCAGGAAAAGATCTAGTTTGATAACTATCAACATCAATAAAATATACGTTATCAAATTTATTATTTACTAATACGTTCAACTCATTAAGATCAACAATTAAAATTTGTTTGCTATGAATATGTGATACACCGGTATGGAGTTTTTTTACTATTTGTATAATTGCATCCTGCGAAATAGAATGACGTGTCTTAAATGCTTTTGTAAATATTTGACACATTGATACGGAATCTTTCACATAAATCATAGTATAACCAATTGGATTATTCTTCTTCCCCAAAATAACATCTTGAGGACGTATAATATTAGGCTCCGTTAAAACAGACAATTCATCTATTTTTGCAACAGGAATCATTTTAGAAACATCTTTATAAATCTTATACGCGATCCCCCCTTTTTCAAAAACATCGCCTTGCCCTCCAGAAGCGAGAAAATCCCTATGAGTAGATATCTCTACACTATTTTTGCCCCTAATGTTTAATTTCATTTTTATTCACCGAGATGAATAGCAGCTACAGATAAGTCATCAAAATTCACCCATCCGTCTTTTCTAATTGTCTTAATAAATTTATTCATACGACGTTGTAGAAAAGAACCTGCAAATCTTTTTACTGATAATATTTGCGATAAAATATAATTCAAACTAGCTATTTCTTGTACTGTACCATATTCTGTTGGCACAATACGATAAAATGTTTCTACACCATCAGACATAACGCCTATAAAATCGTACACGTTTTTATTTAGATACCAGACAAATGGAGTTAATGGGTCCTTCTCTTCACTGCTTTCCCAAATGATATAATCTGTCAATAACATATTGCCACTATCTATAACTACTTTTTTTGACTTCATTTTATAAGCAGATTTTCTCTTTCCGTCTGAGTGATAATTTAAATAAGCAGGATATCCGCTAGGAAAAGATATTTTTCTAAAATCTGTTGAACCGTCCTTTTTTCTGGCAAAAGCAATTCCATCACCATATCCTAAAATCAATGCTGTAGTATCATTACTTAATACCATAAATAAAGTAGCATCCATAGCAGTATTGTTTAGGTAGTTAATATTAGAAAGAACTAATGACATACGAGATAAATATAGACCCAGCTCATGGGGATTAAATTCTAAGTTTTTGCTAAAAAAAGTTTTAATAATTCTTATAGATTCCATAACCAAAAGTCTAGAACCAAAATCAGTATCACAACTACTAGAACAACCATCAGAGATAATAGCAAAGTTTATTCCTTCTATTTCTCCAGATCTGGCATAGTCCTGACAAACAGAATGATTTGAACCTATAAAAAAAGCACTATCTTGATTCATGTTTATTCCTATTCAAAACGTCCCACCGTCTTTTCCAATTCAAGTAAATAAGAAGGAATATCATCTTTCTCATAATTTAATCGATCTGTTTCATCTTCGTAATATGAAATTAAATTATTTTGGGCAGAAATAATAGATTTAAAGCGATTGATATGCTTATCTAATGCTTCTCCATATTCTGTATCTTTAGATTTTATTGCATCCAAAATTATTTGAAGACCAAGATCACAATGAGTACACAGATAATATCGAACTCCTGAATGTCCGCCAGCATTACCATCCTCAATCCAGCCATTAGTACTACATGTTTCCATCTCTTTTCTCCTCAAAAAATAGTACTATAGCATTGAAGTACTTTTGTATCAGATAATGCTCTATTCCAAATCATAGGAAAAGACATATCGCCTTGGCTGTAATATTTTTTAAAAACACCTACTTTGTGGTTTTCCCAATGTACAGGTGGAACTTTTTTTCTACCACTTATCGCTGAAACCGCTCCAATAACAGGAACATAAAGAATCTTGCGGAATAGGCTTCTACGGGTACATTTGTTAAAGTTCATACTTTTTCCTCATCTTATTATAGGTTATCAACAAGCTCGGCAACCGTTATCCCGCAGATCCTGCATCGACCCCCGTCAGAATCAAAGTCATGTGGAGGACAAGCTATATCCTTTTTAGATTTATTATCTTTCTTCTCCTCTTTTTCTGCTTCAATCATAGCATTCCATATCATTTCGCCGCGGCTCGGCTGTTTTAACGAAGATTTATACGTCTTCTCCCGTGACATAATTAAATCCTCAGAAACACTTATATCTAGTTTCTCAGAAGCTGTTATAGCCTCTTTTTCCCCTAACAAAGCTTTTAATTTTTCGTATAACTCATCTCTCTCTATTCGCATATCTCGTAAACGCCCTTTCAAAGTAGAGCATCTGTTCCTGATTTTACGAACGTGTCTGGTCTCACCACCTACGGCTTTCTTCAAGCGATCTATCTCGGAAATTAAATCATTACGCTCTTGGGCAATACGAACAATTGTATCTTCACTTAATATATCTCCCTTAATAGCCAAGTTCTTCGCTATTACATATACCATATTTTCATAGTCTTTTTTATATTCATCTGCTTTAGCTTTCAACCGACAAATTCTCGCAATAACACCACGATCATCTACCATATCATTTGGATTAATTGAAAGCAATGCTGGACAATTATGAATTTTACGATAATTTTCTCGTACTTCATCTCTTTCCTTTGTAACGACAACTCCAAGATCTACCAGCCTTTGCAGCGTCTCATCGATTGTATGCCAACCTCCGCATGCACAAGGACCGTCTGCCATATCACATCGTTCATTACATGCGTTATGCGAATTTGCATTTAACGGCATAGAAATATGTTTCGTTGTAGCAGAAAGTTGTTGCCCTTCAATAAATATATCATTTGGATAATCCCACCGTTCCTTCATTGCCACTGACACATTAGGAGGTATCCATCCATCTGGTTTTAAAACTTTACCATCAGGCCGCTTCCCTCCACCGACCTTAGCCATATTACTCCGATGAACTTCTACAAATACTGGCCGGAGATCGATACCAAACGTTACAGCCGTTCCCACAATCACGTATACTACATCCGCCAAAGCATCGGCAATAGCAATAAGATCTTTTTTATCAATCGCTACGCGAAGCTCATCTACTTCTTCGTTTACCAGTGACATACGAAACGCGGCAGTATTGATCTCCGGTATAGCAGGAACCTTAGACCGGACACAATCGAACTTCTCGTGAAAATCCCACATCATTGCATACCAATCAACTGCCGCCCTATCTTTTTTTGCGCTATTCAAATCTCTCCATAATCTTTCTACTTCTAATATTACAGTTTCAGCAATGCTATTGAACTCAGGCGAGCTAGTATCAATTCCAAGAAAATTAGAAATATCGCATAATTGCTTCTCGCAACTTTCGGCACGCTCTCGCTGCCGAATACATTCTTCTTGTAATATCTCTACTTCGTCCAATAATTCCTTTATCGTCGTTAGCCCGAGGCGATTGTAGTACGAGTGGGCGGCACGAATTCTAACTATTCTGTCGTCTGATAGTCGGTCAGGCATCGGATATCTCCTTCTCTCTCAAATCGTTCTATATAAATGTCTCAAAGAACCTCTACCTTCATCATCTTATAGGCGAGGAAACCCCTACGCTCGTCGTAGGGGAGGAATCGCCATTCTCCTAATTTTAACAAATTTTTCTGATTTTCTTAAAGGATTCCATCTCAAGTTACGATACAATATATGAGTATGAAACTTGTAAGAACTATTAAAATTCGACTTAATGAACCTAAAAGCATCTTTCAACCTACGATTGATGCATATACAAAGGTTTTTAACTTTACCTGTCAAATAGGTTGGAACGACAAAGATTTTAATGGAGTGTCTCTTCACCACAAAGTTTATTCTACTACAAGACAATATCTTCCTTCTCAACTTGCTGTATCTGCCAGAACAAAAGCGACAGAAGCTCTTAAATCTACTAGAAAAAAGCTTAAGCAAAAGAAGAAGGTTTCTTGTCCACAATCTAAACAGGCAAGTATCCGGTATGATGCCAGATCTTATAACGTCTGGCTTGAGAAGAGTGAAATCTCTCTTTCTACTATAGAAGGAAGAAAAAGATTTAAAATAGATATTCCTGATTATTTTAAAAAATATCTTTCTTGGAGAAGATGCACTGCTGACCTTTTTATTAGAAAAGGTAAAGTTTTTCTTAATATCGTTTTAGAAAAAGAAGTCAACGATCCCGTTCCAAACGGTAAATTTGTTGGAGTCGATAGAGGAATTAAGAAGCTGGCCGTTACCAGTGATAAAAGATTTTTTGGTGGAGGACACGTTAAACAAGTCAGTAGAAGATACAAAAGATTGAGGTCTATTCTTCAAAGTAAGAAACATTCTGGAAAAAGACACCTTAAGAAAATTTCTCATAAGGAGAACCGTTTTAGACGTGATGTTAATCACGTTATTTCCAAAAAGCTTGTTTCTACTTTGGAGACCGGAACCACAATTGTACTTGAAAAACTTAAGGGCATTAGAGAGAAGACAATCAAGAAAAGAAGAAAAAAGAATCGATATGAGCATAGTTCTTGGTCTTATTTTCAACTTGAAGAGTTTCTCAAGTACAAAGCGGCAGAAAAAGGTCTTGATATTCAATATGTTGACGCTAGGTATACATCTAGAGGATGTTCTAAGTGCAAGCATATTGCAAGAAGTAATAGGTTGTCTCAAAGCAGGTTTAGATGTAAAAAATGTGGTTATCAACTTAATGCTGACCTCAATGCTAGTTTTAATATAGTTTTTAATTATCTGGACGCTATAAGCTATCCAGATAGGGCTTTTCAAGGAGCCTTATACTCCCGGCCTAGTGACGGTTGAGCAATCCCCTCCCCTTGCGGGAGGGGTTCTTGAACTATTAATTGTGCTTTCAAGTTACCAGGCTATATACAGCAGCTATAGCCCAGCCAAACGACATGATGACAAATACAATCACCCAGACCTTGCGCTCCTCAACCATAGTGTAACGGTCTCGATGTCGTATACAGTAGCAATTATGAGCAGCACCTGCCGCCATCAATACCGCAAGTAGAAGACATATTATCCAGTTCATCTTACCTTTCTTATCTCCGCCAGAGACAAAGCATTAAATTTTCAAAGATATAGGTTGAGACATCGCCCCGCTACCTAATGCTAGCGATTGAGCAGAAATTGACTTGCTAATAAACCCTCCTAACTTTGCCAGAGTCTTAGGATTAGCATTTTCTACTTCCTCATATTGAGTAAATCCTGCTTCGTCATTGAAATCAGATAAGAATTGCTTAACGTCACTCTGCCCCTTCGTTCCAACTCCAATAAGAATTGTAATCAAAGATTCAAGATACTCATCTTTCATCGACTTGGTAAGAGCTTTTTTGACGGAGTTTGGAGTCTCTACGGATCTGTTATCACATCCATCAGTAATAACAACAATCAACCCATTAACACTATAATCATCGGCATCCAGCATCTTAGCATAAGAATTAGTAGCACTTACCGCATTCTCTGTCGCATCAAAAACAGCAGTCATTCCGCAGCAATTCAAACAACCTATATAATCGTCTGGATTACAATTAGGCAAAAGTTTAAATCCATGCTCTTCGTTCATTTGGCTGTTGAAAGTTGTAAAACGAATCATTAAATTATCGGCTCTTGGAGAAAGTTTACAAGCATTAATAACGGCACTAATAGCTTTCTCCATTTCAAAAGCAAAAGAAATAACACTAGAACTTGTGTCTACTACAATAGTTACTAGCGTATATTCCGTTGCTCCCAAATCATCCAAAGCAACAGCCGAGAAACCAAAAGCCCCAGTTGGCAACTGGTGATTTTCCAAATTATCTGTGTCAAATTTAGGCATATTTCTTTCCTTTTTCTTCTTTGATATCTAACAAAACCATTTCTACTCGACGAGGAAAAGGATCATTAAAGAGAAAAACTCCTTCTTTTCTAATCCTTTCCAACTCTCCAGCAAGAATATCTCGCTGCTTTTTTACTGTCAACTCGGGAAAATGCATCAGGACAGATACTCCGCACTCGTAGAGGTTCTCATTCCTCGTTTCGTCATTGCATTTATAAAATCGGTTTCCTGTTGTTCAAAACCGGTAACAGGAGAACAACAATCCGTCAAAAGAACAAATTTCTTAACATAGGAATCGTCACCGAAGCTTTCGGCAATGTCTTCAACTGTCGATTTTAAGCAATGTGAACTGGCTTCTCCAGTCAATACAATTTCATCTGCTTCCATCAAAGTATCAATCAAACGGGTATTCAATTGAGTTGATGGATCTTCAGGATCAGCAACTTCCGCACGAATCCCGCTATAATGCTCTGTATAGATATTGGAACCTTTTGAGACGTAATCAACCATAGCAATGTTATCTTGTTCCCACTTCTGAAGAACATCTGCCAAACAAGGAATAACATTATTACCCCAAGTTCCTATTAAACAATGAGGAGGCCAAATACAAAGAGGATATCTTCCACCTTGCTCTAGTCCTTTGACATAAGCGATCATACGTCTAGTTAGACTAGGAACAGTAGGTGTCCAAGCTCCATTTTCCACATCATTAACAGATATAATAGTAAAAGGACTTGGATGTTGACCACCAGAGCCAACCCAGAACAACGGGTGAGCTACATCAAACAAGTGATGACAATCAAGAGTTACGTGAATATCGTCAAACTTACTACCACAACGTTCTACCATCGTTGCTAGACGTTGCATGTCGTCCTCGGCCCCAGTAACATAAAGCTCGCCTTTTGGATCGCAAAACGAGTTCTGTGGGTCAATAATAAGCAAATGAATTTTTCGCATTTCTTTCTCCTTATTCCTTTTGTAATTTAAACAGCTTTAACTCTTTTTCCATCTTGGGCATGCTTAAAACTTCGCAAATACCCATTTTTCTTTCGATAGGAATTCCAAGCTTGAATACACCAACCATACATATCTTCAGCAGGAACCATATGCTTATACGATCCGCCACCGCGACCAGCATTTACGGCATAACCCATTAAATGATTGCGCAGTTTCAATCTTACATCATCGGCGCTAAGATTGGCACCTGTCTTGACAGCATCCCAAAACGCCATACTATCCTCTTGAGACTTATTAAACGTCTCAAACATTGCGGCATATACTGGACTTCTACGAAGATGTTTTACCGCAGCAGAACAGCAGGTGCTAAGATAATGAGCAACTTTCAAACCAAGATCGTAATGCTCTGTTTTCAAAAGATATGCAACTTCATCGCCATCGTGGTGAGACGTGCTAGTGCAGCCCCAAAGCCAAAATCCCAAACCCTCTGCAATATTCCGAATCACAGATTTTGACATATTCGAATAATGAGTTGACTCAAACAAATACGACTGAATAACATTCGCTTTTGTCCTTGGCTTTCCCCTATCGATAGAAGCATACAATTGTCTCATATCCTCTTCAGACGATGCTCGGTATCGATAAACCGTAACAGGAATATTATGGCCAGCCTCTTCAAAGCACAATCTTGCCCAAGCCGTATGTTGTCCATTCATACGATAAGTTTTTCTATCACAAGAGCAAACAATAATTTGAACTTGTTCCCACCTAAACGTTCCTCGCTTCATCGCTTGTAAAAGCCTATTAACATGATCGTTATTAATAGGGCGATCAGGTCCAAAAACTTCCAATTCTAACAGATCTGTAGCATAATCATTAGAGAAATTAACGGTTTCTCTTTTGATAAGCTTAAGCCCTTCGCAGATTGACGTAACAGGAACAATATCTTCGATCCAAATGGTTTCAGGAAGAAACTTTTTCTCGGAATCGACAAGCAACTGATCGGGAGTTACCATTCTTCTACCTTTCTAAAGATTTGATTTCAACTTCTTCAATAATTGTGGTTCAAAACTGGCTGGGTTCTCTTTTTTTTTCGCGGGAAAAATATTTACCATTTTGCTATTTTCTCAGAAGTATCCCTAACCCTAAACTTCCAAATAAAAATTAATGATGAAAGCAGTGATACAGGACCCAAAACAGACAGCATTATATAAAATATACGATCCGAAGTATGCCATTGATGGACCTCTCTCCGATGAACTCTCCTGAAAAGAAGATAGCTAATTACAAGACAAAATAACCAACCAATTCCAATATGAATTAAAATCATTTTTTCTCCTTTAATTTAGTTTTTAACCTATCAATAAATGGTTGTTGAGACAAAACTATTTTTTGTTTTGCTTCTTCTATCCCGAAAAAATCCATTTTATCTATTTCTGGAATTTCTATTTTTTCTCCAGAACCTTTTGGCCATTCTATAGAACAAGTATTGCTTTGAAATTCCTGAGGGTTACAATCTCCCTCAAACGCCCAAATTACATATACTTTAGCACTTTTTGATCTCACAATTCCAAGATAAAGCCAAGAATTTTCATTCGGAGGATCAAAACTCGTTTCTTCTCGAAACTCTCTTATTGCACAGTCTTTAACCAGTTCCTCTCCATCCCTGAGCCCTTTAGGAATGCTCCAGTGCCCCTCTGTCATATTTTCGTAATATGGACCACCCTGACGCCCTAATAAAACTTCAATCCTTCCTGCCTTAAAACGAAACATTAATAATCCAGCACTAATCTTCATCGTGACTTTCTAAATCAGTCATTCCAGAAAGATCTATATCTTCTTCTTCTTTGCAAGAAAATTTCTTTATATTTTCCAATAATTTTTGGTCAGACTTCTCCCATTCTTTTTTACGTCGCTCTATAAAAAATTTAAAAGGATGCCACATTTTATCCTAAATATTCCAAGACGGGTTTTATCCCAAAGAATACACAGCTTCCATACAAACAAGCTATTATAGGCAAAATTGCATTAGCAAAAATAGAACTAACAAATATTGCTGTCCCAAACGCTCCAAAAGCAAATAACGAACAAATAAAAACATAACCATCATCATTCCACTTATTATCTTTTTCAATAGTATAAAAACACATATATGCACAAGACAAAACAATAATAGCTATGGAAACAGCATTTGCTCTATGAAAAATATTTTCAACGCTGAAACAACTAATAATAGCAATAAAAAACATTGCCGCTGCCCATATGCCCCAAACCCATATAAAAAGGTGTCCAATATCGTCTCTAAGACCTGCAATCATATCTATTCTCCTGAAATAATAAAAAAGGAGATAGAACTGGCTGGGTCTGTCATTTTCGGTCACAAATAAACGTTAATCCTCTCCCTTCCCCGATGACAAAAACATCAAAATATTCCGACAAAACTTCTTCAAGATATTCCCTTGGCATCCACTCAAAAGATGTTGCATGCATGGGTATTCCCTTTGTCGCCTGCGCATGGTATATCATATTTCCACAACATTGCGATATTTCTACGTATTCTCTACCTTCCCATACGTAATTACGAATTTCAACCTCTTCTGGAGGCTTGGTAGATATTGTATTAAATATAAATCTACCACCATCATTCATACATGAAATTAATTCTCGTATTATTGATCCATCAAACCAATAATTTATTGCCTGTTGACAAATCGCAATATCTATGCCATATTTTCTATAATAAGGAGTAGTGTTAAAATAGCTCCAAACAGTCTGAACTCGTATATCTATTTTAGGATTTTTATATACGTCCTTAGAAATCATATCTTTAGACATATCAACTAAAATAACTTTTTTAGCACCTTTCTCTACTGCTTTTTTCGATATCTCTCCTGACCCGCCACAAATATCCAAAACAACTTTGCCTTCAATAGAACCAGCCAAGTCCAAAAGTTGTTCTGATCTTTCGGGACGGAAATAACGAGAATAAAGTATTTTATAGGTTTCTGCATCTGGATATGGCATATCAATAGTTAACATCATATTTCCTTTCCGTCTTTGTCAAACAATATAATACAACCATGTCCTTCTATATTGAAAGAAGAGGAACAATTTTCTCTTTGACTATCTCTTACGGTTCCGGGTAGAGCGTATGCTTGAGTAGAAAGATCCTGTCTCTTTTCGTGTAAATGAACAATAGCTTTAATATTTAAATTGGTTCTAAAAATATGAGCGAATAAAGGAGCGTTTAAACTTGACTTATACATATTAGAGTAAACAACTTTTTTAGCATGATTAACTTTTTTGACCCATACCACTCCTCCAATTGTTTTTTTACCATCTCTTACAAAAAATTTTTTACCTCTTTCCGTCGTATAAAAACCTCCATGTTTGCATCTAAATGCTATCGATCCAAAAACAAAACCTTCCGGACACTCTGTAAAAAACTTTTCCCATTCATTTAAGAGAAATACTGATTGTCGCATATCATCGAGAGAACAATGCCAAGGTCCAATTTCATCTATTATTTCTGTTCTATAATACTCATCTTTTATGCAATCAACAATCCAATCTGCTATAAGAGATCTGTCCATAGGATGAACGCTTCTATCCTTAGTGACGGCATAAATTGTATCGAGATCATTTTTATCATTCGCGAAAACAGTGGTAGCTTTTGATCCCAAAAGAACTTCATAAGCGGCTCGAATGAGTTCTTCATGATTTGCTCCCGATAAAAGCTTAAAACCAAATACATGAGTTTTAGGAGCAACCTTTTTTATCTCGTCTATAACTCTAGGAGCAATAACAAAATCAATTGGGATAACATCTCCTGCTTTGTAATTATGACTTGGAAATTTACCTTTCCATGGATTTTTAGGAATAATATTAGCCACGGCAGCACCGCAAACGACCGCATCTACTTCTGGAGCGATCTTACACACTTTGTTCATATAATCTTCCAACCCGTCGTGATAAATAATTTTTGCTTTTTGTGCAGTATCCCACGAAGGATATTCAGAACTCAATAAGGGAATACAAAGTCCTTTCTTGCACAAATATATTATCTCCATATCTTTATTATTTTGAAGGAGAGTTTGAGCCAATTGGGCTATTCTCCCACCTTTAAAATCATTTGTTATAATTTTGACTGCATCGAGATAAGAATGGACCGCGCCAGCCGTGACTAAAATTTTCATAGTTTTCTCCTATTCCTATTATAACGGATCATATCGCTATGTTTTGCATAAAGAACATTAATCAAATGGCTTTTAATATCTTCTCCCCATTTTCTTTGACTAACCTTTTGTACGGCTTCATTTCTAACAAGCAACCACAAATTTTGCCTTAACCAATGTTGGCCGATATATTGGATTTCCTTCAACGATATATCATATTTTTGCAATAATTTACTTATTTTTCTTGTTATACAAAAATCCCCTAAATTGTATAATATATCAGCTAAAACTATAGCTGCTTTACTTTTTCCAAAAGTTGTAGGTCCCATCAAAACCCCAATATTTCTCTGTCTTCTTTCGTTAATTTCGCTAACACTTTTTCTCTTATCTCCTCATTTGATTCTTTTTCCATCCGTTTATTTGTTTTATCTATTTGAGATTCTACTTTATTTTTTATTTTTTCATCTTCCATAAAAAGAAATTCAACAGGAAATTCTTTGTAATAGTTCCATTCATCTGTTATATGTCTCCCTCTAACCGATGCTTGAAATAAAATTGTTCCCTCGCCGGAAAATTCCTTAAACATATTTACTAATTTCTCTTCATTTGATTTTACATTGAGAGCACAATAAAACCACCAATTTGCATTTTCCCAGTTTTTTTCTTTAAATGCTTTCCATATTATTCTTAAAACAGTATCTATTCTATCGACAATCGTCTTGGCAAGTTTTTTTGTGTTTTCTAACGAATTAAGATATTCTGTCACATCTTTTTTAGATATAGGAATTTGTTTATTCATTTTCTTTTTCATTTTTCTTTTCCGCCAAAAATTGTTCCCTCGCCGTAGAATTCCTTAAACATATTTACTAATTTCTCTTCATTTGATTTTACATTGAGAGTACAATAAAACCACCAATTTGCATTTTCCCAGTTTTTTTCTTTAAATGCTTTCCATATTATTCTTAAGTATTTCTCTTTCCGTCTTAGTCAATTTTGACAGCACTTTTTCTCTTAACTTCTTTTTATTATTTTCTTCGCTATTTATACGATTATTTGTTTTCTCTATTTGAGATTCTATTTTATCTTTTATTTCTTCATCTTTCATAAAAAGAAATTCAATAGGAAAATCTTCGCAATAGTCCCATTCATCTGTTTCTTGGTCCGCCAAGTGAGTCAATACCTCAAATAAAATTGTTCCATGTCCTCCTAATTCTTTAAGCATATCCTTCAATATAGTCATCTTCGATTCATCACTAAACCTCCACGAAGTTTTTGCCCAATCTCTGATTTTAAATACTTTCCATATTATTCTCAGAACTGTATCTATCCTATCAATAATAGGATTGGCAAGTTTTTCTGCTTTGTTAATCGCATCCAAATATTTTGTTACATCTTTTTTAGATATAGGAGCTTGGTTACTGAACTTTTTCTTATTCATTTTTTTCCGCCAAAAATTGTTCTAAGGCATCAGAACCTTCAAGCAAAATAGGTTTACCAGTTTTCGAATTAAGATCTCGTGCTTTCGTCTCTTTGCTACCAGCATCTGGACCTATAACAACTACATCTGTTTTCTTAGAAACGGATGAACCTATTTGTCCTCCATTCTCTTCAACAAATGACTGCCACCGGGATTTTCCGCCAGGAAATGAGCCAGTAAATACAAATTTCATTCCGCTAAAAACGCCTTGCTTCGGAACTTCAACATGAACAAATTCTGACAAAGCTTCAATATCATCTTTATGCTTCTCAAAATAACTGTGTAAAGATTCTGCCGTCTTAGTGCCAACATCGTCTACCTTTTCCAATTCTTCTACCGTAGCCGCCATAACAGCTTCTAATGTTCCAAAAGTATCAGATAATTTACGTCCCGTTCCCTTACTCGCACCATGAATCCCCAAAGAAGCTATAAGATGCTGCAAAGGAACGGTAATCCCTTTCTGCTTGGCATCTTCTATCTTTTCTTCCAACTTATAATTGTCTTTTATCTTATCTGGCGATCTGACTTTCCATATGCTGGCGATAGCAAGCATTCCTTGTCTTTCAGTAACTCCTGCTTGCTGCAAATCCTTTAAAGTCAAAGCATAAAAATCAGAGGGATAACCAACCAGATTTGCGGATACCATTTTCTCAATCATAGAAGGACCAACACCTTTGCATCCCATTGTATCCAAATAATGTTTAAGAGATTGAATATTTTGAGCAGGACAACCATCTTTATTTGGGCATACAAAATCAGCTACAATAACCTCTTTTCCAACAATAGTTGTAGTTTTCCCATCACTAATATAGTCAAGTTTTTCGCCACAAGACGCACAGACATCAGGAACAGGTGCATACTTAGCCCCCAAAACAAGACTAGCAATCTTTGGAATGATTTTACCGGATTTAATAATAGTAATTTTTGCACTGGTTCCAAGACCAAGGCTCTGAACGATTCCTACATTATGTGCCGTGCATTGAACAACTTTTGTTCCATCAATCATAACTCCTTGGAACATTAGAACGGGAGTTACTCTTCCCGTTCTTCCAGTTTGCCAACGAATGTCATCAACTACAACTGGATATTCTCTTTCATTAAATTTCCAAGCAATCTTACCTCTAGGATTGCCAACAGGATTATCTCCGTGTCTTCCATATTGTTCGCAATCTTCAAGGTTATTAACTTCAACTACAACTCCATCAACTTCATATGCAAGTTTAGGAGCATTTATCTCCATAAGAGGCAAAGAACTTCCGTCAAAAGGACGCTTCTGAACAAAATTGACACCGAGAATTTTATTGACCCATTTAGCTTGACTGATTGCCGTGGCAAGATTAGGATCGTGATAATTTTCTACCAAATAGCCGGTAAAATTAATCATGTTAAGTCTTGTTGTATCTGCATCTTTCCATTTACGTATTGTACCGGCAGTAAACATTCTCGGGTTGGAATAAGTATCTGTGCCATTTTTTGTAGCATCAGCATTCATCTTATTAAACGTCTCAATTCGGCACTCAAGTTCTCCTCTTATTTCTATAGTAATAGGAAGAGGAAGAGTTTCCAAAACTCCTTGAACATGAACAATATTTTTTGTTACATCTTCTCCGTTAATGCCATCCCTTGGTCTTAATCCTGCGGATACTAACTTTCCGTTTTCCCATTTAATAGCAACAGCAACTCCATCCCTTTTATAGGATTGAGCAAAAAGAGCATTATCTTCTGATCTTGATCTTTGATCTTCTTCTGTATAGCTAAGTGCCGTCATAGCTTTTGACAGGAAGTTGGCTAATTGGTCTGTTCGTTTTTCTCCATTGGCTTTTTCTATAGAAACCATAGGAGGATCGTGTTTAATTTGTTGGGTAGGAGCTTGAGTGGATGCAGTAGGAGCAGAGAAGATAGTCGAATCAGGACTAAGTTCTTTAAGGCGGGATCTCATTGCATCGTAGGTTATATCAGGTACTAGCTTATTACTAATGGGATCAATACAATCTTGGCCGGTTTCATAGAGAGTATCGAGAAGAGTAATAGCTTCTTCGAGTTGGGAGATGTCGTAGTTTTTAATGTCATCTTGAATGAGATGCTTCATTTATTGCTCGCTTTCTTTGGATGTGTCTTTTGTGGGAGAACTGGCTGGGTTGCTTTTTTTCGAGGGAAAATTATTTAACCCATCTTCCTTCTCGTAAGCATTCTTCTTCCCACGAATTCAAAACAACCATCTTTTTAATATCACCAGGACACCAGGAACCGTAATAATAACGAGGGATGCTTTTGCCAAATATCAAAACCATTTTATTACTTATAACCTTGCTGTTGGATTTGCCCTCTTCAATTAAATAAACTCTCCCAGAATTAAGATCAGTAATTTGATAAATAGCGGGTTGGTAAGTGCCGCATCCTCCTACGAAAAGAAAGGCTAAAATAATTAGCATCCATTTCTGCTTCGACATTAAAAGTCTCCTTCGAAAAAGGTTCAAGGCTGCCATCCATGTTCCGGTGCTAAAGTATACTGAAAAGAGCTACCCTGAGACAAATTGGCAGAGAATAAACGAGAATCTTCATATATTTTTATCATTTTCTTCTGTGTGACTTTATTAAATTCTCCATGAAAAAATTCCTTTGTTTCTATTTTATTATACAAAATAGGCCATTTTTGTTTATCAAAATACAAATTTATTTCTTTGTGAAGATAAATTAATA
>Ga0307379_10002781_pt1 | contig 25647 bp, 22 predicted proteins | sample UN2MG_FD_202237 | JGI IMG/M metagenome (GOLD analysis project Ga0307379, IMG submission 202237) | Soil microbial communities from Risofladan, Vaasa, Finland - UN-2 | ecosystem: Environmental > Terrestrial > Soil > Coastal area > Acid sulfate soil | place: Finland: Risofladan, Vaasa | collected...
AATGGTGCCGAAGGCGGGACTTGAACCCGCACGGGCGTAACCCACTACCCCCTCAAGATAGCGTGTCTACCAGATTCCACCACTTCGGCATACCAAATCATTGCTTCTCAGTTCCTGCATCCGAAGGGATATTAGTTTGCTTACCGGCTTCAATTGGCGCTTCTTGTTGAGTTTTTGCCTTTCCTTCCATAACCGAAGATCTTGGTGCCCTAGATGCTAAAAAGGCCAAAGAAAGGGAAGTTATCATAAAGGCAATAGCCACACCTGTTGTGAGCTTGTTAAGAAAAGGGACGGCACCAGCACTACCGAATAATGTCTGGCTACTACCCCCAAATGCAGCTCCTAAATCAGCTCCCTTGCCAGATTGCAAAAGTATACCTAATATCAGACCAACGCAAATAAGCACGTGAAGAATTACGAGTATTGTGACCATCAATTTACCTTATTTTTACGATTTTTTTAACCTATATAGCATATCTCCCAAATATTTCAAATCTAATTTTATATACCTCTGAAAAATTAGGTAGAGTCCGTTGATAGTTGTTGGTTGTATAAAAAATAAAATTCACTTAATTCCTGTATATAGCAGAAAATAATGTAGGTATCTGCCATCTCGCCTAACTGCTTGAAAATATTTTCACAATCCCGATTTATCGGGACTGACAACGGACGACTGACGACTGACATTGCCAAAAATTATACACATACTCTTTTTTTGTATAATACTATTGACGGCTTCGTAAAAAGCTCAACTGTCCCGTCCTCACGGGATTACGCTTCATCCTCGCCCTGTTAAAATCTCGCTACGCGAGGCGTCGGAGCCGATTTAACAGGGTAAATCATTGCGGAGTACTGGTAAGTACACCTAATTCCTCAAGATTCGCAAGCCTTGTCCCGTCTTGGCGGGAGAACTTTTTACTTTGCCGTCCCATTTTTAAACTTTTTTCAAGTTCATCACTATTACATATTCGATTACCTATTCGATTCTTGACATTTATATAAATTTAGGTAATCATAAACAATATACAAATTCTTTATGGTCATAAAACAGTGTACGGAATGGAAAAAGAAGAATATAAAAAAAAGTATTTAAACTTAAAAATACTTAAAAGCATCCAGGAATATTTAAAGTCAGATGATAACGACCATACTGCTGTATTCCCTATTAGGGTGCCTGATGAGCTGATTTACCAGACATTAAAATCGAAGGGAGCCAAAAATGCTGACACCATAATACACTATATATTTAAATTGGGTCTCAGTATATGGAGTGAAAAACAATATAATACTGTTTTTGGCTCTCAGCAAAGCCTCGAAGAATTTATCGAACTAGTAAAAAAGCAGAATAATGAAGATAAATAAATTATACAATACTCCTTTTGCCTTGCTTTATAGCTAGCTCTCCCAAATAATCCCCGTCAAAATTTTACACCCGTCTTTATACGCAATAGCTCAATAAATAGGGTTAGGAGAGTTTCATTGACTAATTTCCTGTGTATTGAGCTAATATCTATATATCCCGTTTTCAACCCTTTAAACAGTGTTCCCAATATCTCTACATCTATTGAGATTTACCATGACTCTGGCAGCTCTTTCAGGTGTGGGGAAATTGACAAGAATGTTAGCTTTTTCAAACTGTTTTATTTGCTCATCCCATATTCCAGGTGGGGCTGAAAGGCAGGTGATAAGAGGTTTTTTCTGCTTCATGTTTTTTAATAAAAATGACAGGCTCTTAATAGAATCAACATTGGCAGAGGCAAACATCATAAACAAAAGTATACCTTCTACATTTTCATCTCGCATGACCGCATCTAAAATGCCAACAAGTGCTTCTGAGTTATACCAAGCTGGGCCCATATCTACTGGGTTTGTTCTTAAAGCCAGTGGGGGCAAGATTTCGTTTATCTTATTCTGAGTTTCCTCATTAAAGGAAACTATATCAAGATCACTCATCTGACATATATCAGCGGCAGCTATACCAGGACCAGCTTGAGAGGAAAGTATAGCCACAGAAGACGCCTTTGGTATAGGCGATACATCCAAAGCCTTCGCTGTATCTAACAGGTCTTCAACGCTATTCACCGTCAGTATGCCTGCCTGGCTAAATGCTCCTGAATAAATCTCCCCTCTTCCGGCTATAGATCCTGTATGTGAATGAGACGCCCTATTTCCTATATCTCCCAATCCTGTTTTATAGGCAATAATCGGTTTTTTACCGCCATAGGTCTTGGCAATATCTATCAGTTCTTTTGGATTATCAATACCCTCCATATAAATAGCTATCACATTTGTATCTGGATCCTGCATCAAATAATCAACCATCTGGGCAAAATCTACATTGAGTCGGTTCCCAATTCCTACTATCTTGCTAAAGCCTATACCATCCCTTAGTGCCATAAAAGATATGAGATGACACATTCCTCCGCTCTGGCTTACAAGTCCAATACCACCTTTTTGTAACAAAGAAAACTCAGGTGTGAATGAGGCATTGAGGTGACCATGTAGATTTATCATCCCAAAAGTATTAGGGCCGATGACGGGTACATGAGGTTTGTTTACAATCTTTGCAAGCTGTTGATGAAGATCTGCGCCTATTGGATCATCAATCTCCTTAAACCCTGCTGTAATAAGAACTATACCCTTAACACCCTTGGTTAAGCATTCTTCAAAGATAGCCGGAACCATCTTTGCTGGTAGCACTACTATGGCCAGATCTATCTCATATGGAAATTCCGCTATGGAAGGAAAAGTCTTCAGACCCATAATTTCTATTGAGCCAGGATTAATAGGTATGATCTTACCTGGGAAACCCCCTTTAGTCAGACTCTTCATTACATGAAACCCAAGTTTAGTTTCCTTTTCAGATGCACCTATAACTGCAACTGACTTCGGGTTAAAGAGGATATTCATGCTGCTTTTTTTTATATACATAACTGTATCCGTTCACAGGTTCAATGCCTGCCTGCCGGCAGGCAGGGTTCACGGTTGCGGAAATCTGTACATACTATTAATAATCAAATAATTCAATACTGCGCTTCAAAAATGGGCGTTTTTTTTGTCACCCTCCCAAGGGCACCAGGAGAGACAAACTCGATTTTTGAAGGGACACCAAAACGATCAAATATATCCTTAGTGATCTTATTGGATAAATTATCGAGTGTATCCTTGCCAACACCTACACCATGTTCAACCTTAAGCAAAAGAGGTGGTTCTATTTTGGGCGGTAAAGACTTGAGCACGATCCTCATAGCACCAGTTACCTTAGGGATATAAGATACAACCACATCCCTTATGGCAACTGGATAGATAGATTTTCCATCTATTACTAATCTGTCACTGAATCGGCCGAGGATTCTGACCCTGTAACCTGAGCCAGGATAATTGCAGGAACATGGCCCTGACTCTATTTGGATAATATCTCCTTGAGCATATTTGATGAGCGGTGTTCCCTCTCTTTTGAGAGAAGTGAGCACGCCTTCACCGATAGCGCCTTCTTCCACAGGGATAGGTTGGCGTGTCTCCGGATCAATAAGATCAGCCGCCCAGATTGTGAGGTCAGGGGCAACTTCGTGCAATCCCTTGTATTCCTCCTGATTGCATGAACCGACATAGGCTTCCCCGTTTACCATGAAAACCTCATTCCAGCGACCACCGTAAAGCTCTTCCATATGTTTCTTTACTGCAGGAATACCAACCCCTGGCTCCCCTGTAAGAAAAAGTTTCGTAATTCCAAGCTCTCTCACATCATGGCCCGTAGTTACCTGATACTCCTGGGCAAACGTCTCAGCGAATGATGGAGTTGCCATAAGGACGTTGGGCCTTGTCATGTTGGAAAATTCTATAATCCTTGAAGCTTCTGTTTCGGTGCCTATCTCTACTGTAGCAATATTCATTTGAAAAAGAGGATTTTTAATAATTGATCCTGCCCAGCACCCACTTAAAGGAAAGCAAAAAAGTACCCTGTCCCCCTTTCTTAACCCAGCGAGATAAAAAAGCCTGGCTGTGCCTTCGTTCCAGCGAGTCATATCATTTGCAGTAAAGGAATAGGTAAAGGTTGGCAAACCCGTGGTTCCACCTGTTGTCTTAATTACCAAAATCTCTTCTGGAGACACACAGAGATGCATTCCGTATGGATGGCCAAATCTTTCCAAAGATTCATCGCGTCCTGCTCTCTCAGTTTCTTTATCCATAAACACAGGCAGGGAGCGAAAATCTTCCCATGTCGTTATATCATCTGGTGTTGCACCAATATCTATGAATTTTTTTTTATAAAATTCAGAATGCTCATAATCATATTTTAACTGTCCCTGCAAATTTTTCATGCGAAGGGCTACAGCCTCATCTTTCGATAATGTCTCTATATCTTTATTCCAGACGTCAACCATATATAATCTCCTTAAGTTAAAAGCGTCTAAAGCCCGCCCTGGCGCGACGTGCTTAAATCAAACTATTAAGTCTATAAGGTACTACATGCTCAGATCAGCCTATTAAGATTATAGGCCAGGTCTGGGCCAGGGTTTAAAGTGCCTAAATTTATTAAACTACTTAATTTCTTACCGCCCTTGTCCACGTCTATTTTGCGAGTCATCCGTGTCTGTTTTGTTTGTTGGTTTTGGATTACTAGATTCCCCTGACATATGAAATGTACTTCTTACTATTTCATCAAGGTCAAACTTCTCAATTTGTTTCGGTTTATGATGTTAACTTTAAGTATTTTAGTTCACGTTAGGCACTTTAGGCACTTGTCTCAGTAGTGACAATGACCATGCGGCCAGCTCAAGGGTCGGATATATCATTATCCTCTTTTTGGACTCAAACCGTATGCTGATCTCTTCAGGGTTCGGCCCATAAAGCCATGCTACTACCGGCTTGGGAGGCAATCCCTCTATTGCCCTATTCAGGGACTTGGAAACCTCGAGAAATGAAAACTCTGGTAGCTTGGGAGCAATTGCTATACATATAACGCCATCCACTTGTGGGTCATTCATGACTGCCTTGAGCGCTACCGAATATGCCTTTTGCGTACCGTGCTTCATAACTGCTGGCCATATGTCAAGAGGATTTCCAAGAGGCATCCAATCAGGAGAAAGTTCAGCAACCTCCTGAATAGTCTCAGGGGAAAAAGCAGAAAGCTTTAGATTATATTTTTCCAATGAATCGCTGGCGATAATACCAGCCGCTCCACTGTAAGTGATCACAGCGATCCTATCTCCTCTTATAGCTGGAAGATTAAGCAAGGTCTTAACTGCATACGGCATCTGCCCATCCTCTTCCAGAAATATTACACCAGCCTGTTTTAAGGAAGCCTTGTATACCTGATAATTGCCAGCCATGGTGCCGCTATGGGATATAGCTGCCTTGGCCCCTGTTTCGCTGCTGCCGGTTTTAAGTATAATAATCGGCTTTTTCTTGACTACTTTTTTAGCCAGGGAAAGAAACTCCTTTCCCTTGTTTAAACCTTCCATATGAATGGCGATGATCCTTATGTCAGGATCGTTCCCTAAATACTTGAGGGCCTCATAAAACCCGATATCACAAGCATTACCGATATCAATACCCTTGCCTATCGTTCCGCTAAAATCCCGAGCGCCTACAAAAAAGATACCTGATTGACATATTAAACCAACCGGGGTCTTCTCCTTAGATAGAGGCATGAATGAAGTGGTAAAGTTGTTGAAGTTATTAAGAACTCCAAGGGTATTTGGACCAAGAACCCTAATCCCATCTCTTTTTGCAATCTCTGTTATTTTCCGCTGTATCTCTTTTCCCTGGTTGTTCGCATCTGCAAAGCCCTGATTCACTATAATTACAGCCTTAACACGGGCAGCAACACAATCTTTAAGGATAGGTACCGTATCTTCCCGGGGAGCACTTATAACTGCGAGATCTATTTTTTCCTTCACTGCTTTTATGTTCGGGTATACCTTTTTACCGAGAATCGTATCCGCCTTTGGGTTAATCGGAAATATTTTTTCCGGAAAAACCAAATTCAATCATATTTTCCATTAGATTGAAAGAGCCTGGCCCACTCTTTCGACTTATACCGATAAGTGCTACGCTTTCAGGCTCCATAAAGTTTTTCATAAAAAAACCTCTCTTATTAAGCAGGCATTCAACTCCCAACAAAAACAATGTTAATGAAGATCAGAATCAAGCTTATTCCTATAATGCGTTAAGGAGAAAGCCAAGGCCTTCAACGCATCATCTGGTTCTGTAAATATGGGAAAATCTGTTATCTTTTTCATCTTAAACCACTCATATGAATCTGATATTAGGCACAGAGCAACCGGTTTTTCATAACGTATCGACAATTCCTTTGCAGAGAGTATAAAATTTTTAGTAGCAATCTCATCGATGCCAGGAAGGTAGGAATGGGAAAACAAGACTCCGTCAATCTCCTTTTCCTGTAATGCTCGCTCTAGAACGTCTCTGTAGAAATCAAGATCGAAAACATCCCCGAGATCAAGGGGATTGGTCATTCGTATAACCCCAGCCCTTGCACCTTGTCTCACGTGGCTAAGAAAACTTTTAGAAAACGGGATAATCCTAAAACCATACCGTTGGACCGCATCCGCTGCCATTACCGCACTTCCGCCTGAACGGGACATAATTGCTAAATTTGCTCCCTTTATCAATGGGAGATTAAATATCTTAAAGGCGTTCATCAGTTCTTGAAGAGTAAAAACCCTATGTATGCCAGCCTGGCTCAAGGCCGATGATGCAACCTCATCATTGGCAGCGAGGGCTGCGGTATGAAATCTGGCAATCTGATTGCTTGCCGTATTGGTATTTGATTTTAAAACAATAACTGGTTTCTTGGTTGAACGTGCCAGATCCATTAAGCGTTGCCCGTTAGAGATACTCTCAAGGTACAGGCCTATAGTTTTTGTCTCTGGATCAGATATCAGAAATTCAAGGTAATCATTCTCGTTTAAATCGAGCTTATTTCCCATGCTGACGAGCTTTGAAAAGCCTATGTTTTCACAGGAAGAAAGCCGGACACTGTAATTTATTACCCCTCCACTCTGCGCCACAAATGATATGGGGCCAGACTTTATCCTTTTCTGATCGAGGGGTACAAAGGGGAGAACCATACCATTTTCCAAATTGATAATGCTAATGCAGTTAGGCCCCACTAACCGAATTTGCTGCTTTCTCGCAATGGAAAGAATGTTACTTTCCAGCCTTTTATTTTCATCAGCAAATTCACTGAATCCTCCCGACTCTATCACTGCGTAATGGATACCCTTTTGTCCACAGAGCTCGAGTCCCTCAGGTATATACAAGGCAGGTATCAAAAAAACAACCATATCAGGGCACGCATCTATCTCCTCAATCCTTGTGTAAATCTTTCGACCATTCAAATTACCGCCCTGCTTACCTACAAGGTAGATAGGACCCTCGAAATGAAACCGTTCCAGATTTTCAACAATGTTTTTGCCTAAATTAGTCGGTGTGTTAGAGACGCCGACAACCATAATGCTTTCAGGATAAAATAATTTTTGCATTTTTCGTTACTATCAAGCGTGTATCGCGGTAAAATTCCAGTCCCTATTCTGCGCCCATTCCTGATGATATCTTTTCGGCGACTTCCTTTACCGCTTCGCCCAGATACTTCCTGTTTTCGAGTTCAAAGCTAAAAATTGGAGATGCTATTCCAATACATCCTGCAAGGCCTCCATGGCAATCATAAATTGGAGCCACAACCCTTCTCACCCCTTCGCGTAACTCCTGGTCCTCAAACGCATAACCATTTTTTACAACAATTGATAATTCAGCCTCTAGCTGATCCATGTCCGTTATGGTGTATTTGGTAACCATAGGCAGACCAATTTTTTGCAAGACATCCTTCCTCTTTTCCTTCTCCATATGGGCCAAATATATCTTGCCAGCTGCAAGGGTATGGAAGTAAGGATAGGCAGAGCCTATTCGAGAAAAAAGGCGAACCCCTTCATTTCCTTCTATCTGATCAATCAAGATAAGCTGATCTCTGTCAAGGGTAGAAAGCTCTATGGTCTTTCCAGTCTTCAAAGCCAACTCCTGCATAAATGGCAATGCTACAGACTTAAGCTTGAGCTTACTTTCAAGTCTGTTGCCCAGATATATAAGCTTCATTCCCAGCCGGTATAGGCCTCTGTCTCCTGTCTTGGTTATTAATCCTCTGCCTGTTAATATTTTCAGTATCCTGACCAATGATGGTCGTGGTATATTTAGAGAGTTTAGAATTTCTGAAAAGGAGAGATCACTTTCATGCGATGCAATAAGGTCTATAACATCAAGGGCCCTTTCAAGGGCAGGAACATGATATATTGTAGTGGTCATGATTTAGAATCATAGGTACTGTTAATAATTTCTTTCGCCAACAGAACAGAGAGTGATAGAGTATTCCGTGAAATATTTAGTATCATATATGATAATTGATATTTATTATATGAGACTATTTTACAAAGAAAAAATTATCAAGAAAAATATTTGTCTTATTTGACAATAATCTTTTTTACGATATAATTTAACTACTCAGGTTCAACGTTCCGGGGTTCAAGGTTAAAAAGCGGTATATTGCCGAAGGTTTCGATTCCGGGACGAATGCGGAGTTCATCCGATTTTTGCGATAGGCCGGTCTTGCTCGGAATTCCAGACCTGCACGCCGTCACTCTCGGTAAGGCGGGGCGAACTCTATGTCGCCATGGATCAAGAGGCATATTGGCCAGCACAAAGGAGCTAATCCCGATTTTATCGGGAAACCTTGAACAGTGAACCTGACAATATGGGTAGTTACGATATAATTTACAATACCATCAAATATGAAATGAGATCCATTGGATATGAATAACGCTGACCATCGTCCCTGGGGATTTTATACGGTACTTTCGGATGAGCCCGATCATAAGGTAAAGAGGATCGTGGTTTACCCACAGAAGAGATTAAGCTTGCAGAGACATAAACACAGATCTGAACATTGGGTTATCGTGAAAGGGGATGCACTGGTTACCCTCGATGATAAGCACTTCCGGCTCAGCAAGGGAATGTCCATTGATGTTCCCACTGGGGCTGCCCACAGGATTGAAAATACGGGAAGGGAAGACCTCGCCTTTATCGAGATACAGCAGGGAAGCTATTTTGGAGAGGATGACATCGAGCGGCTCGAGGATGATTTCGGAAGGGTACCTGCAAAGAGGGATTAAGGGCAAAAGAGATCGATAAATTCAAACCTCATTGCATCAAACAATCCCCTGTCACTTATCTTTATCTCAGGTATAACCAGCAATGCCATAAAGGAGAGGGTCATGAAAGGGGCCGTGAGCCGCGATCCCAATTCCTTTGCGAATGCGTCGAGTTCTCGGTATCTCCTCGCTACCTCCTCATAGTTCAGATCGCTCATGATCCCGGCCACCGGCAGGGGCAATACCTTGTCGGTTTTGCCGCACGTCGCGCTAATCCCCCCTTGAGACTCAATGATGAGATTCACCGCCCTTGAAATATCTATATCGTCGACTCCCACTGCAACGATATTGTGGGAATCATGGGCCACACTTGAGCCTATTGCTCCCTTTTTGAGGCCAAAATTTCTTACAAAACCCACCGAAGGAGGCGCATCCTTATACCTGTTCACCACCGCTATCTTGAGGATGTCCCTCAAAGGATCTGAGACGACATTATCGCCAGAAACCTTCGGCACCTCCTGCACACGGCCAGTGATGAGCTGACCGTCACGAGCCTCAATGACATGTATCTTACCCTCTCTTTTTCTGACCTTAAAATCATCTACCCTCTTTCCCCTTGCTCGAAAGACATTTACCCTCCTTCTGGGCGTCTCGGGCATCTTTGTGGTTCCATCTCTCGCAACGAGCTTGCCGTCGATCACGGTCTTCAATATCGTGAGGCTTCTGAGATCATCCACCACGAGGAAATCCGCGGGATCGCCGACCTGTAGTAACCCCACATCCAGACCATAATGTCTGATGGGATTAAGAGATGCAATTCTCAAAACATCTATCGTATCAACGCCATAATGAATGGCTTTCTTTACCATTTTATTAATATGCCCTACCATTAAATCTTCCGGATGTTTGTCATCACTGCAAAACATGCACGTGTTTGCATGTTCTTTTGCTATTGGGATTAACGCATCAAAATTTTTAGCGGCAGAACCCTCCCTTATCTGAATCTTCATGCCGAATCTGATTTTCTCAAGTGCTTCAGATTTTGAAAAACACTCATGATCCGTTGATATCCCAGAGGATATGTATTTTTCTAATTCTTTCCCCCTTAGGCCAGGGGCATGACCATCGATCACCTTTTTATATAATTTGGCCAAATCGATTTTTGCCATAACTTCTGGATCATTACCCAAAACCCCCAGAAAGTTCATCATCTCACTGAGGCACTTGACTTTATCAATCTTTAGAAGTGCTTGAACCTGATCAGCATCTATCCTTGCCCCAGCAGTCTCAAAAGGAGTAGCCGGCACACAAGAGGAAGCTCCCCAATAAAACTTAAATGGAACAGAATCACCATCGGTAATCATATACCTGATTCCATCTATTCCCATTACATTGGCAATCTCGTGTGGATCGCAAACTGATCCCACTGTTCCGTGAATCACAGCCACCCTTGCAAACTCCCTTGGGGTAAGCATGCTACTCTCAACATGAACATGGGAGTCAATAAATCCAGGTATGAGATATGTTGAATAGTTTGTATGCTCCTCAATAATCCTTGATATTCTTCCGCCCGTAATTTCAATGGTCCCTGGATAGACCTTTCTTTCTACAACGTCCACAATATTCCCAGATATTTGACTGATGGTCTCTATCATTCTTGTTTCCACAATGATTAATTACTATGTAAAAGTTATTTTAAATGAACGCAGATAATCGTCAAAGAAAACGAAATTGACATTATTACTCTTAAATCACAAAGAAAAGCATTTATAATATAGCACCATAGCCTCCACCTTGGTTGTTATTTTTTGAACAAAACAAAATATTTACTGGAAATTGAGAGTGATTTACCATATAAGTGTTTTTAAAACTATTTACTACATAGAAAAGGAGGATAGCCTATGAACGAAGAAAAAACAGAAGAAAAAATGGCCCAAGAAACGGAAGAAAAACCCGAAACTGTTAAAACAAAGACCAATGCTGACGCATTAACAAAGGCTGACCCTGTTAAACGGATAATAGCATTTGTCATCGATGCTGTAGCTTCTATGATAGTAGGGTTTATCCCCCTTGTAGGGGGCATTATCGGTGCCCTTTACATGCTTCTACGAGATGCCTTACCCATCGAGGCACTTGAGTATAAAAGCATTGGGAAGAAATTGCTGAAATTATCTGTAGTCAAAACTGAAGAGCCTGCATCTAAAATAGATTATGCCACCTCTGCAAGAAGAAATTGGATGTTTGCTCTCGGTCCTATCATGCTCTTTTTCCTCTTTATACCCATTATTGGCTGGATAATTGATATCCTGCTCGGAATCGCTGTTCTTATCCTGGTTATCATTGAAATTGTTAAGCTTTTCACCAATGAGAAAGGATTACGATGGGGCGATAAGATGGCAGGCACAATGGTGATTGAGAAATAGACTCAAGGGTAGTATCAGAGGGATAGATACCAATTCGAGACTGTTTAACACTCCAAAACTCGCGTATAATAAGGACTGCAGCGGCGTAATTTTATAAGTTATCCCCATTTTTTGAGTGTAAAATGTTTCCCATTTTTGTGTATTTGAGTTTTTTTACCCTTTGACAGCGTAATATTGTCCTATTTTCTGGAAATTTTAAGGTTATCACCATTCTTTTGACCATTTAAAAGCATTTTTGGATTGAACGGTTAGCAGGTTTATCATTAGAGACGCAAAGTTGCATTATTCAACAGTCTCAATTTGGCTTAAACAACAGGCAGGATAACACCCCCTGAGGGGATGATGTGTACTTCAGGATTGGGAGTGCAAACGGTTTCACTGAGCTTAAATGCCTGTTCAAGGTTATCAGCATAAAGGAAGCCCATTTTTTCACCAGTTACTCTAGGAATGTCCTTTGATACGAGGATTATCTTAAACCGATGCTGAAGAGCCAGAGTCAACCCCAAGGCCATATTGAAATCAATAGCACCGCCTTCCATAATCAGGCGTCTGTTCTTAAAGTATTCAAAGACTCCCCCTGACAGGTCATTACTGTGCTTTGAGTGAAATTGTGCAAAACTGTTCACAAAGGCATCAGGCAGATTCCCTGCACAATCAGCCGCAAGGATAATAAATCCTCCATCTTTAGTTACCATAGATGCAGGGACAAGAGGTTTTACGATCTGAGGTCCCTCAGAATAGGGAAATGAAGTAATAATTGTCAAATCAGATTTTTTTGGGAACCGATGGGAGATAATTGCTCTGCTTCTCTCAATACCTGTTAGGTGGGCCTGTTTAAAATCCCCACACACTATGTCGTCAACCTTATCACTTTGATTAAGGATAGTGTTGATTATAAAATTTAGTTTTCCGGCACGGGCCATAGAATTTACTTCATCGTAAAAAAAATTTTCTTTTAGATTTCCAAAACCTGTACCCTTGTGAAAAGTCCATTTTAAATGATGCTCAAGTATGGAATCAAAGTCCGTAACCCCAGGAAATATAATCTTGCCTCCACCACCGAATCCATTCATAGGATGAGGGGATATGGATCCAATTCCAATTCTAAAGTCAGCATTAAAGACCTTGCGGTTGATTTTAACCTCACAACCTGTTTTGAGCATACCAATAGGGACTAAATCAGACGCACGACAATCGTGATTGGAAAATGCATATCTATCGAGAAGGTCTCTGCCAAAGGCACTTTCAAGCTCTTCATGTTTCAGCCCTCTATGGGTGCCAGTGGCAATGATTATAGTAATGTTTTTTTCAGGTATGCCGATTTCATTCAGATTATCTAATAATACTTTTAAAATTAGCCTTTTAGGTGAGGTGCGTGTTAAATCCTCGATAATAATGGCAATACTGTCTGCAGAAGAAAGAAGATCATTAAGGGCAGGTGATTGTATTGGTTTATTCAGGGCATCTTTGGTGAGTTTATTAACATTTGCAGTTTTTCCATTATCGGGGAAATCAGGGAAGCTAAGGAGATTCCAGTTATCAGGGATAGTGAATCTAACCCTTTGGCTCTGGTAAAAAATAAAGACTGTTTTCATTTTAAAGGATAAGGGGATGATTAAACCAGTAGATATTTTTTTCTTACTTCTTCATCCTCTTGTAAATCCTTAATACTGCCGTGATACCTAATGACGCCATTATCAATAATATAACCCCGATCGCTTAGTTTTAGTGCAACTCTCTGATTTTGTTCAGCTAACAAAACCGTCAACCCCTTATCTCTTAGCTGACCTATTCGTTCCTCCAACACTTCCACTATCATAGGCGCCAGACCTTCGGTGGGCTCATCCAATAGCAGAAAATCAGGGTTTATCATGAGGGCCCTGGCGATAGTCAGCATTTGCTGCTCTCCACCACTCAAGAAACCTGCCTTTCGGGAATCAATGTGTCTCAGGGCCGGAAAAAAATCGTAAACGCTATCTTTAGTCCACATTGTATCGTCTCCGGTTGACCTTTCCGATATCTCAAGATTATCTCCAACTGTTAGGTCTGCAAAGACCCTTCGGTCATCAGGCACATAGCCCATTCCCTGTCGAGCAAGCTGGTAGGGCTTTTTTCCCGTGACAGTTTCCCCTTTAAAATTGATAGTTCCCTGCCGAGGAGGGGTCAAGCCCATTATGCTTCTCATGGTAGTGCTTTTTCCCGCCCCGTTTCTGCCCAGGATACAGACGATCTGCCCTTCGGGCACGTTGAGCGATACCCCGAACAGAATGTGGCTCAGACCATAGTAGGTATGGATACCTTCCACTTCTAACATGGTTCGGCACCTCCCAGGTAGCATTCTTGAACCTGGCTGGAATTTCTCACCTGATCAGGGTCTCCCTGTATAATTGTCAGCCCCTGATGCAAGACCATAATGCTCTGGGCAGCATTGAACACCACTTCCATATCGTGCTCGCAGAACAAAATGGTCAATTCGCGTGAATCGGCCAGTCGCTTGATTAGCTCTATGGTAGCTGTAGTCTCTTCGGGTGACATACCGGCAGTTGGCTCATCAAGAATCAGCAACTCAGGTTTATTGCCTAAAGCAATAGCTATCTCCAGTGCTCTCTGATCGCCATGAGCTAACGAGCCCGCTGTATTCCCCGCCATACCTGAAAGACCTACTCTTTCCAGGATACTATTCGTTTCCTCTACAGCCAGTTTCTCCGCCGGGTAAAAAAGTTTTCTGCTCTTTTCCTGCTGAGACAGAACAGATACCTGAACATTCCTGAACACCGTAAGGCGGGGGAATATGTTCGCTATTTGAAATGAGCGGGCGATTCCCCTCTTGCAAATTTTATAAGGGGGCAAATTACTTATATCCTCCTCATTAAATATCACCTTCCCCTGATCCGCCTTTAGCTGCCCTGTGATCAGATTAAAGAGGGTCGTCTTTCCTGACCCATTGGGCCCGATCACTGCTACTAATTCACCTTTTTCCACAGTAAGGTTAGCACCATTCACGGCCTTGAAGTCGTCGAACGATTTATGTATTTCCTCAACTCTAAGCATCTATTTACTTCCCTTCTCAATCGCTTCTTTGGGCCGAGAGCCCAATTTTTCCAGGACATAGCCCCATACCCCTTCCGGAAGAAAGAAAATCAGCAAGATCAGTATGATCCCAAGGATCAAAGTCCAATACTCGGTATAGATCCCAACAAATGTCCTGAGAGATACCATTATTGCTGCCCCCAGAATTGGGCCGGCAAATGTAAACCACCCTCCCAAAAGGCACATAATGAATATTTCAAGTGAGTAGACCCAGAACAGGAGATCCGGAAAAACTGAACCCTCCACTACAACAAAGAGAACTCCGGCAATCCCCGCAAAGAATGTAGCGATGACAATGGCGATGAGTTGATGGCGTTTGACGTTAATGCCGATGGCTTCACATCGATCCGGATTGTCGCGGATGGCCTGAAGGGTAGCACCGAAAGGGGATTTGAAAATCACGAAAAGGATCATCAGACAGATCGCGATCACGACTAGAATAAAGTAATACGAGCTCGTTGATGAACCAATGAATGAAGGCATGGGGATCCCATGGATGCCGTCAGAGCCGCCCGTAACACTGTACCAGCGAAAAGCAATTGCCCAGATCAAAGAGCCTAATGAGATTTGGAGCATTCCAAAGTACAGCCGCGTCAGCCTGACACAAAATGCACCGATAAGCAGTCCGACCAATGCTGCGATGATGGGACTGGCCACAAAGCAAGCCCATATGGGAAGGGAAGTTTTGGTCAGCATCAGGGCAAGGGTATAGGCCCCAACACCGTAAAAAACCCCATGATGAAACTGAAACAGCCCACCGTGGCCAACGACCATATTAAGGCTCATTGCTACCAAAGCGGTGACAAAAATCACCGCAAGTATGTAAGTGTAAAACCTTGGTATTATTGGCGGCAGAATAAGCAGAACAAAAAAGATAGCACCTGGAAGTATAAGTGATTTCAGACTGAAAGTATCCTTAAACAAATTTAGCTCCTCATAAAATCGCTCTGCTTCGCTTCACGATTTTATTACCAGACCGATTTAAGCATTCCTCTGGGCCGCCAGGTCAACACAATGACTACTGCAATGTATGGGAAAACTATAGCGAACTGCGGCCAGAATAAAACACCATAAGATTGGGTAAGGCCAAAGATGAGTGATCCTACCAGAGCGCCCCACATGTTTCCCAAACCCCCGATAGTGACGATAAGGAAGGCTTCCATGATAATATCGTGATCCATCCCAATGGTTACACTTACCATGGGGGAGACCAACGCCCCGCCCAATCCGGCAAGGAAACAGCCCAAGACAAATGCAAAGGCAAATACCCAGCTTACATTGACCCCTATGGCACCAACCATCTCTCGATCAACAGCTGCTGCTCGCGCGATTTTCCCAATCTTGGTTTTGTTGGAAAAGAACCAGAGTCCAACGCCTACCAGGGGACCAACAACGAGAAGAAACAAATTGTAACGGGGAAAGGGTGAGCCGAATATGGGTACGGAGCCCCGAAGTATATCGGGGGCCATGATCGAGCGGTAATCCGCTCCCCAGAACATCTTTACCAGGTCGCCCAGGATGAGCATCAATGCAAAGGTAAACAACAGCAGCATGAGATGCTCCCTTTCGTAGAGATGGCAGAACAGGGATCTCTCTGCTACAAGCGCAACGAGGGCCACAACAAAGGGCGCCAGGATCAATGCCAGCCAAAAGCCGCCTGAGCCGCCGCCCAACAGATTGGAGAGGCTAAATGCCGAAAAGGCGCCAATCATATACAGGGAGCCGTGGGCAATATTTGGTACCCTTAGTACTCCGAGAACAAAGCTCATCCCGGCAGACACGATAAACAGGATCATTGCTCGGCTAAGACCAACCAGGAATTGAGAACCCAATGCAGAAAAGGTAAATACCTGCCCTATATCCATTAGTATAGTTTTCCTTTAAAAAAAGGGGCCAGATCACTGACCCCTTTTAAACCTAACACACTATTTTCCGCGTGCCTTCCTGATCTCATCACATGTGGGCATGATCTCATCGCTGGTCAGCGTCACAATGTCTGTGGAGATGACACAACCGTATTTGGACGACATCTTGGTTACTCCCAAGTACATCGGAAGAGTCACTTGATGATCACAAGCTCGCATCTCTATCTCACCTGCAGGGCTTTCGATCTTCAGCCCTTCCAAAGCATCAATGAACTTTTCCTTGTTCACCTTGCCTGCTTTCTTATATGCCTCGGCTATGAAATGGGCTGTGATATAGCCGTGAAACGCAGGAAAACCGGGGGGTTCCCCATAAGCAGCTTGAAATGCTTTAACAAACGCCATGTTAGCTGCTGTCTCAGGATAATAGAAATGGTAATCCATAGTTCCCATCACCCCCTCCGGGCCCTCCGCACCCAGGGGCTTCAGAACGGCGTGGTCTGTGCCGGTGTGAACCCAGATGGGCACCTTCTCCCCCATGCCGGTTGCCTTGATCGCCTTCATGACATTGGTCATGCTAGCGCCACCTGTGCAGAAAATGACAGCATCCGGTTTGGCCCCTAAAATGGGTGTGATATAAGGGGCAAGGTCGGGTTCGCCCGGCTTCCACCACGATTTTCCGATCATCTCTACATCGGGCTTTAGTGCCTTCAGGTTCCTCCAGGCACCATTCGCAATATCATGACCATAGGAATAATCATCCCCGCCGACCCAGTATTTTACGTAGGGCTTTTTAGACAGGGCAACACCCCCGGCTTTGCCTCCCATGGCAGAATTTTCACCAGTCGAGAAGACATACCGATGGCCCTTTTCCCCGGTGATTCTTTCGCTTTTGGAGATCCAAACTATAAATGGAACCTTCTCCTTTTTAGCAACTGCATCGGATACGGCCAATGCTGCCCCACTGTTAATGGTGCCCACAAGAACGTCAACATCTTCTCTCATCACCAGCTCTTTGGCCATATTAAGGGCAATATCCACCTTGAATTTGGTATCATGGGTGGTAAACTCGATCTTTTTTCCCAGGACACCTTTTTTGTTAATGTCTTTCAGGGCCAGCTTAAAGCCATTAAGGGCATCATTGCAGAATACAGCAACCGGACCACTATAGCAGTCTATAATGCCTACTTTAATTGGCCTTGCATCAGAAGATAATGGATAGATAACAAAGAGAGTGAAAAAACCCAATAAAACAATGAATATCCACAATACCTTTTTCATAATAAACCCCCTCTATTAATGTTAAAAACTAAGAACTTCCCTTACTATCCCTAATTGAACACACTTAAAATCCTGCTATGTAATATCTCTACCATAAAGGTTATAAAGTCAATATTAAAATTGGTGCAAGGATCTTCTATATTACTTCTCCCAGTTTCCTGGATTCATAATACCATTTGGGTCTAAAAGCCCTTTAACCTTCTTTATTAGTTCGGCAGTATTTGGATCCATTCTTTCCATTGCCAATTTTTGTGCTCCTACCTCACCCTTCCAAACTATTCCCCCTAATTCAAAGGCCAGCCTGTTTGACTCATCAAGGGCCTTTCTGGTTTTTTCCACATCCTCCTCATCAGCTCTATTAAAGGAATAATTAAACCCGAACATAACGCTGTTACCCATTAAGACCTGGTGTACATAGGAAACTATCATGCCATATTTATGCGCAATCTCTATTCCCTTTCTCCATGCCTCCGGAACCTTATCTGTGGGCAATATTGCACCGGTATATTCAAAGCCCCCGCCCTTTCTAAAGTCTGCTGCCAAAGCAGCCAGAGGTGGCACATCCATGAATCTTTTCTCTAATGCTGGGTGTAAATCTTCCACATATTTTACTGTGTCTCCTCCTTTAAACGCCTGAAATAATTTTTTATACATATCTTTTTTAAGCTCAAGTTCCTCTTTCGCATGTGCGGATACAATGATAACAAAAAAGACATGATTCATCCAATCTGGCTTCTCCTGGTTTATAAGAAAGAAATCCTCCAGTAAATCGAGATGCATAACCTCACGAATGGCATCTGTTATTGAATCTATATCATCTGTGGAAAAGGCCATTACCTCCCTGTATGGTGGTTTGGGATAGAGCCGCATAGAAAGCTTGGTTACAACACCAGTTGTTCCAAACCATCCAATAAACAGCCCTGATAAATCTGGCAGTGGCCCTCTTGTAAACCAATATGGGCTAACAGAGCACGATCCTATCTTACATACCTCACCTGTTGGGAGCACTACCTCCATCCCATTTATCATATCCGAGTTAACCCCGTATCGTGGTGAGATATGACCATGCCCCTGAATAAGGGCATTTCCCACGATCGTAACAGTGGGAGGTGACTCTGGGGTAGAGTGCTGAAGAGTAGGGTAATTTTTCTCAAGATACGTCTTTAGTGCAGCCTGCGATACCCCTGCTTCAACTACAGCGTATCTATTTATCTCATTTACTTCGATAATTTTATCCATTCTTTTCATATCCAAGACTATGCCAGCCCTATTAGGTACAACCAGAGCTGACAGGGTAAAACCCCCACCGAGCGGGGTAATAGGAATTTTCTCCTTGTTGGCTAAAATGACCACCTTTTGCACTTCATCAACTGTTTTGGGCATGACAACATAGTCTGCCTTTCGGGGATGTTGTGCACCTGGGTCTCGAGAATAGATAAAAAGCTCCTCTTGATTATTTGATACCCTCTCCTTCCCCACGATATTAATTAATGAGCTCAATAAATCCATAGAACTTCCTTGATCCCTCACTTTCAAGTGCCTAACGTTGAAAGTGAATAAAAACTATACCCTCTTTCTGTTATCCATTGTTTATTGTATATATTTCACTTTTTACCTTTCATTTGTAATTTAACAATCCCTAAATTCCTTAATTTCTTAATCCCTAAATCTATCTTTCTTTCACCGCTCTAACAAGCAACTGGGCCGCATAATTAATTTCAGCCTCAGTAGTAGGCCTTCCAAGGCTCAACCTAATAGCTCCCATTCCCACCTCTTCTTTAATACCCATGGCCTCAAGCACATGAGATAATTTTACAGACTTATCATGACAGGCAGACCCTGTAGAGGCACATAGTTCAGGGATTCCCTTAAGAATCTCTTCTCCGATCATTCTCGGAAAGGATAGGTAGAGGGTATTGGGGAGCCTATGCTCTGGATGCCCGTTCAATACAACCTCTGGAATATCTGACCGTATCTGATTATACAAACTATCCCTCAGTCTTTTTAAACGTGACATATCATCATAGAGATTATCCATGATCAGCTCACATGCCTTACCCAGACCTACATTGAGGATCACGTTCTCTGTGCCAGACCGCAATCCCATCTCCTGGCCACCGCCATGTATAAAGGGTTCAATCTTCACCCCATTTCTGATATAAAGTGCACCCACACCTTTAGGGGCATAGATCTTGTGGCCGGCAATGGTTAAAAAATCAACGCCGAGATCATGTACCTTCGTTTCTATTTTACCAACAGATTGAGCTGCATCTGTATGAAAAAGGACTCCATGTTCTCTGGCAATAGAGCTAATCTCAGTGAGAGGCTGGATTGTGCCTGTTTCATTGTTTGCATGCATCACTGTTATAAGGATAGTATCTTCACGGAGTGCCTTTTTTACCTCATCTGGGTCCAGGGAACCATAGGTATCGACGGGCAGGAATGTCACATCACAGGCGCCTTCCATAAGAAAGTGAGCGGTATTAATTATGGCGGGATGCTCAATTTTTGTAGTAATTATGTGGCCACCTTTTTTCCGCAAACTCCATGCCACACTTTTTAAAACCATATTGTTTGACTCGGTTCCACCGCTCGTAAAAATAATCTCATTCCTATCACACCCCAACATTCTGGATATCTGGCCTCGAGCTTTCTCCAAGGCCTCTTTTGCACTTCTTCCCATAGGGTGGGCACTGCTTGGGTTCCCAAAATCCTTTACAATAAAGGGCATCATTGCTTCAGCTACTTCCTTAGCTATGGGTGTTGTCGCATTAAAATCAAGATAAATCATTTTCAACCAAGAAATTTATAGATTGTAACTATTCAGGTTGTCAGGTTCAAGCCCGCCCTGGCGCGACGGCCATTATCAAGGAGAGCGACTCCTTACTATTTAAAAATATCTGTCTTAAATCCAACTCCTTGAAATCAGGTCTGGGCCAGGGGTTCACAGTTCAGGGTTGGGTATATCCAGGTTGACATAGGGTTCACTCTGGACTTCTGTGCAAGACCGCAGCGTATCGCAAGAACCGGATGAACTCCGCATTCGTCTCGAAATCGAACCTCTCTTTCATCAGTTTAACCGTGAACCTCGGAACTTTGAACCTGAGTAGTTACTATAGAGTTTTCTTTTCACCAACACAGCCAATGTAACCAATCGATACGTTTATTAGACTATCTTCTCAGTGTTGCCCCTAACCGATGCGGTTTTAATAAAAGATCAAGAGCATCATTTATAGTAACAACTACCAGATCAGAGGCCATCATCGCCTCAGCCGATGCCCCCTCCCCTCCTACTATACTGATTCCAATTGCAGATTCTTTGAGCATGGAAACATCATTGCAGCCATTTCCTATACTAACAGTGTTATTCTTACCCTTTTTTAAAACTACTCTGAGCTTCTGGTTATTTTCTTCGGTTTCTTTTATTTTATATAACTTAACAGGTAAATCTTTTACCAATCGTTCTGCGTTTTTATTCATATCAGCAGTAACCAAAAAGATATCCAACTTATGGCTCAACATGGCCAGCTTTTCTTTTACACCTCCTATAATGTTTCCATCTACGGCAATGGTTCCATTGAGGTCTAAGACTAAATTGTTAATCGTGTAGTTACCCCTTCCGGGTATCGTTATCTCTATCACTTTATTCCTTATCTTACTAAAATTTTCCCCTTAGGTTCCTTTATTATCTCCCCAATAATAGCAGCCTCTTTGATTCCTTCTTTATGGAGTCTTTTTAGTAACCTTTCAGCATTTTGTGGAGACACAGAGAATACCAGACCTCCAGAGGTTTGGGCATCAAAGAGAATCCACCGCTTCCACTCTGGTAAATTTGATATAACTTCTAACATAACCTCACGGAATTTTCTGTTTCTTTGACTTCCGGGAGGATCAATTCCCATCTTTGAAAATTCTTCTGTCCTTGAAAATAATGGAACTGAAGCGTAATCAATTTCTATACCAAAATTCCCTGTCTCGATCATCTCTGCAAGATGCCCCACAAGCCCAAATCCGGTTATATCTGTACATGCATGAACACCTACTTTCAGCGCGACTTCAGAAGACTTCTTATTTAACGTTGTCATGGCCCGAATGATTTCTTTTTCTGTTTTATTATCCAACATCTCTCTTTTGAAACAGTTGTTAAGGATACCGGTGCCAATAGGCTTAGTGAGTATCAACTTATCTCCTGCTTTAACCTTTGTATTTGTCAATATTTTTTTAGGATGCACAACTCCAGTGACAGCAAGGCCATATTTTACCTCGGTCTTATCAATCAGACTATGTCCACCCAACAGCGATACACCGGCTTCTTTTAGTTTATCCATTCCTCCTTGCAAAATATCACCAAGAATAGATAAATCCATGGAGTACGCAGGAAAGCATATTATATTCATAGCAGTAATCGGTCTTCCCCCCATGGCATAGACATCACTTAAGGCATTAGCTGCAGCAATTTGCCCAAATATGTAGGGATCTTTTACAATAGGAGTGAAATAATCGAGTGTTTGGACAAGGGCTAGCTCTTCAGTGATTTTGTAAACTCCGGCATCGTCGAGTTTCTCTGCTCCCACAATAACATTAGGGTCAAATATGGGTTCTAATCCCCGAAGTGCCTCATTTAAGTCACCCGGACCTATTTTAGCACCTCAGCCAGCCCCTAACGCTGCTTTATCAAAAAACAGTCTCTTTTTGGTCATAATGATTGCACCCTCTTCTGTATTTTTTCATTAATTCTCGTTTCTCTTTCTGAAAAATCTGAATTATTTATTGCCCTAAAATTTCTCAAATTTGTATGCTACCGTCTACAATATGTCAAATAGTAAATTTCTGCTTCATTACCCCTCCTTTTTGAATTTCTAGATGTCTATATAAGCTAAGATCTTAACATTTGTGTCAAGTTTTAGTAACACAATTAAAGTGCAAAGGATAATTGGGATCGTAGAACGGTTGCGGTTGCGAAACTCGAATCGTTTGACGTTTAACGTCATACGAAACCAGCAGCACAACCATAAAACGTTAAACGAAACCATCATCACTTCGCCCCAAGCAGCGTTATATTAATCTCAACAACTGGTCGGTTTGAGGCAAAGCTTCGCTAGTATTAGAAGTAGATAATGTTAGGGCTAAAATTAAGGCTATAGATCTATTATCTAATACCCACAGAGCTTCTCGAGGAGCTCCATATAGTAATATAGAATCTTATTAGCTTAATATTCACATATCAGGCTCAAAATCTTGACATATAAATGGATACCATATAGAGGTGCATAAACAGCATTAAATGCTATGAGCATACATAAGAAAAAACTGCCGGAAAGAGCTAAAAGGGGGAAATATGTATGAGCTACAATTCGATACAAACCTCTGTAAAAACTGTCCAACAGTAGACTGCCTCGTAAAGTGTCAGTATATAGATCTGGATAAAGATAAGGCGAAAGACGAAATTTTGAAGATAAGTCAAGGAAAGGATTCTTTTGTCCTACACGATTGTGTTACATGTTATGGTTGCGAGGAATATTGTAAAAGAGGGAATCACCCCTTCTATCTAATCACCGAAATGAGGCAGGAAAAGGGTATACTTACTGCACCCAGGGCCATTACGAAACAGTGGATCAATATAGGACAACCTCGGGGAAAATTTAAGATAGGAGATATTAAGAAAAAGGTCTTGTCTTTCGGTTTTATGCCTGAACTTTTGCAATTAGTTAGGGGCAGACTCTTTGATGATGTTATGCCCTCTTATGTTTTTGGTCAAGAATTCTTCTGTAATGTTGTCTACATTCATTTTGCCAATACCTCAATCATAAAGGAAAGACTCCCGATGGTCTTAGATAATTTTAAGAAATTGGGCGTCGAAGAGGTTGTATGTATGCATGATGAGTGTTATGGCGCATTCGCCTCACTTGCACCAGCATATGGTATGAAGGTTCCCTTTAGGCCTATTCATTACTTTGAATATTTATATAACAGAATAAAGGAATTAAGCAAAGAAATAAGGCCATTGAATGTTAAGGTTGTCTACCAGAGGCCATGCTCATCTCGGCTTTCCTCTGACAAACATCATTTTGTAGCTGATATTATGCAGTTAATAGGAGTTGATCTGATTGAAAGAACATATCAAAACGAAAACGCCCTTTGCTGTGGAGATATTCTTGGTATGCTTTCTGGTTACGACCTGCGCCATGATGTGCAGAGGCGTAATATAGATGACATGGTAGAGCACGGGGCAGAGTACTGTGTATTTAATTGTTCAGCATGTCAAAATGCCTTAGCAACAAAAGTTACCAAAAGAGGCATAAAGCCAATCCACATAATTGACCTTTGCAGGATAGCCATAGGCGAAAAATGAGAAATGGGTAAGCGATCACAGGGAACTCATCTATTGGGTCATCTATAGGGTAATGAGTCCTTTTCTGAAGTGACTGGTGGAAGGCCGCCGTGTTTCCGCGACTTATCTATGGGGGAAACCGCAGGCCCACCATTGGTGGGAAATGCGGAGGGGGCAAGACTCCCCCGGAGATAAGTCGCTGAAAATACCAGGCCAAAAGCCTCGGAACTGAAGAAAAGGGCTTATTATCCAATTACCCTGTGATCAGATACAGAAATGGAGGTATTAAAATATGAAGGATATAACCCTTTCACTGGCTGAGATAGTGGGGGAAAATTATGTCTCAAATAGAGAGGAAGAGGCCTACTTCTATGCACGAGACCCTGGCTTGATGCCTGCCCATAAGCCAGACTATGTGGTTGTACCAAAAACAACAGAGGAGATACAAAAGATAGTGAGGCTTGCAAACAAGGAGAAAATACCCCTCGTTCCTATGGGGGCAGGTATGGCTTTAACCGGCCTGATCATCCCTCTAAAGGGAGGGATAGTAGTCGATATGAAAAGGATGAATAAGATACTTGAGGTGAATGAAAAGGCACGATATGTAATAGTTGAGGGAGGAACCTCACATGGGGTATTGAAGGCATACTTAGAAAAAAACTATCCCAGGCTGAGGCACAGCATTCCTGACTCCCCTGCAACAGCAACAATAGCTGCAAACGTGATGATACACGGCCAGGGCAGGCTAACACAGCAGTATGGCTTTAATTCCGACATGGTTAGCGGATTAGAGATTGTCCTACCATCTGGCGAAATCTGTAAGATTGGTTCATGCTCAATATCCAAGGAGTGGTTTTCGAAAGGAGCACCACTTCCGGATCTATCCGGTCTATTTCTGGGATGGTTTGGGGCTACTGGTATCATTACCAAAGTGGCACTCAGGCTCTACCCCAGGAAGAAAATGCGAGATGTGGAAATATTTGTGACAGACAGAGATGACCTTGTCCCGGATATTGTCTACGAACTTACCCATACTGAGATGGCAGAAGATATAGTCATCTTCTCCCAGCCAAAACCTCTTATATTCAAAGATAACCACCATGTAACAATATTTATAACCGGTGACACAGATGAGGAACTTGAGTTTAAAAGAAAGATGATCTGGGATGCAGTTGATAAGTTTATAAAGACAAAAGATGGTGGATTTATGTGGGTTCAGCCGGCTATGAAGCCAACACTCCTGGAGATGCCTCAGAGAAGTGTCAGCAGATTTGCTGATGTAAAAAAGGGTGGTGGATTTGAATATTCCGGGCCAATCATATTGGTTGAAAGGTATCCTGAATGTAGTCGAAAGGTGGAGGAGCTGTCTTCTAAGTATGACCTTGGATATTCTGGCATGGCCAGGATTATCGGCGGAGGTCACTGTATGATGTATGGTTTTGCCTTTACATTCAATCGGGCGGACCCAGATATGATGGATAGGGTTAGGAAGGCAC
>Ga0307379_10002783_pt1 | contig 25639 bp, 28 predicted proteins | sample UN2MG_FD_202237 | JGI IMG/M metagenome (GOLD analysis project Ga0307379, IMG submission 202237) | Soil microbial communities from Risofladan, Vaasa, Finland - UN-2 | ecosystem: Environmental > Terrestrial > Soil > Coastal area > Acid sulfate soil | place: Finland: Risofladan, Vaasa | collected...
CGCCTCCAGCGCCTCGTCGGTCCGCGCCGAAGCTTCGCTGGCCCAAGCCGCAATGGCCGCCACCGCCGCGTCATAGCGGGCCGCGTAGCGCTCGGCGTCGTCCGCGGTGCGGGCCGCCTCACCCAGCATGTCGAAGGAGAAGCGATAACCCTCTTTCGCCTCGTCCGCAGCATTGGCCAGCGCCACCTCGATGGTCTCGCCCAGAACGAACTGGTTGCCGAGAATGCGCATGGCGTGCCGCAGCGCCTGGCGGATCACCGGCTCGCCGCTGCGCCCGATCAGGCGCTGCACTAGGCTGCCGAGGTCACTGCCCTTGCCGTCACCCCAATCGACCATATGGCCCGTGAGCATCAGGCCCCAAGTCGAGGCGTTGACCAGGACCGACTCCGAATGGCCGAGATGGCGCGCCCAGTCGCCGGAACCGATCGTGCCGGCGATCAGCCGATCAGCCGTGGCGGCATCCGGAATGCGGAGCAGCGCCTCGGCCAGACACAGCAGCAGGACGCCCTCCTCGCTCGATAGCCCATATTCATGGAGAAAGGAGTCCACGCCGCCGGACTCATGCCGCCCGGCCCGCGCCGCTTCCACGAGCCTGACGGCGACAGCCTCGATGCGGCTTCGCTCGGCTTCACTGAAACGCGCACGCTCGATCAGCCCTTCGACGAGCCGGCCTTCGTCGGCCAGCAAGGCGTCGCCGATCGCCTCGCGGCTCGGCAATTGGGTCATGGCGGCGCTGTTGGCCTCGGGCTCGCCCATGCGTCCAATTTAGACCTTCCAGGCCCATCCTACGAGGCGCTATGGTCGCGGCCCGCTGGAGACCCGCAAATGTCGCAAAGTATCGAGACTGTGAGGACCGTGCGCGTCCTGCGGGCGCGCGTCGCCGCCTGGCGCGAGGCCGGCGAGACGGTTGCGCTCGTGCCGACCATGGGCGCCATCCATGCCGGGCATCTTTCTTTGGTGACACGCGCCAACAGCCTCGCCGGCCGCGTCGTCACCTCCCTCTTCGTCAATCCGCTGCAATTCGGCCCGCGTGAGGATTTCCATGCTTATCCGCGCAACGAGGCGCGGGATGCGGCGGCGCTGTCGCAAGCGGGCAGCGATCTCCTTTTTGCGCCGGACGCGGGCGAGATGTATCCCTCCGGCTTTTCCACCAAGGTCAGTGTCAGTGATCTCACGGAGGATCTGTGCGGTGCCGCCCGGCCCAACCATTTCGACGGCGTCGCTACGGTGGTGACCAAGCTGCTTTTGCAATGTGCGCCTGACAACGCCATTTTCGGCGACAAGGACTATCAGCAGCTTCTCGTCATCAAGCGCCTGGTCCGCGACCTGAATATCCCGGTGGAGATCATTGGCGGCGCGATCGTCCGCGAGGCGGACGGGCTCGCGCTGTCCTCGCGCAACGCCTATCTCTCAGCCGAGGAGCGCAAGGTGGCGCCCGTGCTCTATCAGACCATCTGTACTGTCGCGGATGATCTCACCAAGGGCCGCGGCGCCGACGATGCCGCGGAAGTGGCACGCTTCAAGCTCGAGGCGGCAGGCTTCCGCGTCGACTATGTGGCGGTGCGCGATCCCGACACGCTGAAGCCCTTGCACGGCCCGGTGACAGCGGCCCGGGTGCTGGCCGCCGTTCATCTCGGCAAGACCCGCCTCATCGACAACGTGCCCGTGCCAGTCCGCTAGCCCTCACCCGTCGATCAGACGAAGCTCGCGCAAAAACTCGCGCATGCCGGGCGGCATATCGCGGTCCGCCGCATCCAGCGTGCGCATGTCGGGCGGCGCATCGGCAGCCTCCAGATAGCGCCAGCCTTGGAAGGCGCGGCGCGGATGCGGCCGTGTTCCAACAAGTTCGGAGTCGAGCACGATGCCGCAACAGGCCCTGCCGTCATTCTTGGTGTCGGCTCGGAGATCGACAATACGCTGGCGCACACTGATGAAGCCTTTGACCACCCAATAGAGCGAACCGCCATCGAGAACCTCGGCGCGCCGCCGCGGCGCCTGTAAGGTCCGGTGGCATAGCTCGGGAGTCTTGCCTTCGCGCGACAACGTCCGCAAGCGCTTGGCCTGCCAATCCCGCAAATCCTGGACCGTCTCGACGCCGACACAGAGCTTGACGAGATGCACGGTCATGTCAGTGCGCCGAGGCCATCAGTGTGCCATGAACAATGGGATGGTGGCCTGTTCGAGCATGGTGAGCGTCACCCCGCCCAAAATGAACTCGCGCCAGCGGGAATGGTGAAAGGCGCCCATGACGATCAAATCGGCGTTGAGCGCCTTCGCCTGCGACAGGAGCAGCCGACCGATATCGCCCTCGGTCGCCGGCACCAGGGCCACCTCCACGCTCACGCCGTGACGTTTCAGATGCGCCACCATGTCGTCGACCGGCGGCGCGTCCTTCTTGGCCCCACCGTCCGTGACCCCGACCAACACCACCACGCGCCGGGCCGGCTTGAGAAAGGTGAACGCGTCGTTGAAGGCGCGCGCGGCCTCGGCGCTGCCGTCCCACGCCGCAACGATGGTGCCCGTGAGCGCGACCTCGGTGAGCGCCGCCGGCACGATGATGACCGGACGGCCCGAGGCGAACAAGCAACGCTCGACGAGCGCATACTGACCGATGAGCGGATCGCCGTCGCGCGGCTGGCCGAGAATTGTCGCATCGACCTGCCGCGCGAAATAGGCGAAGTCGTGCGGGAATTCCTCGCTCATGCCCTGCATGAGACGCCCCTCGGCGCTGACGCCCGCCGCGGCCGCGCACGCCTTGAAACTTTCGAGCGCCGTCTCGCCTTGCAGCTTCACGTCCTGCAGTACCCCGCTCATGTCGGCGAAGCCGACATCGGCTCCGTAGAGCGGCAGCAGGGCCCTAGGCGCAAAGGCGATGCCGATGAGATGGGCGTCCTGCTCCTTGGCCAGCGCCACGGCGAACGCCATACGCGACTTGGCCGCCTCCGTGCCGTCCACATAAACGATGATGTCGTTGAAGCTCATGCGCTGACTCCCCGCCCGATCATAGCCCGCCCCCTCGCGGGCCGGTATGGAAGATGGCGCGTTATGCAAACAGAATTGCCGCGTCACACAGGAGGTCACGGACCCGCACACGGGGAGTCACAGAGCTTTGAACAGGCGTGACGCGAGGCCTCATGGGATGGGGGCTATAGATTCTGCGTGGCCCTGCGCCACGCGAACCCGAACTTATCTCAAGGAGAGGACTATGAAGCTCAATCAGAAATCCGGTGCAAAAATTGCCATGACGGCAGCTGCGTTGCTGGTGACCGGCACGCTGGCCAGCGCGGCCATGGCCGACACGGTCAAGGGCCAGTGCTTCGGCGTCAATGGCTGTAAGGGCCAGGGCGCGTGCAAGAGCGCTCAGAACGACTGCAAGGGCCACAATGCCTGCAAGGGCAAGGGCTGGCTGTCCATGACCGAAACGGACTGCACCAATCAGGGCGGCAGCTACACGGCCATGTAAGGCTATGCTTGGTTCGAGGCCGGCCGCTTCGGCGGCCGGTCTTTCCAAACTAACGTGAGGAGCGCACCATGCTCGCCAATAAGCCCCCTTATCTCGGCTTCGGCTTGGGTCTCAGACCCCAGCATTATGAGGAGATCCTGAGCGGCAACCCGGCGGTCGACTGGTTCGAGGTGATCTCGGAGAACTATATGATCCCTGGCGGCCAGCCCCTGCGCATCCTCGATCAGATTCGCGAGCGCTATCCGGTGGTGATGCATGGGGTATCGCTATCGATTGCCTCCACCGCGCCGTTGGACACGGACTATCTCGGCGCGCTGAAGACCCTTGCCGACCGCGTCGAGCCCAAATGGATTTCCGATCATCTCTGCTGGACGGGCGTGCATGGCGTCAATCTGCATGACCTTTTGCCCATCCCTTACACCGAAGAGGCGCTCGACCATGTGGTGGACCGCGTGGGCCAGGTGCAAGATTTTCTCGGCCGCCGTCTGACGCTGGAGAACGTGTCGAGCTACGTCACTTTCGGTCAATCGGAAATGACCGAGTGGGAGTTCGTGAGCGAGGTCGCCAAGCGCGCCGATTGCTGGCTCCTATTCGACGTCAACAATGTCTATGTGAGCGCTTTCAACCACGGCTTCTCCACCGACGATTTCTTGCACGGCGTACCGCGCGACCGGGTCGTCCAGTTCCATGTCGCCGGCCACAGCCACGAGGAAAGCCACATCATCGACACCCACGACCATCCGGTATGCCCCGAGGTGTGGGATTTCTATCGCGAGACCGCCACCCATTTCGGTCCCGTCTCGACCATGATCGAGCGCGACGACAACATCCCGCCGCTCGCCGAGCTCGTCGAGGAACTCGACCACGCGCGGCAGATTGCCCGCGAGGTGCGCGAAAGCGCGCAACGCACGGCCGCCGAATGACGAGCCTCAAGGAACTCCAAGAGAGCTTCCAAGCCGGCATCCTCGCCGGCGACGACACCATTCTGGGCGAGGTCAAGGACAGCGCCCGGGAACAACGCACGGTCCTGTTTGGCGTCTACCGCAACGCCTATGTGGCGCGGCTGGCGGAGATCCTCGGCAACGATTACGAGCAGGTGCACGCTTATCTCGGCGACGCCGGCTTCGCCAAGCTGGTGAAGGCCTATATCGCCGCGAACCCGTCGGACCAGCGCAACGCGCGGTGGTTTGGCCGCTGCTTTCCGGAATTTGCCCACGCGACCATGCCGTTCGCCGACCATCGCGAGGTCGGCGAGATCGCGGCACTTGAGAAGGCGCTCTCCGACGCCTTCGACGGTCCTGACGCGCAGCCGCTGGCGATCGCAGATCTGGCCACCCTCCCCGCCGAGGATTGGCCACGCCTCACCTTCCGGCCTCACCCGACCGCCATCCGCCTCACCTTCGACACCAACGCCACCACCATCTGGTCGGCACTTAAATCCGAGACCGACCCGCCGAAGCCGCAGCGCCTCCCCGAGCCGCAAGCTCTCCTCGTCTGGCGTCAGGCGTTCATGGCGCGGTTCCGGCCCATAGGCGCCGAAGAGGCCATGATGTGGGACGAAGCCGTGAAAGGCGTGCGCTTCGGCGTGCTGTGCGAGATGGTGGCGACCTTTGCCGGCGAGGACGAGGCCGAGCTGCGTGCGGCGACCTATCTCAAAGGGTGGATCGACTCAGGGCTCCTGGCCGGCTGCCAGGTCGAGGACAACCCGGCTTAGTCTTGCTGCGGCCCCGGGAACAGCGCATCCGTCCGTCCCGTCACCCAATAAGCGATCAGCCCGACCCATTCGCGCATCGCCACGTCCACCCGCCGCAAACCCTCCGACACCTTGTCGAACGGCCGGGCAAGATCGACCGGCCCCCGCGTGCGGTAATCCACCGGCCATGGCTCGACGGTGAAGCCCGCCGCGCGGAACGCGCCCATGGACCGTGGCATGTGATAGGCCGAGGTGATCAGCAACCACCGTTTGGCCGGGTCGAGCGCGCCCTTTGCCGTCAGCTCTTTCTTGAGGAACACCGCATTCTCGTAGGTGTCCCGCGCGTCCGCTTCGAGGATGAGCCGGTCGCGGGCGACGCCGAGCTGCGTGAGAAGCGCCGCCGCCCCCTCCGCCTCGCTGTCGGATTTGTAGAGGATGCCCGCATCGCCGCCGGAGAAGGCAATCTTGGCGTCCGGAAACCGGTTGGCGAGAATCGCCCCTTCCAATAGCCGCTCGCCCGCCTCGTTCAGCGTCGGGGCCTTGCGCGCGCTGCCGACGAGCCGGTCCTCGGCGCCACCGAGGATGATGATGCCGGCGGGCGCAGGCGGTTCATCAAGATCGGCGCGGGAGAAACGGTCCTCCAGCGGCACGATCAGCGCGTTGCCCAGCGGCGACAGGCCGACCACCAGCAGCAGGATGGCGCCGATGGTGACGAAACGGCGCCCCCAGCGCGCCCAGCCGGTCCAGATGAGTATGGCCCCGTAGCCGATCAGCAGTGCGATCAGCGTCGACGGCTGCAGCACGAACCACAGCGCTTTAGCGAAATAAAAAAACATCGATCCCCCTCGCCCCTACACTAACCACAAAGCGGCCAGCCCGAGAAAGGCGAAGAAGCCGACGACGTCGGTGACGGTGGTGACGAACACGCCCGACGCAATCGCCGGGTCGAGATCGAGCTCCTCGAGCCCCAGCGGGATGAGAATGCCAGCCAGCGCCGCGGCGAACAGATTGACCACCATGGCGACCCCGATCACGAGCCCCAGCGTGTCGCTGCCGAACCAGAAATAGGCGATCGCCGCCATGATGACGGCGAACACGCACCCGTTTAGCAAGCCGACCGCGGACTCGCGCAGGATGATCCGCATGGCGTTGACCGGACCGAGATCCTGCGTGGCCAGCGCCCGCACCGCCACCGTCATGGTCTGCGTGCCGGCATTGCCGCCCATGGAGGCCACGATCGGCATGAGCACGGCAAGCGCCACCATCTGCTCGATGGTCGCCTCGAACAGGCTGATGACGTAGGAGGCGAGAATGGCGGTGAAGAGATTGGCGAGCAGCCAGGTAAATCTGAGCCGCGTGGTTTCCCACACCGTATCGCTGACGGATTCGTCGCCGACACCACCCATGCGCAGGATGTCCTCGGACGCCTCTTCCTGGACCACCTCGACCACGTCGTCGGCGGTGATCACCCCGACCAGCCTCTTGTCCTCGTCGACCACCGGCGCCGAGGTAAGATTGTAGCGCTCGAACTGGCGCGCCACCTCCTCCTGGTCGGAATCGACGAGGATCGGTCGGATGTCCTCCCGGGTGATGGATTCGATCGTGGTCGGCCGCCTTGAGCGCAGCAGCCGGTTCAGCGCCACCGAGCCGATCAGATGATAGGCGGGATCGACCACGAAGATTTCGTAGAAGCGGTCCGGCAGATCCTTGGCCACGCGCATATAGTCGATGGTCTGACCCACCGACCAGAACGGCGGCACGGCGATCAAGTCGGTCTGCATGATGCGGCCAGCGGAGTCTTCTGGGTATTCCAGGCTCCGCTGCAGCGCGATCCGCTCGAAATAGGGAAGCTTGGCGAGGATGTCGGTCTGGTCTTCTTTGTCGAGATCCTCGAGCAGATAGACCGCTTCGTCCGAGTCGAGCTGTTGCAGCGCCTCGGCGACCTGCTCGGGCGCCATGTCCTCCAGCACCTGGTCACGCACCGCCTCGTCGAGCTCGGGCAGCGCCGCGGCCTTGAAGTCGTCGCCCAGTGTCGCGATGAGGCCGGCGCGCTCCTCAGGGCGGAGCAACTGGATCAGGTCGGCGAGATCGGCCGCGTGCAGTTCGAGGGTGAGCGCCCGCACCCGTGGCGCATCGCCCTCGTCGAGCGCATCGGAGACGGCGTGCAGGAAATCCGACCGGATGTCCCCGTCCTCGTCGCGCAGTTCAACCTCGGTTGCGGCGTCCTGCATCGCCCGTCCAATCGCTGGGTTTGTAAGCTTCGAGCTGGAAAGAGCACGACTCTCTGCGAGCGGCGCCCGCGCTTGGTCGACTCGCGAACCGCCGCTTCCGGCCTGTGATATCAGGCCAGCCGCGTCATGCCTATGGCGGTGAATAAGGCGGGAATTCGTCCTCCAAACCGCCGGAGGACGCGCGCCGCCCGGTCCCCCTAACGGGAACCTGAGAGAAAGAGAAGTGGTGCGGTCGAGAAGACTCGAACTTCCACGGGAGTTACCCCACAGCGACCTCAACGCTGCGCGTCTACCAATTCCGCCACGACCGCAAAGTTAAGTCCGAAGCATCTGCCCCGGATAAGGCTATAGGCCACCCCAGCGGTAAGCGCCGAGGCCCGCTGCCTTACCAAACCTGTCACAAGGGTGCAAGCTATGGACTAGCATAGCTGCCGGATTGGGTCCCATGCTGAAAGCCGAACTAAAGCCGCATATGCCGTTCGATCCCGCCGCCGTGGCGTGGGTGGTCGCCGACGCACCCGTGCCCTACGAAAATGCGGTTGAGGCCATGGATGCCCGCGCCGCGGCCATTGCCGAGGGCACGGCGCCCGATTGTGTCTGGCTGCTGGAGCACCCGCCCCTCTACACCGCCGGCACCAGCGCCAGCGACGACGAGCTGCTGGAGCCCGGGCAATTGCCGGTATTCAAGACCGGCCGCGGCGGCCGCTACACCTATCACGGCCCCGGCCAGCGCATCGCCTATGTCATGGTCGACCTGAACCCGCGCGGCCGTGACGTCAGGGCTTATGTCGGGCTCCTAGAAACATGGCTAATCGCCACGCTGGCCCGTCTTGGCGTAGCGGGCGAACAGCGGCCGGGCGCGGTCGGCATCTTTGTCGGCGGCGCGAAGATCGCATCCATCGGCGTGCGCGTGCGCCGCTGGGTGACGCTGCACGGGATTAGCCTGAACGTCGACCCGAACCTCACCCATTTCGCCGGCATCGTGCCCTGCGGTCTTCACGGCACGCCGGTGACGAGCCTGGCGACGCTCGGCGCCGAGACGGACAGGGGCCGCGTCGACGAGGCGCTGCGCGCAAGCTTCGCGGAAATCTTCTAACGGCGCTGCCAATTGTCGGTGGCGATCACCTTGAAGCCCGAGGGCGGCGCACCGCCCTCGTCGGTGATGGTCACCTTGGCGACCTTGGCGTCGGGGGGACCATCGGCGCATGCCTCAAGCATCTCGGCGACTTTGTAGGCAGGGCCGGAGAACACCGCCTCGACATTGCCGTCCTCGCGGTTGCGCACCCAGCCGTCGAGACCGCGCGCGTTCGCGGCCTGCTCGGTCCAGGCACGATAATAGACGCCCTGCACCCGGCCTTCGATCCGCACCGTCACCGTGCGCTGCGTGTCTGCCATGGGCCAAGCATGCCCGATCGGACGGCGAATTCAACTGCCGCGACGAGGCAGCGCGCGGCCTACTCGAATTCGAGAATTACCGCATCGACATTGAGGCTGTCACCGGGCTCGGCCAGGATCTTGGACACCTTGCCGTCGCGCTCGGCCTTGAGCACGTTCTCCATCTTCATGGCCTCGACGACGCACAGCGCATCGCCCGCCGCCACGTCCTGGCCCACGCTCACAGCAAGCGACACCACGAGGCCCGGCATCGGGCAGAGCAGCAGCTTCGAGGTATCGGGCTTCTCCTTGACCGGCATCAGGGCCATGAGCTCGCCCTCGCGCTCGTTCAGGACTCGGGCCGAAGCCTCGACGCCCCGTGAAGTGAGCATCACCCCGTTGAGAATGGGGCGCACCTGAACCGCCGACTGCTCATCGCCAATCGTCCCTTCCCAAACCGGTTCGCCGAACCACCAAGAGGAATTGACCTCGATCTTCCGGGCCTTCTCGCCTGTCCCCTCGCCGCCGATCGTCACGGTCATCGGATAGTCGCGTCCCTCGACGCTCACCCGGATCAGTTCGTCGCCGAGTTCGACCAGACGCGTCTCGCAGAAGCGCACCGGCTCCCCGTGCATCTGCTGGGTGATCAGGCGGCGCCGGTTATTGGAAAGATGATCGATGCTCGCCGCGACCGCCACCAATGAGTCGCGCACCTTGCCTTCCGGCACGGGCGGATGGAAACCGTCGGGGAACTCCTCGGCGATGAACTTGGTGGAGATCTGCCCGTCCCGCCATCGCTGGTTCCGCATGATCACGGCGAGAAACGGAATGTTGTGGCGGAAGCCGTCAATGGCGAAGGCGTCGAGCGCACGGCCCATCTGCTTGATGGCATCGAGCCGCTTCGGCGCGTGCGTGACGAGTTTGGCGATCATCGGGTCGTAATAGACCGAGATCTCGCCGCCCTCCTCCACGCCCGTATCGAGCCGCGTGGTGACGCCGTCCACGGTGCCGAGTTCCGGCGGCCGGAAGCGGACGAGACGCCCGGTCGACGGCATGAAATTGCGTACCGGGTCTTCGGCATAGATGCGCGACTCGATGGCCGAACCCGTGAGCGTCACGTCCTTCTGCTTGATGGCGAGCTTCTCGCCGGACGCGACCTTCAACATCTGCTCCACCAGATCGAGCCCGGTCACGAGCTCGGTCACGGGATGCTCCACCTGGAGGCGCGTATTCATCTCCAGGAAATAAAAATTGCGGTCCTTGTCGACGATGAACTCGACGGTACCGGCTGAGTCGTAATCCACGGCCTTGGCCAGGGCCACGGCTTCGGCGCCCATCGCCTCGCGCGTCTTCGCGTCGATGAACGGGCTCGGCGCCTCCTCGATGACTTTCTGATTGCGCCGCTGGATCGAGCACTCGCGCTCGCCGAGATGGATGACATTGCCGTGCTTGTCGCCAAGCACCTGGATCTCGATATGGCGCGGCTCCTCGATATATTTCTCGATGAACACGCGATCGTCGCCGAAGCTCGACTTGGCTTCCGACTGCGACGAGGAGAAACCCTCGGCCACCTCTTTTTGGCTATAGGCGATGCGCATGCCCTTGCCGCCGCCGCCAGCCGATGCCTTGATCATGACGGGATAGCCGATCTCGTTGGCGATCTTGGTCGCTTCCTTGGCGTCCTTGATGACGCCGAGATGGCCCGGCACCGTCGACACATTGGCCTTGGCCGCGAGCTTCTTGGATTCAATCTTATCGCCCATCGCCTCGATGGCTTTGGGGTTGGGCCCGACAAACACGATGCCGGCCTCTTTCAGCGCCTTGGCGAAGCCGGCGTTCTCCGAAAGAAAGCCGTAGCCCGGATGGATGGCGTCCGCGCCCGTCTCCTTGGCGGCGGCGATGATCTTGTCCATCACGAGATAGGATTGCGCCGCCGCGGCCGGGCCGATGGCCACCGCCTCGTCGGCCATGTCCACATGCAGCGCGTCGCGGTCTGCCTCGGAATAGACCGCAACGGTGGCGATCCCGAGCCGCTTAGCGGTCCTGATAATCCGGCAGGCGATTTCCCCCCGATTGGCGATGAGAAGCTTTTTGATCATTGGTCCCCGGCCCAGTTTTCCTCAGGCTTTCTAGAGGCAGACCGAGGGCGAGTAAACTAGCCAGGCCCATGGCGGCCCTATTCCGCCGCTGGCGGCAGGCGCGCAGACGCTAGGAATCCGGCGCCAATGCCATGTTCGGGTCGCGACCGGCCGTTAGGCTTTGCGCCCGGCGCCCATCCGCCGTCCATGCACAATTCCCAGAGGAACCATGAGAGCGCTGACCCAAACCCTATGCCTCGCCGTCCTACTTGCGGCCAGCCCGCTGACGGGCGCCCATGCGGCTGAAAGCGACGCGGAGCCCCTTGGCATCGGCCTGGAAGGCTTCCCCTATCCTTATCCCGTAAGCCTGTTCGACCTCGACTATGGCGGCGAAAGCCTCCGCATGGCCTATATGGACGTGCCCCCGAGCGGCCAGGCCAATGGGCGCACGGCGCTGCTCCTGCATGGCCGGAACTTCCCATCGAGCTATTGGCAAGGCGTCATCGAAGGTTTGAGCCAAGCCGGCTATCGCGTTGTCGTACCGGACAAAATTGGCTTTAATAAATCGTCTAAGCCGGCCCATGACCTGCATTTCCATCAGCTGGCCGCCAATACCGTGGCGCTTCTGGACAAGCTCGGGATCGGCAAAGTCGACGTCATTGGCCACTCCACCGGCGGCATGCTGTCGGTGCGGCTGGCGCGCACCGCGCCGGAGCGCGTGGAGCGCATCGTGCTCGCCGCCCCCATCGGCCTGGAAGACTACCGCTTCTACGTGCCGCCGGTGCCTCTGGACCAATTGATGGCGCTCGAGGATAAGGTCACTGCCGACAGCTACCGCAAGCAGCTCATGACTGCCTATTCCCCGACCCTGCCGCCCGAGGCGCTGGACCTGGCGGCGCGCGTTGGGGTGAAAGGCGCCGCCGCCTATCCGCGCTGGCTGCGCACGTTCGCCAACACCTTCCAGATGATATGGCGGGAGCCGGTGGTGCATGAAATCCCGCTGCTCACCCAGCCGGTGCTGTTCGTCATGGGCGAGAACGATCATCTCGCCCCCGGGAAGAACTTCGCGCCGGAAGCGGTCCGCGGGCAAATGGGCCACAACGCGGAGCTGGCCAAAGGCCTCGCCGCGAAGATGCCGGACGGTCAGGTCGAACTGTTCGAAGGCACGGGCCACCTCGTCCATCTCGAGCAGCCCGAGCGCTTCAACGACGTGGTGCTGCGCTTCTTCGACGAGGATCGCTGAGCGCGTCTGCGCTCACAAACAGCCGAGCTGCTTCTCGCGCGTCTTGACGGCAAGCACACGGCTCTTGTCGGCGCCCGACATGGGCATCGTGGCGGCATTGTCGTAGAGGCAGCCGGCATTGCCGAAATAGTTGATGGCCTTGCGCGTCTTGAAGCAGTAGCCGTTGGCCTTGTAGATGGCGTTGCGCTGGACCCAGAGGTCGGAGCAAACGCCCGCATAGGCCGGAGCCGCGAGCCCCATGGCCGCCGCCGCACCGACAAAACCTATCAACATCAAGATATTACGCGAGCGCATCAACACCTCCTGAAGAACCGAACAGGCAACAACGATAGCGGACCTCCGCGACTCTCGGAACAGGGCTCTGTGAGCTTCCTCACAAAGGCGCAATGTAGAAAGCTAGGCTCGCGGTTAGTCGCCGATAAATCCGAGCGAGCTGGAGATGCCGGTGCCCCCGCCTATGTGCCGGGCCGGCGCCGACGACGCGACCGCGCCGGACGACCGCTTCGGTTCCGGCGGCGGCACCGGAAAGCCGTCGGCGCTGCCGAACATCGCCACCGCCATCTTGCGGTCGATCCCATAGAGGTCGCTGAAGGTTGAAACCTTGCCGTCTTTATCGACGACCGCCGTGAAATAGGTGGTGTGGACCGGCAGTTTCCGCTCGACGCTCACCGCCCTGTTGACGCCCTTGTCCCACAATTCCTTCACCTTGCTCGCTTCCCAGTTCTGGTCCTCGGCCAGAAGCACTTCGGCGAATTGCCGCGGCTTCTGCATACGCACGCAGCCATAGCCGATGTCGCGCCGCGTCTCCTTGAACACCTTCTGCCGGTAGGACAGCGTGTCGTGCATGTAGACGATGTGCTTATTGGGATAGAGGAACTTGGCTTTGCCGAGCACGTTCTTCGGCCCGGACTTCTGCGAGAACGTGAAGCTGTGAATGTTCACCCGGTTCCAATCGATCTTGGTCGGATCCACCGGCTTGCCCTGATAGCTCACCCGCAGCTTGTTGGCTGTCAGGATGTTGAAGTATTTCCGGCGCAGCGCCGGCAGGAGCTTGTCTTGAAGCACCGATGGCGGGGCGACCCAATCCGGGTTGAACACGACCGTTTTCATGTCGGCTGAAAAGACCGGCGTCGCGTAGCCGATCGTGCCGACCAGCGTCTTGTCGCGAAAGATCGGTTCGCCGTCCTTGAAGACGTAGAGCATGAACTCCGGCGTGTTGAGCCACACATAGAGCGCACCCAGTTCATCGGGCATGTAGCGCCAGCGCTCCATGTTCATGGCGATGCGTCTGATGTCGGTGGCGCTCGCCTTCGCGCCGTCCTTCTCTTCGTCTCGGGCCGCGACAAGCGCGTGTTGCAGACGCACAAACTGCTCATGGCTTGGATGGAGCGCGCGAAGATAGGTATCCGGCGCACGCGTCATTCCGACCTCTGCGATCACCTCTTTCGGGTCGCGCAAGGGCGGCGCCTGATCGAGCAACTCGCTGATCGCGGCTGGTTCATGCCGCCCGCCCCGCGCAAAACGCGCATATTTCAGAATGGCAAGATCGAGCTTGATTTCGGCCAGCGCCTGAGCCTCGTCGCTGTCCGGCAGCGCACCGGCGGCCGGCAGCGCGAAGGCCTTCGCCTCGAGGCCCCAATCGTCCGCCTTTTGGATTTCGAAAAGCGCACTTTGCGCCCGCGCCGAGAAACCCATCTCGGTGATCCATAAGGGATCGCCGCTCCGCGTCCCGTAGAACGCCTCGAGCGCGGCAATGTCGTCCGCTTCTACGCCTTTGCGGATCTCGGGATCGGCAAGCTTCTCGCGAATGATCGCCACGACAGGGTGCGGCGGCACTGATGGCGCGGCCTCGACCGGTTGCGGCGCGGCGGAAGGCGTTTCGGGCGTCACCGCAGCTTCTGGCAAACCGGCGGCCTCCGGCGCGGCATCGGCTTGGGGTGGAGGCGCTGCCGCTTGGGCATCGGTTGTGGCGCCAACCTCGGCCCGCACAAGACCGACCGCGCCCAAGCTCGCCGCTTGGACCAGGCAGTAAAGACTGGCGATGAGAAAGCCCCGGCCCATCCCTACCCCTCAGAGACTGCCGGGGAATTTACCGCGAACGGGGCCCCTTCGACCACCCCTGATAGGGCGCCCTGATGGGCCTTGGTAGGGCTAGCCGAACGCTGTCGGGCCGGCTCCTTGCGGCATGGCATCGGCCCGGGCCGGACTGGTGTTGAGGATGGCGGCCAGTTCGTCGAGCGCCACGAGGATATCGTTCAGGGCCCCGGACACCTCCTCGGCTTCCGCCGCGACCAGATCGTCGCTGAACGAATAATCCTTCAGGATCTCCAGCGATCGCTCCAGGAAGCGGACCGCCTCTTCATGCTTCTTGATGTGGTTCTTAATCGCGAGTTCGTGCCAGTCGAGCACGCCCGCCACCAGATTGCCCTCGCCTTGAGCTTTTCGCTTGGTCCGGGCACGCAACGCCGCCAACCGCTCGGCCGCGCGCTTCTGATGGGTGATGCTGCCCTTTCGGTCGGCGATGTCCTGGCGGACGGCCTGCTCGATCAAGGCGCCCACATCCATGGCCGCCAAGTCGTGCTCGGCATGAATCACGAGGCCGAGTTTCTCGGCGATGATCTCGATGGCGCCACCGTCAAAATTGTCGGGCCGCGGCGGATCGATCTCGCCGGTCTCGTCATATTTCACGCGGCGCTCCGCGTCCGACAGTACGGCGTAGGCCGTGACGAGCTCGTTGAAGGCCTCGACCGTCCCGCCACTGTCGGGATGCGCGGTCTTGGCCTTGCGACGATAGGCTTTGTGGATGTCCTTGCGGGCCGCCGTCCGCTTCACGCCCAGAATCTCATAAAGGTCGGTCACGGCTCCCCCGCCGGCACGAATCTCGTGGTTGCTAGCCCCATCCCTAATGAGGCCACGTATCAGTCTTAAAAACCGTTAATCTCTCTTGGCGGTGGTTTGTGTCCTGCTAATGGCAAGCGGCTAGCCTCCCGCCCTCCAGTCCAACCGGCAAAGCCGGTATCGACCTCCCGCGCTCAGGAGCCCCGCGTTGAAAGAGATTCAGCTGATCTATGCCTCCCGACCCTTCGGCTATGACGATCTCACGCTCACTGGAATTTTAGCTCAGGCGCGGCGCAACAACGCCCGCGACGGGATTACCGGCGCGTTGATCTGCCGCGAAGACCTCTATCTTCAGCTGCTGGAGGGGCCGCGCGACGTGGTGACGGAGGCGTTTGCGCGCATCATGCGCGACGACCGCCATGCGGATGTGGTGACCCTGTGGTCGGACGAGATCGATTCCCGCCTATTTCCGGAGTGGTCCATGCGCCACGACCCGGCACGGAGCTGGATGTGGACCCAACAGGATATCGCCGACGGAGCGCTCGGCAGGGCCTCGACGCCAGAAATCCGCGCCATCTTCGAGCGCGTGGCGAAGGAACCACCGGAATCCACTGCCCCATAATCGAAAATTGTGTTCGACCTTACCCGCCAAAATGGCAATGCCGACGGGACAATGTGGCAAACATCTGTGCCAGTAGTCACTTAGGCTCTCGCGGGAAGACCTTCTACCATCCCGCCCGTAACAGAGTTCCAAAAAGGGAAGAAACGCCAATGCCCAGATTCATAATTCTTGCCGCGCTGGCCGCATGCGCCGTCACGCTCTCCGGCGCGGTGGCTCCGGCCCAAGCGCAGATCCTGGATCCGGCCGTTCATGGCCTGAAACGCCTCGAGCCGCTGGTTTTCGGGGTCGACAACGACAGCTCCCGCATGGCGCCGATGGAGTACCATCTGAAAGTCGGCCAAGGCTATCGCTGGAAGATCAAGGCTTCCGACCTCACGGAATACGCCTTCATTGCCCCGGCGTTCATCCGCAACATCTGGATCCGGAAAGTCGAAGTCGGCGAAGTCGAGATCAAGGCCGTGACCATCGACGAGCTTGAGTTCGAGAATGGCGGTGAAGCCGAATTGTTCTTCGTCGCCATCCGGCCCGGCACCTACGAGTACGGCTCGAAGGGTCTGATGGAACGCGGCGTTATCGGCAAGATCATCGTTGCTTCAACCGACGAAGACGACGCCGCTGAAGCAAAGCCCGCGACCGACAAGACCGCGAGTGAAGATGATGATGATGACGACGGTGATGATGACGACGGCTAGTCGCTTCTCGCCGCATGTGGACAATGTCCGCTCCCCGATCGGGAGCGGACAGGTCTAGCGGTCCGGTCGCGCCCCATCTGGGCGCGTCATGCGGCCCTTAATCTTGCGGCCCTTAATCTAATGTGTGCTTCCACCGCTGTGTCGCGCGCGCCTTGGTGACCTCGCCCGAATCGACCAGCGTTTTCACGCATCGGTTTGAGAGGTTCTGGCCGACCTGGTCCATGCACTTGCGCAAGCCGGGATCATCGAGCCCGTAGGCCCCGCAATATCTCTTATAGTCGGTCTTGCAGGCCCCCTTGACCGCAGACGAGATTTCCGCCGCGGCGGGATAGGACAGGGCCGTCAGCGCGGCAGCGACGACAAGCGCAGATAGAATTTTCGTAGGCATTATAGGCATTCTCCAAAGTTCCTTGCTTGAAGGCGCGAGCGGCAGCATCCCTACCCCTTGCGCCAACCCCTCGGCGGCTGAACCGGAGATTAGCAAGAGAGGCGCGACGCATACAGAGGGATATTATTACATATTGTTGCTCGGACCTATTGAGTTTCGTTTCGAGAGGGAAAGCGTCATGCGGTATTCCCACTGCAGGAGGCCCTGCACGCGCGCGGCCACGAAACGCTCCTGCTCCACTCGGGCGCCGAAAGCCGCCCGCACTATCTGCAGCGTCCCGATAAAGGCCGCCGCCTCGATGCGGACTCCCGTGCGGCCCTTGAAGCCAGACCCCGCCCGGCGGACCCCTATGACGTGGTCTTCGTGATCGGCGACGGCCTGTCCGCGCTGGCAATCGAGGAGAACGCCGCCACGTTCCTCGATGCCATCATGCCATCATTGGCCAAGGAGGGTTGGCGGATGGCGCCACTCTGCATCGTCAAGGAGGCGCGCGTTGCCGTCGGCGACGAGGTCGCCGAAATGCTGGGCGCCAAGATGGTGGTCATACTCATCGGCGAACGGCCGGGCTTGAGTTCGCCCGACAGCATGGGCCTCTACATGACGCTCAACCCGCGCGTCGGCCTGACCGACGAATCGCGCAACTGCATCTCCAACGTCCGGCCGGGCGGCCTCGGTTACGACCATGCCGCCCATCGCCTGCTCTATCTGATGTCCGAGGCGCGGCGCCGCGGACTGTCCGGCGTCAAGCTGAAGGACGAAGCCGCCGCCCTGCCCAAGGCCGGGCCCGACTCCGCCGACAATTTCCTCATCGACAGCCGGGAGCGCTAGCCTACCGCACCGGCGCGGGCACCCTCTCCGCCTCGATCTCCTCGCGCAGCATCTCCACGCGCAGCCAGGCTTCTTCCGCCGCGGCGAGATCGGCTTGCGCCTTCGTCAAGGCGTCGCTCGCCGCCGTGAAGGCGTCGCGGTCGCGCACATAAAGATCCGGGTCGGCCAGCACATGTTGTAGACGTCCGATCTCGTCGCCGAGCGCGGCGATACGCTTGGGCGCCGTCTTCAACACATGCTGATCGGTCGGACTCAAACGCATGCGCTGTCCGTTAGCGGATTTGCCGGGCGATCCCGACCGGGCCGCACGTTTGGACTGCGTCGCGTCAGGCTCGGACGCGACGACGCCATGGCCACGCTGCGCCACCATGTCGGAATAGCCGCCCGCATATTCGATCCATTGCCCGTCGCCCTCGAAGGCCACCACCGAAGTGACGGTGCGGTCGAGGAAGTCGCGGTCGTGGCTCACGAGCAGCACCGTGCCCGGATAGTTCGCCAGCATCTCCTGGAGCACATCCAGCGTCTCCAGGTCGAGATCGTTGGTGGGCTCGTCGAGCACCAGCACGTTCGAAGGATGCGCCAGCGCCACCGCCAGCATCAGCCGGCCCCGCTCGCCGCCCGACAGCGCCTTGACCGGCGTGCGCGCCTGTTCGGGTGCGAACAGAAAGTCCTTCATGTAGCTGATGACGTGGCGTGCCTCGCTGTTGATGATCACCGTGTCGCCGCTGCCGTCGGTGAGCGTCGCCGAGACGCTGCGCTCCGGGTCGAGCCGTTCGCGCCGCTGATCGAGCGTCGCCACTTCCAGATTGGTGCCGAGTTTTATCTGGCCCGTGTCGGGCGCCAGCGCCCCGGTCAGCATGTTGATGAGCGTGGTCTTGCCGGCGCCGTTGGGCCCGACAACGCCGACCCGGTCGCCGCGGGCGATCTTGATGCTGAAATCGCGCACCAGATGAAGATCGCCATAGCTCTTCGAGATGCCGCGCGCCTCGATTACCTTGCGCCCGGTCTCGCCCGCCTCCTGCACTTCGAGCTTCACATCGGACTGGACGCGGTTGCGCTTGGCGGTCGTGCGCTCGCCGCGCAGCGACAGCAGGCCTTCGAGCCGGCGCTGATTGCGCTTGCGCCGGGCGCTGACGCCGTAGCGGAGCCAGTGCTCCTCACGGACGATCTGCCGGCCGAGCTTGTGATGCGCGATCTCCTCGTCCTCGAGAATGCCGTCGCGCCACGCCTCGAAGGCGCCGAAGCTTTGCTCCAGCCGCCGCGTGATGCCGCGGTCGAGCCACACGGTGGCTTGCGAGAGATTCTCCAGAAAGCGCCGGTCATGGCTGATCATCACCAAAGCCGAGCGCGACGACTTGAGCACCGATTCCAGGCCTTCGATGGCCACCACGTCGAGATGGTTGGTGGGCTCGTCCAACAGCAGAATGTCCGGGTCGGGCGCCAGAACCTGAGCGAGCGCCGCGCGGCGGGCCTCGCCGCCCGACAGGCGTTTGGGATCCTCCGCGCCGGTGAGGCCGAGACTCTCCAGGAGATAGCTTGCCCGGTAAGGATCGTCGCCCGGCGCCAGTCCCGCCTCGACAAAGGCGCCCGTGCTGGCGAAGCCGGTCAAGTCCGGGCTTTGCGGCAGATAACGCACGGTGACGCCCGGCTGGAGGAACCGGCTCCCGCCATCCGGTTCGATCAGCCCCGCGGCGATCTTGAGCAGGGTCGACTTGCCCGAGCCGTTGCGACCCACCAGGCAGAGCCGCTCTCCGGCCCCGATTGATAGCGTAGCGCCTGCCAGCAGCGGCGTGCTGCCGAAGCTGAGCGTGATGTCCTTAAGCAGAAGAAGCGGCGGCGAGGCCATGGTTTTGGGTCTGTCCATCTTTGCCGATTTCGGAGCGGCATCCATCGGCTGAAACGAGCCCCGGTCCTACACGATTTTCCTGAAATTCAGGACTCGGCAAGGCGGCGGGGATTAAGAAGCGCTACATGCGTCTCTACGCAGGGGCTGAGAATTGGCTGCCCTGGAGGCCAAGACGACTTGGGAGTAGCATGTCATGACTGACACGAAGCGGGATCATGTCAAGGCACAGATGAGCCCCGAAGACTATCGGCGCCTGCGAGAGCTCCGGGCGCAAAAGCCGGCCCGCAGGGCGCCTAAATTCGCGCGCACGCGCGGCGCGGTCGTCGCCGACTGGTTTGCCAGAACCGTCGGGTCCTGGCGCTTCATCATCATCCAGACCATCGTCCTGGCTATCTGGATCACTCTGAATTTTATCGCGTTCTTCTATCACTGGGATCCTTATCCCTTCATCCTGCTGAACTTGGTCCTCTCCTTCCAGGCTGCCTATGCGGCGCCCATCATCATGATGAGCCAAAACCGGCAATCGGAAATCGACCGCAAGCACGCAGACTACGACTACCGGATAAACGTCAAGGCGGAACTCGAAATCGAGCTGCTCCACAACAAGATCGACGCCCTGCGCGAGCAGGAGATCGTGAAACTCACCAACATCATCGAGCGGCTGGCGGCGCATCTTACCCCTGAGCTTGTCGTGGCTGCCGAGGCGGCCGAGGACGACACGCCCACGACGGGCGGGACAAAGTAAACAAATTTTCATGGATTCACGGCAAGCTTTGCCGTGCTCGTGCCACGGTCTTGGGCCATCATGGGCGTTCAATAAAGACTGACGTGGGGGCACACGTTGGATCTACTCATTGCCGGTTTCGTTCTACTTCTCCTGTTCGTTGCGACCTACAGCCAGCGCAGGACCTGGATCACGCTCGGCTCGACGGCGCTTTCGATCGTCTTGATCGCCGGCTGCGTGTTCTTATCGACAGCGCAGACCTCCAGCCAAATCCACGGCGGCCTCGCCCAATTGGCCAAGTCGTTCCCCGCCGGCTGGGATCGGCCAGCTCTGAAACTGACGGCGGCCATGGAACAGGCCTCCACCTCCCTGGCACAGGCCAGGCACCGCGCCGCCGCGCGCGCCCCGCAGCCATTCCTCACCGCGTCGATCGCCAGTTGGTTCACCTGGGCCCCGGAGAGCGGCGCCAAAGTCGAACCTGAACTGGAATACGCGCCTGCCCCATTGGCCGCGCGGGTCGAACCCGAGCCCGCGCCAGCAGCGGTCGCTGAGGCCACCCCGGATACTCCCATCCAATGGTTCCTCGATGAGCCACAGCCTACCGCGAGCGCGGGGTTTCTGCTCAGCGGCGCCAACCTGTCGGACCAGCCCTTGGAGGCTGTCCAAGCGGTCCTGAAACCGGACTCCGGCGCGGGCGAGCTGGAACTCGCGCTTAATGTCGAAGGAGATAGCGGCGGGGACGGAGCGGTCATTCCACCGGGCGCCCGGTTCAGCCTCGCGGCTGAGGGCCTGAGCAAGGACAAGGTGCAGCGTCTGGGCGGCACCATTCTGTCCTTCGCCTATGTCCAGGCCGGACGGCGCAAAACCTCGATCATGTATCTGCCCCAGGCCACGCTCGCCGCGAGCGACGAAGTCACCCGTCTTACCGAATGAAAAGGCAAGGACGGGGAGCAGGAAATACCCGGCGCTCGCCTTCAACGAGGGCCGACGAGCCCTGCCCCTACTGCCCGCTGGCGACCGGGCCGATCTCCTTGGCCTTGGTCAGGAGTTCATGCAGCGACTGACGGCAATATGGCCGCAAGCCCGACACGCCGCTCCGCGCCAGGATCCTAAAGCCTTCGTCCTTGTCGGCGACGGCCTGTTTCAGCAGGTGGTCCTTGTCGATCGAGGGGTCCTTCTTCAAGTAATAGGCCTCGATCTCCTCGATCGCCGCTTCGGCCGCGTCCGCGTCAGCTTCCGAAAGCTGGGCCTGCTCCTCGCACTGCAGGACAATCTCGAATTCGGCGTAATAGTTCTTGAGCGAGGCCGACAGGCTGACGGCAAGCGCGCTGCCCGACATCATCACCACGCAACAGGCCAGAATCCACCCACCGGCGCCAAGACGCATTTCTTCCCCCTCGTTTTGAAGATTGCAGTCGCGTCTTGTTATAGGAAGTGCTGCGCCGCAGCAATTGCAGCCGGGCAACACTCCCCAGAGAATGTCGTCGGATTTACTGGATAACGGACTTCGAGAAGACGTTCATGATGACCACGCCGGCCGTGATGAAGGCAAGCCCAATGAGCGCCGGGGCATCGAGTACTTGCTTGGACCAGACCCAGGCGACTGCCGTGATCAGGACGATCCCGAGGCCCGACCAGATGGCATAGACGATCCCCGCCGGCATCACGCGAAGCGGGAAGGACAAGAGCCAGAAGGCGGCGACGAAGCCGATGACCGAGACGATGCTGGGCACCAGTCTGGTCAGGCTTTCGGACGGCGCGAGCGTGACGGTGGCGACCGTCTCGGCGATGATCGCCCCGGCCAGGCACAGATAGATCGTGACGAGACTCATGCTGGTCCCCCACTGTCGATTGGCCACAAATCTATTCCCTAAAGCGGGATGTTGTCGTGCTTCTTCCAGGGATTCTCGACATGCTTGTTGCGCAGCATCTGGAGCGCCCGGCAAACGCGCATGCGCGTACCGCGCGGCGCGATCACCTCGTCGATATAGCCCCGCTCCGCCGCCACGAAGGGATTGGCGAAGCGCTGGGTATATTCGTCGATGCGCTTCTTGACCTTCTCGGGATCCCCGAGGTCGGCGCGATACAAGATCTCGACCGCGCCCTTGGCGCCCATCACGGCGATCTCGGCCGTGGGCCAGGCATAGTTCACGTCGCCGCGGATATGCTTTGACGACATGACGTCGTAAGCGCCGCCATAGGCCTTGCGGGTGATCACGGTCACTTTCGGCACGGTGGCCTCGGTAAAGGCGAACAGCAACTTGGCGCCGTGCTTAATCAGCCCGCCATATTCCTGATCCGTGCCCGGCAGGAAGCCCGGCACATCGACGAAGGTGACGATCGGAATCGAGAAGCAATCACAAAAACGGACAAAGCGCGCGGCTTTGCGCGAGGCGTCCGAGTCGAGCACGCCGGCCAGGAACATCGGCTGATTGGCGACGATGCCGACCGTGCGCCCTTCCATGCGGGCAAAGCCCACCACGATATTGCGGGCGAAGGTTTCCTGAATCTCGAAGAAGTCACCCTCGTCCACGACCTTATGGATCAGCTCCTTGATGTCGTAGGGCTTGTTCGGATTGTCGGGGATCAGCGTGTCGAGCGACGGCTCGAGCCGGTCCCACGGGTCCCGCGTCGGCAGCTCCGGCACGCCGGAGAGATTGCTCGACGGCAGGAAGTCCATCAGCCGGCGCATTTGCAGCAGCGTCTCGACGTCGTTGTCGTAAGCGCCGTCGGCGATGGAGGACTTGGTGGTGTGGACCACGGCGCCGCCGAGCTCTTCCGCCGTCACCTCCTCCTTGGTCACCGTCTTCACCACGTCGGGGCCGGTGACGAACATGTAGGAGGTGTCTTTGACCATGAAGATGAAGTCGGTCATGGCCGGCGAATAGACGTCACCGCCGGCGCACGGACCCATGATCACGCTGATCTGCGGGATGACGCCGGAGGCCAGCACGTTGCGCAGGAACACCTCGCCATAGCCACCGAGCGCCGCCACGCCTTCCTGGATGCGCGCGCCGCCCGCGTCGAACAGACCGATGACCGGCGCCCGGCTGCGGAGCGCCATGTCCTGGATCTTGATCATCTTGTTGGCGTGGGCTTCCGACAAAGATCCGCCGAACACGGTGAAATCCTTGGCGAAGACATAGACCACGCGGCCGTTGATGGTGCCCCAGCCGGTGACCACGCCGTCGCCGGGGAACTTGTTCTTCTCCATGCCGAAATCGATGCAGCGGTGCTCGACATACATGTCGAACTCCTCGAAGGAGCCGTCGTCGAGCAAAAGCGCCAAACGCTCTCTGGCCGTGAGCTTGCCGCGCTTATGCTGCGCCTCGATGCGCCGCTGACCGCCGCCGTCGCGGGCCTTTGCCCGTCGAATTTCAAGCTCTTCCACGACTTCCTTCATAACCGCTCCCCGAGGTGACGCTGCCGTGAAGGTGAATAGCATGGGGCGAAAAAGAGACAAGTAGCCTCATCCGCAAAGCCCGGCCTCTGGCGGGGGATATTCGCCCTCCGGCGCGATTGCCGCACGGCCCCAAACGGGGCATCCTGGCGTGGCTTTGGCCCTTGGGAGGGGCGCGTCCATGAGAATGGCTATCGCCGTTGCCGTGCTGCTGGCCGCCGCCGCCCTGGCTGGGCTCAGCACCTATTATTATTGGGTGGGCCAGGAGTTGGACGACATCCGCTCCCGGCTCGTCACCGAGGATCAGCTGGCCAACCCGGACGAACCGGCCACCACCTCCGGCATCAGGCTCGCCCCCATCCAATGCACCCGGGTCTACGATCTGCGCGCCAACCCCATCGCCCGGCGCCTACGCGGCGACGAGATCCGCGGGCTTTGGGCCTATTGCGAGAAGATCGCGGACATGGCCTCAGGGTTAGACCAACGTCACAAGCCGTCGCGCTAATCGATTCTCAGGATTCGGAAAATTTGAGTGCCCGCGCCGCGGCATCGAACTCGGCCCGGCGGCCTTCCCGGCGGTCCTTGGCTTCGGCGTCCTCGCCCCATTTGCCGGCCTGCCAATCCTCGTCCACATGGGCGGCCGTCCACGCCTCGTCCGGCGTCAGGCGCTTCAGCGCCACCGCCAGCGCCAGCAGCGCCGAGCCGGTGAGCGACGTCATCACATGGAGCGCCGCCAGGCCGAAGGCGTCGAGCCCGGCAATCCGTTTCCTGAGCGCCGTCATGGAAGCATCGGGCTGGGCCACATGGACGATGCCTTCCGCCAAAGTGAGCGGCGCATGAAGCGCCTCCTTGGCCCAGACGATCACCGGATCCCATTGGGTGCTTTGCGCCGCCACAAGCCTCTCCGGCCCGGCTGCCCGGTAGCAGAGCAGATCGGCGCGCGCGTGCGCCATGACGTCGTCGATCACCGCCTCGCTCCGCCCCTCGATGCCGTCGATGGCCGAGTTAGCGAGCTTGGTGAGCGGCATGGTGCGCGGATCGATTTGGTCGCCTTGCGCCCGCCACTCGTCCGCCATGGCCTCGGCCAGCGCCTTGCTCGGCACCGCCAGCAGCGTCTTGCCCGGCGTCTTGACCGGCTTGCCATCGAGCAGCAGCACCACGCGGCCGCCCTCATCCTCGACGGTGACGTCCTTGTAGAAGCGCTTGGGAAGACTCCGCTTTCCCGCCTTCGCCGCACCATTCGCGTGCGTCGCACCGCGTGCAACACTATCTTGATCGTCTTCGCTCACGCTGGTGGCCCTGTCATCGAAGTTCCGGCACTCTCATTCAGTGTCCATTCAGGTTCAACCTGATTTTTTTGGCGTATGAGGCAGCTAAATCTGGAGGGCTCCCCCATGACGAGCGGACGCATATTTGTACTCGGCTTGCTTTCCGGTCTTGCCATGCTTGTGACGGCCGGAATCGCCAACGCCGCCAACCCACAATACTGCGACGGCTATGCCAAGCAGGCCTTCAAGGCGGCGAAGCAGAACAACCAATTCAATTGCGGCTTCCAGGGCCCGCGCTGGCTCCTCGACGTCAATGGACACCGCTTCTGGTGCTCGATTGCGAGCGAGGCACAGGCGAACGCCGAAACCAGCACCCGCCAGACCGAGCTGAAGGGCTGCACCTGCAACTGGTACGCGGACAAGGCCATGGCGCAGATCGCCGAGAACAAGGCACGGAACTGCGGCTGCAACGGCATCCGCTGGATCGACAGCCGCCAGGGTCACTATGACTGGTGCGCCAACTTCAATCCCGGCCTGCCGGCCATGAAGGGCGAGATCGCCACGCGCAGAGCGATGCTGGCGCAGCAATGCTGAACGTTGCGCCGACCCGCGCTCAATCGAGCGCGTCATCCTCGTCCTGATCGCCGCCCTTGGGCGAGAAGCCGAAGGCGGCGAACGCTTTCTCCATATGCGGCGAGAGCGGCGCGGTGACGTCGACCACGCCCTCCCCACTTGGATGGGGGAAGCAGATCCGCCGCGCGTGCAGATGCAGCATCGGATCGATGCCTTCGGGGATCTCCGCCCCGCTCGGATATTTCTCATCACCCAGAAGGGGATAGCCCAGTATCGCCATATGGGCTCTGAGCTGATGCTGGCGCCCGGTCACCGGCTTTAGCGACACGAAGGCCGCCTGCTGCCCGGCCCGGTCGACCACCGAATAATAGGTCACCG
>Ga0307379_10002784_pt1 | contig 25639 bp, 19 predicted proteins | sample UN2MG_FD_202237 | JGI IMG/M metagenome (GOLD analysis project Ga0307379, IMG submission 202237) | Soil microbial communities from Risofladan, Vaasa, Finland - UN-2 | ecosystem: Environmental > Terrestrial > Soil > Coastal area > Acid sulfate soil | place: Finland: Risofladan, Vaasa | collected...
TATTTCAATGCCCATACATCACTGGATCTGGCTACCTTTGAAATATCTCTTCCTTCTGAACACGCAGATTTTGCTTTGAGGAATCAAAAAGAGATTTTGTTTAATCTAAAGCTCTCACAAGAAGAGCTTGATGAAGAAAAAAAAGTGATTCTCGAAGAGATGAGCCAAACTCAGGATGACCCTCTTAGATACGCCACTTCCACAGTTTATCAAAACCTTTTTAAGGACCATCCTTACCAAAAGCCAATCCAAGGAAAAAAAGAGATTATAGAGGCTTTGACTGTAGAGCAGGTAGGAAAATTCTATCGCAAGTTTTTTGTTCCTTCGAACTGTGTTTTGGCAATTGTGGGTGATTTCGAAATAGAAGAGATGGAGAAGAAAACAAAAGATATCTTCGGGGATTTAAAAAAGGAGGAAATCTCTCCCCCAAAATACGAAAAAGTTCCTGCATTGAAAAAGACAGTTGAGATTACGCAAGAGATGGATGTTAATCAAGCCTACTTGGTGATAGGAATATTCGGCCCGGATTATAACAATAAGGATCAATACGCCCTGGATATCTTAACCCAGATTCTGGGCCGAGGAGTTAATCCGATGTTGAACTACCCGCTGAGAGGAAGAAGGAATCTGGCTCAAAGCATTTTGATGAGGTATAGTGCTCACAAATACGCAGGGGTAATTATCATCTATATTACTTTAGACCCAAAAAACATAAGCATCACGAAACGAGAAACGATTAGATTTCTAAAAGAGACAAGCCGTCTTAATTATTCAAAAAAGGATGTTATGGGGGATGCCAAATTATATGCTCTTGATTACTTAGAAAGTGCTAAAAATCAAATCAAATTTAATTTTCATCAATCCCAGGAAAAAGGCCTGGCCATAGCAATCGGCCTTGCAAGGTACATTCTTCTGAATGAAAACCAGGAGGGAGGGAGCTATATTGAAAATATCGCGAACCTAAACTCTTTAGACTTGCGGAATGCGGCTGGTAAATATTTGAGTAAAGGACGTTATGTCATCGTGACCATTTCTCCAAAAAAGAAAAAATAGCTGGAAATTCATACCATGCCTGTACGAAACTTTTATCTAAAACTTGTGGCCTCAATGGGCTTATGGGCTCTCACTCTATCCCCGATTTTCTCTGGCCAGACACCTTCCTTCTCAAGAAATCTACCCGAGGAAGAATTTTTATCAAACGGCCTCAAGCTGATTTATCAAAAAGACACATCCTCTGCTATCACTGTCTTCCAAATCCTCATCAAGGGAGGGAAAGCAGTTGAACCCGAAGATAAAAGTGGGTTGGCCTACCTCACTACTCGGCTGACGCTAGAAATTCCGGATCAAAAAAAAGCCCGAGACCTGATGAATCAGGCCTCGCATGTTTCTATGACATCGAGAGGTGATTATTCTCTCATTAATATAACCTGTTTATCAGAGCACGTTGAAGAAACTTTAAAAGTTACAACTCAAATCATGTTGAAGCCTCTTTTTTCTGGTCTGAGGATAGAAGGAACCAAAAAAATGATAAATTACCAGAGAAACACACAAGAAGATGATCCTGCCAATGTGGCGCATAAGACCTACTTAGAAAGACTGTTCGCAAAAAAAGGTTACGGAAGTTCTGTTTTGGGTAGTGAAGAGTCGCTGAAAGCTATAAAAAAGAAAGATGTCGAAAATTTCTATGATAGCTATTTCAAGGCAGAGAACATGGTTGTGGCTGTTATCTCGGATTTAGAAAAGGCTCCTCTTATCGAGATCCTCGATGAATATTTTGCGCAGCTTCCTTCTGGCAAGCCGGCGGAATCAAAGCCGAACTCTGTGACAATCCCAGAAGAGAGACAAGTCCTCATAGAAAAAGACACCAAGCAATTCTTCATTTCTTTTGGCTTCCCTCTACCTGAGATCACGCGTAAAAATTTTGCTCTCGCCTCTATTGTAGAAAACCTTCTTGGAAAAGGAGTCGGTTCAAGACTTTGGGACTTAAGATACAGAGAGAAACTTGCCTACAATGTTAATGCACAAGCAACACTGATGAAAGATGGAGGGATTCTCGAGGCTTATCTTGAGACAGATAAAGAGAAAAAAGAGGTAGCCCTTGAGGCTTTAAAAAAGGTTTTGAGCAGTCTTTTCGAGAAAGGGATTACTGAAGAGGAACTTGAAGTCACAAAAATCAACGCAAAAGCCTCCTTCCTGAGAGACAACGAAACAAAAGAAATAAGGGCCGGGAATCTTGTCTCCTTTGAGGCTCTTGGTCTCGGCTGCGAGTTTCTTAGCGGATTTTTCCTGGAAATAGATGCAATCGGCCTTGATGAAATTAACACCTACATCAAAGATATCCTCAACCCTGAAAAAGGAGTGGAAGTCGTCATCGGCCCCAAAGATTAAATCTCCTCAGGGAACAACGGGGTCAGACTTGCAAAACTTGAGTAATTACCGCCAGCCTTTTTTTATTGTAAGGGCTTAATGAATCTTATGTAGGGGCTTGATTTATCGAGCTAGCACGTAATTCTATTTTGCGGTAATTTCTTCCAATTCTCTTACTTTTTTTGGTATGGATTTCCCAAGGACTCTGCTTCCATCTTCTGTAACCAGAACATTATCCTCTATTCGAATTCCTCCAAAATCTTTGTACTTATCAACTCTTTCATAATCTATGAATTGGGTTAATTTCTTCTCTCTTTTCCACTTATCGATCAGGGCTGGGATAAAATAAATTCCAGGCTCTACTGTCAATACATGACCTGGCTGAAGTTCCTTGGCAAACCTTAAATAGGCAAAACCAAACTGATCACTCCTTTTAGTCTTATCATCATAGCCTACATGATCCTCTCCCAAATCCTCCATATCATGAACATCAAGGCCTATCAAGTGACCCAATCCATGGGGGAAGAACATGGCATGAACTCCTTCCCTCACAGCATCTTCAATATCGCCTTTTAGAAGGCCCAAATCTTTCAATCCAGACGCAATAATTCTTGAAATTTTAAGGTGAATTTCTCTGTATTTTACCCCAGGTTTAATGGAATGAATGGCTGTTTCTAGAGAGTGGAGCACTATTTCGTATATTTCTTTTTGTTTTTCGGTAAATTTCCCGCCGACTGGGAATGTTCGGGTAATATCGGATGCATAGTGCATCTCAGACTCTGCGCCAGAATCATTCACAAGAAGCCGGCCTTCTTTAAGGACGTTACGATGATAATGATTGTGCAGAATCTGGCCGTCAATTGTTAATATTGTCGGAAATGACAGTTGGCAACCATGAGAAAGGGCAATGCCCTCTATTTCTCCCACAATCTCTCTTTCATACACACCGGCTTTAGCCATCCTCATGGCAGTTGTATGCATTTCATATGATACGCTGTGAGCTTTTTCCATCTCATCAATTTCTTCATCTATCTTAACCGATCTCTGCGCCACCACTTCTTTTATAAGCTCCTTAGAAATATTTACCTTTATGACATCAGGGTCAAGATCCAGCAATTGAGCTAACTTCAATCTCGTCTCAGGTCGGTAAGGAGGAAGAAAATGAACCTTTTTTCCTTTTTGGATTGCCTTTTTTACTGTCTCTTCAAGTTGATTGAGTGGGGCTGTCTCTTTAATACCTGCTCCCATGGCTCTTACTAATAATAAAGGTTGAAAGCCCATCCAGATGATATCCTCAATTTCTACGTCGTTTCCAAAAACGACCTCCTTGTCTTCATCAATATCTATCACAGCCGCAAGAGCGGGAAAATCAAGACCAAAAAAATAGAGAAACGTGCTGTCCTGTCTGAAATGATATGGATTTCCTTGGTAATTCATAGGAGATTCCTCATTTCCCAAAAAAAGAATCAAGCCTGATTTGATTTTTTCCTTTAAACGACTCCTCCGTTGAACATAAATTCTTGCATCAAACATCCCTCTTCTCCTTTTTTATTTTGACCATTTTTTATTAGTGCAGGCGCGATGAATCAAGCCCCTACAGAATATAAATCATGCACCTGCAATTTAATGTCGGTTTGATAAATCGAATCTATACAAACAATTATATATATAGCAAAAAGGTGGGCTTGATAAATCAAGCCCCTACACAATACCAAGCCCCTGCATCCTACAATACATTTTTCCTTTTCGCATCTAATTCTTTTTTATTCGCGCATTCTATTCAAGGTGGGCTTGATAAATCAAGCCCCTACACAATACCATGCCCCTACACAATACCAAGCCCCTACAGAATATGAACTCTACACAACATGAATCAAACGCCTGCAATTTAGAATGATTTGTGTTCGGTGCGTTTGATGATTTCATCCTGAAGATCCACAGCGACATCAACAAAATAGTCGCTATAGCCTGCAACCCGCACAATAAGGTCTCTGTATTTCTCAGGATACTTCTGGGCTTCTCGAAGTGTATCCGCACTAACGACATTAAGCTGAATATGGTGGCCATTGAGCTTGAAGTATGACCTTATAAGGTGAGCAAGCTTTTCCATCCCATCTTCATCTGCCAAAAGATGGGGTGTGAATTTCTGATTAAGAAGCGTCCCTCCTGTCCGCACATGGTCCATTTTTGAAGCTGATTTAATGACAGCAGTCGGACCTTTTCTATCCGCTCCCTGGACTGGAGAAATCCCCTCAGATATGGGCTCCGCTGCTTTTCTCCCGTCTGGGGTGGCACCGACAACTTTCCCAAAATAAATATGAACCGTTGTTGGCAGAAGATTAATCTCGTAAAATCCTCCTTTTGTATTGGGCCGTCCTCTCACAGCACTATAATAGGCTTCAAAGATTGATATCATTATCTCATCAGTATAATCATCGTCATTTCCGTACTTTGGCGTTTTGTTTACAAATCTCTGGCGGAGAGGCTCATCAGCTTCAAAGTTATTTTCCAGCACCTTCAGGAGATCTTGCATGCTAACTTTTTTTTCATCAAAGACATTGTATTTAACAGAAGTCAATACATCGGTCAACGTGCCCAGGCCTACACCCATAATATAAGAAGTATTGTAACGTGCTCCTCCATCATGGTAATCCTTTCCTTTGGCTATACAATCATCTATGAGAAGAGAGAGAAACGGAGATGGAAGATGCTCTGCGTACAATCTCTCGATGATGTCATTCCCTTTAACCTTGATATCCACAAAATAGTTAAGCTGTTTTTTAAATGCCTCGAACAAATCTTCAAACGATTTAAATGAAGGTGCATCGCCGGTCTTAAGGCCAATTTCTTTTCCTGTCCGGGGATCAACTCCGTTGTTTAACGTAATCTCAAAAACTTTGGTTAAATTAAAATAACCTGTGAGGTTATAGTTTTCTTTTCCGAAAGCACCTGTCTCGACACAACCGCTGGTTCCTCCGTTTCGCGCATCCTCAACTGATTTTCCCTGTCTTACAAGCTCCTGGACAATAGCATCCGTATTGAAAACAGAAGGCTGGCCAAAGCCTGTCTTAATTATTTTCAGTGCCCTTTTCAAGAAAGCATCAGGAGTTTTTTTGCTTATCTGAACCATAGAACCTGGCTGCAAAATCCTCATCTCCTCGACTACATCAAGGATTAGATAAGAGAGTTCGTTGACTGCATCAGAACCATCTTGTTTTATCCCGCCTGTATTAATCAGAGCAAAATCAGTGTAAGTAGCACTCTCTTCTGCAGTTACTCCGACTTTAGGAGGCGCGGGCTGATTGTTGAATTTTATCCAGAATGCCTGTAATAGCTCCTTAGCCTTCTCCGGGGTAAGAGTCTCCTCCTCCAGCCCTTTCTTATAGAAAGGATACAGATGCTGGTCGAGCCTTCCTGGATTAAAAGAATCCCAGGTATTAAGCTCTATAATAACTCCAAGGTGCACAAACCAGTAATACTGTAAGGCTTCCCAGAAATCCCGGGGAGTGCGGGCTGGAACACGGGAGCAGTTTTCAGCGATTTTTTCTAACTCCTTCTTTCTTTCCGGGTTTTTTTCCTTTTTAGCCAGCCCTCTTGCCTTCTCAGCATGACGCTCTGCATACATAATCAGGGCATCAGCGCAAATCTCCATCGCCTTCAGTTCTTCTCTTTTTTTAGGGGCTTCAGGATCATTCAAAGAATCAAGGTTTTTAATGCTCCTTTCTATGTCTTTTTTAAAATCAAGAAAACCCTTCTTGTATATCTTATCGTCTAAAACAGTATGTCCGGGTGCTCTCTGCTCCATGAATTCAGTATACACTCCTGCTTCATAAGCGGCCTCCCATTCCTCGGACATCTCGCCGAATATTCTGTCTCTTATAGCTTTATCTTTCCAGAATGGGATGATTTCCTCTTCGTATAATTTCTTTGTTTCTGCATCGACTGCAAAAGATGTTTTTTCTCTATTATTCAGTATTCTGAGATCTTCAAGACTATGAGCAGTAATTTCTGGATAAGTTGGAGTTGCCCTTGGTGCAGGCCCCCGCTCTCCGACGATAAGCTCATTCTCACTGATGCAGACTACCTTGTTCTCAAGTAAATATTTGAAGGCTAACGCTCTCCGAACAGGAGAAGAAACCTTATCAGCCGCATCACTTTTATAAAACTCGGTGATGAGCTTTGCTCTCTCTGGAGTAACATAGGGCTTTATGCTCAAGCTCTGCTCTCTTAACTTTTTTATCCTCTCCTTCACGCCTTAACCTCCTGTTTTTACGGAAAAACCAGAATCAGCAAAGATCTTTTTAATATCTTCAATCCTCTCATCCGACGGGGATTGAAATGTTATCGGAGATCCTTCCTTTCTTAATCTTTTGTATTTTTCACATCCTCCTCTATGATACGACAAAAGGTTTATCTGCTTTATATTCTTGAGGCTCTGAAGAAAGTCAACAAACATGTGGATACTCTGGTTATCATCATTAATCCCTGATATGAGTGGAATACGAACAGCAACAGAATTCCCTTGTTCTGTAAGTTTCCTTAAGTTCTCGAGAATAAGCTTGTTTGAAACTCCAGTGTATTTCTCATGCTTTTCATCATCCATTATCTTAAGATCATACAAAAATAAATCTACTTTGTCGCTTATCCTGTCCATATCCTCAAAAGAAACATGCCCTGAAGTATCCAGTGTAACATGAATATTTTTCTTCCCAATCTCTTTAAGTAAAGCTTCTAAAAAATCCACATGTATCAGTGGTTCGCCGCCAGAAAATGTTATCCCCCCGCCCGATTCATCAAAAAATATCTTGTCTTTTTCTATCTCAGCCAAAACTTCCTGAACTGTTACTTCCCTGCCGACTACTTCAAGAGCTTCATAGACACAAACATCCTCGCACTTGGCACATAAATCACATTTGGCTTTATCTATCTCGATGGAATTGCCATCTTTTGAAATTGCATCCTGGGGACAAACAGAAACACACTCGTTGCATTCTGTTGCACATCTGGATGAGCGCAGTATAATTTCAGGATTAGTTTCTTGACCTTCTGGGTTCTGGCACCACTGACACCGGAGAGGGCATCCTTTGAGGAAAATAGTAGTTCGAATTCCAGGACCGTCGTGGATAGCATAGCGCTTGATGTCAAAAATTATGCCTTTGGCCACTTACGGTATCCTCAATGATTATTTTACTAATACAAACGCAATTATTCCAGTGTCATCGCGAGGAGCGAAGAAGATTCTCTCGCTTGTCATTGCGAGCCCCTTGGGGGCGAAGCAATCTCATAAAAAGGTAGAGATTGCCGCGCTTCGCTCGCAACGGAGGATTGCCGCGTCGCTACGCTCCTCGCAATGACAATTTATTGTATGAAATTGCCACGCCCTTTCAGGGCTCGCAATGACATTGTAAAAATATATATTGCGTTTATATTAATTTTTCATGAAGGGATCACCCACGAAGGATGAAAATGGATATATGTTATTCTTCCTTATTTTAAAGTCAGCACCGGTTTGCCAAGCTTTTTCTCGTCTACATGGATGCCGAGTCCTGGTCCGGAGGGAACTTCGAGTTTACCCTCTTTTCTCATCGGCGCATCCTCTGCAAGATGAACATCATTGTAACTGTTAAAGTCTGTGGATGTGAAATAAAACTCTGGTTGCGTGCTTCCAACAAGATGAGCAATTGCGGCAGTCGTAATATCCCCTCCCCAACTATCTTCTATTGTCATCGCAATTCCGAGTGACTCGCATAAATCTCTCATTTGTTTGGTTCTGGTCAGGCCTCCAAGCCGAGAAATCTTAAGGTTTACAACATCCATGGCTCTCTTATTATAGGCGCTCATTAGGGAGTCAATTCCTGTGATCACTTCATCTAAGACCATTGGTAAATTGGTGTGTTCACGAACGGCAAGACACTCCTCGATAGTAGAACATGGCTGTTCAATGTAAAGATCCTCCCCTTCTAAGGCATTAACTACGCGAAGCGCTTTGTGCATGAGCCAGCCTGTATTGGCATCAGCCACAAGGATATCTCCTTGTTGAATCACCTTAAGCACAGCATTAATACGCTTGATATCTTTATCAGGATCATCTCCTACCTTAAGCTGGAATCGCCTGTATCCCTCGTCCCTGAAGCGCACCACATCATCTGCCATTTCCCTGGAAGAACCTTGAGATATCGCCCTGTAAAGGGGGAAACTTTCTACAAAACATCCACCCAGCAGAGTACAAATAGGAAGTCCTGCTGCTTGGCCGAGAATATCCCAGCAAGCTACGTCAAAAGGAGACTTGATGTAATTATGCCCGCTCAGTGCTGAATCCATAAGGTTATTTATAACATTGATCTGACGAGGGTCCTGCCCAAGCAGGAGAGGGCCTATCTCCCCCACTCCACTGGGCACTCCTTGGGCATAGGCCTCCATATAAGCGGAGCCAAGAGGGCACACTTCTGCAAACCCGCTCAGACCTTCATCAGTAGAAATTTTGATGATTGTGCTAATGAAGGAAGTAACTTCATGGCCTCTGGACCAGGCATACTTTTGGTCTAGAAGTTTATAGTTAACCTGGTAAACATCAATCTGGGTGATTTTCATTTTAAGCCTCCCAGGGGACGTTCCCATTATACATTATAATTTTGTGAGTTTGTTCAGCTCCTCCCAATCTTCATCGACCTGCTTTTGGTATTCTTCTAAAACCCAAGCGTTTTCTTCTTTAAAAAGATGGCGGAATCTCCCCTGGGGTTTAATCCATTCCAAAACCGGCTTCTTCTCTTTAGGTATATAATTGATCTTGTACTTTCCGTTTTCAACTTCATACAGCGGCCAGACACAGGTATCCATAGCAGTCTGTGCTAACCGAATTCCCTGAGATTCATCATATTTCCATTCGGTCGGACAGAAACAAAGGACATTCAAAAACGCAGGGCCTTCTGTTTCAAAAGCTTTTTGTGCTTTCTTGTAAAGGTCCTGCCACCTGTTTGGACTGGCCTGGGCAACATAAGGAATGTTGTGGGCAACCAAAATCTTCGTTAAATCCTTCCTGCGCTGTAATTTTCCAGAACTCTTCGCCCCTTCTGGAGAAGTCGTAGCTGAGGCACCAAAGGGGGTTGCCGAAGACCTCTGTCCTCCTGTGTTGCAATAGGCATTGTTGTCATAACAGACATAAACGATGTCGTGTCCTCTTTCCACAGCTCCCGACAGTGCCTGGAGTCCTATATCATAGGTTCCACCGTCACCTCCAACACCTAAGAATTTTATCTTCTTATCCTCGGGAATCCTCCCCTTCTTTTTCAAAGCCTTGTACATGGATTCGACTCCCGCAATTGTCGCTGCTGCATTCTCAAAAGCACTGTGAATCCAGGTCACATTCCATGAAGTTCGGGGAAAAATGGTTGTACAGACCTCAAGACAGCCCGTGGCGTTAGCAATGATAAGAGGGTCTTCAGTGGCCCTTAAAACGATTCTAAAAATAAGGGGAATGCCACAGCCTAAACACATTCCATGACCTGCGACCAATCTATCTTCCATCGCGGCTAAATCTTTCAATTTTGCCATTTCTTTCTCCTTTTCCTTACTCTCTTAAATTGATGTAGCCGTATAGCTCCTCAACTTTCCCTGTTTCTGCAATCTTTTCCAGTTTCAAAGCTACTTCTTTAAAATGCTCTACTTTTATGTCCCTACCCCCAAGTCCATAAACATAATTCACAATACGCGGACGCACGGCATAATCATAAAGAGCAGAGCGGACCTCGGTGAAAAGAGGGGCTCCAAAAGCTCCAGGACTTGAAGAACGGTCGAAAACAGCTACAGCCTTCATCTTCTTCAATGCCTCAGCAATTTTTTGATGGGGAAACGGACGAAAAATCCGAGGTTTGAGAAGTCCGATTCTCTTCCCTTCTGATCTTAACTCATCTATTGCATCTTTACATGTTCCTGCTGCAGAGCTCATAACCACGATACACAGCTCAGCATCATCCATCCTGTATTCCTCGAAAAAGCCGTATTCGCGGCCAAATTTCTGGCCGAACTCCTTGCCAACAGCCTCGATGATCGAAGGAGCATTCTCGATACCTTCCATCTGGTTTCTTTTGTGCTCAAAGTAATAATCGGTAAAATCAATGGGACCCACTGTCATCTTCCGGCTTGTATCCAGAAGAGGATAAACAGGCCTGTACTCTCCGACAAATTTCTTAATTTTATCGTCATCCTCAACTTGAATAACTTCCAAAGAGTGACTGATGATGAAGCCATCCAATCCAACAAAAACCGGAGTTCTAACCTTTAAATCTTCTCCGATACGAAAGGCCTGAATAAAATTGTCGTAGGCTTCCTGGCAGTTCTCAGAATAAATCTGGATCCATCCAGAATCTCTGGCACCCATGGTATCGCTGTGATCGCCATGAATGTTTATCGGAGCACTTAAGGAGCGGTTAGCTATGGCTGCGACTATCGGAAGCCTCAAGCCGGCAGCAATGTAAAGCATCTCCCACATGAGTGCTAACCCCTGAGAAGCAGTGGCTGTCATAACCCTTCCCCCTGCCGATGAAGCTCCGATGCAGACGCTCATAGCGCTGTGTTCACTTTCCGGGCAGACAAATTCGCCTGTGATCAATCCATCTGCTTTAAATTTGGCGATTGTCTCAACGATTGCCGTGGATGGAGTTATGGGATAGGCGGCCATCACATCAGGATCAATCTGTCTTACAGCTTCTGCTATCGCCTGATTTCCGTTTAATGTTTTGAGTGTGCTCATTCCGCACTCCCTTCAGCAAGCTTTGCTTCTTCTTTTACCATAATAATGGCCTTCTCTTTTGGTGGACACTCCACAGAACACATTCCACAACCTGTACAATAATCGTAATTTATCCCTTTTACTTCGTCTCCTTCAACGAGGATGGCTGAATGCGGACAGTAAAGCCAGCAAAAAAAGCACTGAATGCATTTTTCCTCTATAAACTGCGGCTTTTTTCCTGAACGCCAGGTCCCGGTTAAATTTTTGACAGAGTTTCCTGCATCAAGGTTTATGGTGCCGATTGTTAATTCCTTCCAGGTTTCTTTTTTCATCCTTCTTTTACCTCCTTTAGAGCTCTGTCTATGGTTCGCACGTTCTTCTCAACAACCTCGGGCCTCAGCTTTTTTCCGAGAGAGATCTTTATCTTATCTTTAAATTTTTTAAGGTCCATGAGCTCAGTGATTTTTACCAAGGCTGCGACCATGGGCACGTTGGGAATAGCTCTTCCCAGTTCATCCGAAGCTATGGTGTAAGCATCTAATGCATAAATTTTCCTTGCTCCTAAGGACAGCTTCTCTCGTATGAGATCAATGTCAAAAGTTGTGTTCATCAGGAAAATCGCATCCTCTTTCGCACCACCGCTTATATCCACAATACCCAGCAAGGATGGGTCAGTGACCACGACAATATCAGGATTATAGACATGACTGTGCGTGCGGATGGGATTTTTGCTGATTCGATTAAAAGCCAGTATGGGAGCGCCTCTCTTTTCTGCCCCAAATTCGGGGAATGCCTGAACGTATTTGTCTTTTTCTGAAGAAAGCACATCTGCCAAAGTTACCGCTGCCGTAACAACTCCTTGGCCTGCACGACCATGCCAGCGTATTTCAATTAACTCTTTCATTTAACCTCCTCTTTTTAAAATCTAGACCATTTTTCTCTTCCATAGTTCATTGTCTAAAAATACATAAAAGGGGAAATGCGTTTAATTATCACGCAAAATCCTATTCCTTGATTTCTGTCCTTCCTTCTAAAGCTTTTTTGATGGTAACCTCATCGGCATAATCAAGATCAGATCCTACTGGCAATCCCATGGCCAATCTTGTCAGCTTGATGTTGAAATCTTTTAAAATTTTCGCTAGATAGACGGCTGTGGACTCACCTTCCACAGTGGGATTAGTAGCGATAATAATTTCCTTGAGATTGCCCTCTTTTATTTTCTTCTCCAATTTCTCTGTCTTTAACTCATCGGGTCCTACTCCCTTTAGGGGAGAAAGGGCTCCTAAGAGAACATAATATCTTCCGGTGTAAATCCCGGTTTTTTCTATGGAGGATATATTAAACGGTTCTTCAACGATACAAAGGACTTCGTCGTTTCGGCTGGAATCAGTGCAATACTGACAAGGATCAACATGAGTCATGCTGTTGCAGATGGAACAGTAAAATGTGTTGCGCTTGGCATCTTTTATTACTTTTGCCAATTTATCTGCTTCTTCCTGGGGAAGACTAATGATATAAAATGCAATTCTCTGGGCAGTTTTGGCTCCGATGCTCGGAATTTTCTTCAGCTCCTCAATTAGGAGATTCAGAGGATGGGTTTGATCAATCATCAGAAAAGCCCAGGAATTTTAAGGCCCATCCCAAATTTCCCCATTTTTTCGGATACGTTTTCATCCACTTTTGCCCCAGCATCGTTAAATGCAGCAATGATCAAATCCTGGAGCATTTCAATATCATCTTTATTTACAACTTCAGGATCAATGCTGATTGATAACAAACTTTTTGAGCCGTCAAGGGTGACAGTCACCATTCCGCCCCCGCTCGACCCGTCTACTCTCATCTCTGCTAATTCTTTCTGGAGTTTATCCTGCATTTCCTTTGCGGTCTTTAACATTTTTTGTATATTTGCCACATTTTTCATTTTTTGCTCCCTAAATCGAAAGGCAATTTATTTTTATCATCCTCAGCTCTTTTTATGGGTTTAATCGAAAGAACCTGCGCCTTGAATTTATCCATAAAAGACTGAACAGAGGGATCCTTCATAGCTGTCTCAATTTCTCGCTCCCTTTTTCCCTTATCTTCTTCGAATTTACTGGGTATCGTTTCGTTTATTTTCTGATTAGAGACTTCTGGAGCTTTTTCTTCAGGTACTTTTTCTTCAGGTACTTTTTCTTCCAGTACCTTTTCTTTCTGGAAAGTATTTTTGCTGAATTCTTTTCCAGATGGAGATTTCAGTTCTTTTTTAATATCTTCTAACTCCTGGATGACGTCTTTCAACGGCGTAATCTTTTTAAAATGGCTCAATTTAACCAAGAAAACTTCTAAATAAATCCTGGGGTGGGAAGAGAATTTCAACCCCGGCTCTCCCTGTTGAAGGGCAACGAGATAACGGAGCAACTCCTCTTCGGAAGCTTTCTTTGCTTCTTCTTTTAAATCATTCATGTCTTCTTCATTCAAAGGTAACAAATCCTGCGGATTCTTGGCCGATTTGACCAGAAGCAAATTCCTGAAATGCTGAACGAGTTCTTTATAAAAAAATCGAAGGTCATAGCCGCTTTCTATCACTTTATCCACAAGCGGAAAAACTTCATCAGGCTTCTCTTCCAGGATTGTTTTTGAAAAGGAAAAAAGGAGGTCTTTGCTAATGGTTCCTAGGATCTCTTTTAAATCCTGGTCATTTATGACCTCTCCCGAAAAAGCTACTGCTTTGTCAAGCAAGCTCTGGGCATCTCTTAAACTTCCATCTGCGGCTTCGGCAATAAGGTTTAAACCAGAGGATGATATCTTTATTTTCTCTTTTTGAGTAATGTCCACTAAATGATTGATTATTTCTTTCTGAGAAATTTTTTTAAATTCAAAGTGCTGACATCGAGACATGATCGTGGCCGGGACCTTATGTAATTCAGTGGTCGCAAAAATAAAAACAGTATGGGGTGGAGGTTCTTCCAGAGTTTTTAAAAGTGCATTGAAGGCTTCACGAGTTAGCATGTGGACTTCATCAATGATAATGACCTTATAACGGCTGTGGATAGGCTTATATTTTACTCCTTCACGAAGCGACCTTACCTCATCAATCCCCCGGTTAGATGCCCCGTCAATTTCGAGAACATCCACAGAACGGTCCTCACTAATTGCCTTGCAAGATTCACATTTATTACAGGGAGTGGGCGTCGGACCAAGCTGACAGTTCAAAGCTTTAGCTAAGATCCGAGCAGCAGTCGTTTTTCCCACTCCCCTCATTCCAGAAAAAATATAAGCTTGAGCAACCCTGTTGTTTTTGATAGCATTCTGGAGGGTTTGAACAACAGGTTTTTGGCCGATCATCTCCTCGAAAGTCTTGGGTCTATATTTTCGGGCATAAATAAGATATGTCATTTTCGCAGGCTTGAATGGTTAGATAAGGAAACTGAGTTCCTTTTATTTAAACAATATATTATCACAATTCGTTATGAATTCAAAAACAATTTTAATAAGGAGACGTTCCCAAAGGGGACACCCTTTATACTTCACATTCAAGATATATAGAATGTCACATTGGAGAGCTTCCCTTTTTTATTGTTTTCTTTTTTTATAATAGGATCTCCCTTTGGGGAACGTCCCCCATTTATACATTTATATCGTTTTAGACATGGATAAAAAAAAGAGCCTTTTTGAGATTCATGTAGCTGTTTTGTTATTCGGATTAGCCGGACTTTTCGGTAAATGGCTCATCCTCTCTCCTTTTATCATTGTCTTAGGCCGTGTTTTTTTTGCCAGCATAACCCTGGCCCTACTTCTCTGGTTCTCAAAGCAGAGCATTAAGATCTCGCCCAGAAAAAATTATTCCTACCTCATCTTTCTCGGATTAATCCTCGCTGTTCACTGGGTTTCTTTTTTTAAATCGATCCAGATCTCTACGGTAGCCGTAGGCCTTCTTTCCTTCGCAACCTACCCTGTCTTTACGACTTTTCTTGAACCTCTATTACTCAAGGAAAAAATTGTCAAAATGAATATTTCTTTCTCGTTATTTTGTGTTGTCGGAATATTCTTAATCATCCCTCGTTTTGGTCTTGATAATTCCACCTTCGTTGGAGTCCTCTGGGGCCTGCTTTCCAGCATAACTTTTGCTGTGCTTACAATCCTGAACAGAAAACTCACTCAGCATTTCTCAAGTTTGCTCATTGCCTTTTACCAGGACTTCTTTGCCATGCTGTTCCTCCTCCCTTTCTGCTTTGTGCTCCGGCCTGCCTTAAATACAAACGAAATTCTTCTCCTTTGTGTCCTTGGAGTTTTTTGCACTGCAGGCTCTCACACTCTCTTTATAAAAGGAATGAAGCGCATAAAAGCTCAAACCGCAAGCATGATACACTTTCTTGAACCTGTTTATGGAATTATCTTCGCGTTTTTCTTTCTTCATGAAATTCCTTCTCTCCGGACAATCTTTGGGGGAGCTATTATTTTATGGGGTCAGATTTTAATAATTTTAAGAATCATTCAAAAGAGGAAAAAAGATGCACACAAAGTTTGATTCTGAAATAATTGTTCGACCGAGTGAGATCGATATAAACCGCGTTATTTCTCTATTTTCTTTTTGACCGTTTTCTTCTCTGGCTCCTTCTTATCATCTTTCTTTTTCTTCACAACTTTTTTCTTTTCTTCTTCATGCCTCTTTTTTATATTGGATTTTTCCTCTGTGTGGCTTTTTTGAAGCTGAATAACTTTTTCTTTGTATTCTCTCTCGACTCTCTTTTTCACGGTAGATGTCCTGGCAGCTTTCCTCTCCTCTTCTAATTTCTGTTCGAGTTCCTTCTTTTCCCTCTGCTGGCTTCTCTCCAGAATTCTGACCTCTCGGTCTTGAGCATCTCTTAGATTCTTTTCTCTTTCAGCAGCCGATACCTCTTTATCGGTTTTTCTAATTACAGTTCTTCCTCCTGATATCCTTGCTTTTGCTTCATCTTTTCTTACAACTGTCTTGGGCTTCGCAGTCGCACTCTTTCTTATCTTTGGTCTGTATACCTCAAGTTGTCCGGCCCCGATTCTTCTTACCTCTGCTTTATCTGCATCCTTGAGCTCATACTTTGAAATCTGCTTCTTGGTTATCCTTCGGACACGATCAATACTGACGCCTTCGTTAACGACTCTATTGTTCCGAACGTAAATATTCGTTTTATGGACCGTATACCTGATGATGGTTCTATTTCGCTCATACGGATAGACATGGAGATAGAGAGAGGTATCCAAAAAATAATTGCCGTCCACAAAAACCCAGTGTGAAGCGGGGATGGTAAAAGCGGTACGTCTGACTCCAACTCCCGCGACAAAAGGGACGCCGGGCGGAAGAGGAGCCCATCCTATATACATATTGCTACTGCGCCAGGTGACCCAGCCAGGTCCCCAGACGGTTCCAGGTACCCAGAACCAGCCAAGGTCTCTATCCCAGCCCCACCGGCCATAATGAAAAGGAGCCCAGCCCCATATCATCCGAGAGCGCCACATCCAGCCATAGTCTGTCCAGACCCAATGTCCGCGGGTATAAGGACGCCATCCGTAGGGCACGTCGCGGGGGATCCACACATACCCATTTGGACGATAATAAACCCATATTCCATGCGGAGAAAGATAATCATAAAAATAAGAAACATCCAGACCTGGAGAGACATCATCATATGGTGCTTCGTAATATTCTTCCTCTGGGGGTATACCTTCTTCTTGAAAAGGGACATAAACAAGACAGCTTGCAGTGAAGATAAGACCTAATAAAATGATAAAAATATGTTTTTTCATGGCAATTCCTCTTTCGTTGACATTGTTGATATATTATTAATAGTAAAGGAATAGAGCTTTTTTTTCAACTCAAAAATTGAAACTGTATTGAATTGATTGTAGGGATTTGATTTATCAAGCCCACATTTTTACAAATAAATTAGTGGATTAAATAAATCAAATCGCAGCGTGGATAATTAAAGGTGGGTTTACTGAATCAAGTCCCTACAATGAAAATGTCTGACCGCAATTATTCAAGTTTTGCAAATTTTGCAAGTCTGACCACATTGTTACATTGTTATTATTTTTCAGCTTTTTGGAAGACCTGATTGACTTTCTCGAAGGCCCAATCTAAATCATCCCGTTTGATAATTAAAGGAGGAGCAAACCGGATGACATGTTCATGAGTTTCTTTGCAGAGAAGCCCCTCTTCTTTTAAATCTTCGCAAAAACGCCTGGCTCCGCCCGCTTCCTGTTTTAACTCTATTCCGATGAGTAAACCCTTTCCCTTGACTTCCTTGATGTGCTTGCTTTTAATAGTTTTCAACTTTTCCAAGAAATAATTTCCCAGTTCAGCAGAATTTTCTACTAGTTTTTCTTCTGTAAGCACCCGGAGAGCCTCACGCGCTAAAGCACAAGCCAGAGGATTAGCACCAAAGGTAGTTCCATGTTCTCTTGGCTTGAAAAGCCCTAAGATCTCACGAGGCGAAAGAACAGCGGAAATGGCATAAAATCCTCCACCCAGAGATTTTCCTATAACAAGAATATCAGGCTTCACCTCTTCATATTCGCAAGCAAAGAGCTTGCCAGTGCGACCCAGTCCGGTCTGGATTTCATCAGCAACAAACAAAACGTTATTCCTCTCGCAGAGCTCTTTGGCCTTCTTCAGGTAACCCTCGGGAAGCATGATAATTCCAGCTTCAGCCTGGATGGGCTCAACCAGGAAAGCAGCTGTATTCGGCTTAATTGCCGCTTCCAGAGCTCCGGCATCACCATATGGGACTATGACAAACCCAGGCGTGAAAGGGCCGAAATCTTTTCTGTATAAGGGCTCTGTGGAAAAACTGATTATGGTCACAGTGCGCCCGTGGAAATTGTTGGAACAGGCAATGATTTCTGCTTGGTCCTGGGGAACACCCTTTTTCTGATAGGCCCACTTTCGAGCCGCCTTGATCGCTGTTTCTATTGCTTCAGCTCCAGAATTCATGGGAAGTGCCATCTCATAGCCGGTCAATTCACATAGTTCCTTAGCTAAAAGCGGCCACTGATCATTCCGAAAAGCGCGAGATGTCAGAGTCAGCTTTTCGCCTTGATCTTTCAGAACTTTAACGAGGCGAGGATGACAATGGCCGTGATTAACGGCGGAATAGGCACTTAAGAAATCAAGGTATTTCTTTCCTTCCACATCCCAAACCCATACACCTTTACCCCTGGTGATGACTACATCCAAAGGGCGATAATTATGAGCTCCGTATAAATCTTCTAAATCAATGAAATCTTTTGTATCCATTGCTTTTCCTTCTTCCCCAGGCGTCTTTAGTTTATTATCTTTTTAATCCTAGTAAAAAATAGTGGCGGAGAGGGTGGGATTCGAACCCACGGTACAGCATCTAGCCGCACACACGCTTTCCAAGCGTGCTCCTTAAGCCACTCGGACACCTCTCCACTTCTTTCTCCAATATTTAAGCAACAAAAGAGAGGATGATTAAATTATCAAAAAAAACCTACAAGGTCAATTTTGAGGGTTTATCGTAAGCATTTCTTTTTCCGTGATAGAAAGCAAAATTGTTGATCAAAGAATCGGAAATGCTTACCGCTTTACCTCACTCGATAATGCCTATTCTTTCCTGTAGATATTAATTATATCTTTTAGCAAAGAAGCTCCTGCGCCTTTAGGATCAGATTTTCCGCCTGTCACTGTTATAGAATCCATCGTATCGGTAGTAAAAACAATGCCCTTATTGGTTCCATCCACACCAAAAAGAGGGTGGGAACTGTCTATAACGGTCAATCTCACTTCAAGTCGAAGCTCTTCTGCGCGCTTAAAGAGTATTCCCAATAACTTTAATGCTCTATCTTTTTTCCTCCCCTGCGTCAAAAGATAGGGAGGAATCGCATTTATACCTTCAACTGTCATATCATCCAGAGTAAAATCTGCTTTCAGCAAGGCATTCGAAATAATAAGAATCTTGGAGGCCGTATCCAAGCCGCTTACATCTAGGGAAGGATCGGTTTCTGCGATGCCCTTGGACTGGGCCTCTTTTAACGCCTCCTTGTAATCTACGCCCTCTTTCATCCTGGTCAGGATGTAGTTGGTCGTGCCGTTTAGAATACCTTCAATCCGAGAAATCTCGGCCCCAGCCAGTGAATAGAGAGCAATATCCAGAGCAGGAAGGGCAGCAGCCGTCGCTCCGCTGAATTTTAAAGCCACATGTTTTTTTTGAGCCTTTTCATGCAAGCCGCGAAAATCGATAACGAGGGGACCTTTGCTGGCAGTCGCTACATTCCATCCTCTATCCAAAGCATGACGGATATGGCTGAGACCGGGTCCACCGCTTTTGATGTTGGATGGAGTGCATTCGACAAGCACTCCTGGCTTAATTGAATCAAGCACAGATGTAAGTTTTAAGTCTGTCTTCCAAAGAGGATTTTTCCGGAGCATAGATAAGGAAGAATATTTTTCAAGAATCTCGGATGTATTCAGAGGCCTGGAGGAATGAACAGCACCTCTTAGCTCAAAAATGGAGTAGAAGTTGATATCCAGTTCGTACCGCTTCCTGCAAAACTCCTTTTTTTCGTGGGCAACACGAAGAAACGCCTGACCTACATTGCCGAACCCCATCAGGATGATGTTTACTGTTTTCATATAGCTGTTATCTTATTATACTCAAAAGTGACTCTGATACGTTTATTATCACTTCTTTTTAGCGGTAAAAACTCCGTTGGGTTGAGTAACCTTGGCTTCTGTAACTTTCCCTGCTTTATCCACTATAAATTCTACACTATAGCCAGTTAGATTCTTCAGATTAAACTCTGTTCCTTTGTAAGGAACCAGTTCGTATTGTGGCTGGCCCGGTACAGTGAGGATAAGGTTATTCTTCCCTCTTAAAGTGACAGTGACGGTCATTTCTCCAAGCACATATTCTCCCACGAATTTTTCAAGAAAGCTTCCCTCCTTCATCGTTTTCTCGGGCATCATATTAAACACAATCGCTTCTACCATATCCTCTAACTGAACAGAAAGACTGCTAATATTTCCCTTATTGTCTGTAAAGAAGGAGACTTTTTCAGTCATATCAAAAAACTCATTGCTCATCTCAAAAATATCGTAATGATAATGCTCCACGTCGAATGAAATAGAATTAAAAACACCTTTTAATCGGTCGCCTTCCTTTTTTATAGAAACAACGCCATATCCAGGATGCTCATAGTCTCCAGCGTAATCCTCAAGCGGATGGGATGGTTTTGTGTTCAACTTGCGGTCTTTATCCTTCTCCTTTTTGGCCTTTTCAGCTTCTTCTTTGGCTTTATCTCTCTGATCCTTAATGCGTTTATTCCAAGGTATCTGGTCAAGCCCGAGCAGACGATCATAGGCATTATAGGCAACAATTCCCGGAAGAGGAGTGCCGCTCATATTAGTGAGAATAACCATCCCTATGTTGTCTCGAGGCATAAAAGTGACCAGGGCAGTAAAGCCATCGATACCTCCACCATGGGAAAGCATAAGATGACCTCTATAAGCGGTGATTCCCCATCCCATTCCATAGGTTGAGTAAAATGATTCATCATATTTAAAGGATTTTGAGCTTATCATCTGCGGAGAATGAATCTCCTTGAGACTCTCTTCAGATATAATCTGTTTCTCGCCAAACTTCCCCTTGTTTAAATTGAGCAAAAGCCAGTCTGCCATATCAATCACATTGGAATTTATCGAGCCGGCAGGTCCGACTGTATCTATGTTTCGGAAGGGAATTTCTATAACCTTATCTTCCTTTTCCATGTAAGGAAGAGCAAAATCTGGAGCCTTCTTGGAATCTTCCACTGAAAAATTGCTGTCATTCATGCTTAAAGACCCAAAAATACGATTCTGGACAAATTTTTCCCAGGTTGTTCCTGCAACTTTTCCCACCATGTAACCCGCGGTCATGAACATCAGATTTTGATACTGGAAAGTGGTTCGAAAATCCCTGCTTGGCTCAAGATACTGCAAGCGATCAAAGAGCTCTTTACGGGTGGCAGATGAATTATACCACATCGAATCATGGCGGGGCAGACCAGATCGATGACAGACTAAATCACGAGGAGTCATCCCCTCTGTGGCAAAAGGATCCTTGAGCTTAAACGAAGGGAGGTATTCTCTCACAGGCTTATCCCAATCAAGCTTTCCCTCATCAACCAGGATACCCATGGTTACTGCAGTAAAAGCTTTGGAGCAAGAGCCTATAGCAAAAAGAGTCTCGGGAGTTACTTTTAAGCCTTTCTTTACATCCCGAAAACCAAATCCTTTAGAAAAAATGACTTTCCCATCCTTAACAATGGATATCCCGAGCCCGGGAACTTTCCATTCCTCCATTGTTTTTGTGACAAATGTGTCAAATCCTTTGAGGTCTACCTTTTGAGTTTTTTTCTCTGCAGAGAATGGCGTGCTAATAAGCAGGAAAAGTACAATCAAAAGACAAAAAGCTTGAGCAATTCTTTTTTTCATATCAAATCCTCCTTTCTTGGTGAATATCAAATAATTAATGAATAAGAAACTCTGCTCTATTTAAATTTGATTCTAAAATTTAATTCTTTTTATTTATCAAGTCAATCAGGAATAACCAAATGAACTTAAAAAAAAGTGAGCTGCAGGATGTAGTTTTTTTGTGCAGATTAGAGAAAAGTAGTCCGTGCCCTTTTAGTCCCTTACTTTTTTGTTTAAAAAGTTGCCTGTCCGCATTTTTGTCTAGGAATAGTCTTTCCCCTATTTTCTTGAGTTGATGATCGGGCGGAGTGTCGATAGGTCACGCCTGGCTGTCCATTTGATTTTTCCTTTTCCTGGACCGCCTTCTATTTCCATGGTGCCTTGCATAGAATTACCTTGTATAATTCCTTCAAAGTGCATGCTTTCTGTACTGCCTTTCAGCTTTCTCTCCAAGGTAAAATGCATCATGTTTCCTCTTATCTCCACGTCCTTGATGAATACTGGGATTGCGGAGGCGCTTTCCAGTACCTGCCCTCTAACTCGCTGAAACTCCTGGTCAAACCGCAGTGTAAACTCGTCGCTCCCAGAGATATCCGGTAGTGTTAGTTTCCAGGTCCCCTTCACATTTCCAGGAATAATCCAGAGATATACCGTATGAGTACGCCAATAATCAGCTATTTGCTCATCCCAATAATTGAATAAGTAGGGATCCCTATAATTTTCTGCTTTTACAGAAGAGGTCGCATCAGGTTCCCATTTTCCCATACTAAATTCATGAGAAACAACTCTTGAGCCTGGACTCAGATCCCGGAAAAGTTTTGGCCGCAGCCTGAAGTTGACTCCAGAGAGCAGATATAGAGTCACGACGCTTGCATCCCTGATTTCCGCCTCGAAAAGATCCATTTGAATAAACTGAACTCTGTCAGATACACCTGCCTTGATTGCATTTTCTCGACTTTCCCTGATGCGTTCAGGATCGATATCTATCCCTACACCCCGGCAGCCATACATCTTTGCAGCCGTGATGACGATTCGCCCGTCTCCGCACCCGAGATCATAGAGCACATCATCTTTGTCTACGTTAGCAATTCTAAGCATTTCCGCCACGACTTCATCCGGAGTAGAAACATAAGGCACCTCAGGCTCTTTTTGTTGTGCTTGAGCTCTGCTTAAAAAAAGAAGTGTCATTGCCGCAAGCAGGCCGATCAAAGAAATCGTTGAATATCTTCTTTTCATTTCTAAAAAAGACGCTCCTTTACTACTTATTTGTTTTGACGAAAGCGGATGTATTTTCTTCCATTACATACTTAATGTTTTAGAAGGAAATTTGTGAGATATTTGTATCAAGCACAAAAAAAATCTCATTATTATCGAACCGGTTGCTATGGCGGACGCGGTTGCAACCAATTCGAACCGCTGCTGAAATTTCGGCGCAAATCAAAATCTGCCCTGTCCGTCGCGTTTATTTGTATCAGAAATATTCGCAAAAGGCAAAAGAACTTCGCCTGTTAGGTATGTCATACGAACAAATAGCCAAAAGTCTAAATATCAGTAAAAAAACTGCTATAAACGCTTATAAATATAAAAAATATAAACTAAAGTTATTAAAACCTTAGGTTGGGGGAGGTCACATTTTGGTCACAAAAATCCTATATTAATTAAAAATATGATTTTTAATTATCTGAAAATAATAAAGGTACAATGCACAAAATTCAATAGAACAACAGATTAGAAATCCGATGACTATTATTTGTCTGTGGTATTCTATTTATACCAGTGATTCGACTTCATAGAGCTTGCGGATCTTCTCCGCTTAGCCTCTTGAGGGCATAAACCTCTCATATAAGTCATAGTCATTTGTATAACGTTTGAAATCAGCGGCCCGACGAAGCCCCGTTAGGGGCGTAGTCGGCTCCGCTGCATTGAGTTGTTATGTGTTTTTATTATTAAATTAATACGCATAGTATGTTTTTGAATCAAAGAGCTCCACTTCATTTGGTTCAATTGTTTTGTGTATTTTTTCTATGATTTTTTCATCCACGATTAGATTATCGCTGATAATCTTTTTTAGGCTATCATTAAGCCAATCAGAATTCCATATCGCAACACTTGGATCATTTACCTTTTTACATAGATTTTCCTCAAAGGGTTTCTTTCTATCAATTTTCAAAATAACTCTTTGAAGCCATATTTGTAAGTATCCTGTATTTGGAATCTTCCCAAATCGATTTGAGATTAATCCTAATATTCTATCTTGGTCATTTTTTGAACTAATCAATGTTAAGAATTTACTTAGTATTGCTGATGCAATAGGGTATATTCTCGGATTTTTATAAGCTATATCGACAAGAATGCTTATTAGGGTAGTAATGTTTTGATTGGTTTTATTTAAATTTTTAATTCTATAAAAGTATTTATTCAACGCTTTATTTAAACTGCCTGAATTTGGATATTTTTGAGAAAGTTGGTGTAATAATAGTAAATGTTCTTGTAAACTATGAGCCTTTTTCTTACTAGACAACCAAAATAACTTATCTGATTTAATTGAGTCTTGGACTAAATTATTGGATATTAACGTTTTCTGTGCATCCAATCGCATTCCAAGGTCTATGATTATTTCTGTAATGTGTTTTACTATTAATTCCGCATCTTGAGGATTGTTTGTAAATATACGATAATCATCCCGATATCTAATAATTTGGAAATTATCCAATTTTAATATTTTGATCCTATCCGATAATTCTAGATCTACAAATTCCAAAACGATTTCAGCAATAAAATCCATTAAAACACTACCTTGTGGAATTCCATTTGTTTGCCCAAATGACATATCTCGAAGATGTTTATCTATAATATTACCAATCAAACTTTTATTATCCTTCTCTTTTTTCGCTTCTTCTTTGGAATGTAAAGCCCAAGCTATTGAGTGTGTATAAATAGAACCATAACAATTAGAAATATCTGTATGCAAAAGATATTCATATTCTAATGCTAACTCAATAGATTTTTGTTCAACTGACTGCCACCAACTCCCTACAGTCATTGCTTTATCTGATAATTCACTATTTGACTCTAAAGGAATACTAAAGCAACCTATTTTAGGATTATTGCCAAACTCCTTAAATCTTTTGACTATAAAATCCCAATTTTCTTTTTTTGTAATTCTGTGTACAAGTGATACATAAATAGCTGGATGTATAAGTTGAAAGGGTCGCCAAGCAAATTTCCCATCTTTATTGTTGAGTAATGTGTAATTTGCGTTTTCAAAGTCACAAGGGTAAGTTGCTTTTTGTTTTCCTGAATCTTCATCTTTATAATTTCCATAGAAATCAGATAATAGCTTGCCTTCAAGTTTTTTAGATACTCTATCAATGAGATTCTGGAATTTGAAGTATGGAGGCAGGTCAAAATTGAAATAACTTTCTTCTTTTAAAAAGTATCGCTTGGCATCTTTATGACTATATTCTAAAATATTTTTCATTAACACGTAAATTTTATTTGTTTATATTTTTATACACATAACTATTAATATACAACATGCTTTATTTGATACAAATCTCCCTTTTTTGATGTCATATATTATGTGATTCCATCAAATATCCCTGCAAAATTGCAGTATTATCTTAAAATTATCCATATTAGATTGCAAGCAGCATATTCGACGGCCATAATATTCATCTTGGGGATTCTGATTGGATAGCCATCGAAATAACCTTGCGGAATTTGAAGATTTTCTCAAGCGTCATAGGTTGGTCACCCCGGAAAAAGCTAGATTCTATGTCTATTGGGTGGATAGGTTTCTCAAATATTTGCAAAACAGACCTTCCAAGCCGATCGCTCAGATTGTTTCTTCATACCTCGAGGCTATGGAAACGAATCCCCGCTTTGCCGACTGGCAAGTAAAACAGGTGGCGGACGCGATTCTTTTATATGCCGATAAATATCTCAAGCCGAAACCTTCTCTCCTTTCGTCAAATGGCTCCATTGAATCAAACCCCATGGGACCGAACAACGGACGAAACTCGGCTGACTGGAAAGAAATATTCAACAAATTGCACGAAAGCATGCGTCTTCGACATTATTCGCCCAGGACGGAAAAATCCTACAGGATCTGGATC